>OLNG01000153.1_pt1 | contig 72435 bp, 72 predicted proteins | sample 1643091 | NCBI WGS metagenome assembly OLNG01 (sample SAMEA3136661, study PRJEB25190) | human gut metagenome | biome: human gut; feature: human-associated habitat; material: faeces | place: Austria | collected 2013 | reverse complement strand
CGGCGAAGATAGTACATTGTGCGAAAATAGCTCGTTGCCAGTTCCTTCTTTTTTTTTATGTTTTTTTATTCATCAAAAAAGGTTCTCCTGTATGAGAACCCTTATAACATATTTTCTAATTCTTTCAAATCATGGATAATATAATCAATTTTTATGGATGCTTTATCATGTTGTGGATTATACCAACATGTATCAATTTGTGCATTTATACCGCCTTGCATATCACTTGTAAGAGAATCACCGATAATAAGTGTTTTATCTTTATCAAAGTGTTCAATATGTCTAAAACAGTAATCAAAAAACTCAATTTTAGGTTTTTGATATCCAATTTCTTCAGATATAAAAATATCTTTAAAATATTTATTTAAATCTAATAACTTTAATCGATTATATTGTGTACTAGCCACGCCATTTGTCACAACATAAAGATCATATTTTTTAGAAAGATATTCTAATATTTCAATGGCATGTTTAATCAAATACGTACCATGCCCTAAATTCCATTGATATTCATCTTCAAATGCAACACCATCTTCATTAATTCCAAGTTTATTAAATAATTTAACAAAACGCGTATAAACTACTGTTTTTTTATCAATTAATCCTAATTCAAAATCTTTCCATAATTTTGAATTTATTTCTTCATAAATTTCAAATATTTCTGATGTTAATTCTAAATGATGATCACTAAATGTTTTATGCATAGCATAGTCTTCAGCTTTTTTAAAATCAAGTAAAGTACCATCTATATCAAATAAAAGTGTTTTATATTCTTTCATAAATTCCTCCTAGGTCTTTATTATATAGAAAAGTTTAAAAAAATAAATAAAAAAGTGTATACACCATAAATAATCAGTTAAATATTATTTATAAAATAACTTATTACTTTTTTTGAATTTTTGTTATATATTTAGATAAGATATTTTACTATATTTTTATGAAAGAAAGGAGATGCAAAATGGGCATTTTTTTAGCGATAGATCTTAAATCATTTTATGCTTCTGTCGAATGTATTGAAAAAGGTTATGATCCTTTAGATACAAATCTTGTTGTTGCTGATGCTAGCAGGACAGAAAAAACAATTTGTCTAGCTGTTTCTCCTTCTTTAAAGAAATATGGTATTTCAGGTAGAGCAAGATTATTTGAAGTAATCCAAACCATTAACAGAGAAAATAATAAAAGGTTAAAAGAAAGTCATTATTTTAATGGTGAATCATGCTTAGAAAGTAAACTACAAAAAAATAAACATTTAAAAATAGCTTATGAAATAGCAACTCCAAGAATGTCCCATTATATGAAGTGGAGCCAAGAAATATATAAAATTTATCTTAAATATGTTTCTCCTGAAGACATTCATGTTTATTCAATTGATGAAGTTTTTATGGATATAACACATTATACTCACATTTATCAAAAAACACCTAAAGAGTTAGCTTCCCAAATTTTAAGTGATATTTATGAAACAACAGGCCTTATAGCGACAGCAGGAATTGGTACGAATTTATATTTATGTAAAGTCGCAATGGATATAGTTGCTAAGCATATAAACAAAGATGATAATGGGCAACGTATTGCCTTACTTAATGAAGAAAGATATCGAAAGTATTTATGGAATCATCGTCCAATCACTGATTTTTGGCGAGTAGGGAAAGGATATGCTAAAAAATTAGAAAAAGAAGGACTTTATACAATGGGAGATATCGCAAAATGTTCACAAGGTGCAGAGAATGAATATTATAATGAAAAACTTCTTTATGATTTATTTGGTGTTAATGCTGAGTTACTTATTGACCATGCATGGGGTTATGAATCATGTACAATGAAAGATATTAAAAATTATAAACCCGAAAGAAATAGTATTGGAACAGGTCAGGTATTAAGCCGTCCTTATAATTTTGAAAAAACAAAATTGATTGTTAAAGAAATGTTAGATTTGTTAGCACTTGATTTAGTAGAAAAAGGATTAGTAACCAATCAAATTGTTTTAACGATTGGTTATGATAAAGATAATGAATATCATGGAGAAATGATGATTGATCGTTATAATCGAAAGATTCCTAAACATGCACATGGAACAATCAATTTAGAGCGTTATACTTCATCATCAAAATTGATAATTAAAGAAGTAATAAAGAAATTTGATGAAATAGTAAATAGGAATTTATTGGTTAAAAGAATCAATATTTCAGCATCCAATGTTTTATATGAAGATAAAGTAAAAGATATGATTTATCATCAACAATTGAATTTATTTACAAATCATCAAAATATAAATCAAAAATATGAAAAAGAAGCTTTAGAAAAAGAAAAGAATTTACAAAAAGCAACTCTTAAAATCAAACAAAAATATGGTAAAAATGCAATTCTTAAAGGAATGAATTTAGAAGAAGGAGCAACAACAAGAGAAAGAAATGAAATTATAGGGGGACATAAAGCGTAATGGCCACAATCAAAAATATTCATGATTATAGTGATATCATAAATCTTCCTTATAAAAAATCTAAAAAGTATAAACATATGTCTCAAAAAAATCGTGCAGCACAGTTTGCTCCTTTTGCTGCTCTTACAGGACATAAACAACTTATTCAAGAAACCCAAAGGCTAACAGAAGATAAAAAGGAGCTTGATGAAAATAAAAAAAGTATTTTAAATCAAAAATTACTTTATTTTATAGAAACTAAAGAAAAGATAAAAATTACTTACTTCAAAAAAGATCAAAAAAAATCAGGTGGAGATTATTTGACGACCATTCAAAGAATAAAAAAGATAGATTCAATTTATCAAACAATTACTCTTCAAAATGGTCAAATTATTAAAATGGAAGACATTTATGAAATCGAACAATAGGTCATATTCGTTGAATCCCTTATTTATTAGAGATATAATATTTGTAAGAAAGAAGGGGTGAATATGAAGGATATGAACGCATTAAATCATAAGTTACAAACCATGACAAGAAAGGAGTTAGGGGCAATTTGTAAATCACATAATTGTAAAATCAATGATGATAATTTATCGATTGCTTTACATTTGATGAAGAATAATCCTTCATCAATCCTAATCGAAGAATATCAAATTATATTTCTTATTGAATTAAAGAAAGAAACTTCTAAAGAAATATCAGATGAATTCGAAGATATCTTAAAACATGATTTCATTCATGAAATCGAATTACTTCATTAATAGCACATAAGTGCTATTTTTGTTTAATCAAAATGCTATTTATATGCTATAATGATGAATTGAGGAGAAATTTATGAAAAAAATTGAAAATACCGTTATAGGCCTTATTTTGATCATTATTGGAGTTATTATCGGACTAAATGCTTTTCATATTACAAATATAGATTTATTCTTTGATGGATGGTGGACATTATTTATTATTGTTCCTTGTTTTTTTGGTTTATTTAAAGATCAAGATAAAACAGGAAACATCATAGGTTTGATTGTAGGTATCTATTTATTGCTTTATTGTCAAGGATTAATAAATTTTCAATTTGCATGGAAATTAGTGGTTCCTGTTATCTTTGTATTAATAGGATTGAAAATGATTTTTAAAGATACTTTTAATAAAAAGAAACCTCGTCAAAATATTTATGATAATCAGTTATATACAGGTGGAAATTATGATGTTACTTTTAATGGATTGATATTAGATTTATCAAAGGCTTATTTAAATGAGAAAACGAACATTACGATTTCAACTTTGTTTGGTGGGGTTGATTTATATTTGCCAGATGATGTAAATATTCAAATACAATCATCTAATTTTTTAGGTGGTGTCGATCTTCATAAAAGAGAAAATAAAATAGAAAATACAAAAGTTATTTATCTTAATGCACGTTGTATTTTTGGTGGTATAAATATTAAATAAAAGGAGTCAATAGAATGGAAAGAAATTATCCAGAAATTATTATTTCAGATGAAGGTGTTACTTGGCTTGATAAAGGTCAAATGTGGATGTATAAAAATAATTTAGAACAATGTGATCCTCAAATAAAAAATGGTGAACTTGTTGATATTGTTACAAATAAAGGAAGATATTTAGGAACAGGTTTTATTTCTTTAAAAAGTCATATTACGGTACGTATTTTATCTAAAGATAGAAAAGAAATAATTGATCGTGAATTTTTTAAAAAGAGAATTCAACAAGCTTATGATTTTAGAAAAACTGTTGAAGGAGATAATTTATCTAATTGTCGTTTAATTTTTGGAGAAGCTGATTTATTACCTGGACTTGTGATAGATCGTTATAATGATATTTTAGTAAGTCAAATCAGTTCTTATGGTTTAGAACAAATTAAAGATATGATTTATGAAATTGTTTTAGATGTCTTAAAAGCAGATGGAGAAGATGTTAAAGGTATTTATGAAAGAAATGATATCCAAATTAGAACTAAAGAAGGTTTAGAACAATATAAAGGCTATTATAAAAATAAAGATTTACCTACACAAACAATTATTAATGAAAATGGTTTATTATTACATGTAGATGTTGAAAATGGACAAAAAACAGGATATTTTTTAGATCAAAAATCAAATCGTTATTTACTTAGAAAAATTGCTCATGGAAAACGTGTCGTTGACTGTTTTAGTCATACAGGTGGTTTTGCCTTAAATGCTGCTATGGGAAATGCTAGTCATGTTGTTTCTGTTGATGTTTCTAAAACAGCATTAGATCAAGGCTATCAAAATGCTAAACTTAATCATTTAGAAGAAAAAATTGATTTTGTACAAGCAGATGTCTTTGATTATTTAGATGAATTAAAAGAAAATGAATTTGATATAATTGTTTTAGATCCACCAGCATTTACGAAATCAAGAAGAACTGTTCAAAAAGCTTATAATGGTTATAAAAGAATCAATAAACAAGCAATGAAAGTTTTAAAAAATGGAGGATATCTTATTACATGTAGTTGTTCACGTTTTATGGAAACAGCTAATTTTGAAAAAATGTTAAGAGAAGCTGCAAGTGAAGCAGACGTTGTTTTAAAACAAGTTTCTGTTACTCAACAAAATGCAGATCATCCTATTTTATGGACAATGGAAGAAACATCTTATTTAAAATTCTATATTTTCCAAATTATTTAAGAGTTAGATTTTTTCTGACTCTTTTCTAAATTATTTCCTTGGAAATAATTTATTGCAACAAAATAACAGAAAGAATATAATACATATTGGGTGAAAAAGATGGATAAAAGTACAAATGCGGTTGCTTATGCACCGGGATATTATATTCGAGATATACTTACAACTTTAAATATCTCTTATAACGATTTTGCACAAAAGATGGATATGAATCTAGATGAAGTGACACAACTTATTTTAGGGGAATGTGAACTTAATGAAGAAATTGCTAAAAAATTAGAAGCATTCTTTCATGTGGAGGCATCACGTTGGCTTACTTTAGAAAAGCAATATCGTATGACAAAGAAATGATTTCATTTCTTTTTTCTTTGTCAAAATATGCTTTATAAGCATAATATTATCTACAATAAAAGTATTGGAATAATAAAAATAAAGAAGATAAAATATTACTATACATTTAAGTTATAGTAGATTGCACAATTATTATTGTACATCTTGAATTAAAAGAAATAGAATAGTAAACAGGAGGGATAATATGAAGAAAAAGAAAACATTTGATATGTTAAATGGTTCTATTTGGAACAAGCTCATACTTTTTGCTTTACCATTAGCAGCAAGTAGTATTTTACAACAATTATTTAATGCAGCAGATGTTGCTGTTGTCGGAAGTTTTGCAGGAAGTGGGGCATTAGCTGCCGTTGGAGCAAATGGTCCAATCATTAATTTACTTGTTAACTCATTTGTAGGGTTATCAATAGGTGCTAATGTTGTTATTGCATCATTTATAGGACAAAATGATGAAAAGAGAACATCACTTGCAGCACATACTTCAATTTTAATGTCGGTGATTATTGGAATTGTTTTATTGTTTGTAGGATTCTTTTTCGCAAGACCTATTTTAGAGTTGATGTCAACACCAGATGATATTATTAATCTTGCAGAAGTATATTTAAAAATTTATTTTATTGGGGTTCCTTTTGTCATGCTCTATAACTTTGCTGCAGCTGTTTTAAGAAGTAAAGGAGATACTCAAAGACCACTTATTGCATTATTTATTGGTGGAGTCATTAACATTATTTTAAATTTATTCTTTGTTGTTGTTTTACATATGTCTGTAGAAGGAGTAGCTATTGGAACTGTTGTTTCTAATATCTTTAGTTCTATGATGTTACTTTATTGGTTAATGCATGAAACAGATGCTTTAAGAATTGATTTAAAAGAATTAAAAATTAATGGAAGAATTTTAAAAAGAATTGCGAAAATTGGGGTTCCAGCTGGTTTACAAGGTATGGTTTTCTCTATTTCAAATGTTTGCATTCAATCATCATTAAATGCTTTAGGATCAGATGCTATTGCAGCCAGTTCAGCAGCTTTAAACTATGAATATTTTGCTTATTATATATTAAGTTCATTTGCTCAAGCTGCGGTTACATTTATTGGACAAAATTATAGTGCTAAAAAATATGACCGTTGTAAAAAGATTACACTTCAATCTTTCTTATTAGGGGGAGCAACAACAATGGTTGCTTGTATGATATTTGTAATCTTTGATCATTTCTTTATTAGTTTCTTTACATCAGATGCTTCAGTAGCTAGTTTAGCTTATACAAGAATGAAAATTATTTTACCATTCCAATTCCTTAACATGTCAATTGAAGTTTTCTCAAGTGTAATGAGAGGTGTTGGTTATTCAAGTGTTCCAGCAGGTATTTGTGTTGCGGGAATTTGTGGAGTAAGACTTGCTTACTTATATACAATTTATCCATCAATTGCCTCATACGATCATTTATTAATCATTTATCCAATTAGTTGGTTTGTTACTGTATTAGCACTAGCACTTGTTTATTTCATTCATGTACGCCCAAAAGTTTATCATCATCAAGCAGCCAATTAAGGCTGCTTTTCTTATCTCTACGATGCGTTTGTTTACATTTTGTATGAATATACATAAAATGCAAGTGAGGTGAAAGTTATGAATCAAGAAAAAATAGGAAGTTTTATTGCTCAAAGAAGAAAAGATAAAAAGCTTACACAAGCTAAACTTGCAAGCTATTTAGGAATTAGTGATCGGACAATTTCTAAATGGGAAAGAGGAAAGGGTCTACCAGATCCTATGTATATGTTAGAACTCTGTCAAATATTAGATATTTCAGTCAATGAGCTGTTAACGGGAGAATTTATCGAAGAAAGAAATTATCAACAAAAAGCAGAAGATAATTTATTAATGATGGCAGGTCAAGAAGTAAAACAAACAAAGAAAATGTTCTTTTATGAAAATGTTATTGGCATTGGTTCAACGAGTATCTTTTTGATTTTAATTTTTATGTCTGTTTATTTTGTTGAAAACAGTGTATTAAAAGTCATCTTGTTTATCTTAAGCTTTATCTTTTTGATTATTGGTGTATCAATTGCTTTAAAAATAGAAACAGAAGAAGGCTATTATGAATGTCAAAAGTGTCATCATAAATATATTCCAAGCTATCAACAAGTTTATTTTGCAATGCATTATGGAAGAACAAGATATATGAAATGTCCACATTGTCAAAAAAGAAGTTGGCAAAAAAAGATTTATTCAAAATAAAAATTCGTTATAATAAAGATATAAAAAGAAAAGGAATTTGAAAGATGAATAAACATATAGAAAAATCAAAAGAATTAAGAAATGCTACACCCATGGTTCATAATTGTGCACAAACAATTATGGAAGTTTATGCCGATGATTTAGGAATCAATAAAGAACTTGCTAATCATTTGGGATGTAACTTTGGTGGTGGTATGAAATGTGGGAGCGTCTGTGGTGCTATTACCAGTGGTTTAATGATTTTAGGAGCAAAAGGAATTGATTCACCAGCAAAAGTGAACCAATTTATCAAAACAATTTCTAATAATCATCATGGACTTATTAATTGTGCAGATTTACTTAAAGAAAATGCAAAGAATGGTGGACAAAAGAAACCTCATTGTGATGGGATGATTCAAGAAGTAATCGAACTTATTGATCAAATGGAGAAAGAAAATGATTGAAGAAATTGAACAAGGCATGATTTTATATACTCAAGGAAATAAAATCAAACATGATGTTGCCCATTTTTTAAAAGTGCATCAATATGCACGTATTATTGGAAAATTAGAGCATTTAGAAAAAAGAGAACAAGAAATACTCGAAGTAGCTGCTATTGTTCATGATATAGCTTGTCCAATGTGTCGTGAAAAATATGGAAATTCTGCAGGATATTTACAAGAACAAGAAGGACCAGCTTTAGTAAAAGATTTCTTAAAAAATTATTCTTTAGATGAAGCTTTTATTGAACGTGTGGCTTATTTAGTAGGACATCATCATACGTATAAAGATGTAGATGGTTTAGATTATCAAATTTTATTAGAAGCTGACTTTTTAGTAAATGGTGATGAATCGAATTTAACTAAAGAAGCTATCGAAAAAATGAAAAAGAATGTTTTTAAAACAAAAACAGGAATAGAACTATTAAATCATATTTTTGAATTATAAAATATGTTATAATGAAAGTCCTTGGCAGGGGCGTGAAAAAGCAATGTGAAAACATTGTTTTTTCTTTTTAAGAAATAATTTTGTTTTTTATAAAGGCTTTGTTATAATAGTCGCAAAGGTAGGTAGAAAAATGTATAAATTAATAGCATTAGATTTAGATGGAACATTAACAGATAAAAATAAAAATATTTTAGAAGAAACAAAGCAAGAACTTATTAAATTAGCACAAAAAGGTGTTATTATTGTTTTAGCTTCTGGAAGACCAACAGCTGGTATCTTTAAAGAAGCAAAAGAATTAACTTTAGATCAAGTAGGAGGATATTTATTATCTTTCAATGGAGCAAGAGTTTTAGATTATAAAACAAATGAAGTTGTTTATGAACAAACATTATCAAGTGAAGTTGCTCATGAAATGTATGATCGTGCCAAAGCATTTGGTTTATCACCACTTACATATAACGCTACTGAAATCATTACAGAAGATATTGGAGATCATTGGATTCAATTAGAAAGTTTCACAACAAAAATGAATATTAAACATGTTCAAGATTTTAAAAAAGAAGTGAACTTTGATGTCAATAAAGTATTGATTACTGGAGAACCTGCATATGTGGCTCAAATTTTAGATGAATTCAAAGCTCCATATGAAGGAAAGATGTCTATTTATAGAAGTGATCCTTATTTTATTGAATGTATGGCAAATGGAATTGATAAAGCTGCTTCTTTAGATGTTTTATGTAAGAAATTAGGAATTAAACAAGAAGAAACAATTGCTTTTGGTGATGGTTATAATGATTTATCATTAATTGAATATTGTGGATATGGTGTTGCTATGGAAAATGCTGTAGATGAAGTAAAAGAAAGAGCAAACTACATTACTTTATCTAACAACGATAATGGAATTGCTTATTGTTTAAAACAATTAGAAGAAAAAGGACTTATTTAAACTCTTAAGAAATTAAGAGTTTTTTAAAATGATAAAAAAACAAATCGCTTTTCATAGCACAGAAATAGAAGAAGTATACATCCTTTATCAACAAGCATTTCCAAAAAATGAACAAATGGATTTAACTCAATTATTTGATGAATTACATTTAGGCGCTATTTATGGTTATTATCAAGAAAATCAACTTGTAGGTTTTGCTATTTTATGTATTCAAAGTCAAATAGCGCATATTTTATATCTTGCTGTAAAAAAAGAATATCGTGATCAAGGTATAGGAAGCTATATTCTTAATGATCTAGCAAAACAATATGATTCTAAAAAGATTATTGTAGATATTGAAAAAATTAAAGATACTTCTAATAAAGAACAAAGAATAAAAAGAAAACAATTTTATTTAAAAAATGATTTTAAAGAAACAGATGTCTTTTATGCTTGGCAAGGAGAAGATTATGTTATTTTAAGTAGAAATGGAATTGTTCAAAAAAAAGAATTTTGGAATTTTTGGGATTTCTTAAAGAAGGAGAAAAAATGAAGTTAGTTGCACCTAAACTATCCTATATAGAAAAAACAAGTTTTGAAGAATGTTTAAAAAAAATGAAATTTCAAGATGTTCATATTGATCAAAATATTCAACAAAGAACAATTATTCAAGATTTAACTTTTGATGGTTGTCTTTTTGAAAATATTGATTTTACTAAAGTTTCATTAAAGCATCTTGATTTAATAGATGTTACTTTTGATAAATGTGATCTATCAAATCAAAATTTTGATCATCAATATTTAAATCGTGTACAATTTAAAAACTGTAAATTAACAGGAACTTCTTTTATTGAAACAAATTTAAAAGATGTTTTATTTGATCATTGTCAGGGACGTTATAGTAATTTATCATCAAGTCAATTGTTCAATGTTATGTTTGATCATTGTGATTTACAAGAAGCATCATTTTATGATGCAAACTTTAAAAAAATACAATTTAATGAAACAAATTTAATACAAAGTGAACTTGCTTCATTACATCATAAAGGATTAGATTTATCTACATGTCAAATACAAGGGGCAATGTTTGATCTAGCAAGTTTAAAAGGATTGATTATTAATGATTTTCAAGCTGTAGATTTAATAGGGATCCTTGGTGTTAAAGTAAAATAAAAATGTTGTCATTTGGCAACATTTTTATGCTATATAAGCAAGTAATAATTTTAAAGTATTTTCTACAGCTTGAAGATGTGTTCTTTCCATACCATGACTAGCTGCTACACCTGGGCCAATTAAAGCGCCTTTAATATTTTGACCACCACGTAAAGCGGCTGAAACATCACTGCTGTAATAAGGATAAATATCAATAGCGTATTGTAACTGATGCGTACTTGCAAGTTCAATGAGTTTAGAAGTTAAATCATAATCATAAGGTCCACTACCATCTTTAGCACAAATACTGACATCATATTCACTACAAGCTAAATCTTCACCAATACATCCCATATCTACAGCAATCAATTCATCAATATCAGGATGAATATAACTACTTCCGTGTCCTACTTCTTCATAAGTAGAAATAATAATAATGAGATTATGTTTGGGTTTAATATGATTATTAGCTAAATGCTTAAGCATTCCAAATAAAATAGCGACAGACATTTTATCATCTAAAAAACGTGATTTAATAAAACCAGATGCTGTAATTTCAGTTTTAGGATCATAAGCAATATAATCACCATTTTGAATACCTAAAGCTTGTACATCTTCTTTATTTTTAACTACTTCATCAATTCTTACATGCATATTTTCACAATCTCTCGGTGCACTTTTAGCATCTTTATAAACATGAACAGCAGGATAATTAGAAAGAATTGTTCCTGTATAACATTTACCACTTCTTGTATGAATACGACAATATTCACCATCCAATGTAGGAATAATTGGACCACCAACATTTGTAAAAGCTAATGTGCCATCACTTTTAATACTTCTAACCATTAATCCTAAAGTATCCACATGACCACAAAATCCTACTGTATAATCATCTTGACCTTCAACATAAATTTCTAGATTTCCTTTATTTGTTTGATGCGTATGAAATCCTAAATTCTCAGCTTCTTTTTGACAATGGTGAATGACTTCTTTGGTATATCCAGAAGGACTATCAATTGCCATGATTTCTTTTAAAAAGTTTATGATATAATCATTCATTTTACTACCTCCTAAAGGTATTATACCATAATAAATTATACTTGATTTCATACAATTTGATTGACAAGTATGTTGGACTTTGTTATTCTTGAAAAGACAAAATAGAAGAATTGGTAGAGGTGCATGAATCAAGAGTAATTGTTGATAATGTTTGGTGACAGTCAACAATGAAAGGGAAACGTGCCGAAGAAAATAACAGCACCAAATGTTATTTATCTGGGAAATTATAAAATATATAATTTCTTGTCACTTTTTAGTGGAGAGCTATCTTGTATGTAAAGTACTTTGATATTCTCAAGGTACTTTTTTTATGGAGGGAAAGAATGAATTATGTAAAGACAATATGGGCTTTATTACCGCCTGTAATCGCAATTATTTTTGCTTTAAAAACAAAAGAAGTTTATATTTCATTACTCATTGGAATTGTTTCAGGAACTTTATTACTAACAAATTTTCATCTTGTTGAAAGTTTAAATTTATTGTTTGATACAGTTGTTAATTGTTTAAGTAAACCTTCTAATATTGGAATTTTAATATTTTTAGTAATGTTAGGAATTATTGTGACTTTAATGACTAAAAGTGGAGGAAGTCAAGCTTATGGAAAATGGGCTAAAAAGAAGATGAAATCTTCTAAACAATCTTTGTTTTCTACTTTTATTTTAGGCGTTGTTATCTTTGTTGATGATTACTTTAACTGTTTAACAGTTGGAAGTGTTATGCGTGAAATCACAGATGAATTTAAAGTTTCAAGAGCAATGCTTGCCTATATTATTGATAGTACAGCAGCACCTGTTTGTATTATTGCACCTATTTCATCATGGGCTGCAGCTGTAAGTGGTTATACCTCAGGGGATGGTTTTCAATTGTTTTTAAATACAATTCCTTTTAATCTTTATGCTCTTTTAACAATTGTCATGGTTTGTTATGTTATTGGCAGTGAGTTTCATCTTGGAAAGATGAAAAAACATGAATTAGCTGCTCAAAATGGCGATGTTTGTTTTGGGGATGATTCTTATCAGACAAATGAAGAAATTTCTTATAATCAAAAGGGGAAAGTTCTAGATTTGATTTTACCTGTTATTGTTTTAATTATGAGTTGTATTATTGGGATGATTTATACTGGAGGATTCTTTGATGGAAAAGATTTAATTACTGCTTTTAGTCAATGTGATGCTTCGAGAGGGCTTGTTTATGGTACATTTGTTACTTTGATCTTTGTCTTTATTTTATATATTCCAAGAAAAATTATTTCTTATAATGAATTTGTAGAATGTATTCCTGAAGGTTTTAAAGCAATGGTTCCGTCTATTTTGATTTTGGTTCTTGCATGGTCTTTAGGAGATTTAGTTTCTAATCAGTTACAAGCAGGGGCATTTGTTTATAATACGTTACAATCTGCTTCTATTTCAACAGCTATTTTACCAGCATGTTTATTTATTGTTGGGGCAGGTCTTTCTTTTTCAACAGGGACATCTTGGGGAACTTTTGGTATTTTGATTCCGATGGCAACTTCTTTATTTCCAGAAGGATCAACAATGTTGGTGATTTCCATTGCTTCCATTCTTGCAGGTGCCGTTTGTGGTGATCATATTTCACCTATTTCAGATACGACAATTATGGCTTCTACAGGGGCGCAATGTAATCATCTTTATCATGTAACCACTCAAATTCCATATGCCTTAGTTGTCGCAAGTGCTTGTTTTATAGGATATCTTGTTGCTGGATTTACACAAAATGTATTATTAACATTATTTGTTGCTTTTGTTTCATTAAGCATCATTATTTTTGTAATTCGTCTTTATCAAAAAAAGAGTTCATAAAAACATTTGAACCTCAAAATATATTGTGGTATAGTGTTGCGGGTGATAAAAATGAAAAAGAGTAAGATATCTTTAATAATGAAAATCATTGCAGTAGTCGCATCTCTTTATGGAATGTTACAATCATTAGATCATTGGATGTTTTTTACGTATTTTACGAATTTATCCAATATCTTTATAGATATTATGTTAGTGATTTTCATTATTTATGATCTAAAAAAAGCAAAATATATACCACAAGGGATGTACCTTATTAAATTTATGGCAACGATTTCCATTACATTAACGTTCTTTGTTTATATGTTGTTACTTGCACCAACGAATAGTCAGGGATTTATTGGTGCCTATTTAAATAATGGAGCAGGAAGTTTATGTGTACATTTCATTACACCAGTTCTTGCTATTATTGATTTTCTATTATTTAGTGAACACTATAGACCAGATGAAAAACATGTTTATTATTCAGTAGTACCACCACTTGTTTATGTAGGTTATGTGATTGTTTTAGGAAATGTTTTTCATATAAGATGGTACAAGGATATGTTGGCTCCTTATAATTTTTTAAATTATGGTGCACCAACAGGATGGTTTGGATTTGATTTATCTTTATTAGGTTCAAAAACATTAGGTATTGGAACTTTCTATATGATTGTTGTTTTATTAATTATTTTTATTGGTTTAGGTACTTTATTTTTAAAATTAAAGAGAACAAAGAAAGATTTATATTAATCTTTGTTAGAATAATTAAAAGATTGTAATAATTTGGGATTACCCCTTTTATTACAATTTTTTTGTTATGATACACAGGCAAAAATGATATTATTTTAGTTTTTTGAAAAAAACAAAAGAAAAAATTGAATTGTGATAAGATAGTAAGGATTTATAGGGGGGAAATTTATGGATATCATGGTTGTCTTTCAAACAATGTTAAAATTGTTTTTATTACTTATTTTAGGATTTGTTTTATTTAAATGTCATATTTTTGATGAATATACAAATAAAAAAATATCAGCTTTAATTGTCAATGTTGCTTCACCAATGTTGATTATTAGTTCTATTGCGGGGGTTGAAGGAAGTAATAAAAGTATTGTCTTTTTAATGATAGGTGCAGGTATTTTAATGTATATCGGTTTTATTATTTTAGGGAAAATCATTAATCGAATCTTTCCATTTCCTAAAAAAGATTGGCCTGTTTATGAATGTATGGTCGTTTTTGCGAATACAGGATTTATGGGATATCCTGTTTTATTAGATGTTTTTGGACAAGAAGCTGTTTTCTATGCATCACTTATTCATATGGCTTTTAACTTTTTTGTGTATACATACGCTATTATGTGTCTAACAAAAGGAGACGATAGTGAATTCAAATTAAATTTTAAACAATTATTAACACCAGGAATTATTTTGATTTTTGTAGGAATATTTATTTACTTATTCGATATTCAACTTCCTAGTGTACTTATGGATACGATTAATAGTGTTGGTTCACTTACAGCTCCACTTTCAATGATGATGATTGGTTCATCATTAGCTGTTTATCCTATTAAAGATAGTTTTACAGATTGGCGTAGTTATGTCTTTGCTTTTGTTCGTTTAATGATTGTTCCTTTTGTAACAATGATCATGTGTCGTTTATTACACATTGATGCTTATTACGCTAATATTACAATTATTACAAATGCGATGCCAGTAGGATCAATGGTTTTAATGCTGGCAACACAATATAATGCAAATGTAAAAATCGTTACAAGAAATATTGTTGTTTCAACTTTATTATCAGTGATTACAATTCCAATTGTTGTCGCAACAATGTTATTATAGGAGAAAAATATGAATTATAAAATTTATGATCAATTGCCTCAAGAAGCAAAAGAAATTAGAATTAAAGTTTTTATGGAAGAACAAGGATTTAAAGATGAATTTGATGATTTAGATGATCTTTGTCAACATCTTGTTGTTTTTGGAAATAATCAACCGATAGGAACATGTCGTTTTTATTATGATGAATCTTTAAAGTCAAATGTGCTTGGAAGAATTGCAGTTATTAAAGAATATCGAGGAAAAAAAGTAGGACAATATATTGTTAAAACTGCCTGTTCTTTAATTCAAGGAAATGTTTGTTTACATGCGCAATTACAAGCTAAACCTTTTTATGAAAAATTAGGCTTTAAAGCTTATGGTGAAATAGATTATGATGAATATTGTCCACATACTTGGATGAAAAAAGAGATGTGAAAACATCTTTTTATTATGTCAATAATTGATAATTGAAAGAGCTTACGCTACAATTTAGACAAAGGAGACACATAGTCTCATTATTTAATGATTTAATATGGTACAATAAGTCTCAATTAAGAAAAAGAAAGGAAAAATTCAAATGAAAATCAAAAAAATATTTTTATCAATGTTGTTGATGATCGTAGCTATATGCTTTTGTCCAACAAAAGTATTTGCGACAAGTACGATAGAAAGAACAACAACATTAGACGTAAGCAAATTTATTCAAGATGAGGAAAATAAAGAAGAAGGGTGGAGTTGGAATTCAACTACAAATACATTAACATTAACAAATGTGAATTTTAATACGGGTGATAACAAGAGCATTGTTTTACCATCTGATAGAGATATACATATTGTATCAAATGGAAATAACAAGCTTATATCTAGCAAAACAGTCATTTATGGCAAAAAGGATGGTCCGGGATTTATTATATTTGGTGGCAATGGATTATTAGAATTAAACTCTAAGAAAGAATTACCAACAATAGATGCTAATGATCTTTTATTTGAAAGTGGAACAGTTAATGCTATTGGAGGCAGCATAATTACTATGCAAACTATAAAAGTTGACGGTGGATATGTCAAAGTTGATACCTCACAGGTAAGTGACGATGGTTGGACAGATGGACTCTATGCATGTGGAAGTATCGAAATATCTAGTGGGACAGTAGATATTATTTCAAACAGAGTAGGTATATTTGCTACAGGAACAGGACATCCAAATCCAACGACAGGAATAAAGATAACTGGAGGGAATATTGATGTATCAGCCAAATTATATGGAATGTGTTCAGGAAATAATACATACAAAAAAGACGTTTACATTGAAACAACAGGTACAATAGATTTTAAAGACAGTTCAATAGGTATAGCGTTGGCAAATGGAAATTTAACAATAAAAAAAGGAAACATTATTTTAAAAAAAGGCAACCAATTATATGTGAATTCTAAAAGTAACACGCAAGGAACAGTAACAATTGAAAAAGCTGATTATACAAAAGTTAATGAAGCAAAATCAAAAGTACCAGCTGATTTAAGCGTTTATACGGATGAATCGGTAAAAGCATTACAAGATACTTTAGCAGCTGTTGTAGAAGATAAGGATGTTACTGAACAAATTGCTGTTAATGGTTATGCAACATCAATTGAAAATGCTATTGTAGGTTTAAAATATAAACCTGCTGACTACACAAAAGTCAATGAAGCAAAAGCAAAAGTGCCAAGTGATTTAAGTATCTATGCAGATGAAACAGTAAAGACATTAAAAGATGCTCTTGCTTTAGTAGAAGAAGGAAAGAATATTACCGAACAAGCAACGGTAGATGGTTATGCAGATGCAATTAATAAAGCTATTGAAGGACTTGTAAAGAAACCTATCATATATAAAGTTATTGAAGGTGAAGGAGGAACTTTTGTTAAGAAAAGTGGAAAAGATATTTCAATACGAATAGATCATGAATATACAGAAAATGTAAAAGTTGAAGTAGATGGAAAAGAAGTTTCTAAGACAAATTATAAAGTGATAAAAGGATCAACAATTGTTACGTTTAATAAGGAATATTTAGAATCATTACCTGTTGGTAATCATGAGGTCAAGGTTTATTTTGAAGATGGTTATGCAACAACAACTTTAATCATTAAAGAACAAACAAAAGATAATAATGAAAAGAAAGATACCATATCAAATAATCAAGAAAATGTAAAAGCTGAAAATAAACAAGAAGTTAAAAAGGTAAATACAGGTGATAATACAAATATTATAGGTATTACTTTATTATTGGTAGGAAGTTTGATAGTTTTAATTTATTTAAATAAAAAGAAAACAGCTTAATTAAGAAGATATCGTCATAGTAGGCGATATCTTTTATTAGGTATATTAATAGATATAAAAAATCTTTGACAAATAAATGATGAAGTGGTTTAATACAAATAAATACAGTGAAAAGAAGTAGTAGATGATTAAAACATAAGTAGAGAGCTTTTGGTTGGTGAAAAAAAGTTATGTTTGATGATTGAATTCCTCTTGGAGTAGAGTATTGAAGTTAGTAAATATCTCCGGTAACACCCGTTAACGTGTATGAGTATGTAGGTACTTAGTAAGGTTATTATTGTGAAATAATAACGAAGTAAGGTGGTAACGCGATGGTCTCTTTCGTCCTTATGGGATGAAGAGACTTTTTTATTAATATATGGGGGAAATAAAAATGGAAAAAAGAATTACAGGACATACAGAATTATTAGGGCTTATTGCTACACCAATTAGACATTCTAAATCACCAGTGATGCACAATGCTGCATGCCGTGCTTTAGGCTTAGATTATGCATATTTAGCTTTTGATATTCAACCAGATCAATTAGAAGATGCAGTAAAAGGTTTCAAAGCTTTAAATGTAAGAGGATGGAATGTTTCAATGCCTTATAAAACAACAATTGGTCAATATTTAGATCATATTACACCAATTGCTAAAATGTGTGGCGCTATTAATACTGTTATTAATGATCATGGTGTTTTAACTGGAACTATTACAGATGGAACAGGTTATATGACAGCTTTAAAAGATCAGGGAATTGATATTATTGGTAAAAAGATGACAATTGTTGGTGCAGGTGGAGCAGCTACTGCAATCGTCATGCAAGCTGCATTAGATGGTGTTAAAGAAATCAGTATTTTCAATATTAAAGATGCTTCATGGGATCGTGCTTTAGAAAATGTAGAAAAAATCAATTCACAAACTCAATGTAAAGCACAATTATTTGATTTAAATGATCATGAAACATTAAGAAAAGAAATCAATGAGTCAATTATTTTTACAAATGCAACAAATGTAGGTATGGGTAAATTAGAAGGAAAAATGGTTTTACCAGATACTTCTTATTTAAGAAAAGATTTAATTGTTTCAGATGTTATTTATATGCCAGAAAAAACAAAATTATTAGAAGAAGCTGAAAAAATAGGATGTAAAACAATTAATGGTCTAGGAATGATGCTTTATCAAGGAGCTGCTTCATTTAAATTATGGACAGATCAAGATATGCCAATTGATGTTGTAAAAGAAGCTTTAGACTTTTAAAATGTTATGCAGTGCATAGCATTTTTTTATTTGACAAATAGAATATTTTATTATATTGTTGATATATCAACTAACGGAGGTATACTATGATTAAAATTGTTGCAGAAAATTATATTAAAGAAGAATATCAAGAAGAATTTTTAAAACTTACAAAAGAACTTATTATTTTAAGTAGAGAAGAAAAAGGAAATATCTCTTATCATCTTTATCAAGATATTAATGATGATAGTCATTTTACTTTTATTGAAGAATGGCAAAATCAAGAAGCAATTGATGAACATAATCAAACAAAACACTTTACAACAATTGTTCCTCAAATCAAAAGCTTTGCTTCAAAACCTTCAAGAGCAATTAAATATAAAGAGGTGCAATAATGAATACATTAGAAACAATTTTTACAAGAAAAAGTGTTCGACAATTTAAAAATCAAAAAGTAGATGAAAAAGACATCAAAACAATCTTAAAAGCAGGAATGTCAGGACCAACATGTGTTAATTCAAAAGATTGGTCATTTATCGTTGTTGACGATCCAGAAGTTCTTCATAAAATGTATCAAGCAAATGGTGTACCAGCGAAACCATTACTTGAATGTGCTTTTGCTATTTTAATTTGTGGAGATTACTCAAAAGCATTTAAATTCTCTAAAGATTATTTTGCTGTAGATGGTTCTATTGCTGGACAAAATATGATTTTAGCAGCTTGGTCTTTAGGTATTGGAAGTGTTTGGCTTGGTACATGGCCACAAATGGATCGTGTTTTTGCCCAAAGTAAATTGTTTGATTTACCAAATGATCAAATTCCTCATTCAATTATTGCTTTTGGTTATCCTCTAGATGAAATTAAAGAGAAAGAAGAATATTATGATGAAGCTGTTGTTCATTATAATAAGTGGTAAAAATGGTTAAAGAAATTATTAAAGATGAATTCTTTTTAAAACAAAAATCAAAGTCATGTACAAAAGAGGATTTATATATCGCCAATGAATTATTAGAAACAATTCAAGCTTACAAAGAACAATGTGTTGGTATGGCAGCGAATATGATTGGATATTTAAAAACAATGATGGTTGTTTTAGATGAAAATAAATATCTTATTTTAATTAATCCTGTTATTTTAAAAACAAGTGGAAAAACGTATCAAACAGAAGAAGGTTGTCTATCATTACAAGGTGTAAGAAAGACACAAAGATATGAAAGTATCAAAGTAAGTTATTTAGATCAAGATTTTAAAAAGAAAATTAAAACGTTTAAAGGGTATACAGCTCAAATCATTCAACATGAACTTGATCATTTTGAAGGAAAAATCATATAAAAAAAATCAGCAATAGCTGATTTTTTTAATGACATATTTCTTCAACAAGTTGATTAATTGCCTCTTGATTTTCATCTTTATAAGTAGATTTAATTGTGACCGTATTTTCACAAATAGTAATATTTTTCATTGGAGTAAGCATATCTTTCATCACTTTATTTGCAAGAGGAGCCCAAGAACCATTTTCAATAAGTCCAACAGTTTTATTTTGATATCCTTTATGTTGTAATCTATGTAAGAAATCTTCCATTGGACTAAAGACACCACCATCATAAGTAGCTCCAGCTAAAATCATTTTAGAATATCTAAAAGCATCTTCAACTGCTTCAGCCATGTCATCTCTTGTAAGATCAGTGAAGGCAACTTTAACACCTTTTTCTTTTAATAAATCAACTACTTTTAAAGCCACTTCTTTGGTATTTCCATGGATAGAAGCACTGGCCACTAAAACACCTTCATCTTCACTTTGATAACTACTCCAAATTTGGTATTTATCAATATAATATCCTAAATTATCTTTTAAAATAGGACCATGTAAAGGACAAATCATTTTAATATCTAAAGTGCTGGCTTTTTTTAATAAAGTTTGTACAGGAGCACCATATTTACCAACAATATTAAAATAATAACGTCTTGCTTCACAAGCCCAATCTTCATCATGTGATAAAGCCCCAAATTTACCAAAGCCGTCTGCTGAGAATAATATTTTTTCAGTTGTTTCATATTCAACCATTACTTCAGGCCAATGCACCATCGGTGCCATGATAAATTTCAAATGATGATTTCCTAAATCTAATTCTTCTCCTTCTTTAACCACAATACATCTTTCATCTAATCCTTCAATATTAAAAAATTGAGGAAGCATCGCTTTTGCTTTGGCACTTAAAACAAGTTTTGCTTCTTTATACTTTTCTGTAAATAATTGAATATTTGCGGAATGATCAGGTTCTAAATGAGAAACAATCAAATAATCAGGGACATGTTCCTTTAATTCCTTATCTAAATTATCAAACCATTCTTTTGTCTTTCTTGCATCAACTGTATCCATAACTGCAATCTTTTCATCTAAAATAAGATAAGAGTTATAACTAACCCCATTAGGTATAATATATTGACTTTCAAAAAGATCAAGTGTTGTATCATCAACCCCAATATATTTAATCGAATCACTAATTATAACATTATTCATAAAAATCCTCCTTTTAGTCATTATAACACTAATTTCTTAATGAAATATTGTTTTCGTGATATGAAAATAATATTTTATAAAAATTTCTTACCAAAAATAAAGGAGAGATATATTATTATCGATAAAATCAAAGTATTAAGGAGTATGTTATGAGAAAAATAGCTATTTGTGATGATAGTAAATTGGATCGATAGCTTTTAAAAGTTGTTATACAAACATATTTTGAAAATAATGAAGAAGAATTTAAAATCTTTGAATATGAATTAGGAGATAATTTATTAGATGATATTGAAGTAGAACTCTTATTTCTAGATATCATTATGAATGGAATGAAGATAGCTAGAAAATTAAGAGATATTCAATTTAAAGCACCAATCATCTTTCTTACAGCTCATGCAGACTATGCGGTAGAAAGTTATGAAGTATATGTAGCGGGATATTTGTTAAAACCTTATGATACAAATAAATTAACATTGCTTTTAGATGAAGTATTACAAAGAAGTGTTCAAAAAAGAATTGCTGTTAAAGTTAAAAAACAACATCGATATCTTGAAATTAATGATATTATGTATGTTGAAAGTGATAAACATGTATTAAATATTCATTTAAAAGATAGTAGAGTGATTCAAACAACAGAAAAGTTGAGTGAATTAGAAAAAACGATTAATTCAAAAAGATTTATTTGTTGTTACCAAAGTTATCTTGTTAATATGGATTATATAAAAGATGCGAAAACAGATTTTATTCTTAGTAATGATATAAGAATACCAATTAGAGTAAGAGGACGAAAAGAAATTATTGAAAGATATCATAAGTATTATAGTTCAGAAAGAATGAATGATCATTTATAAGGTACAATTGTTAGTTAATAAAACAATTGTACTTTTTAACATGTGGAAAAGTCTTTTATGAAATAGGGTACATTAAAATAGAAAAGTATTTTAATGCTTTTTAAGTTGTAGGAATTTTGAAATTTATAAAATGATGTAATAAATAGAATTTGATTATAATTGTAGTTATATTATATCTCAAAATTCAAAGAATAATTTTGTCAATTTATAGATACAAATGCAAAAACTTTGTCAAAGATATTGAAGGATATCAATCAAGCAAAGATGGAAAAAAGTTATCAAAATTGGTACATGTGGTTCAGCAGATACATTTAGAGCTGTACAAAAAGTTTTAGATGCTTATAATTTACCTAATGAAGCTTTAAATAATGGTGAAATTGATTTAAATTCATTCCAACATAAAGCTTATTTAGAAAATGAATGCAAAAAACAAGGGCATGATTTAACGACTATTGGAGATACATCTTCTGCTCCTTTTACATTATATTCTAAAAACGTAGATTCTTTAAAAGCATTAAAAACATTAGCTGGGGAAAAATAAACGTGTAAAAAAAGCACAATTGTTAAAAAACAAAACAAATGTGCTTTTTTTATTACTTTTTGTGCAAAAATAGAAGATTTTTAAAAACAAATGATACAATGTTTTAAATTAGAAACATTTATTGAAAAGGGGAAAAAATGAAGGAAACACTTTATGTTTTTATTTGAAAAGAATGTATATGCTTTAGAAACAAGTAAAATCTTTTCAGATGAAATAAATAGGATCATTGTAATGGGTCTATTATAGTGTAATATCATTATTATGGTCATTAAAGAAACAAGACGTAGAAAATGACAAAACTCATTTTCTTTTTATTTCTTTTTTTATAGAGAGAATATTTCTTTTTTTGACATGCAATTCCTTGAAAAAAAAGATATTTTTATATCCTTATAATAACGCTTACAATTGAAATTGTATTTTAAAATTATGATGATATAATAAGCTACGAACCTAAACAAATTTCAAAGAGAAAAAAGAACTTCAGGAATAATGAAGATAAATATTTATATGAATGTTAGGAGGGAAAATATGAAAAATATCTTTGAAGTATCTCTTGAAAGCCATTATCAATTTGAATGGGATAAATTAGGAAATATCAAAAAAGGAAGAGAACATTTAGGTGAGGAAATGCCGGTTCTTGTCTATAGATTATTAGAATACAGTATGAATGATGTCTTGTTTAAAAATTTTGGTATTGAAAAAACAGATGAAATTTTTAGACAAGCTGGTTATCTTGCAGGATGTGAATTTGCGAAAAATGCATTGCCTCTTGATGCTGATGAAAGTACATTTGTAAGTACGCTTGCTCAAACTTTAGAAACTTTAAAAGTAGGTATTTTAAGAATGGAAGAAGCGGACTTTGAAAAAGGTGAATTTGTAATTACAATTCATGAAGATCTTGATTGTAGTGGATTGCCACCAACAGGTGAAGTTGTATGTAAATATGATGAAGGTTTTTTTGCGGGAATTTTAGAAGCATATACCAAGAAGCCTTTTAAAGTAAGAGAAGTTGATTGCTGGTCTAGTGGAAGTAGAGTATGTCGTTTTAAAGGGACAGTAGATGATGATCGATAAGGATCAAGAACTTTTCTTAGATTACATTAAACAACTTTTATATAACACAGATGAAGCAAGACTTTGTCGTGATGAACTTTCAGATGATGTAACACAGCTTGCAGATGGAATTGAATATTTAGGTGAAGTGATCAAAGATGAAAAGATTGTTTTATCTAAAATGGCCCAAGGAGAAGTAGATGAAGAATTTTCTATATCTCACAATTATTTAGCGGCTCCTGTTAAAAGTATTCAAAGTAATTTAAAGCATTTATCATGGGTTGCTCAAAGAGTTGCGGCAGGTGATTATAAACAACATGTTTCAAGCTTAGGAAGCTTTTCTGATTCATTTAATGAAATGATTGATCAATTAAGCCATTATCGAGAAAAGATGGAACATATCAGTAATACAGATGTCTTAACGGGAACTGCGAATCGACGTGCTTTTAATCAAATGATTAAAAAGCTTTGGGATAAAGATATTCCTTGTGCCATTGTATTTATTGATATTGATGGTTTGAAGTATGTAAATGATAATTATGGTCATTCTGGAGGAAATCGCTATATTAAAGAAGTATGTCAAATCTTGAAAATGAATTTAAAAGAAGATGAATTTATTTTTAGAATTGGTGGGGATGAACTACTTATTTTATCTAAAAAAGAAGATGCACATATATGTGAAGAACGTCTACTAGAAATACGCTTACAATTTAGAGAAGAAATGAAAAAGAAAGTACCGTATCCATGTGATTTTAGTTTTGGTTGTGTGGATATTGATAAAAAAGAAAACAAAACAATTAGTGAATATTTAAGTCTTGCTGATAAAAAAATGTATCATTTTAAAATGCAACATTATATTGATCAAAGACGACCTAAATACAGTAATCATATTGATAAAAGTGGTTTAGATAGTCGTATTTTTGATGCTTTTTCTCAAACATCAATCAACCGCTATGCTTATATATGTAATATGGAAACAAATGTTTCAAGATGGTCCGTACAAGCTGTCAAAGACTTTGATTTACCTTATGAATATATGTATGATGCAAGTAAAATATGGGAAGAACATATTCATCCAGATGATTGTAAAGAATATGAAGAAGATATTGAAGCAGTTTTCTCTGGAAAGAAAGAATGTCATGATTTAACATATCGTGCACGTTTAAAAAATGGTAAATATATAAAATGTCGTTGTGAAGGATATGTCTTAAGAGGAAGAACGGCTAAAGAACCCAATCTTTTTGCAGGAATACTTACACGAGTCGATGAAGCAGTGAATTATGAAGAAAGATAGTTTTAAGTGTGATCAAGGTGATCTCACTTTTTTATTTATCAAAAAAGAAAAGACTAAGAACACCTAAAATAAAACATCCAGAGCAATCACATTGATAATTTGTTCGATTCAATTTGATTTTGATTTAAAAGTAAACAAAATCATACCAATAACAGTTGTTCCAAAGAATAAACAAATTGGAAATGTCATGATTTGAGGTAAAAGGCATGCAAAGTGAATACTTTTTCTACCGGTATTAAACCAATAAAAAGGAGAAAGAACACATAACTGTTTATTTAAAAAATGAATGTTTCGTCTCTTTAAAGCAACAAGTATTTTCCAAAGTACTTTCCCACAACCAATATACAAAGAATGACCTCTATAAAAAGAACAAATTATGAAAATGTGAAGCAATTAAAAGTATGGTTATGCAAAAGAAAAGAATATTTGAAGATACTTGAAAAGTACTATATTGTAGATATTGGAATGCGCTATATGTTACTAGGAACACAAAAAATAGATGCTGGACATATTTTAGAAAATGTTGTGTATTTAGAATTATTAAGAAGAGAAAATAAAGTATTTGTAGGGAAAGTTGATCATTTTGAAGTGGATTTTGTTGCGCAAAATTCTAAAGGTATCGAATACTATCAAGTTGCATTAACTGTACGTGATGAAAAAACACTTCAAAGAGAGTTAAGACATCTTCAAGCTATTCAAGAATTACCCTAAAGTTATTCTTACAATGGATGATGATCCTGAAGTGCAATATGAAGGAATACGACGTATTAATGCACGAAATTGGTTATTAGGGCTAATTGAATAGTTTTATTAGTGTTAAATAATATAGAATAGGGGATCTTTTAAAGAGGATTTTTTTAATTTTTTAGCACTTAAGTGTTGACAGTGCTAAAAATATGAATATAATAAAATTAGCACTAGGGATAAAGGAGTGCTAAAGGAGAGTGATAACATGGATATCGAAAAATTTACAGCCAAGATGCAAGAGGCAATTCAAAAAGCAAGTCAATTAGCATTAAGTTATAAGCATCAAGTAATTGACATTGAACATGTATTGTATGTTTTATTGAATGATAGTAGTGGTATTTTTCCAAGGGTGTTATCTAAGCTAAATAAAGATAAAAATCATTTCATTCAAGTATTAGAACAAAGGCTTCAACAAAAAACGACACTTGAAAATATTGATGTCAATAGCATGAGAATAAGTTATAGCTTAAATGATTTACTTGCGAAAGCAAATAGTCAAATGACATCGTTTAAAGATGAATATATGTCTGTAGAACATGTCATTATGGCTTTATTTGAAATAAATGAAAATTGGGTCAAAGATTTATTGAACCAAGAAGGTATGAATAAAAAGGATACAAAAAAGGTAATTTTAGAAATGCGGGGTGATCATATGGTAGACAATCCAAATCCAGAAAATACTTATGAAGTATTAGAAAAATATGGACGTGACTTAACAAAAGATGTGGAAAATGGAAAATTAGATCCAGTTATTGGACGTGATGATGAAATTCGTCGTGTGATTCAAATCTTGTCACGTAAAACAAAAAATAATCCAATTTTAATTGGTGAACCAGGTGTTGGTAAAACAGCCATCGTTGAAGGATTGGCATGGCGTATTTATAAAAATGATGTACCAATTTCTTTACAAAATAAAACTTTATATGAACTTGATTTAGGTTCACTTGTAGCTGGTGCTAAATACCGTGGTGAATTTGAAGAAAGATTGAAAGCAGTTTTAGGTGAAATTAAAAAAGCAAATGGAAATATCATCTTATTTATTGATGAAATCCATCAATTAGTTGGTGCTGGTAAAACAGATGGTGCGATGGATGCTGCTAACTTATTAAAACCAATGTTGGCTCGTGGTGAACTTCATTGTATTGGAGCAACGACTTTAGATGAATATAGACAATATATTGAAAAAGATGCAGCTCTTGAAAGACGTTTCCAAAAGGTACAAGTTGATGAACCAACAATTGATGATAGTATTGCTATCTTACGTGGTTTAAAAGATTCTTTTGAAAGACATCATGGGGTTAAAATCAATGATAGTGCTATTATTGGGGCTGTTAATTTATCACAAAGATATATTACGGATCGTTTCTTACCAGATAAAGCCATCGATTTAATCGATGAAGCGTGTGCTTCAATTCGTATGGAAATTGATTCTTTACCAGAAGAATTAGATGGTATTACACGTGAAAAGAATCGATTAGAAATGGAAAGAATTTCGATTGAAAAAGAAGATAGTAATGAAGATAATGTAAAACGTTTAAATGATATTAAAGAACGTATTGCTTCTTTAACTGAACAAGAAACAGCATTAAAAGCAAAATGGAAAGAAGAAAAGTCTTCATTAGATCATATTAAAGAATTAAAGAATCAAAAAAATAAACTTGTAGCTTTACAAGATAAATATATGCAAGAAGGTAATTTACAAGAAGCTTCTAAACTTCAATATGGTGATATTCCAAAAATCACCAAAGAAATTGCTGATCTTGAAGCAAAAGAATCGGATGATGCTTTACTTCAAGAAAAAGTAACTGTTGATAATGTCTCAGAAGTTATTTCAAGATGGACAGGTATTCCAATGAATAAATTAATGGCTTCTGAAAGAGAAAAACTTTTAGCCTTAGATGATACATTAAAAGTACGTGTTATTGGTCAAGATGATGCAATCACTAAAGTAACAGATGCTATCTTACGTAGCCGTGCTGGTATCAATGATGAAGAAAAACCAATTGGTTCCTTCTTATTCTTAGGTCCAACTGGGGTTGGTAAAACAGAAGTGGCTAAAGCTTTAGCAGAACAATTATTTGATACTGAAAAGAATATTGTGCGTATTGATATGTCTGAATATATGGAAAAATTCAGTGTCTCTCGTTTAGTAGGAGCTCCACCAGGATATGTTGGTTATGAAGAAGGTGGACAATTAACAGAAGCAGTAAGACGTCATCCTTATAGTATTGTATTATTGGATGAAATTGAAAAAGCCCATCCTGATGTTTTCAATATCTTACTTCAAGTCTTAGATGATGGACGTATTACAGATAGTAAAGGTAATACAGTTAGCTTTAAAAATACAATTATTATTATGACAAGCAATATTGGTTCTCAATATTTATTAGAAGGAAATAATGAAGAAAATAGAAAACTTGTCAAAGAAGAATTAAAAGTGCACTTTAAACCAGAATTCTTAAATCGTATTGATGAAATTGTTATGTTTAATTCATTAGATAGTTCAGTAGTAAGAAAAATTATTGATAAATTTATTGGTCAATTAGTTCATCGTTTACAAGATAAAAAGATTACGATTTCTTTAACTGATCAAGCTTATCAAATGATTCAAGAAGAAGGATTTGATCCAATCTATGGAGCAAGACCATTAAAGAGATTTATTCAATCTCAAATTGAAACAAAACTTGCTAAAGAAATTATTAAAGGAACAGTTCATCAAGGACAACATGTAGAAGTTGATTATCAAGATGGATTTGTTTTAAAAGCTCAATAAGGAAGTAGTATAAAAGCTACTTCTTTTTTTATAAAACTATTTTGTATTTAGAAAGAAAATAATAGCTAATTAAGTACGAAAAATCGTACTTTTCTTTTTGAAATTGTAGGAATATAAATAAAAATGTAAAATTGTTTTTTCTTGGGGAAATATTATGCTAGAATATGTTGGGGTGAAAGACGATGCAAAAATATTTTATAAATGAAAATATCGAATTAAATAAATCTTTCAAAATAGAAAGTAGTGATCAACATCATATAGAAAAAGTAATGCGTAATAAAAATGGTGATCAAATTATTTGTGTAGACTTAAAACATATTCAATATTTATGTTTAATTGAAAATGTTCAAGAAGGTACAATTTTACCAATTGAAAAATTAGATATTAATAATGAATTAGATGTAGAAGTTACACTTGTTTATGCTTTACCTAAAGGAGATAAATTTGAATTTGTTTTACAAAAAGCCTGTGAGTTAGGAGTTCATCATATTATTCCATTAAGTTCTAAAAGATGTGTTGTTAAACTTACTAAAGACAAATTCAATAAAAAACTGCCCCGCTATCAAAAAATATTAAAAGAAGCAAGTGAACAATCAGGAAGAAATAGAATACCTTCAATAGAAGAAGTAAAAACAATTAAAGAATTAAAACCCTATTTAAAAGATTATAATTTAGTGGCTTATGAAGAAACTGCTAAACAACATGAACATGGTGAATTATTTCATACTTTACAACAATTAAAAGCAGGGGATCAATTATTGATTATTGTTGGTTGTGAAGGTGGCTTTGATGAAAGTGAAATTCAAGAATTAAACGAGATGGGCGTTAAATGTTGTTCATTAGGTAACCGTATTTTAAGAAGTGAAACAGCACCACTTTATTTAATGAGTGTCATTGGTTATTCAAGGGAGCTTATAAAATGATTAAATTATTAAAGAAATATGGGGTAGAGTTAAAATTAAAAAAATGTGATTTGTTTCGTCTTATTGAAGGACAAAAAGATACTTTTCTTGAAGATGGTTTTGCTTTTAAAATGACAAATGAAGAAGAAATGTTTAAATATGAAGTGATTTTAAATGGTATTTATAATAAGACAAAAATAGAAGGGGAATATAAGAGATTTGTTTATGAGACACAGGATGCTATTCAATATTTAAATTATGAAGAAAAACAAAAAATGTTTAATAGTATTATTAGTGAAACGTTAAAAAATTTAAAACTTATGAAAGCTGATCAACAAATTATTTTAATTCCTTATTTAGAACCTTTTATAAATGAAAGATATTTAAATAATTATATGTTATTAACATTAAAACAACATCAATTGTATGTTAAAGATTATCAAAGAAATATAGAAATTCCTTATCAACTTTATGGTTTAAAAGTATTACGTTCTGCTTTTTCTTCTTTAAAAGGAATAGCTGAAGATGAAAATTATGAATATTATTATTATGATGGTTTAAAGAAAATCTATATTTTTGATAAGAAAGAATATGGTTTAGTAGATAGTTTTCCAATAATTGATAAATATTTCCAAGGAAATACATCTTTAGATGATATAAGAGAAATTATGACTTATTATAAACAACCTCAACAATTTATAAATCAATTACATGAATTAAATTATTTAAGTGATAAAGTACATAAAAAAATTATGAAAAAATTAAAGTAGGTGAAAGAATGAAAGTTGCATTCCATACATTAGGATGTAAAGTTAATTCCTATGAATCTCAAGCAATGCTAAATATGTTTGAAGAATCTGGATATGAAGAAGTTGATTTTAAAGAAGTGGCAGATGTTTATGTTGTTAATACATGTACTGTCACAAATACAGGAGATAGTAAATCTCGTCAAATGATACGCAAAGCAATTCGTAAAAATCCTCAAGCAACCGTTTGTGTTGTTGGATGTTATAGTCAAGTAGCACCTCAAGATATTGAAGCAATTGAAGGTGTAAGTATCATTTTAGGGACACAATTTAGAAATGAAATTGTTGATTTAGTAGAAAAGTATCAACAAACACATGAAAGAATTGTGAAAGTTTCTGAAGTTAAACAATTAAGAAAATTTGAAGATTTAAATATTGATCGTTTTTTACATACGAGAGCTTATTTAAAGATTCAAGATGGATGTAATAATTTCTGTACATATTGTATTATTCCTTATGCTAGAGGAAGAGTACGATCTAGAAAACCAGAAAGTGTTATTAAACAAGCAAAGGAATTAGTAGCTAAAGGATATGTAGAAATTGTTTTAACAGGGATTCATACAGCAGGATATGGTGAAGATTTAGAAAATTATAGTTTTTATGATTTATTAGTAGATTTAACAAAAATAGAAGGATTAAAGAGACTTCGTATTTCTTCTATTGAAACAAGTCAAATTACTGATGATATTATTGATTTAATTTCAAAATCTAAAATTATTGTGGATCATTTACATGTACCGCTTCAAGCTGGGTGTGATGAAACACTTAAACGTATGAATAGAAAATATAATTGTGAACAATATTATGAAAAATTATCAAAAATTAGAAGATTGATTCCTGATATTGTTTTTACAACAGATGTCATTGTTGGTTTTCCTGGAGAAAGCGAAGAAGAGTTTGAAAAAACTTATGAATTTATTAAAAAAGTGGGATATACACAACTTCATGTTTTCCCTTATTCTATGCGTAAAGGAACACCAGCAGCACGTATGGTACAAGTTGATGAAAAAATTAAACATGAAAGAGTTAATCGATTGATTGCATTATCTCATGAGTTAAATGAAAATTATGCAAAATCTCAAATTGGTAAAACTTTAAGAGTTCTTTTTGAAAAAGAAGATCATGGATATTATGTGGGACATGGAGATAATTATTTACTTATAAAAGTACAAAGTGATGAACAATTGATAGGTCAATTGAAGAATGTTATAATTGATTCATATGATGAAATGTTAATTGGAAGAGTGGTATAATGAAACGATTAAATGAGTTGTTTAATATTGATAATGATATGAAAATATACTCAATTCATAGTGATTCAAGATATGTAAAACCCTATTCTATATTCTTTTGTATTGAAGGATTGAGTGTAGATGGACATCGTTATGTGGATGATGCTATTTTTCAAGGAGCAAAAGTTATTGTTCATAGCAAGGATATAGAAAAACAACCAGGCATTATTTATATTAAGGTAGCAGATGCTTTAGATGAATTAAATAGAGTTTCTAATGTATTCTATGATTATCCAAGTAAGAAAATGCGTGTTGTTGGAGTGACTGGAACAAGTGGTAAAACAGTTGTTGCTTCAATGGTTAAAAGTGTGATGGATCATTATTGTAAAGCAGCTTACATGGGAACAATTTCTTTAGAGTATGATGGGGTAGAAGAACAGTGCCCTTATACGACGCCAGAAACTTTATATGTACAAAAGAAATTGTTTGATATGGCAAGACGTGGTGTTAAGGTTGTTGCCATGGAAGCAAGTAGTCATGGTTTGGCACTTAAAAGAATTGATGCAGTCGATTTTAATATTGCTGTTTTAACAAATATTTCTGATGAACATTTAGATTTTCATGGAACTAGAAGACAATATATTGAAAGTAAGAAAAAATTATTTTCAATGTTATCTACAAATTCGATTGCTGTTTTAAATAAAGATGAAGAAGTTTTTGCTGAATTTAAAGCAGCTACGAAAGCAAGAATTATGACTTATGGTATTAAAAATGAAAGTGAAATTATGGCTAAAAATATAGAACTTTATATTGATCATAGTGAATTTGATCTTTCATTAAAAGGAAATCTATATCATATTGTTTGTCCAACAATTGCTGATTTTAATATTTATAATGTTCTAGCAACGGTAGGAGTACTTGTTGGTTTAGGATTTGATGATCGCATGATCATTGAAGCCATTAGTGATTTAAAACCAGTTAATGGAAGAATGGAGCTTATTCCTAATAAACATAAAATTACGATTATTGTCGATTATTGTTGTCATACAAAAGATTTTGAAAATGTTTTTAAATTTGCAGATCGTGTTTCTAGAGGAAATATTATTGCTGTTTTAGGAGCACCAAGTAAAAGACATATGGCAAGAAGAAAGAAAATAGGAGCATTGGCCAATAGATATTTAGATCATGTGATTTTGACTGAATTAGATGATCGAGGAGAAAATATTGAGGAAATTTGTAAAGAAATTCAAAGTGAAATTACAGATATTCCAAGCATTATTATTCCTAATCGTGCAGTAGCTGTTGAACAAGCCATTGAACAAGCAAGTCCAGGAGATGTTGTTTTATTATTAGGAAAAGGTCATGAAAAATTTATTGCCTTAGAAGTTGGTCAAAGAGAGTATGAAGGAGATAAAGCGATAGCATTAAAAGCTATTAAAAGAGTATACGAAGGAGAAGAAGAAAATGAACTACAACAAAATGATTGATCATACTGTTTTAAAAGCAGATACACCTTTAGAAACAGTTAAAAGAATTTGTGATGAAGCAATGGAATATGGTTTTGCAAGTGTTTGTATTAATCCATGCCATGTTGCTTATTGTGCAGACTATCTAAAAGATAGTGATGTCAATGTATGTACAGTTATTGGTTTTCCATTAGGGGCTAATACAAGTGCAGTGAAAGCATTTGAAACAAAGGATGCGATTGCTAATGGGGCTGATGAAATTGATATGGTAATGAATATCGGAGCTTTAAAAGATAAAAATTATGATTTAGTAAGAGATGATGTTAAAGCGGTAGTTGAAGCTGCTAATGGAACATTAGTAAAAGTTATTTTAGAAACTTGTTTACTTACAGAAGATGAAATTAAAAAAGCATGTGAATTATGCGTAGAAGCAAAAGCTGATTATGTAAAAACAAGTACTGGTTTTTCAACAAGAGGGGCTACAATTGAAGATGTTAGAATCATGAAAGAAGCTGTTCATGGAAAAGCAAAAGTAAAAGCTGCAGGTGGTGTTAGAACACCTGAAGATATGGTGAAAATCGTTGCTGCTGGAGCTGATCGTATTGGAACAAGTGCAGGATGTTCTTTAGTTAAAAAATAAGTTGGATGTAATTTTAATTTTTTAATGTTATTTACAAAATACAGGTATAAAATGAAAAATATGTAAATGGTATTCGAAATGAATATCATTTACTTTTTTATTCCAAAAATAATATATAACTAAAGAAGAAATGAGGGATTATATGGGAAATACACCAAAGAAAATAAAAGTAAGAGGTGCAAAAGTACATAACTTAAAAAATATCAATGTTGAGATACCATTAAATCAAATAGTTGCTATTGCAGGTGTTTCAGGGTCAGGAAAATCATCACTAGCCATGGGTGTTCTTTATAGTGAGGGTTCAAGAAGATACTTAGAATCTTTATCAACTTATACAAGAAGACGTATGACGAGTGCTACGAAGGCACAAGTAGATGAAGTTCTTTATGTTCCTGCGGCTTTAGCACTTCACCAACGACCAGCTGTTCCTGGTATTCGTAGTACGTTTGGAACAGGAACAGAACTTTTAAATAGTTTAAGACTCATGTATTCACGTCTTGCTAAGCATTGTTGTAAAAATGGTCATTATATTGAACCAACTTTAAATGTGGCGGCTGAAAAAGAAATCATCTGTCCAATTTGTAAAGAAAAAATACATGCACCAAGTGCCGAAGAGTTAGCTTTTAATAGTCAAGGAGCTTGTCTTAAATGTGGTGGAACAGGAATTGTTAGAACTGTTGATATTGATTCACTTGTTCCTGATAAAACACTTACCATAGATGAAGGAGCAGTCGCTCCATGGAACTCATTAATGTGGACTTTGATGACAGATGTTTGTCGTGCCATGGGAGTAAGAACAGATGTGCCTTTTAATCAATTAACTGCTGAAGAAAAAAATATTGTTTATTATGGACCGGCGGAAAAGAAACATATTTTTTATAAGGCTAAAAATACAGATCATGCAGGAGAAATGGATTTTACTTATTTTAATGCAACTTATACAGTAGAAAATGCTTTATCAAAAGTTAAAGATGATAAAGGAATGAAAAGAGTTGAAAAGTTTTTAAAAGAAGAAATTTGTCCAGAATGTCAGGGAACACGTTTATCAAAAGAAGCAAGAAAACCTTTGATTAGAGGAATTGGTTTAGATAAAGCTTGTCAAATGCCATTAAATGATTTAGTAGAATGGGTAAGAGGTATTCCAGATTCAATGCCTGATGAAATGAAGCCAATGGCTCGTGAAATCTGTGATTCGTTTTTAGATGTTTCTAAAAGGCTGTTAGATTTGGGATTGGGCTATCTTTCTTTAGATAGAGCTGCTTCTACACTTTCAACAGGAGAAAGACAACGTATGCAACTTGCTAGAGCAGTAAGAAATCGTACAACAGGTATTCTCTATGTTTTAGATGAACCTTCTATTGGATTACATCCTTCTAATATTTATGGACTTATAGAAGTCATGAATGATTTAATTCATGATGGAAATTCTATTTTATTAGTAGATCATGATACTGAAATTATTAAAGAAGCGAATTGGCTCATTGAAATGGGACCAGAAGCAGGAAAAAATGGAGGTTATGTTTTTACGGAAGGAACAATAGAACAAATTAAAAATGATAAAAAGTCAATGATTGGGCCATTCCTTACAAATCATTATGATGAAAAAATGCGTCCAATATCTCCAATTGAACAACTATTTGAATTTGGGAAAATTCATCTTTCAACAAATCAAATACATACAGTCCATCCTTTAGAAGTAGATATTCCTAAAGGGAAATTAACGGTTGTTACAGGAGTGTCAGGTTCTGGAAAAACAACGATGATTCTAGAAAGCTTGTTACCAGCGATTCAAAATAAAATCAATGACGCATCATTACCTGATCATGTTAAAGATGTTCAAATGGAAGGAATAGAACATATTAAACTGATTGATGCTTCACCTATTGGTATTAATATTCGTTCGACTGTTGCTACTTATATTAATGTTCATGATGAACTTAGAAAAAGATTTGCCAAAACAGAAAGCGCTAAGTCTAAGGGGTATAAAGCAGGAGATTTTTCTTATAATACAGGAAAGCTTAGATGTCCAACCTGTGATGGAACAGGGACATTAAGTTTGGATGTACAATTCTTGCCAGATGTTCATGTGACTTGTCCTGATTGTCATGGTTCTAGATATAATAAAGAAAGTTATTTTATTAAATATAAAACGTCAAAAGAGAAAGAGTATTCTTTACCTGAATTGATGGAAATGGATGTGAGTTTTGCTAAAGAAGCTTGTCAAGGTTTAAAAGGTGTTTATCGAAAACTGAAAGTATTAGAAAACTTAGGTTTAGGATATTTGACATTGGGTGAGGAAACACCAAGTTTATCTGGTGGAGAGGCACAGCGTTTAAAACTTGCAAGTGAAATGAGTAAGTCTCAAAATGATTCAATTTTTATCTTTGATGAACCTACGATTGGATTACATCCTTTAGATGTTCAAATATTAGTTAAAGTTTTTCAATCACTTGTAGATCAAGGTGCGACAGTCGTCGTCATTGAACATGATCGTGATGTGATGAAAAATGCGGATTATATAATTGATATGGGACCAGGTGGTGGTCAAGATGGTGGAATGATTGTAGCTACTGGTAGTGTTGAAGAAATAAAAAATAATATAAAGAGTATTACAGGTAAATATTTATAAAAAAATAGAAGTTCAATGTGAACTTCTATTTTTGTCTTGCTGAAACAATAAAGTGTAATGCAAAATAAGCCACTTCATCTTCAGTAAATCTTTTATGATAAATAGATTCAATAGCGTCATTTAAGATTTCTGCCATTGCAAATTCTTTAGGATGTCTTTCTTTAATCTTTGCAGTTAAAGGATTTTCAATTTGACTATCATCTAATAATCGATCAAGTGCAGGTGTTAAATGTAATCCTAAAGAAACAAGTAATTTTTCATTATTTCTTAAATCTATACCTTTTTGTTTAAATAAAGAATCTAAAGTGTTTTGTAGAACATCAATAATTTCATCATCTAATAAATTAACACCAGCATTAAATTCAACATCTAATACGTTATTTTTAGATAGGTACATTGAAATAAGTGCTAATTCTGATTCTGGAAATTCAATATCAAATTTTTTACTAAGAATATTACAAATTTCAACTGCTGAATCATAGTTAGTGTTTGCTTTATATGATGTGATTTGTCCTTGACTTAAAGGAATGTAATTGTTTGTTTTGATTCTAAGTATTGCAATTGCAAGATGTACAACGAGATTTTGCGTAAATTGTGGAGATAATGTTAAATGATTTTTCTCGATTACTTCATTTACTGCTTCGCGACATACTTGTTTTGATAATTCTAAATCTTTATCAGCAGCGCTTGATAAAGCTTGGTTTGTTAATGTCATAAAAAAGCCTCCTAAAATGTCTACGTAAACTATATACTAAATCAATTAGAAAAGCTAGGAAAAAATAAATATTCTTTATAAGAGCATATGATTGGATTTTAGGAATGATTCCTGTTATACTAAACTTGTAAAATAATTATGTAAGCGCTCATCATTTTCTTTAAGTTTTTGTTGTCTATGCAAAATGTAAGTGCTATAATTATGAAGGAATTTTGATTTAGGAGGAAATAAACAAAATGGCTTTAACAGATAAATTCAATGAAGAATGGAACGGATTTAAAGGAAGACTTTGGAAAGAAGAAGTAAACACTCGTCAATTCATTCAAGATAACTATAAACCTTATGATGGAGATGAATCATTTTTAGCTGGTCCTACAGAAGCTACTAATAAACTTTGGGGAAAACTTCAAAAGTTACAAAAAGAAGAAAGAGCTAAAGGTGGAGTATTAGAATGTGAAACTAAAGTAGTAAGTGGACTTACTGCTTATGGTCCTGGATATATCGATGAAGAAATGAAAGATTTAGAAAAAGTTGTTGGTTTACAAACTGACAAACCTTTAAAAAGAGCTTTCATGCCTTATGGTGGTATCAAAATGGCAGAACAAGCTGCTGCAACTTATGGATATGAACCAGATGAAAAATTACATGAAATTTTCACAAAATATCATAAAACACATAACCAAGCAGTATTCGATGTTTATACACCAGAAATTAAAAAAGCTCGTCATAATAAAGTAATTACAGGTTTACCTGATACATACGGACGTGGACGTATTGTTGGTGACTATCGTCGTGTTGCTTTATATGGTATTGATTTCTTAATTGAACAAAAAGTAAATGATTTCAATCATTGTGGTAGTGGATCAATGACTGAAGACATCATTCGTAAAAGAGAAGAAATTGCTGAACAAGTAAAAGCATTAAAAGGTATGAAAGAAATGGCTGCTATCTACGGATATGACATTTCTAAACCAGCTAAAAATGCTCATGAAGCATTCCAATGGTTATACTTTGGATACTTAGCTGCAATCAAAACTCAAAATGGTGCTGCGATGTCAGTTGGACGTATTTCTACTTTCTTAGATATCTATGTAGAAAGAGATTTAGCTAACGGAACATTAACAGAAGAAGAAGCACAAGAATTAGTAGACCATTTCGTTATGAAATGTAGAATGGTTAAATTTGCTCGTATTCCTTCTTACAACCAATTATTCTCTGGTGACCCAGTATGGGCTACACTTGAAGTTGCAGGTTTAGGAACTGATGGACGTTCAATGGTTACTAAAAACTGTTTCCGTTTCTTACACACATTAGAAAACATGGGTCCTTCACCAGAACCAAACTTAACAGTTTTATATACAAAAGCATTACCAGAAAACTTCAAACGTTTTGCTGCTAAAATCTCAGTAGATACTAGCTCAATCCAATATGAAAATGATGATGTAATGCGTCCTGTATGGGGAGATGATTACTCAATTTGTTGTTGTGTATCAGCTACTCAAACTGGTAAAGAAATGCAATTCTTTGGTGCACGTGCAAACTTAGCTAAATGTTTAACATATGCTATCAATGGTGGTATTGATGAAAAAACTAAAGATCAAGTGGCTCCAAAATATCGTCCAATTACTTCTGAATACTTAGACTATGATGAAGTTATGGAACGTTATGACCAAATGATGGAATGGTTAGCAGATCTTTATGTTAATACATTAAACTTAATTCAATATATGCATGATAAATATTATTATGAAGCTGCACAAATGTCATTAATTGATACTGATCTAAAACGTACTTTCGCAACTGGTATTGCTGGATTCTCACATGTAGTAGATTCATTAAGCGCAATCAAATATGCTAAAGTTAAAACAATCAGAGATGAAGATGGTATCGTAGTAGATTATGAAGTTGAAGGTGACTTCCCAAGATATGGTAACGATGATGATCGTGCTGATGATATCGCTGTATGGTTATTAGGTGAATTCTTAGCTAAAATCAAAAAACATCATACTTATAGAGATTCAGAACCAACAACTTCTATCTTAACAATCACTTCAAACGTTGTTTATGGTAAAGCTACAGGTTCATTACCTGATGGACGTAAAGCAGGTGAACCATTATCACCAGGTGCTAACCCATCTTACGGTGCTGAACAAAATGGTTTATTAGCTTCATTAAACTCAGTTGCTAAATTACCATATGAATGGGCATTGGATGGTATTTCTAATACTCAAACAATCAACCCAGATGCTTTAGGACATGATGAAGGTGAAAGAGTTAATAACTTAGTACAAGTTATGGATGGATATTTTGAACAAGGTGCTCATCACTTAAATGTTAACGTATTTGGAACTGAAAAATTAATTGATGCTATGGAACATCCAGAAAAAGAAGAATATGCAAACTTCACAATTCGTGTATCTGGATATGCTGTTAAATTCATTGACTTAACTCGTGAACAACAATTAGATGTTATCGCAAGAACTTGTCATGAATATATGTAATCAATAACTTAATCAAATAATGAAAACAACCTCTTATGAGGTTGTTTTGTTACGGAGGAAAAATGGAAACAATTGGTAGAATTCATTCAATAGAAAGCTTTGGATCAGTCGATGGTCCAGGAGTACGTTATATTTATTTCTTACATGGATGTCCTTTAAGATGTCAATTTTGTCATAATCCTGATACATGGGGTTCAAAGAAATACGAAGAATATACTCCTGAAAAAGCGCTTCAACAAGCAATGAAGTACAAAACATATTGGGGTAAAAAAGGTGGTATTACTATTAGTGGTGGTGAACCTTTAGCTCAAATAGATTTTGTTTTAGAATTATTTAAACTTGCAAAAAAAGAAGGTATTAATACCTGTATTGATACCAGTGGTGGATGTTTTACTAGAGAAGAACCGTTCTTTTCAAAATTTAAAGAATTGATGGAGTATACAGATTTATTACTTGTTGATATTAAAGAGATCAATAATGAAAGACATATTGCACTTACAGAAAGAAGTAATGAAAATATTTTAGATATGGCAAGATATTTATCTGAAATTGATAAACCAATTTGGATTAGACATGTACTTGTTCCTGAAAGAAGTGATTATGATGAAGATTTAATTGAATTAGATCGTTTTATTTCTACCCTTTCTAATGTTTATCGTGTAGAAATACTTCCTTATCATACTTTAGGTGTCTTTAAGTGGGAAGAATTGAAGATTCCTTATCAATTAGAAGGAATAAAACCTCCAACTAAAGAACGTGTAGATAATGCTAACAGATTATTACATGTAGATCGTTATACAAGATATTTAGATAATTAATGAAAAAAGAGTTCATGAATTTAGAGTTATCATCTAAATCATGTAACTCTTTTTCAATTTATAATTGCATATTTACTTTATAATCAGAGTTGTTTAAAATAAGAGTAAAGGAAAAAAGGAGATATAATAATGAAATTAGGAGCAATTGAAGCAGGTGGAACTAAATTTGTAGTTTGTATTGGAAATGAAAAAGGAGAAGTTTTAGAAAGAGAATCATTTCCTACAGAAGCACCTGAAAAAACAATGGAAAATGTTTTTAAATTCTTTGATGGAAAAGAAATTGAAGCATTAGGTGTAGGAAGTTTTGGACCTATTGATCCAGATCTTACAAGTCCAACTTATGGTTATATTACAACAACACCTAAACCAGGATGGAATAATTATAACATTATGGGTGCTTTAAAAGAAAGATATGACATTCCTATGGCTTTTGATACAGATGTTAATGGGGCTGCTTTAGGTGAAGCAACATTTGGTGCAGCAAAAGGATTAGACAGTGCCCTTTATCTTACAATTGGAACAGGAATTGGTGGAGGAGCCGTTGTTGGTGGTAAACTTGTACACGGGTTACTTCATCCAGAAATGGGACATATGAAAATGATTGTTAGAGAAGATGATAAATATTTAGGAAAATGTCCATATCATGGAACATGTTTTGAAGGTTTAGCAGCTGGTCCTGCCATTGAAGCAAGATGGGGAGTAAAAGGAAGTGAACTTCCAGGAGATCATCCGGCATGGGATTTAGAAGCTTATTATATTGGACAAGCGATGGCAAATTATATTTTAACTCTTTCACCTAAGAAAATTATTCTAGGTGGTGGTGTTATGCATCAAAAACAACTTTTTCCAATGATTCATAAATATACTCAAGAATTCTTAAATGGTTATATTCAAAAAGAAGAAGTGACTACTGATAAAATTAAAGATTATATCGTTTATCCAGAATTAGGGGATAATGCTGGGGTTGTTGGAGCTTTAGCTCTTGCCATGAGTGTAGTAAAATAATGAAGTAGAGAAATCTACTTCTTTTTTTGATAAAAAAATGTAAGCGGATACATAATTTTGCTGACGGTGTGTAGAAAATGGGATATGGTTGAAGGAGAAGATAAAAAAATGAGAAAAGGAATATGAAAAAAATACTCTCATTATTTTTATGTTGTTTAATGGTTTTAACATTAACGGGATGTGGTGGATTAAATGGAGATGACATAACGACTTATACGTATTCAAGTGAATTGGATATTAAAAATTTAGATTCGTCAGATGCAGATGATGGATGTTCACTCAAGGCAATTCATGCAGTAATCGATGGACTTACAAAAACTGATAAAAAAGGAAATATCGTAAACGCGGTTGCTAAAAGTGAAGAATTGTCTGAAGACGGTTTAACACATACCTACAAACTTCGAAAAGATTTTAAATGGACAAATGGAGATCCTGTAACAGCTCATGATTTCGTTTATGCATGGCAACGTATTTTTAGAAAAAAGAGAAGTTATTATTATATGTTTGTAGATGGAATTGCAAGTATTGAAGGGGCTCAAGAGTTATCAGATAAAATTGATGCAGGTGAAGAACTTACGGATGATGATTTAAATTCTATGGGGGTAAAAGCAATTGATGACTATACTTTAGAAGTAAAAACAACTGTACGTGTTTCTTTCTTTGACGAATTAATGGTATTTCCATGCTTTTTTCCAATTAATGAAAAGTTTGCTGAAAAACAAGAAAATAAATATGGTAAAAGTGCTAAAACAATTTTAGGAAATGGTGCTTTTACAATGACAAATTGGGAAGCAGGATCAGTGGTTGAATTTGAAAAGAACGAAAGTTATTATGATCAAAAACATGTTAAATTAAATAAACTTGTCATGAAACTTGTTCAAGAACCAAAAGTGGCTGCACAAGTTTTTGAAGCAGGAGAAACAGTCTATGCACCAATCAATTCGGATTTGGTAGATAAATATAAAGATGATGAAGCTTTTAAACAAGTTTATGATGGTTTCTTATTTTATATTTCAGTAAATTTCCAAAATAGTGATTTAGCTAACTTAAATGTAAGAAAAGCAATCTCACTAGCAATCAATAGAAAAGATTTATGTGAAAACGTCTTAAAAGATGGTTCACAAGTTGCTGGAGGATTTATTCCTTCTGGTTTAGCAACGAGTCCAGATGGCGTTGATTTTAGAAAAGATTCTGGAAACTTTACATCTTATGATAAGAAAAAAGCACAAGAATCTTTAGGTGAAGGATTAAAAGAATTAGGAAAAGATCAAATTACGTTAAGAATTACATATGGTACAGATGAATCTCCAATGGATGTATTTGCAACTTATTTACAAAACGCTTTAAGTAAATTAGATGGTATTAAAGTAGAAATGGTAGCTACTACTAAACAAGATCGTATCTACAACAAACAAAAAAATGGTGATTATGATTTAGCTACAACTCGTTGGGGACCTGACTATGGTGATCCTACAACTTACTTAACAATGGGTATTTCTACTAATGGTAACAACTATGGAAAATGGTCTAATAGTGAATATGATCAACTTGTATGTCAAGTAGGGGTTGAATCAAATGTGACTAAACGTTGGCAAAAAATGAAAGATGCAGAAAAAATCTTACTAGATGGTTATGCATATATTCTTGTTTTTGAAAAAGGAGCGGCAACATTATAAAATCCAAAAGTAAAAAATCTAGTTATTAAACCACGTAGAACAATTTCTTTTGAATATGTAGAAAAAACTGAATAAAAAGAGAAAAGGCATAATAAGAAAATATTATGTCTTTTTTAATAAAAAACTATCACGGTAATAAATTAATATATTGCATTGTATACAAATATCCAAAATAGTATTGACTTTTAAAGACTAATCCACTATTATGAAGTTAATAAATCGATAAATTGTATACAACATGTCGATTTATTGCACAAAAGATAATTTAAGAAGGGAAGAGAGAATATGAAAAAACTATTATCAATGGTGCTTTGTGCTATGATGGCTCTAACTCTTGCTGGTTGTGGGGGATCAGGAGGAGATTCATCTACTTACACTTTCTCAAGTGAATTAGATATCAAAAACTTAGATTCATCAGATGCCGATGACGGATGCTCATTTACAGCAATGCATGCTGTTATTGATGGGCTTATGAAAACAGATAAGAAAGGTAATATCGTAAATGGTGTTGCTTCATCTTCTGAAGTTTCAGATGACGGGTTAACTCATACTTACAAAATCAGAAAAGATGCTAAATGGGCTAACGGTGATCCTGTTACTGCAAATGATTTCGTTTATGCTTGGCATAGAATCTTCCAAAAGAAAGGTCAATATTACTACATGTTCTGTGATGGTATTGCAAGTATTGTAGGGGCACAAGAAATGTCAGATAAAATTGACAATGAAGAAGATATTACAGATGCTGATTTAGATGCAATGGGTGTTAAAGCAGTCGATGATAAAACATTAGAAGTTACTACAACTACTCGTGTTTCATTCTTTGATGAATTAATGTCATTCCCATGTTTCTATCCAATCAATGAAAAGTTCTGCGAAAAACAAGGTGATAAATATGGTAAGAGTGCTAAAACTATTTTAGGAAATGGTGCTTTCACTATGACAAACTGGGAACCAGGTTCAGTAGCTGAATTTGAAAAAAATGATAAATATTATGATGCTAAAACAGTTAAAATTGACAAATTAGTAATGAAATTAGTTCAAGATCCAAAAGTTGCTGCTCAAGCATTCGAAGCAGGTGAAACTGATTTCGCTCCAATCAACTCAGACTTAGTTGATAAATACAAAAAAGATGATTCATTCAAACAAATTAATGAAGGTTACTTATTCTATATTTCAGTAAACTTCCAAAATAGTGATTTAGCTAACTTAAATGTAAGAAAAGCAATCTCACTAGCAATCAATAGAAAAGATTTATGTGAAAACGTCTTAAAAGATGGTTCACAAGCTGCTTCAGGATTTGTTCCATCAGGATTATCAATTTCTCCAGAAGGAAAAGATTTCCGTGATGAAGCAGATACTTATACTTCATATGATAAAAAAGCTGCTCAAGCTGCTTTAGATGAAGGATTAAAAGAATTAGGAAAATCTGAAATTACTTTAAGATTAACTTATGGTACAGATGAATCTCCAATGGATGTATTTGCAACTTATTTACAAAACGCTTTAAGTAAATTAGATGGTATTAAAGTAGAAATGGTAGCTACTACTAAACAAGATCGTATCTACAACAAACAAAAAAATGGTGATTATGATTTAGCTACAACTCGTTGGGGACCTGACTATGGTGATCCTACAACTTACTTAACAATGGGTATTTCTACTAATGGTAACAACTATGGTAAATATACAAACAGTGAATTAGATGCATTAATGGATAAAGTTGCTAATGAATCTGATGTTAATACTCGTTGGCAAGAAATGATTGATGCAGAAAAAATTATGATGGATGATTTATGTTACATCCCAGTATTTGAAAAAGGTACTGCAACTTTACAAAATAAAGATGTAAAAGGTTTAGTAATTAGACCTGTAGGGGTTCCATATACATTCCAATATGTATCAAAATAGTCGATAAAATCAACAGAAACACAATATTTCGGTATTGTGTTTCTTCTTAAAAAAGAATAAAAAAATATGTTGTCTTCCAATTAATATAAACGTCAAAAATAAATGTATAAAAAACAATTGTTCTATTTTATTCTTGAATGTAGATTGAAAAATATTTTTTTGTATAAACAATAATACAATTTTGTATACAAAGTTCGTTTTTTTTGTTGACTTCTATAACGCATTGTACTAATATTAAAGCATAAATTTTTATTGTATATGTATTAGTGTATACAAAGGCGATTTATAGAAGGGAAGAGAAAAAATGAAAAAATTATTATCTATGGTACTTTGTGCTATGATGGCTCTAACTCTTGCTGGGTGTGGGGGATCTAGTGATGATTCATCTACTTACACTTATTCAAGTGAATTAGATATCAAAAATTTAGACTCATCAGATGCCGAAGACGGATGCTCATTTACTGCATTACATGCAATTATTGATGGGCTAATGAAACCTGCTAAAGATGGTACTACTACATATGGTATTGCTAAATCTTCAGAAGTTTCAGAAGACGGTTTAACACACACTTATAAATTAAGAGATGCTAAATGGTCTAATGGTGATGCTGTGACAGCAAACGATTTCGTTTATGCATGGCAAAGAATTTTCAAAAAGAAAGGAAACTACTATTACATGTTCTGCGATGGTATTGCTAACATCGCAGGTGCTCAAGAATTATCAGATAAAATCGATGCAGAACAAGATTTAACTGATGAAGACTTAAACAAATTAGGGGTAAAAGCTGTAGACGACAAAACGTTAGAAATTACTACAACTACAAGAGTTTCATTCTTTGATGAATTAATGTCATTCCCATGTTTCTATCCAATTAACCAAAAATTCTGTGAAAAACAAGGTGATAAATATGGTAAGAGTGCTGATTCTATTTTAGGTAACGGTGCTTTCGTTATGACAAACTGGGAACCAGGTTCAGTAGCTGAATTCGAAAAAAATGATAAATTCTATGCTGCTAAAGATGTAAAAATCGACAAATTAGTGATGAAATTAGTTCAAGAGCCAAAAGTTGCTGCTCAAGCTTTTGAAGCAGGTGAAACTGATTTCGCTATTATCAACTCTGACTTAGTTGATAAATACAAAAAAGATGAATCATTCAAAAATATTTCTGAAGGATTCTTATTCTACATTCAACCAAATTTAGAAAATAGTGATTTAGCTAACTTAAATGTAAGAAAAGCTTTATCATTAGCTATCAACAGAAAAGATTTATGTGAAAACGTATTAAAAGACGGTTCACAAGCTGCTAAAGGTTTCGTACCTTCAGGATTATCAATTTCTCCAGAAGGAAAAGATTTCCGTGATGAAGCTGCAACATATACTTCATATGACAAAAAAGCTGCACAAGCTGCTTTAGATGAAGGATTAAAAGAATTAGGAAAATCTGAAATTACTTTAAGATTAACTTATGGTACAGATGAATCTCCAATGGATGTATTTGCAACTTATTTACAAAACGCTTTAAGTAAATTAGATGGTATTAAAGTAGAAATGGTAGCTACTACTAAACAAGATCGTATCTACAACAAACAAAAAAATGGAGATTTCGATTTATCAGTAACTCGTTGGGGACCTGACTATGGTGATCCTACAACTTATTTAACATTAGCTTTAACTGACAACAATAACAACTATGGTCATTGGTCAAATGCTGAATATGATTCAATCATGGGAAAAGTTAACAGTGAAACTGATGCTAATGCTCGTTGGCAATTAATGATCGATGCAGAAAAAATCTTATGTGAAGATTTAGGATATATTCCAGTATTCGAAAAAGGAACTGCTACTTTACAAAATACAAAAGTTAAAAACTTAGGTATTAAACCAGTTGGTGTTCCATATACATTCGAATATGTATCAAAATAGTTCAATCTAAAAAAGAACATAGAGAAGACAACACAATATAGTATTCTGTATTGTGTTTCTTTTTTAAATAAATATAGGAGGAAAAAAGATGAGTAATTCAACCTTAAAATATATCGGAAAACGTTTAGTTATTTCGTTAATTACATTATTCGTTATTTTAATGGTATTATTTTTAATGGTTAAATTTTTACCAGGTTCTCCAATTAACAATGAAAAATTAAGTGCTTCAGCCAGAGCTGCTATTGAAGCACAATATGGATTGGATCAACCAATTCCGGTTCAATTCGTACGTTATATTCAAAATATGTTAACAGGGGATTTCGGGGTATCATTTAACTTATACAAAGATATGCAAGTATCTTCACTTGTAGGAAGTGCTGCAAAATTATCTATGATTTACGGTTTATGTGCAGTAGTTATTGGAACAGTTATTGGTATGTTCTTAGGAGTATTTGCTGCATTACATAAAAATACAATTTGGGATACAATTGCTACAGTTATTTCTGTAATTGGGGTTTCCATCCCATCATTCGTATTTGCAATGTTAATTTTATTATTATTTGCTTCAAAATTAAGATTGTTACCAACTTCATATAGTTCATCGAATGCAATTAAATCATCAATTATGCCAATTTTAGCTTTATCTGTTGGGGTTATTGCAAACGTTGCACGTTTTACACGTACTGAAATGGTTTCAGTTTTAACAAGTGAATATATGACTCTTGCAAAAGCAAAAGGATTAGATCGTAAAACTTTAATTTTCAAACATGCATTAAGAAATGCTTTAATTCCAGTAATCACAATTTTAGGACCTATTTTAGTAAACTTAATGACAGGCACTATGGTTGTTGAAAAGATTTGTTCTGTTCCTGGATTAGGTAAATTATTAATTAATAGTATTTTATCAAATGATTACAACATCATTTTAGCTTGTTCATTCTTATATGCTGCAATGTACATTTTCATGATGTTAATTATTGATATTTCTTATGGAATTATTGATCCAAGAATTAGATTAGGAAAGGATGATTAATAATGGATTTAGAAAAGATTGAATTTTTACCAGACGATTTTGAATTCGTTGGAGACAAACAAGACATTACTAAAGACGTTGTTGCTCCATCACTTCCTGCTTGGAAAGATTCTTTAAATCGTTTTAAAAAGAACAAAGGTGCCGTTATCGGTTTAATTTGTATTTTAGTTATCGCAGTATTTGCAATTTTTGCACCAATGTTTTCATCATATAAATTTGATGCAATCAATACAAAAATTGCAAGTATTTCGCCATGTGCTGAACATTTCTTTGGTACAGACACTTATGGGCGTGATTTATTTGTACGTGTTTGGACAGGTACAAGATATTCATTATTTATTGCTGTAGTCGCAATCTTCATTGACGTGATTGTAGGTATGACATATGGACTTATCTCTGGTTATTTCGGAGGTAAAGTTGATTCAGTAATGCAAAGAATTCAAGAAATCATAAACTCTATCCCAACTTTAGTAATATTAACATTGTTATTAATGGTGATGAAAGCATCATTATTCACAATTATCATGGCTTTATCATTTACTGAATGGATTGGTATGTCACGTATTACAAGAGCTCAAGTTTTAAGAGTAAAAGAAGAAGAATTCGTTTTAGCTTCACGTACTTTAGGAGCTAGTAACTTATTTATTATCTTTAAAGAAATTTTACCAAATATTTATAGTCAAATGATTATTATGATTATGATGTCTATTCCAAATGCTATCTTCTATGAAGCATACTTATCATTCGTTGGTTTAGGTTTACCAATTCCAATGGCTTCATTAGGTACATTAATTAATGATGGATTTAACTCAATTACTATTTACCCTTACATGATGGTAATTCCAGTTATTATTTTCTCTATCTTAATGTTAAGTTTCAACTTATTTGGTGATGGACTTCGTGATGCACTTGATCCAACTATGAAGGAGATGTAATTATGGCAGAAAGAGAAAAAATATTAGAAGTCAGAGATTTAAATATCTCTTTTAGAACTGATAGTGGTATTGTTAATGCAATTCGTGGTGTTAACTTAGATTTATATAAAGGTGAAACAATCGCTATCGTTGGTGAATCTGGATCAGGTAAGTCAGTTACTACTAAAGCAATCATGGGTATCATGGCTGGAAATGGTTCAATTGATGGTGGTTCTATTAACTACACTTGGACAGATGAAAATACAGGTGAAAGAATCACAAAAGACATTTGTCAATTAAGTGAAAAAGAAATGCAAAGTGAAATTCGTGGTCGTAAAATTGCCATGGTTTTCCAAGATCCAATGACATCATTAAACCCTACAATGACAATTGGAAATCAAATTATGGAACCAATGATTCATCATTACAATACACCAAAAGAAGAAGCTTATAAAAAAGCAGTTGAATTATTACAATTAGTAGGTATTACTAATGCTGAAAAACGTATGAAAAACTATCCTCACCAATTATCAGGTGGGATGAGACAAAGAATTGTTATCGCAATTGCTTTATCTTGTGATCCTTATGTTTTAATTTGTGATGAACCTACAACTGCATTGGATGTTACTATCCAAGCTAAAATTCTTGAATTAATTCAAGATATTCAAAAGAAAAAAGATTTATCAGTTATTTATATCACACATGACTTAGGTGTTGTTGCTAAAGTAGCTGATTATGTAAATGTTATGTACGCTGGTAAAATCGTAGAGACTGGAACCATTGATGAAATTTTCTATGATCCACGTCATCCATATACTTGGGGATTATTATCATCTATGCCAGATTTAGATACTGATGATGATGAATTATACACAATCCCTGGTACACCACCAAACTTAGCACATGAAGTAAAAGGTGATGCTTTTGCTCCACGTAATAAGTATGCTTTAAATATTGACTTAAGAATTGAACCTCCAATGTTTAAAGTACCTGGTAGTACAACTCATAAAGTTGCTTCATGGTTAATGCATGAAAAAGCTCCAAAAGTTGAAATGCCAGTTGAATTAAAAAACAGATTAGAAAAAATGAAAAAGGAGGGTGTTGAATAATGGAAAATAAAGAACCTATCCTTGTCGTTAAAGATTTAAAACAACATTTTAAAATTAATCGTAACTTTACTGTAAAAGCAGTTGATGGTATTTCATTTGATATTATGCCAGGTGAAACTTATGGTTTAGTAGGTGAATCTGGTTCAGGTAAATCAACTACTGGTAGAAGTATTATTCGTTTATATAAACCAACTTCTGGATCAATTGTTTTCAACGGAAAAGAAATTGGTGGAAAATTAGATAAGGAAACATCTAAAGAATTACATACAAAGATGCAAATGATTTTCCAAGATCCAATGGCTTGTTTAAATCCAAGAAAGAAAGTTATTGATATCATTGGTCAAGGTTTAGATATTCATAAATCTTATTCTTCTATTGAAGAAAGAAATGAAAAAATCTATGAAATGCTTGAACTTGTTGGTTTATCAAGAGAACATGCTTCACGTTATCCACATCAATTCTCAGGTGGACAAAGACAACGTATTGGTATTGCAAGAGCATTAATTATGAATCCTGATTTAATTATTGCTGATGAAGCAATCTCAGCGTTAGATGTATCTATTCAAGCACAAGTTGTTAACTTAATGAAAAAGATTCAAAAAGAAACAGGAATTGCATATTTATTTATTGCGCATGACTTATCAATGGTTAAATATATCAGTGATAAAATTGGGGTATTACATTTAGGACATTTAGTAGAAACAGGGACTACTGAAGAAATCTTTGATAATCCAATTCATCCATATACAAAATCATTATTAAGTGCTATTCCTCATCCTAATCCACGTGTAGAAAAAGTACGTAAATCATTTACTTACGATTATAAAGAAAGTGGAGTCGATTATACAAAAGGTACTGAACATTTAGTAGATGGAACTCATTATGTTTTAGCTACTGATGAAGAATTTGAAAAATGGACAAAAAAATAGTTTAGGAGGCACTTAAGAAGGCAACCTAAAATATTGTAAGAAAATCTTCAAAAAAAGAGAACGAATGCGAAATGTTGTTCTCTTTTTATATAAATAAAAATAATACAAAATAAAAAGGTTGTTATGAAATTATTTATTGAATTTCGTAATAACCTTTTTTGATAATTTCTTTCAATTTTTATTGTTAATAATTGTGAAATTGAAAGTTTTTTTCGATTTGATTGTAAATGCTTACAGAAGATTGACTTACAAGTTGTTGTTAATTATGATGAAGATGTCTTCTAGATAAGAAGATAATTAATTTGAATCTTTTAACCGGTGAAAAGAGGAAATATGATGATTATTGACAAAATGAAAACATTAGACCATTTAACAATTCAAGAAAAGTATTTAGTGGATTATATAATAAATAATCAAGAAGATATTTTAAAAAAGAATATTAATGAACTGGCAAAATTAAGTTATACCAGTAGTGCAACGATTTCTAGGTTGTGTAAGAAACTGGGCTTTAATGGATATAAAGAATTTAAATATCAATATGCGGCTGAATATTCTCATTTACTTGAATTGAAAAATGATTTTAAAATTGAACCTTTTTCAAGTGAGAGTTCAATTGCTGATGCTTTAAATAAAATCGAACTTTTACATAAAAGAGCGATAGAGTATACAAAAAGTTTACTAGATAGACAAGTTATAGAAAGAATTTATCAACTTATTAAAAATGCTAAATATATTGAAATTTATGGAACTGGTATTAATTTTTCTTTAGCAGAAATTTATAGTTTGAATTTTGAAGAAGAAGGGGTTATTTCTAAAGCATATAACAGTTTAAATCCAATGCATCTTCAATACTTAAAGCAAAGGAAACCAAATGATACAGTTTGCATTTATTTAACACATACAGGTCAAAATATGGAAATGTTAAAAATAGCAAAGGATATTCGTAAATATCATGCTAAATCAATTGTGATTTGTGATCATAAAAAAAGAGAAATTTGTAAATATTGTGATGAAACAATTGTAATTATGACCACTCAAAATACAACTGAACTATCTAATGCTGTTTATATTGCTTCTTTACAGTATGTTTTTAATATATTTACTTCGTTAAAATTAATAAGTAATTATTCTTATTTAGAAGAAACAACAAAAGCAGTTGATAAATTTAAAATGGGAGAATGATTATGAATAAAAGTTTTCTATGGGGTGGCGCTGTTGCTGCTAATCAATACGAAGGTGGCTATCAAGAAGGACATAAAGGATTAAGTGTAACCGATGTTATGTCAGCTGGTGATGTTGATCACCCTCGAGAAATTTCTTATGAAATATTAGATGATAAATATTATCCTAACCATTATGGAATTGATTTTTATCATCATTATAAAGAAGATATTAAATTATTTGCTGAAATGGGCTTTAAATGTTTCCGTTTAAGTATTTCATGGCCACGGATCTATCCTCAAGGTGACGAATTAGAGCCTAATGAAGAAGGGCTAGAGTATTATGATCATGTTTTTGATGAATGTTTAAAATATGGAATAGAGCCTATTGTTACTTTATCTCATTTTGAAATGCCTCTTTATTTAGCAAAAAAATATGGTGGTTGGAGAAATAGACAATTAATTACATTCTTTGAAAGATATGCGATTACATGTTTTAAAAGATATAGCAAAAAGGTCAAATATTGGATGACATTTAATGAAATTAATAATCTTATAGATACCGATAATCCTTTTAATGCTTGGACTGGAGCAGGTGTTTTATATGAAGATAATGAAAATATTGAACAAACAATGTATCAAATATCTCATTATCAGTTTGTTGCAAGTGCTAGAGCAGTTCAAAGAGCCAAAGAAATTAATGCCTCTATGCAAGTAGGTTGCATGTTGCATTTTGGCCCAATTTATCCTTCTTCTTGTAATCCACAAGATATTCTTGCAGGAATTAAAGCAATGGATAAGAGGTATTTCTTTAGTGATGTTCATGTAAGGGGATATTATCCAACCTATACTTTAAAAAAGTGGGAAAGGAGTAATATTCAATTAGATATAACTGATGAAGATTTAAAAGATTTAAAACGAGGTACTGTGGATTATATAGGGTTTAGTTATTATAAATCAACGATTGCAGAATATGATAAAATACATGACTTTATTGAAGTGCAAAATCCATTGTTAAAGAAAAGTGATTGGGGTTGGGCTATTGATCCTACAGGATTAAGGATTATTTTAAATGAAGTTTATGAAAGATATCAAAAACCAATGTTTATTGTTGAAAATGGTTTTGGAGCTTATGATAAATTAGAAAATGGAATCATTAATGATGATTATCGTATTGATTACTTAAGAAACCATATTTCAGAAATGAAAAAAGCAATTGAGTTAGATGGTGTAGAAGTCATGGGATATACTCCTTGGTCAGCAATCGATATTGTAAGTGCTTCTACTGGTGAATTGGCAAAAAGATATGGATTTATCTATGTTGATTTAGATGACCAAGCTAAAGGTAGTGGAAGAAGATATCGAAAAGCTTCTTTTGAATGGTATAAAAGAGTTATTTCATCAAATGGTGAAATTTTATAGGAGATAAATAATATGAACAAATTTATAAATGAAACATTAGTTATTTATATATCGAAGTTTACAAATACAAAAGTTATAAAGGCTTTAAAGGATGGAATGATGTTTTCTTTACCGTTTTTAATGATAGGATCATTGTTCCTGTTGATTGCCAACTTACCAATTGAATCAGTAAGTAAAGTAATTAGTGAAAGTGGAATAGGAGATGTATGTTCTCAAGTATATTCTTCTACGTTTTCATTAATGGCCTTCTTTACAGTAATAGGAATTACTTATTCTTATTTGAAGAATGATCAAGTAATAACAGCTATAAATGGCGCTTTAACTGGTTTAGCAGCTTTTATTTTATTAACTCCATCTTCTAAGGTATTAGACAGTGGGGAATCAGTTACAGGAATTATTTCTAAAGATTGGACTGCTGGTCAAGGAATGATTTGTGCTATTTTAATTGGTTTTTTAGTTGGATATATTTATTCTTTATGTGTAAAAAAAGATATTAGCATTAAAATGCCAGATGGTGTGCCTAGTGGTGTTGCAGATTCATTTTCGTCACTATTACCAACTGGAATTATTATTACTATTTGTGCAATTATTTATGCTATATGTCACTTTATATTTAATACAACATTTGCAGAACTTATTTATTCGGTAATTCAAATTCCTTTACAAGGAATTACAGATTCGTTCTTTGGGGTTATTATTATGACAGTTGTTATGTCTTTATTATGGTGGACAGGCGTCCATGGTGGTTCTATATGTGGAGGAATTCTTTCACCAATTTTACAAGCAAATATGGCAGCTAATCAAAAAATTATAGATTCAGGATTGCCTCTTACAATTCAAAATGGTGGACATATTTTTACACAACAATTTTGGGACAATTTCTTATGTATGTCTGGTGCTGGAATTGTGATTGGGTTAGTGATTTATATTACATTTTTTGCCAAATCAAAGTCATTACGTAGCTTAGGTAAATTATCCATTGTACCTAATATCTTTAACATTAATGAACCAATTATTTTTGGGACACCAATTGTACTTAATATATATTTATTAATTCCATTTGTTCTTGTTCCTTTAATTATAGGTATAAGTAGTTACTTATTAATGTATATGGGAATTTTACCATTATTTAGCGGGGTTATGGTTCCTTGGACAACACCACCAATTATATCAGGACTTTTGATTGGTGGATGGCGTGTTGCATTATGGCAATTTGTGATGATTGTTGTATCTTTTGTTATTTATTTACCATTTATTAAAAAAATAGATACTTTGGAATTAAATAAAGAAAATCAAAAGTAAATTATAAGAAATACAAATATTTAATTTTAATATCAAAAAGTCGTGAAAAATCACGGCTTTTTTTGTAATGCTACTAAGTTAAGAAATTAAGTTAATACTTTTGCTTTATTTATTGTCTAAGAAATCCACACGATTTTTTGTTAATGCTTATTTAGAAGCAGTGTTTTTTAAAATATGAAGTAAGATTTGAACTTGTTTTTCCATCATAGTAAGTGAACAATATTCATAGGGTCCATGATAGTTAAAACCACCTGTACCAAGATTAGGACAAGGAAGTCCTTTGAATGTTAAACGTGCACCATCTGTACCACCACGAATTGGTGAACAATAAGCATCTAAACCATTTTCTTTAATGGCAGCTAAAGCTTGTTCAACAATGAACATATGATCTTTTAGAGCTTCTTTCATGTTTAAATAACTTTCTGTAATCGTTACTTCAACAATTTGATAAACATATTTTTTATTTAAGAACTCTGCAATGTCTTTAAAGTCTTGACATTGTTTATTTGCTTGTTGTAAGTCATGGTTACGAATAATATATTCAGCAACTGTTTCTTCACAAGTTCCTTGAATCGAGTGAAGATGATTAAATCCTTCATAACCTTCTGTTGATTCAGGACGCATATGCACAGGTAAAAGTGAATCAAATTCATAAGCAACACGCGTTGAATTGATCATTTTATTTTTAGCACTTCCTGGATGGATGCTTCTTCCATGGACTTTTACTTCGGCACTAAATGCGTTAAAGTTTTCGTATTCAACAATGTGAATATCTCCACCATCAATGGTATAAGCATATTGTGCATTGAAGTAATCAACATTAAAGTGATCACTACCATGTCCAATTTCTTCATCAGGTGTAAAAGCAATTTGAATATCATTATGTTTAAATTCTGGATGATTATAAATATATTCCACCATTTGCATAATGATTGCAATACCAGCTTTATCATCAGCTCCTAATAAAGTTGTTCCATCTGTAGTAATTAAATCATGATGAATAAGTTGTAAGAGTTGAGGATATTGTTCAGGGTCTAGATAAAGTTCTTTATCTTCATTTAAAGTAATTTTTTGACCTTGATAATCTTTGATAATTTGTGGATGAATATCTTTACCACTTGCATCAGGAGAAGTGTCCATGTGGGCAATAAAACCTATAACATCTCCTTGATGATTATTATTACTAGGAATTGTTCCATAAACTACACCAAATTCATCTATTTTTGCGTTTTCAATTCCTAATGATTTTAATTCTTCAACTAAATAATTTCCTAATTTTAATTGTTTTGAAGTTGAAGGAACAGTATGTGAATAACTATCTGATTGTGTGTCAAAATTCACATAATTTAAAAACCTTTCTTTAATTTCCATTTGTCTTCCTCACTTTCTTTTCTATTATACAACGACTTATAAAGAACTTCTATGAAAAAAGTTTACAAATTTTAAATTGTATGTTACCATACAATTCGTAACCGAACAATATAGGAGGAATGATATGTATAGAGATCCCATTGGACATCGTATTAAGACCATAAATAACCTAATGAGAAAAACAATGGATAAGAAAACAGGTCAGAGGCCTGATCGTGTAACTTTAATGCATTGTTGGATTATTGGGTTTGTTCAAGATAGAGAAGATAGTGGGCTTGATACATTTCCTAAAGATATAGAAAAAGAATTTTCAATCAATCGTTCTACGACATCAGAAATGTTGAAACTGATGTGTAAAAAGGGAATGATTGAACGAGAAGAAGTAGAATATGATGCAAGATTAAAGAAAATCGTTTTAACAGAATCTTCAAGAAATCATAATCGACAAATTGAAGATAAGATGAAAGAAATGCATCAAAAACTTATTAAAGATTTATCTGAAGAAGAAATAAATATGTTTATTAAAATATCCGATAAATTAATTAATAATATCAAAGAAGATTTATAAATATTCATGAAGTTCGGTAAATGAATAGGAAAGGAAGTCAATTATGGTAAAAACTTTAATGAAACAAATCAAAGAATATAAAAAAGATTCATTACTTACAATGTTATTTGCGGCATTAGAAGTTATCTTAGAAATCATTATTCCTTTATTAATGGCAAGTCTTATTGATAAAGGGATTGAGGCAGGTAATATGTCTAATGTTACAAAATATGGAACATTCATGTTTGTTATTGCAATTGGAACATTATCACTTGGTTTTTTAGCTGGTAACCATGCAGCTAAAGCTTCAACGGGTTTTGCAGCCAATTTAAGAGATGCCATGTATACAAACATTCAAACATTCTCTTTTTCAAACATTGATAAATATAGTACTGCAGGACTTGTAACACGTTTAACGACAGATGTGACAAATGTGCAAATGGCTTATCAAATGATTATTCGTATGTGCATTCGTGCGCCAATGTCACTTATTTGTGCCCTTACCATGGCAATGATGATCAACTTTAGATTAAGTATGATTTTTGTTGTTGCCATTGTTTTCTTAGTAGCGGTCCTTACAATAATTATGTATCATGCCACAAAATATTTTAATGATGTTTTTCCTAAATATGATACTTTAAATGAAAGTGTTCAAGAAAACGTTGTTGGTATTCGAGTTGTTAAATCATTTGTTAGAGAAAAATATGAAAATGAAAAATTTAAAAAAGCAGCACAAAACATTTATAAACTTTTTGTCAAAGCAGAATCCGTTTTATCTTATAATAACCCAGCTATGTTAATAGCTGTTTATGGTTCAATTTTAATGCTTTCATGGTTAGGTGCTAAAGCAATTGTAGGTGGGACTCTTACTACAGGTGAACTTACAAGTTTATTTAGCTATGTTATGAATATTATGATGTCTCTTATGATGCTTTCTATGGCATTTGTTATGATTACGATGTCACTTGCTTCAGGAAGACGTATTGCAGAAGTTATTAATGAGCAATCTGATTTAGTCTCTCCTCAAGAAGCTTTAACTGAAGTAAAAGATGGTTCAATTGATTTCAATCATGTTGTTTTTTCTTATAAACATGGTAGTGGAGAAGCGGTCTTAAAAGATGTTGATCTTCATATTAAAAGTGGTGAAACAATTGGAATTATTGGTGGTACCGGAAGTGCTAAAAGTAGTTTGGTCAACCTTATTTCTCGTTTATATGATGTTGACGAAGGTAGCGTTGTTGTTGGTGGACAAGATGTTCGTAATTATGATCTTGAAGTTTTAAGAGATGAAGTTTCTGTTGTCTTACAAAAGAATGTTTTATTTAGTGGAACAATCTTACAAAACTTACGTTGGGGTAATGAAAATGCAACAGAAGAAGAATGTAAAGAAGCTTGTCGTTTAGCGTGCGCTGATGAGTTTATTGATCGTTTTGAAGATGGTTATAATACGTATATTGAACAAGGTGGTTCAAACGTTTCAGGTGGACAAAAACAACGTTTATGCATCGCAAGAGCGTTGCTAAAAAATCCTAAAATCTTAATTCTAGATGATTCAACAAGTGCTGTTGATACAGCTACAGATGCAAGTATTCAAGAATCATTCAATGAACGTATTCCCGATACAACAAAAATTATTATTTCACAACGTATATCATCTGTTCAAAATGCAAGCCGTATTATTGTTTTAAATGATGGTGTCGTGGATGGTTTTGACACACATGATAAATTATTAGAAACAAATGAAATTTATCGTACAATTTATGAAACACAAATGAAAGGGAAGGAGGAAGAATAATGAAAGAAGGAACAATGAAACGTTTACTTAAAATGTTATGGAGTAAATATAAAATCCATTTAATTGTTGTTTTTCTATGTATTGTAGGAAATGCTTTATTTAATGTTCAAGGAACAATGTTTATGCAAACATTAATTGATGATTATATTGTTCCCCTTTTAAAGAGTTCTTCACCTGACTTTAGTGGACTATTCCATGCTTTGATTCGTGTGGGTGCACTTTATGCTTGTGGTGTTGTTTGTGCCTTTACCTTTAACCGTATTATGGTTTATGTAACACAAGGGTTCTTAAGAGATTTAAGAATTGAAATGTTTGAACATATGGAATCTTTACCAATTCGTTATTTTGACAGAACTCCTCATGGAGATACAATGTCAGTCTATACAAATGATATTGATACATTAAGACAATTGATTTCACAATCTATTCCACAACTTATTTCAAGTTGTATGACTATTGTGACAACATTTGTATCAATGATCATTTTAAATATTCTTTTAACTGTGTTAAGTGTATGTATGCTTATGATCATGCTTGTTGTATCAAGAAAACTTGGATCGTTATCAGGTAAATTCTTCGTTCAACAACAAGGGGATTTAGGTAAAGTGAATGGTTATATTGAAGAAATGATTTCTGGTCAAAAAGTTGTTAAAGTCTTCAACCATGAAGATCAAGCAATTGCTGATTTTAGAAAATTAAATGATGAATTAAGAGAAAGTGCTTATCAAGCTCATAAATTTGCGAATATCTTAATGCCAGTTACAGTACAACTTGGAAATATCTCTTATATCATTTGTGCAATTGTTGGCGCAATCCTTGCTTTAAATGGACATTTTGCTTTAACAATTGGAACCCTTGTAGCTTTCTTAACATTGAATAAAAGTTTCAACCAACCTATTGGACAAATTTCTCAACAAATCAATGCTGTTGCCATGGCACAAGCAGGAGCTGGTCGTATCTTTGATTTATTAGATCAAGAAAGTGAAGATGATCAAGGTGTGGTTACTTTATGTCGTGTAGAAACTGTTGATGGAAAAATGGTTGAAACAGATAAAAGAACAGGACATTGGGCTTGGAAACATCCAAGAAGCGATGGTCATGTTGAACTTGTAGAAATGAAGGGTGATATTCGTTTAGAAGGTGTTGACTTTGGTTATTTTGATGACCGTATGGTTTTACACAATGTAGATGTTTATGCTAATCCTGGTGAAAAGATTGCCTTTGTTGGGGCTACTGGTGCAGGTAAAACAACAATTACAAACTTAATTAATCGTTTCTATGATATTCAAAAAGGTTCGATTACTTATGATGGAATTGATATTAAATTGATTAAAAAAGATGATTTAAGAAGATCATTAGGTGTGGTTTTACAAGATACACATTTATTTACTGGAACAGTTATGGATAATATTCGCTATGGACGCCTTGATGCTACGGATGAAGAATGTATTGAAGCAGCAAAACTTGCCAATGCCGATCTCTTTGTTAAACATTTGCCAGATGGTTATCAAACAATGCTTACAGGAGATGGGGCGAACTTATCGCAAGGACAAAGACAGTTATTAGCGATTGCGCGTGCTGCTGTTGCTAATCCTCCTGCACTTATTTTGGATGAAGCAACTTCTTCTATTGATTCTCGAACAGAAAAGCTTGTACAAGATGGAATGGATAAATTAATGCATGGTAGAACAACACTTGTTATTGCCCATCGTTTATCAACAATTAAAAATAGTGATTGTATTATGGTCTTAGAACAAGGACATATTATTGAAAGAGGAAATCATCAATCACTTATTAAAGAAAAAGGCAAATACTATCAATTATATACAGGAGCTATTGAAATGGATTAATCCATCAATAGCTTTTTATATTTTTTGGACTATCCGTCCATTGAAAGAAGGAAAAGAGAAAGATAAAATGATCTGTTGACCTTGATAGGAAATGTAGATGATCCAACAGAGATCAAAAGATATCGGGATGTCGTAAGAAAAGCAGGTAGCCATGGAGATTATGTGATTATCGGAGTTGAACACCAAAGCACTTTTGATAAAAATATGATTTTTCGCATACTCAACTATGATGCGACGACTTATATCAATCAAGTTGAAAGTAAAAAAGAAGTCTATCCAGTAGGAAACTTTGTGTTCTATACGGGAGATGAAGGATGTTTTGCAGATCTTTGTAATTATGCTTTTTTCAAGGAAGACATGTCATTCAACCTGAAGAACTTATTTCAAGAGAAAATGATCTGTTGACCTTAAAATAATGGATGCAAGAAAGCTTATGAATCGAAGATTAAGAGATGTCGTAGAAATTAGTCAAAGTATGTTTGCAGGAAGTTATGATGGATTAAGAGAAAATCGTAAAATTGAAACAGAAAACTTCATGATGGCGGCAACATTTACGTGTACAAATATTAGAAGAGAAGACTTACCAGAAGGAAATGAAATCAATATGTGTAAGGCAATGGATCAATTATTTCAAAGATTTGAAAATCAAGGAATTGAAAAAGGTAGACAAGAAGAAAAACGAAATACTTTAAAAGAACAACTTAAAGTAAAACTAGGAACTTTATCAAGACCTTTAGAAAAACAACTTACAAATACATCGCTAGAAAAATTAAATGTTCTTACATTAAACATATTTAATGTAAGAAATGAAGAAGACGTTTTAAGAATTATTAACTAGAACTAAAAAAGATTTCAACTGTTATCAAATATAATAGTGAAACCTTTTTTATATAATTAATTATTTTAAAGGAACTAATAATTGAATTGATTTTTGTAAAGTATGTACGTCAATTGGAAGATGTGTGCCTTCTTCACCATCTATATCCATTGTAAGATCTTGATCACAAGTAATGTGAATATGTTGTCCTTGAACATAGTGAATAAAAGGACTTTTATCATGTTTACCAAAACGATAATCTTTAATCAAAGCAATTAAATCCGTAACAGAACATCTTTTTACAATAACAAGATCGAGTTTTCCATCATTAATATCTGCAAAAGGAATAATGCCATCGAAACCACCAACACGATTAGTGTTTGTAATTGCAAATATGTAAGCATCTTCTTCAAAACTTTCATCATCAACCGTTACATTAAGATGTAGATTTGTAGATAACTGTTGAGGAAGTTGGGTCATGCCTTTAAAATAATAAGCTAATGGACCAAACTTTTTCTTTTCTTCTTTTGATACCACAAAAGAAATATCTGAAAACATTCCTGCAGCAGCAACATTAATGAAATATTGATTATTAATTTTTCCTACATCACTCGAAATAACATTAAAGTTTTTAATCATTTCTACAATACCATTTACTGAATTTGGAATATTTAAATAATTAGCAAAGTCATTTACTGTGCCTGCCGCTAATATGCATAATGGTATTTTTTTATGACTATCTACCATTCCTGAAATAACCTCGTTTAAAGTACCATCACCACCAACAGACATGATAAAATCATATTGATTCTCATCACAATCTCTTGTTTTATAATAGGCATCATCTTTTTTTTCTGTATAAAATATTTCAAAATGTTCTACAATGTTTTGTAATGTTAATTGACCAATAATACGATCTAGTTTATTTTGAATAATATGCTTTCCAGATGATGGATTAATAATAATAAGACAACGTTTCATGTTACTACCTCACTTAAATATCCTATATACATTTTAAAACAATTAAAAAAGATATACAATCATTGTTTCAATGATTATAATAAAATAGAATAAGCAAAGGAGTTTATTATGGCAAAATTTTATGCAGTAAAAGAAGGAAAAAAGCCAGGAATTTATCATACTTGGGATGAATGTAAAGAACAAGTTAATGGTTATTCAGGAGCTGTTTATAAATCTTTTACAAATGAAGAAGAGGCAAAAGCATTTATAAAAAAAGAAGAAAGAAAAGTGAGTGATGATTTAACTTTACTTGCTTATGTTGATGGTAGTTATAATATTAAAACAAAAGAATATGGCTATGGTTGTGTTTTAATTGAAGGGCAACAAGTTATTCAACAATTATTAGGTAAAGGGAATATTCCTGAGTATTCTTCAATGCGTAATGTTTCAGGAGAAATTCTTGGGTGTATGAATGCTATTGCTTATGCAATTGATCATCATTATGAGTCTATTTGCATTTATTATGATTACGAAGGTATTGAAAAATGGGCGACAGGTTTATGGAAAGCAAATAAGGAACAAACTCAAAATTATGTTAAAACAATCAATGATATGAAAAAGAAGATAGATATTTATTTTCAAAAGGTTTTAGCACACAGTGGGGATTATTATAACGAAGTTGCTGATGGGTTGGCTAAAAAAGCAGTGGGTATAAAAAAATAAAGCTTGAAAATTAAGCTTTATTTTTTTTAGCAATAATATTAATAATAATATAAACAACTAGAACAATAGCAAAAATCCATAAGAAATCGCTTTTGATATATTGAGCATCACCAGACCAACATCCAAACCATTCTCCACATTTTTTAACAAGAATAGCAAGTGCATAAGATAATGTACCACATCCAATAACACTTAATAAGACTTTCACAATTTTATTAAGAATCTCTTTAAATAAGATAAGAGAGATAAAACATACAGCTGTAACAAATACATTAATAACAAAATGCATATAATTTCCTCCTTTAGATACCTTAATAAAATAGCATAAAATCAAGGTAAATGCAATAATACGTGTACTAATAGATGAATTATGATAAAATATTTTTGGAGGATTAAATTATGAAATTATTAACAGTATGTATCCCTTGTTATAACTCAATCATGGAAATGCATAAAGCCATTAATTCATGTCTTTTAATGAAAGATGAAGTAGAAGTATTAATTGTCGATCGTCATTCACATGACGAAACATTACAAGTAGCTAAAGAATATGAAGAAGCTTATCCTGAAACTGTAAAAGTTATTACAACAAGGGAAGATGTTCCTTTTTTAAAAATAGCTCTAGAACATAGTGAGGGCCTTTATTTCAAAATACTTCAATGCTTTGATTATTTAGATCAACCTTCACTCGTAAGTGTTATTGAAACGATTCGTGACTTTATTCGAATTCAAGCTAATTTAGATTTGCTTGTTACTGATTATAAATATGTTATTCCCCAAGAAAAAGAAAAACGTGTCTCTTATAAAAATGTTTTTCCAATGGAAACAATTTTTGAATGGCATAATATTAAAGCGTTTCATAAACATTTTCAAATTGATTTAGGTTCAGTCATTATTAAAACAAGTACTTTAAAAAAGATAAATACAGATGAAGAAAATATTTTTTATAATGAATTAACAGTTTATGGAACAATTCCTTATATTAAATCAATGTATTATTTAAATGTTCCTTTCCATTGTTATGGAACACGTCGAAAAATTCATATTTCTAAATCAAATAGTTATGTTGATTTAATGAAAAGCTTATGGGATTTATATGATGTTTATTCTTTAAAGAGCCGAAGACAAAGAAGTTATGTTATTGAATATTTATCTAAGGTATATGTTATTACTGTTTATTTGTTATTAAAATCAAATCAAAAGGAACAAATTGAACTTTTAAATGTACATTTAGGATTTAATGATCCTAAATTATATAAAGCACTCACAAAGCGTGTTTATGGTTTTTTAATTAGTAGTAGTAATGAAAAGCTTTATGGTATGCTTATTAAAGTCTTTGAAAAAGTTTATCAATTAGAAATAGAAGAATAAGATGAAAAAGAAATTTTTATTTATGATTCCTCTTTGTTTATTTATCATTGATTACTTTTTGATTAAATATCAAGTCATTCAATCAATAGATTGGTTCATTTATCATTTGGTTCAAAATTTAAAATGTGATTTTATGACATCCTTTTTTAAACTTTGTTCAACCCTTGGAAGTACTTGGTTTTATGTAATTCTTGTTTTAACTTTAGTGATTCTAAAAAATAAAAAAGATATTTGGGTAGGAATTCACTTGTTAATTATTCAAGGAATGAATCGTATAATTAAAGCTTTGGTTAAAAGACCAAGACCACCTCAAATATATCATTTAGTTAAAGAAACAAACTATAGTTTCCCAAGTGGTCATAGTATGTCAGCAATGATTGGTTATGGATTATTAGTTCTTGAAGTTCAAAAAAGCTCTCTAAAATATAAAAAAGTAATAGAAATATTTTTAATGATGATGATTTTTTTAATAGGATTAAGTCGTATCTATTTAGGTGTACATTATTTTTCTGATGTTATAGGTGGCTTTTTGTTGTCTTTAAGCTATTTATTATTTATTTATTATAATACCTCACTTTATACATAGAATGTGTAAAGGAGGTTTTTTATTGGATATTGATATCATTAGTGGTTTATATCATTATGGTTTGACCATTATAAAATATGAACAAGATTATTGTTTAGTAGATTTAAAGACTCAAGAAGTTTATGAAAAAATGAGTATTTATTATATAAGAAGATTATTAAGAAGTTGGAATAAGCATCGTAAAAATATAGAGAGTGTGATATAATGGAAAAAAGTTTGAGGTGGTTTAAAATGAGGACAGTAAAGAATTATGTAGGAATTATTTTGTGTGCGTGTGTTATTATTTTTATTTATAAAACATTTGATATTTCATTATTTTCCAATATTTTATCAGCTTTTATTCCTTTGATTGTAGGAGCAATACTTGCTTATTTTTTACAACCATTGGTTTATAAATTTGAAATGTTTTTAGACTCTTTTCAAAATAAAAAGCTTATTAAATATAGTCATACAATTTCTTCTATTTTTGTTTTTGTTGTCTTTGTTTTAATTATTGTTGTTTTAATGATTGCAATCATTCCAGCACTTGTCAATTATGTTGTCAATATTGCGGATAATTTAACCTTGTATATTAAAAACTTTGAAAAGACATTGGAAACTTATTTAGGAAGTAATCTTGCCAGTGAAGTTATTATTAAAATAGATGAAATGGTTGTTAAATATGTTAATTCAATTGAAGCTATTGATCCAATTGCGACACTTGGGACTCTCTTTAAAGCAGGAAGTACGATTATTACAGCTGTTTTAGGTTTGATTTTTACACCTTATGTTTTAATTGAAGCAAAAAGGCTTGTAAGTATCTTTGATCGTTTATGTTCACTTTTTATGTCAAAAGAAAAAATAGAACTTATTCATGATTATGCAGTTAGATCACATCAAATCTTTGGACAATTTATTTATGGAAAATTCTTAGATTCATTAATTATTGGAATTATCGCATTTATTGGACTCGCTATTTTAAAAGTAAAATTCTTCCCAATTCTTGCTGTCTTTATTTTGATTACGAATATGATTCCTTACTTTGGACCATTTATCGGTGGGTTTCCTGCTGTTCTTGTAGCCTTGATGACAGGAGATTTATTCCATGCTTTAGCAGTCTTAGCTTTTGTCTTTGCTTTACAACAATTTGATGGTTTATTCTTAGGACCAAAGATTTTAGGAGATGTTGTTGGTATTTCACCATTTTGGGTTTTACTTTCTATTACCGTCTTTGGACATTTCTTTGGCTTTATTGGAATGTTCCTAGGAGTACCAATGATTTGTGTCATTCGTATGCTTTTTAATGATATCATTGACTTTCATAATAAAATGAAAGAATTAGATACATAGATTGTATTTTAAATAAATATTTGTTAGGATAATAGAGGCTTTGTCCTCGTAGCATAGCTGGATAATGCAATCGCCTCCTAAGCGTAGAGCAGTATCTAGCCTAAATGAGCTATAACGGGCAGAAAAAAGATGTGGCGCTTTAGCTCAGCTGGATAGAGCATACGCCTCCTAAGCGTAAGGTCATGGGTTCAAATCCCATAAGTGCCGCCATTTTTATTGGTTTTTCTATTAAAAATAGGATGTTTGATAAGTATTATTACTTATTAAATATCCTTTTTTCTTTCTAACAAAGTGTGGAACTTTTCTTGAATTTTTATCTAACAAAAATAGGTTTTTTCTAACAAACTAGGTAACATATTAGAAATTGAGAGGGACTAAGTAAACAATTTAATAAGCATAGGAGATTCAAAATGGATTTCCTTTTTTCATATAAAGGAGGTGATGAATTTATGAATAATGTATTGCTTTATTTTGCTTTGAAGCATGATGGTGACTTTGAAAAAATATATAATGATATAAAAGCAAAAGTTCCTGTAGATGAAAATGAATTTATTAAATTAAAAAGAGGATTGAAAACAAAGTATGTAACAATTTTAGATAACAACTATCCTACAGTTTTGAAACAAATTGCATGTCCACCCTTCGTTTTATTCTATGAGGGTAATATAAGACTTGCTAAAGATTTAGAGGTTGGAGATGCTTTTATATATTCTTCTTTTAATAGTAAAAGATATTTAAGCACAGTTGAACCATCAGCCGACAGAGGAAAATTCTGTTTTGACTATATCATTGCTTCTGAAAGTCATGATAATTTTTTTAAACTTAGAGAGCATGTAATGGATAAGAAAGTTCCATTAAAAGACTACAGTAAAAATACAAAACATAAACAACAAGAAAGATAGCATATAAAAGTCATCATAGCAGATGGCTTTTTTACATAGCCAATCATTGATTGGCAAAAAAGAAAGGAGGTCAATTTAATGCTATATATAAAGATAGGAGTGATTACAAATGAGCGAAGTAATAGCAATTGCAAATCAAAAGGGTGGTGTAGGTAAAACAATGACATCTGTTAGTTTAAGTGCGTGTCTTGCATTAAATAACAAAAAGGTATTGCTGTTAGATTTAGATCCACAAGGACATTCAACAAAAGCATTTGGATTTTATGACAGAACACAATATCCTTTATCTATGAAGGATGTTATTGTATCAGTTATTGAAGATATACCACTTGATAGAGAACAGCTAATACTTCACAGTAATGAAAATGTTGATATTGTTCCATCAAATATTTCTCTTGCAGGAATAAATTCTAAATTAGAAAGTGCTATGTGTAGAGAAACGGTATTGAAAAGATTTATTGATACCGTAAAAGATGATTATGATTATGTCATTATAGATACAAATCCATCACTGGATAATCTACCTATTAATGCTCTTACTGCTTCAGATAAAGTTGTTATAACTGTACAAGCAGAACCTTATGCAGTTGAAGGTATGGCTGACTTATTAAGATCAATTAATATGGTTAGAAGAAACCTTAACCTTGATTTAAAAATTGAAGGTGTGTTGATTACAATGACAAATGAAAGAACCAATCTATCAAAGAAAATCACACACGAAGTTAGAGAAAATTTTGGAGGTCATATCAAGGTATTTGATACAACAATTCCAAGATGTACAAAGGCAGCAGAAAGTACAGGTATAGGAGAAAGCATATTTCAATATGATCCAAAAGGTGCAGCAACTAAAGCTTATGAAGCTTTTACAAAGGAGGTCATCTTAAATGCCGAAAAAGAGCATAAACGACATAAGAGTTCCTACGTACGATGATTTATTTACCAACGAAGAACAAAGACAGGAAGCAAAACTGGAGAAGATAATGGAAGTTCCTGTTGAAGATATTCAGGAGTTTAAAAATCATCCATTTAGAGTTAGAAATGATGAACAGATGTCTGAACTTGTTAAAAGTGTTTCAGAAAATGGTATTTTAGTTCCTGTTCTTGTAAGACCACATCCAAATGGTCACGGATACGAAATGATTTCTGGTCACAGAAGAATGAATGCAGCAATGGTAAATGGTCAAGAAAAGATACAGGTTATTGTAAGAGAACTTACTGATGACCAAGCAACAATTATTATGGTAGATTCAAATATACAAAGAGAAAATATCTTGCCAACTGAAAGAGGATTTGCTTATAAGATGAAATTAGATGCAATGATTAGACAAAGTGGGAGACCTAAGGATAATGGTTCCCAAGTTGGGAACCATTTAAAAGGTAAAAAATCTATTGAGGTACTAGCTGAAGAAGAAAGAAAAAGTAAAAATCAAATTCATCGTTTTATACGTTTAACAGAATTAATTGAGCCATTACGTGATATGGTCGATGGTATAAGAAGTGATGGAAAAAAGATTGCATTTAATCCTGCTGTAGAACTTTCATATCTTTCAAAAGAAAATCAACAACTTGTTGTAAAAAATATAGAAGGACTTGATTTAACACCCTCACATGCTCAAACAATAAGAATGAAGGAGTTGTCAAGAGAAAATCGTCTAGATGAAAATGTTATTTATTCAATAATGACGGAAGAAAAAGCGAATCAGAAAGAAAAATTGTCGTTTAAAATGGAGGATATTAATGAATACTTTCCAAAAAACTATACGCCTAGAGAAAAAAGTGAAGTTATATTGAAACTTTTAAAAGGATGGGCAAAAAGAAGAAATAAAGAGCAAGAAAGATGACAGTTACATATATAACTGTATTTTTTGTACATTTTATTTCAGCAGACTTAGTGAAGGGGGAGTCTGTTTTTTTGTGGGGAAATGTGACTCGGTTTTCCCCTAAGAACCCCTTTCCTGTTATCTTACTGGGAAAAGTAATATTTAGTATAGAAGAGAAAAATAAACAATTTTTATTTTATATATGTGAATAATTATATAAATTGACAATGAAAAAGCTTACATAGTAAAATTTAATAAAGATAAAATGGAGGTGAATTCTTGTGAGGTCTTTGAAAAAGTATATATATCCAACACTATCAGATAGAGTGTATGAGATATTGGGCGAAAATTATTTTTTGATTTTGTACCCAGTTTTGTTGTTTTTTATCATTGCTGAAAAATATCTTAATATAATATCCTTCGATGGTTTAGTTTATTTTACATTACTTTTGTTGAGACGAAAATTAGTTTATCTCGATTTTCATTTTAAGAAGATATCTATTATTTTTTGGACGATTACTCTGCTGTTATCTGGATTAAGTTTTTCTTTCTTCAAACAAACAAATTACTTATACATGACGAAAGCATATGTAGAGTGTAATGTTTTGGAAACAAAAGAGTATTCGCTCGTTCGTCGAAATAAGGGATATACAACTTTTATGATGAAAAATCAGAATGATATTGGAGAAGATTTTAAAGTTATTGAAGATATTATTGGAAAAATAGATTCATATGAAGTTAATCAAGAAAATAGTTATCTAATAAGATTACAAAATAAAAAGGAAAAGATTGTCCGTTTTAATAATTATAATCAGTTTACATTATTTAGTTTAGATGTTGATTAAGAGAAAAGAAAGGAGAAAACTTATGATTAAAAAAATACTTATTGGAATTGTTACGGCTGGTATGATATTAATAACTATTCCAACAGTAAATGCGGAAGATGAAATTACATTAAATGAAGTGACTGATCAAATAATCGATATTTCAGATAAGTATAATTCAGCTGGTATTACATCGGGACAATTATTGAATTTAATTACACTAACTCAAACGGATGATGAATTATTAGATACTTTATCATTAGATAAAAATAATTTATTCGATACATCTATACCAAAAAAAGTAAATATACAATCATCACGAAGTGGAGATTTGTATGATGGAAACCCACCTGCATCTAAAGGGGAACAAAAAGATCGAATGAAATATATTAGATCTGTATATGATAATGAATATAACGATGGAAATCATGATGAAAGCATATATATTTTGTATTTGTATACCTCTCATTATATTGAAAATATAAACTATGATAAGAGTTTTTCAGATGAAAAAAATTTCGGACATCCTGTATATGCAAATATTATTTCGCAAAATGATATAGATGCATATGAACAATTTTATAAAGCACAAGCAGGTGTCGCTATTTATAAAGCATTTAGAACTTATACAATCGGAATAAAGAATTTTATTGAAAATGGTGCTAATTATACACTTATGAATGAATTGCTTGGATCAATAAAAGAAAATATGGATGATGAGTATTCAAAATATATAACAGCTCTTGATGCAGCTGGAATAACAAATAGTACTGATATTTTAGCAACAAGTGCCAAAATGTATAATGCATTTACTGGTGCTTTAGATAATGGAAAAACAAAAGAAGAAGAAATAATAGATTATATGAACAGCCAATTGGAACCTGGATTACAAGGGATGGTTTCTAGTACGTATTTCGGATTTGTGAAAAATATATTAGATAAATTAAGTGGTTCAGGAGCAGCAACTGGATTATTTTCTTCAGTTTTATCTGGAGTTGTTTACTATTTTGATACACTTGCAAATGTAATACCTACTTTGTCGCTTGCAGGCTTGTATTATTCTTATCAAATGAGGAAAGCAGAAAGATTAGGTATCTACTATGGATTAAAACCAAGACCATAAAATGAAATAATTTAATAGTTAACATCAGAACTAAATATGTTAAAAGGCCTATAGCAATGACTATAGGTCTTTTTTTGAAGGAAGGTGGATATTATGAAGGAAGTAATAATTATTATTGTTTCAATGCAAATTGCTGCATTAATAGGTGTTTTCACAATGTGCTTTTTACAAATTAATAAAGGAAATAGTAAATTTGATAATAAGTAAACAGAAGTCTAAACTGTATATGAAATAAATAATGATGAATAAAAGGAGATGAAGAAAGTATGAAAAAAAGCAGTATTATAGCTATTGGATTATCTACACTGTTGGTTGTTTGTAATGCACTACCAATGAATAACCATGTAGAAAGTAAAAAAGCAGCAGTTATTTCACAAAAAGAGGTATCAAAAAAGAAAACAAAGAAAAAGGATGTATCTAAAGATGAAACCAATGAAAGTGATAAAAGTGTAAATGATACATCCAAACAAACAGCAGAAGAAAATACGATTCAGGAAGATCAAGAATCTGTAAAAAGTGATGTGCAAACTCAAGAGAAAACGAGTAATCAAAATACTAATGAAAATAAAACAAAAAAGAAAGTTGAAACAAAACAAACACCGGCACAACCTGTTGGAATCAATCAGCCTTCTTCTGTAACACCAAGTCAACCAACATCAAATGGAAATACTACTAATGCACAACAACCTCAAAAGGAAGAACAAACAAAGATTTTAAGAGTAACATATTGGGTTAAATGTGATTGTGGAAAAGAATTGACACATTCAATAGATTATAAAGATTATGAGTCTTACTATAATAGCAACGATTACTCAGTAAAGATTTTAATTAATCAATTATTAGATGAAGGGCATTGTGCTGGAAATGAAGAAGTATGTGGTGCTTCTCATTATCGATATGGTACAAATGAAAATTGGATAAAAGGTTAAGTGAAATTTTACGAAGTATATTACGTTGAATATGACGTAAAATAATAGTATAATGACTTTAATAAAAGGAGGAGAGAATATGCCAAATATAAAACCTATCTCTGATTTAAGAAATTACAGCGCAGTACTTGAAGATGTTACTGTTGGTTCTCCTGTTTATTTAACAAAAAATGGACATGGTTGTTATACTATTATGGATATAAATGAACAAGAAGAAATGTCAAGAAAAGCGAGGAAGTATGACAAAATGGTAGCAGAACTAGAAGTAATGAAAATGTTAAATGAAGGCTTAGCTTCAGCAAATGAAGAAGGCTGGATTGATGAAGATTCAATGAGATCACACTTTAAGGAAAGATTTGAAAATGAATAAGATACACTATTCACCAAAGTCACAACGAGATCTTGATGAAATTTATGATTATATTAAATATAAATTATGTAGTCCAATAGCTGCAAAGAGTACAGTATTAGGAATTTTAGATAAGATAGAAAATCTAAAAAGTCATTCAGATATTGGAAATATATGGTATCTTGAAAATGATGTAAACAGTGGGTACAGATATGTTCATTATAAAAACTATGTTGTCTTTTACATGGTAAAGAATGATGATGTCTATATCGTAAGAATACTTCATAGACTTCAAAAATATGTAAGTCAATTATTTTCGTAGAAATTAGATTTATAAGTAAATCATTATCAAACTATGTAGAAACATGATAGAATTAAATGCG
>OLNG01000122.1_pt1 | contig 84108 bp, 67 predicted proteins | sample 1643091 | NCBI WGS metagenome assembly OLNG01 (sample SAMEA3136661, study PRJEB25190) | human gut metagenome | biome: human gut; feature: human-associated habitat; material: faeces | place: Austria | collected 2013 | reverse complement strand
AAGACTAAAATCCACTTTGTCATATCTAAAGTGGAATTTAACTTTTCACTTTAGAGAGAAATCTCCCTTTTTTTGTTTAGGTTGAAATTTTTATCATTAAACTGTAAGATTATATTACTAATATAGAAGGTGAAAATTATGAAAAAAATAAGACTTAAAGAATTATTTAATATACCTAATTGTTTATGCTATTTAAGAATAATACTTATTCCTATTTTTTTACATCGCTATTTTTTAGCTGGAAGTAAAGAAGATTATTATATATGTGCTACTATTTTAATTATTTCAGGTCTATCTGATTTTTTAGATGGCTACATTGCAAGACATTACCAGATGATTACTGATTTTGGGAAAGTTATAGATCCAATCGCTGATAAATTGACACAATTTACGGTTGCGTTTGTTTTAGTTTATACGTATTCATGGATGTGGTTATTACTTCTTATCATTGTTTTAAAAGATGGAATGCTGGCTTTAGGGGGGCTTTATTTATATGAAAAAGGAGCAAAGGTCCAAGGAGCCTCATGGTGGGGGAAAATTTCTACTGCTATCTTTGATGTTGTCGCAATCGTATTAATTGGAATACATATTCCAAATTCTATTTTTGCAACTATTTCAATTTTTGTTTGTATTATGTTGATGTTATTATCACTTGTTTTATATGCTAAACAACTGTTATCAATTTATAAGGAGCTTAAGAATGAATAAAAGGCAAATAAAGTTAAGTTGTTATTTAGAACAATTAAATATAGAGGTTGTTAAAGTAGAAATGATTTTAAATCAATTAAATAGATTAAAAAATAATCAAGAGATAGCTAATTATATAATTGAAAGGGATCTTTTAAAAACAAAGTGTCAATTAGAATTATCACTTGCTTCTTTGTGTATTATTCTAAGAAAAATGTGTGAAAATCAATTTATTACTTTAAATCAAGAAAGAAGAAAAGATATTAATAGTATTATCCATTCAAATCGTTTTGATTTTTTTGAGGACGATAAAGTTTATGTTTTTTCACAAAAAGGACAAGAAGAAGTCAATATCATTCAATTACTAGATTATGCAAAAAAGATATTTAAAGAAATCGTATGATTTTTTTGGACATCTTTTTTATTTTATCCAAGATAAAATAAAACTAGGTGAATAAAATGAATATTAAAAAAAATTGTGGTATTGTTTTGATTGTTTTGGGAATCATCTTAACGTTAGATCGAACAAATGAATTCAAAGGTATTGTTTCAATTATTGTTTATTATATTCAAGAATACTGGCCTTTATTTATTACTTTTTGCGGTGTTTCATTGCTTGCTACACCACAAAAAACTAAAAAGAAATGAAATAAAAAATACTGATTTTATATAGCTAAATGAATTGAAACACGATAACAAAAATGATAATATGTATAACGTATTAATGGAGGAAACAAAAAAATGAAAAAAAGACCTATCGTATTATGTATTATGGATGGTTATGGTATTTCTGAAAGCATTAATGGTAATGCTGTAAGACTTGCTAATACACCTAACTTAGATGATTTAATGGCTATGTATCCAAACACAACTATTTCAGCTAGTGGTATGCCTGTTGGTTTACCTGATGGACAAATGGGAAATAGTGAAGTTGGGCATTTAAATATTGGAGCAGGAAGAACTGTTTATCAATCATTAACTTTAATTAATAAAGCTTTAAATGAAAAAACTTTCTTTGAAAATGAAAAATTCTTAAAAGCAATTCAACATGCTAAAGATAATGGTTCTAAATTACATATTTGGGGATTATTATCAAATGGTGGTGTTCACTCATCAAATGAACATATCTATGGTTTATTAGAATTAGCTAAACAACAAGGTTTAGATAAAGTATATGTACATGCTTTCTTAGACGGAAGAGATGTTGCTCCTGATAGTGGTGTTGATTTCGTAAAAGAATTACAAGAAAAAATTGAAGAAATCGGTGTTGGACAAATTGCATCAATTTCTGGTAGATACTATGCAATGGACAGAGATAAAAGATTTGATCGTGTTAAATTAGCTTACGATGCAATCGTATGTCAAGAAGGTGAATCTTTCGAATGTCCAGTTCAATATGTAAAAGATTCTTATGCTAAAGATGTTTTAGATGAATTCGTTATCCCTGGTTACAACAAAAACGTTGAAGGAACAATTGATGATGGAGATTCAGTAATCTTCGCTAACTTCAGACCAGATAGAGCAATCCAATTAGCTACAGTAATCACAAATCCTACATTCTATGAAGGATATGTACCTGAAAAACAAGTTAAAGATTTAGAATTCGTATGTATGATGAAATATGCTGATAGTGTTAATGGAGAAATCGCATTCGTTTCACCTGAACTTACAAATACATTAGGTGATTACTTATCAGCTCAAGGTTTAAAACAATTACGTATTGCTGAAACTGAAAAATATGCTCACGTAACTTTCTTCTTTGACGGTGGAGTTGATAAAGAAATCGAAGGAGCTACTCGTGTATTAGTTAATTCACCAAAAGTTGCTACTTATGATTTACAACCTGAAATGTCAGCTTATGAAGTAAAAGATAAATTAATTGCTGAATTAGATAAAGATATTCATGATGTTGTAATTGTTAACTTTGCAAACTGTGACATGGTAGGACATACTGGTGTTATTCCTGCAGCAATCAAAGCTGTTAGCGTTGTTGATGAATGTATCGGTGAAGTATATGAAAAAGTTCTTGAATTAGGTGGAACTATGTTAATTACTGCTGACCATGGTAATGCTGAAGAAGAATTAGATGCAGATGGAAATCCATTCACTGCTCATACAACAAATGTTGTACCTTTAATTGTTACTAATTCTCATGTAGGATTAAAAGAAGGCGGAAAATTAGGAGATTTAGCTCCAACAATGTTACAATTATTAGGTTTACCAATTCCTGAAGAAATGGATGGAGAATCTTTATTAAAATAATCAATAAGTTCATATTGATTTCATTTTTAATAGGTATATTAAGTGGGTGTAGTCATACTACATCCACTCATACTATACAGAAAGATTTATCAAAAAATCAAATCATAGAAATCAATTATGATGATGTTTTAAAGAAAATAAATCAAAAAGAAGATTTTGTTTTATATATTGGAAGACCTGATTGTAAAGATTGTCAAGAATTTGAACCTTATTTAAAAAAATATTTAAAGAAAAATAAAGGAGTTTATCTTTATTATTTCAATATTAAAGAATATCGAGATCAAGCGAATAGTCAAGAAGCAACAAAAAAAGAAAAATCTCGATATAACCAAATGAGAAAAAAACTTGATTTTTCATGGACACCTACTTTAAAATTAGTGATCAATGGGAAATTTGTAGATCAATATACTTTTTTAGATGAAGATTATTATTCATTACCAAGCAAAAAACAAAAAGAAAAGAAACAGGATTATATTGATAAACTTTCATCTTGGCTAGACCAAATATACCAAGATTAAAAGAAAGGATTGATAAAATATGAAAAAATGTCCAAAATGCCATAAAAATATACCAAGTAATGCAAAAGTATGTCCTTATTGTGGAACACCTCAATCTGGCTATCAACCAATGAAACGTACCCCTAAAAGAAAATACGCATTCATTTATCCAATTTTGATTATTGCACTTGTTTTCTTACCTATGGGAATTTCTTATTTCTTTGCATTTAATGCATTATCTGATAGTGGAATCAATCAAACAGCAACATTAAAAACATATACAAAATCAAATCAAGAAACAGTTGTATATCAATATGATTCCTTAAAAGAATTTTCAAAAAATGTTAAAAATAGTAAAAAATATGTCAATAAGATTAATAACATGGAATCGTCTTTAGAAAAAATAGTTGGAACAAAAAATATGGATTCAGAATATTTGTTTCAAATAACAGATAATAATAATCTTTATGTATCTGTTCAATATGATATTTCTTTAGATAAACAAAATACAATGAGTATTTCTTATGATTATGATTTATCAAAAGAAAGCCAATTACAGTTTGAATATCATTTAAATGATATTCAACAATTAGATGATGGCTATCAACAATTAAATCAACAAGTTACAAAAATAAATCAAATCATTACACTATTTAATGAAAAAGATAATCAAGAATTAATTCAAAAAACATTAAATGATTTAAAAAATAATGAAGCTGAAATTTCAAAAGAAACACTTTCTCATTATGGAAAAGGAATGACACAATCAAAAGGAAACGATCAATCTTCAATAAGAATATTTAATTATAAAGATACATATCGTTTAAAATTTTCTTATGATTCAAATTTAAATTTAGAAAAATTTATATAAAGCCAAGAAATTGGCTTTTTCTTTTTATGTAAAACAAGTATAATAGGGATAATTATAGGGGAAAAGTAGGTGAATCGATGAGAAAAATTGCAGTTTTAACCTCAGGAGGAGATGCACCAGGAATGAATGGGGCTATTCGTGCTATTGTTCGTGTAGGAATAAAAAGAGGTTTTGAGGTTTATGGTGTTTATGAAGGATATAAAGGATTAGTAGCAGGGAATATCAAAAAATTAGGGTATAGTGATGTTTCTGAAATATTATCTAAAGGGGGAACTATTTTAGAATCTTCAAGATTACCTTCATTTAAGGAAGATAAAGTTCAAGAACAAGCAATTCATCAGCTTAAACAAAGAGGGATAGATGGACTTGTTGTTATTGGGGGAGATGGAAGTTATAAAGGAGCTTTAGCACTTAGTCAAAAAGGAATTGATTGTATTGCTATTCCTGGAACAATTGATAATGATATTAATGGAACAGATGAAACAATAGGCTTTCATACAGCACTTTATAACATTATCGATGCTGTTAATAAATTAAGAGATACGTCTAGTTCACATCATCGCTGCTTTGTTGTTGAAGTTATGGGAAATCATGCAGATAATCTTGCTATTTATTCTGCAATTGCATGTGGTAGTGAAATTGTTATTACAGATAAAACAGAGTATGATGAAAATAAAATTATTGAAGAACTTAAAATATGTGAAGAAGAGTATCATAAAAAACATGCGATACTTATTGTAAGTGAAAAAATATTAGATGTTGAAAAACTAGCTAATCGTATTAGCGAAGAAACTGGATATTCAGGAAGATCAATTGTTTTAGGACATATTCAAAGAGGTGGATCACCTGTTCCTGAAGATCGTATTTTAGCATCTAAAATGGCAGAAGAAGCCATTTGTTTATTAGAAAAAAGAAAAAGTGGTTTATGTATCTGCATGAAAGATAATCAAATTATATCTAAAAATATTGAAGAAGCTTTAATTGAAAAAAATGAAAATCAGGATCGTTTATATCAATTATTTTTAGACTTAGCTTAAGGAGAAGATATGAAAAAAATATTATTTAGTGATATTGATGGAACAATTGCTAAGGGCAATTTACCCATTACTTATAAAGATCAAGAAGCTGTAAAAAAATTAAGAACACAAGGTCATTATTTTTCATTTTGTACAGGAAGAAATATTCAAGAAACAAAACTTGTCACACCACATTTTGAATATGATTATCTTGTTTTAAATAATGGAGCAATGATTGTTGATCAAAATGATCAAGTTCTTTATCGAAAACAAATAAAAAATGAAATTGCTAAAGAAATACTTAAAGAAAGCTATCAAAAATATCCTTATCTAAATTATACATTTTTTGATGGTCAACAAACATATGGATATATAAATCAAAAAACATGTATTTTAACAGAAAATGGTTATCAAGAAATAGCAGGTGATTTTTTAGAAATATTAGATCATACTCAAGATGATATTGATATTGTATGTGCTTTTCATCCACAAGAAAAATTAGATGAAATACTTGAAATTCAAAAACAAATCCACCAAAAATATGTAGGTATTCATGCAACACTCAATGTTGTTTATTTAGATATTACAGTAGATTGTACTAAAGGAAGTGGACTTAAAAAGCTTTGTTCATTATTGGATCAAGAAGTGATTTCTTATTGTATAGGAGATTCTTATAATGATTTAGATATGTTTGAAAAAGCTGATCATGCTTATACTTTTAATCGTGTAGAAAAACAAATAAAAGAAAAGACAGAAAAACAAGTTGATTATGTTTATGAAGTCATCAACGATATGTTAGAAGGGGAATAACAATGAGTTGGCAAGATAAATTAAGACAAGTAGAACCATATGTAGCAGGTGAACAACCAAAAATCAACAATATGATTAAATTAAATACAAATGAAAATCCATATGGTCCATGTAAACAAATAAAAGATATTTTAAAAGAAATCGATATTGAAAAATTAAAACTTTATCCAAATAGTGATGGAGAAGAATTAAGACATGCTTTAGCTGAGTATCATGGTTTAAAAGATGAACAAGTTTTTTTAGGAAATGGTTCAGATGAAGTTTTAGCACTTACATTTTTAACATTTTTCAATGGAAGTGATCCAGTATTATTTCCAAATATTTCTTATTCATTTTATCCAGTTTATTGTGATCTTTACCAAATGAATTATAAAGAAATTATTTTGGATCAAGATTTTAAAATGCATGTTGAAGATTTTAAACAACCAAATTCAGGAATTATTTTTCCTAATCCAAATGCACCAACAGGATTACTCGTTTCATTAGATTTCATTGAAGAAGTTTTAAAAAGTAATCCAGAAAGTATCGTTGTTGTAGATGAAGCTTATATTGATTTTGGAGGACAATCATGTGTTCCACTTATTCATCAATATGAAAATTTAGTGGTTATTCAAACGTTTTCTAAATCAAGATCTTTTGCTGGAGCTAGATTAGGAGTAGCTTTAGGAAATAAAGAAGCTATTTCTCATCTATATGATGTGAAAAATTCTTTTAACTCGTATCCTATTGATTATATAACTCAACAAATTGGACTTGTTTCTGTTTTAAATAGTCAAGATATGAAAGAAAAATGTCAAAAAGTAATTCAAACAAGAGAATATACAAAAACGAAACTAAAAGAATTAGGATTTGTGGTTCCAGATAGTTATGCTAACTTTGTATTTGTAAAACATCCAAAGATTGATGGGGAAGAATTATTTTTAGCACTTAGAAAAGAAGGCATTATTGTGCGTCATTGGAATAAACCATTGATTGATCAATATTTAAGAGTTACGATTGGAACTGACCAACAAATGGAAAGATTCTTTGAATTTTTAGAAAACTATTTAAATCAAAAAGGATTGTTATGATTTTTTCATAACAATCCTTTATAAAAAAGAAGCTATAGCGATTGCTATAGCCTTTATTTTTCTTCTGTATGATGTAAATCTTCTTTAATTTGAGTTGTAGAAATTTCAGGAGTTCTTGGTAAATAAATAACTTCTACACCCTCATTTTTTAGATAATCAAATTTACCTTTCCAATCATCTCCAATAACAAAAGTATCAATATGATATTCTTTAATATCTTTGATTTTTTGATCCCAATTTTCTTCAGGAATAACTAAATCTACAAAACGTACAGATTCTAGTAGACCTTTTCTTTGTTCATAAGAGAAATAACATTTTTTATCTTTTTTCAAACGTGTAAATTCATCAGTTGAAACAGCAACAATTAAATAATCACCTAAAGCTTTCGCACGTTTTAATAAATTAATATGTCCGTAATGTAATAAATCAAATGTACCATAAGTAATAACTCTTTTCATACCTAACCCTCTTTTACTTTTAATAATACTATTTTCAAAATTAATATCTGCAACAGACTTTGTTAGCTCTGTTTTTCGATCACGATTCATTAATGCCTTGACTGCTTCATTTGGACTAACTTTACCTTTAACAATAGCATCGACCATGGCAGTAATTGGCATTTCTACATCATATCTTTTAGCAAGTTGCATTGCAGCAGGTAAAGCGTTTAAACCTTCAACGACCATACCAACTTCTTTTGTAGCGTCATCAACATTGTAACCTTGTCCAATTAATGTTCCACATTTAAAGTTACGACTATGCACGCTTGTTGCTGTGACAATCAAATCACCAATTCCGGCAAGACCATGGAATGTTTGTTCAAGGCATCCCATTGTTGTTCCTAAACGTGTCATTTCAGAAAGACCACGCGTAATAAGGGCAGCACGAGTGTTATCACCATAATTTAACCCATGGGAAATACCAGCTGCTAAAGCAATGATATTTTTTAAAGCACCACATAATTCAACCCCGCGGACATCAATGTTTGTATAAACACGCATGCATGTATCTTGGAAAAGATTTTGTACTTTTTCAGCAACTTCTAAATCATCACAAGCTGAAACAATGGTTGAAGGCATATCTCTTACAACTTCTTCAGCATGGGTTGGACCTGATAGAGCTACGATTTTTGCTTGATTTCCTAAAACATCTCGAATAATTTCAGACATTGTATAAAGACTATCTTTTTCAACCCCTTTAGCAAGATCGATTAAGATTTGCTCTTTAATATAATCTTTAGCTGTTTCCATTGTACTTCTCATAAAAATGGAAGGAACAGCAACCACTAAATACTCGCTATTGCATACTTCTTTAATATCTGTTGTAAATTCCATATCATCAGGAATTTCTAATTCAGGTAATTTTGGATGTGTTCTGTTTTTTTGAATATATTCAATTTCTTGAGGTAAAGCCGACCAAACCATCACTGAATGATGACGATTGCATAACACTCTTGCGACAGCCATCCCCCATGTACCTGCGCCTAAAACACCAACTTTATACATGATAAATAACCTCCTATTTTTTGATGTATTTCATTTTTTCATTTTTTATAAAAACCCAATGATCATCATTTGAATCATCTTCACTAAAATGATAATCATCGATCACAATTTCTTTTATTTGTTCAATATCTTCAATATGATGTTCAATCAAATAATTGAGTATCATTCCTCTAGCTTTTTTTAAATACACGGCATTTCGTTTAAAAGTATGCCCATTTCTTATCACAAAATCAAGTTGAATGATTGGAAGATCAAACATTTTTTCATATTCTTTCGTACTTAAAGAAAGAATAATATCTTCATTTTTTAAATAATCATTTAGTTCTTTATACCAATATTGATATAAATTTATTTCATTTAATTTATGTTTCATTTCTAAACGATGATAATTTACAGCATCATTATAACGTAAAATTCCATAAAGTGGAGAATTAATTAGTAAATGCTTATCTAAATAATCCCATTCTTCTTTTTGATAATTCTTTAAATCAAGCTGTTTAAAAACAACGCCATTAAATAAATTTATGGCTGCAAAAGTTTCCTCATTATGAAAATAATCATAAATTAATGAAGATTGTTTAAAAGAAATCTTCATCAAATCATGAATTTGATCAATATCTAATTCTTTTAATTGTTTTCTTAAAGATTCTGCTTTATTAAAAAACAATGGTGTTTGTTTTTCAATAGGAAAATGCTTTTCTTTTAAACTTTTTGCATCAGCAATTATAATTTTCATAGACTTCACCACATCCATTATATATTAAAATAAAAAATTATGATATACTACATTCGGTGATAAAGATGAATACAACAATTATAGATAAGATATTAATTCATATGCTCGATATGGAACATAGTCAAATTATTTACTCTGATCAATTTATTGATTTAATAGAGGGAACAACTGAATATTATGATAAAAAAATAGAAAAATGTTTAACGAATACAACCATTAAAGAACTCATTGTAGGAAGTGAACATCATTTATTACAAGCAGCTAGAAATATGATCATTGATGATGAACAATTTATTGTTGAATCTAAAAAGATTGCTCAAGATCTATTTGCTGTCAGCAAATATGTAGAAGAAATGCCTAATAGTAATTTAATGTTTGTTGAATGTAAAGTAGATGGAGAAAAGATGATTCTCATCATGAAGTTAAATTATAAAGTGACACCTATTTCTATTGTGGAAGAAGTAGATGGTAAAAGATTTATTAAATTTGTTAATAGACAAAGTCTTCCACCTAAAACTTCAGCTGTTGAAGAAGCAATTATTATCAATGTTGATAAAAACACAGTTTCTTTAATTGAAAAAAGATTTCAAATAGATGGAAAACCAGGCTATTATCTTAATGAACAATATATTAAAGGTGAACCTAAATTAACAGATAAACAAAAAATGAGTATTGTCAATAAAGTCGTTAAAAAAGTCGATAGTGAATATAATGTTTTTGAAGGTGATCCTACAGCTATGGTCAAAAAAGAAATGATTGATTTAGTGATGGAACATTTACCATTAAAACCAATGGAAATTGCGAAGAAGGTCATGGGTGATGATTATAACGCACAAGAAGAAGTTGAAACGATTATGAGAGATCTAGGAATTGAAGAAGATGATGAAATTGTTAATGTCCCACTTTCATTAGATCGTATGTCAAGATGTAAATTGGTTTTAGATGATGATCGTATTATTGAATTAAATGTTGAAGATTATTTAAATCATGAAAATATTACAACCGAAACAGATATGTCAGGATATTCAACAATTACTTTAAATAATATTAAGGATATTAAGATTAAATAAAGACAATAAGTTTTCTTTATGATAGAATAAACAGGCATATAATGAAAGGAAATAGATAAATGAGTAAAGTAATTAAATTAGGTAACTATAAAGGAATTGAATTTAAAGTAGAAAAAGTACCTGTATCTAATGAAGAAGTTGAACAACAAATTCAAATGATTTTAACTCAATCAAGTCAAACAGAAGAAAAAGATGGAGATACTGTTGAAAACGGTGATATCGCTACAATCGATTTTGTTGGTTTAAAAGATGATGTTGCTTTTGAAGGTGGAACAGGAAATGATTATGATTTAGAAATTGGTTCAGGATCATTTATTCCAGGGTTTGAAGAACAAATGATTGGTATGAAAGTTAATGAAACAAGAGATTTAAACTTAACTTTCCCAGAAAATTATCAAGCAGAAGATTTAGCTGGACAAGATGTTGTTTTCAAAGTAACAGTTAAAAAATTATCTGTAAAAAAAGAAGCTGAATTAAATGATGATTTTGTTGAAGGTTTAGGTGTACCTGAAATTAAAACAGTTGAAGATTTAAAAGCTTATATTAATGAAGGTTTACAACAACAACATGATCAACAATATGAAGCACAAAAAGAAAATACAATTTTTGATGCTTTCATGGCAGATAGTGAAGTTGAATTAGATGATGATGCAATTGATGAGGCATTAGATAGACAAATGTCTTATATGGCGAATCAAATGATGGCTCAAGGAATTCAATTAGATCAATACTTACAAATGACAGGTATGGATGAAGAAAAATTAAGAGAACAAATGAAACCATCTGCTACTCAACAAGCTAAATTAGAAGCTTTAATTGATGAAATTATTGCTGTTGAAAATATTGTTGTTACAGAAGAAGTTTTAGATGAACAATTAAATATGGTTGGACAAGCTAATCAAATGACTAAAGAACAAGTATTAGAAAAAATTGATTTAGAAGGATTCAAAAGAGATTTATCTCGTATGCAAGCAAGCCGTATTATTGTAAATAATGCAGTTGAAAAATAATGAAAATTCCACGATATAGTGGAGTTTTTTTATTATACTGTATAAAAATAATTTTTTCATTGATATTTAGTTTGGTTAATGCAAAATAGGTTGAGTAATTAAAGAAAAAGGGTAAAAATATCTATCTGTATTAAGGGGTTTCATTTTTTATGAAAATCATTGTTTTGGGAGCCGGTAAAGTCGGAAAAACACTTATTAAACATATGTCAAATGAAGATCATGATATTATTGTTGTTGATCAAAATGCAACTAAAGTAGAAGAAGTTGTAAACCAATATGATGTTATAGGTGTTGTAGGTAATGGTAGTTCATAGGATATATTGATGGAAGCAGGAGCAGAAGATGCTAACCTTATTATTTGTGTAACTACTTCAGATGAATTAAATATTTTAGCAGGATTAATGGCTAAAAAAATGGGAACAAGACACACTATTGCACGTGTTAGAAATCCTGATTATTCATCACAACGTGATTTTATGAGAAATCAATTAGGTTTTTCAATGATCGTTAATCCTGAACTTGAAGCAGTAAGTGAAATTTGTCGTGTTTTATCTTTTCCTTCAGCTGTTAAAGTGGATACTTTTTCAAGAGGAAAAGTTGAGCTTGCTGAATTCTTTGTGGAAGATCATAGTCGTTTAAATGGAGTTGAATTAAATCAATTACATAAAATTACAAAAACAAATATTTTAGTATGTGCTGTAAGTCATAATGAAGATGTAATTATTCCAGATGGAAATTATGCTATTAAACCAGGTGATCATTTATATATTACAGGGACACATCGAGATTTATCAAGATTTTGTTTAGATATCGGTGTTATCACAAATCGTATTAAAAATGTTATCATTGTTGTTGGTATCAAAACTTGTTTTATCTTTTGATATGTTGGCAGGACGACTTGAAATATTCCCAATGTTATTATTATTTGCTCCATCTCAATGGAGAAAATAGACTACTTAGAAGTCCCTAGTGGACTTCTTTTAAAATATTAAAAATTATTTATTAGGAGATCTCGAAAGAGGTCTTTTTGCATTTCACACCCTAAAAACGACATTTCGCGACAAATGAAAAAATAAAGTATCATAAATAGTAAAATATGAATAGACAAGGGAGGTTTTTTATTAACAAATAAATAAGTAGTTTTAAACATAATAATTTTTAATAAGGGGAGGAAAAGAAAGTTATGAAGATAAAAATTAAGAAAATAATAGCAAGCGTACTTACATTTATGATGATTTTTACACAAATGCCTGTAAATGTATTTGCGGCAGATACTAATATTTCAAGTGATGGAAGTACGTATTATACAAGTACACCAGGAACATATAATTTGCCTGGAGGTACGTATTATACTAAGAAATATTCTACATGGGAAAATGCTGGTACAAAAGTTCGTGTACAATATAATAGCTCTAAAATAGGAACGATAGCTTTAAATATATTAGGCGATGTTATTAATAATCCTGATAAAAGTGGAAGGTTTGATTTTATTAGGACTGACAGAAATACTGATGTAACTATTAATATGAATGGTCATACATTTACTTATAGTGGAAATGATGTTTACAGTCTATGCGGATTTGTTGAAAATTCAGGAACAATGACAATCAATGGTAGTGGTGGAACGATTGTATCTGATGAAGTTGGACTTAACTCTAAAGAGGGAGTTTTGAATGTTAATGATGTCACAATTAAAGCAAATCGTATTGGTATTTACAATGAAGCGACAGTACTTAAACTAAAAAATGTAAAGTTTGATGAAAGTTGTGGAACAGATGTTCAACTTGGTAGTAATGGTACCATTGATCTTTCAGAATATAATGGAAATGCTATTACAATTGATATTGATTATAGCATAAACGATGGAAAGAAACACAGAATATCTCCAAGAGGAGTAAGTAGAGATGATTTGAATAAAATAAATTTTGTAAGAAATAGTGACAAATTATACAGAGTTGATCTTAGATATGACGAAGAAGGTCAATATATATATTTAGCAAAACATGTTCACAAATGGAACTATGTACTTGATAACAGCGATGAAAGTGGAAAAACAATAAAAGGTTACTGTAGTGAAGAAGAAAGAAATAATGAATGTGATTATCAGGCTCCAGATACTACAACTGCAAAAATAGTATTAAAAACACAAAATGGAGAGTATAACAGAGGAAGCAATGCTTGGGTTGAAAATGCCAATGGTAAGAATACCAATAGTTTTCCAATATCAGGAGATTCATACAAATTAACATATTATCAAAATGGACAACAATTATCACAAAGACCAACAGAACCAGGAGATTATTCAGTAACTCTAACAATGAATCAAGTTTCAGTTTTTGGAGAATTCACAATTACGAAAGCAGAATATTATACAAATAAAATATATTTCAAAGATAAGAACTGGAAAGAACAAGATAATTGTGAATATACTTATCAAGGATATCAATCAGAATTTGGTCCATATGTAAAAGTCAATGATGGGTATGGTCATCTTATGGATCCAAATTATGTAGATTCAAATGCAGTTGTTTCTTATGAATACAAGAAATGTGATGATGATGACAGTACATATAAACCAATAAGTTCAGATAAGCTATTAGCTGAGTTAAATAGTCTAAAACCTGGTACTTATTTTATTAGAGGAGTAGTTTCTGAAACAAATCATTATTTGCGTTTAACAACAAAATCACTTAAATTTACTGTATTAAAAGCAAAACCTACTCCACCTAGAATTGTTAAATACACATGGGAATATGGAGAACAACCAGAACTTGTCCCTGAAAGTATGTTAGATAATTGTCAATATTCATATAAATATTATGATCGTGATACAAATGTTAAGGTCAATAAAGAATATCCAGACGTAGGAAAATATTATTTAAGTATATATAATTCGGGATCGGATCTTTATAAATCTGGATCGTCTCCTCAAAAATTTATTACTATTACCCAAAGAACAGCAACTTTATCATGGAAACTAGATGGAACAAATACATTAAAAATTCCATATGATGGTAAACCACATGTTCCAACAGCAACTGTTACTAATACAGTTGGAGATGACAAATGTAACGTGACTGTTTCTGGTGAACAAACTGAAGTAGGTACATATACTGCAACTGCAACTGAATTGAGTGATTCAAATTATAAATTACCTGCACAAAAAACAGTTACATTCGAAATTGTCAAAGCCCAAAGAAAAGCACCAACATCTGTAACAGCCACAGGAACAACATATAAAGGTGGAACAGATGGAAGATTAAATGATGTTGATTCATCAATGGAATATAAAAAAGATGGAGAAAATGAATGGCATAGTATTACTGAAAATACTGTAGAAGGATTATCTACTGGTAAGTATTATGTAAGATATAAAGATAGTAAAAACTATTATGCATCATCTGAAAAAGAAGTATATATTGCCAATGGACAAGAAATCAAAGTAAATGTTCCAGTTAGTCAAGTTGGATATACTTTAAATGTTAGTAATACAGTTGTTGATTATAATGAATCAAGCACATTAACATTTAAATTAAATAAAGGCTATTCAAAAACAACAGATTTCGCTGTTAAGGTCAATGGTGAAACTGTTCAATTAAATAACAATAATCAATACACAATTAAAAATATTCAAAAAGATACAGATATTACAGTTGAAGGAGTAGCTGATATAACAGCACCTGATACAGAAATAAAGGTATCCAATAAAACATGGAAAAGTATTTTAAATAAAATCACATTCGGTTTATTCTTTAAAGAAACACAAAAAGCAGAAATTACAGCTACAGATGAAGGTAGTGGAGTTAATAAATACTATTATTATGTTGATAAATTAGGTAGTGAAAAATCACTAACAGAGAAACAATTACAAGCAGTAGATTGGAAAGAAGGAGAATCTGTTACATTTAGTGAAGATAGTAATTATGTTATTTATGCCAAGGTAATAGATAAAGCAGGAAATATTAAATATGTTTCAACAGATGGTATCGTAATTGATACGATTGCACCACAAGTATCAGGTGTAGAAAACAATCAAACATATACGAAAACACAAACATTTACAGTAACTGATAATAATTTAGATACAGTAAAAGTAGATGGACAAACAGTTGAACCTACTAATGGTAGTTATATATTAGTTCCCAAAAAAGGAACATATACAATCGAAGTAACAGATAAAACAGGAAATAAAACAACATTAAATAATATTACAGTTAACTGGGAAAAAGTAAAAAAACCAACAGTAGAAAGCAAAGTATATACAGGACAAACATTAACTGCAAATATTTCAGAAAATGGTTTATACACAGTTAAAGAAAATAATGGTGGTATTGATGTAAATGAATATGATGTTCAATTGACTTTAAAAGATCCTACAAATTATAGATGGGAAGACGGTACTGTTGATACAACAGTAAAATTCAATATTACCCAAGCAACACCAGTTGTTACGAAACCAACAACAAAAACACTAACATATAATGGAAGTGAACAAGAATTAGTAAATGCAGCATCTACTAATGGAGGAACAGTAAAATATTCTTTAGACAATAAAAACTGGTCAACATCAATTCCAACAGGGAAAGCTGCCAAAGAATATACAGTTTACTACAAAGTAGAAGGAAATAAAAACTTTAAAGATGCAGATGTACAAGAAATCACAAATAAAATCAATCCTAGAACAATTGATTTAAAATGGAACAAAGAATTAACTTACAATGGAAAAGAACAATTACCAACAGCTACAGTTAGTAACTTAGCAGATGGTGATGAATGTGAAATTACTGTTGATGGAGCTCAACACAAAAATGCAGGTACTTATGAAGCTACAGCTACAAAAGTAAGTAATCAAAATTATAAGTTACCTGAAGATGTCACAACAAGTTATACAATTAAACCAAAAGATATAACTGTTACAATAACACCTAATGGTGGTACTTATGGTGAAAAAATTACAGGTGCTACAGCTAAGTTAAATGATGTAGAAAGTGGTGATCATCCAGAAGTAACATTAACTTACACAGGAACAGGGTATGATGGAACAAAAGTTAATGGAACAGAAGTTCCTAGTCATGCAGGTAAATATACTGTTACAGCAAGTATCGATGACAAAAACTATAATTTAACTGATACAAATACAGCTGAATTTGTAGTAAAAGGTGCAGATGCTGGATTAAAAGTAAAAGAAGTGAATGATAAAAAATATGGTGATCAAGGATTTAAATTAGAAGTATCTCATAAAGGAAATGGAAAATTATCTTATTCAAGTAGTAATGAGGATGTAGCTACAGTAGATGATCAAGGTAATGTAACAATTCATAATGCTGGTACAACAAAATTAAAAGTTACATTAGGAGTTGATCATAACTATGATAGTGATAGTAAAGAAGTAACATTAACTGTTAATAAAATCAATCATGAATTAACAGTTGATCAAAAAGATGTTGAAAAGACTTATGGTGATGAAGCATTTACAATTCATGCTCAAAGTAAAGACAATGAATCAGCTATTGAATATGTAAGTAGCGATGAAAAAGTAGCAACAGTAGATAATCAAGGCAATGTAGTTATTAAAGGTGCAGGTAAAGCAATCATTACAGTAAGTCAAAAAGAAAGTAAGAATTATAAAAAAGTATCTAAAAAAATAAATCTTACTGTTAAAGCTAAAAAGATTACAGTTACTGTAAATGATGCATCAAAGACATATGGAGATGAAGACTCTGAATTTACATATGTAAATGATAAACTTATTGGTAATGATAAATTAACAAGTATCATTTTTACAAGAGAAGAAGGAGAAGATGTAGGAACATATAAGATAAAAGTAAGTCAAAAAGAAGGATCAAATCCAAATTATGATATTACTTTTAAAGATGGAACATATACAATTAATCCATTATCGATTGATAAAGGAACAGTTGTATTAGGAAATGTCTTAAAATATACAGGAGAAAAACAAACACAAGAAGTAGAACAAGTTTTAGTCAATGGAAAAGTATTAAATAAAGAAGATTATGAAGTATTAGATAATCAAGCAACGAAAGAAGGAAAACATGTTCTAACAATCAAAGCTAAAGGAAATAACCATACAGGATCCTTTGAATATAGCTATGCAATCTTACCAAAAGAAAATGACAAGATAGGAACAGGATCATTTACTGTTAAAACAACAGGAGATGTAGAAATAAGTAGAGATGAAGTTATAGATCTCCTTATTGAAAATAAAAAAATAACAGCAAATGAATTAAGTGAAGTAGCAGAAGGTAAGAAAATAGAAATCGTATTAGAAGTAAAAGAAGCACAAGCAAATGAACTTATTGAAACAAATACAAAAGGATATAAAGTAGGAAAATACTTAGATATTACACTTTATAAGAGTGTTAATGGAACAAATGAAAGTATACATGAACTTACAAAAGTCTTGAAAGTAACAATCAAAGTTCCAGAAGAACTAATCAATAAAGATAGTAAAACTAAAAGAGAATACTATATCGCAAGAAGTCATAATGGAAAAGTAGATATCTTAGAAACAATCTATGATGAAAAGACAAACAGTTTAACATTTGAAACAGATAAGTTCAGTGACTATGCAATTATCTATAAAGATAAAAAAGAATTAAAAACAACGGTAACTACTTCAATAAATAAATCAAATACAAAACAAACAACGAAAGCTAAAACGGGAGATAATGCAAATATTATAGGATTAATAATGCTACTAGTAAGCAGTATGTTTGTGATGGTATTTGTAAGAAAAAAAGAAAATTAATAGAGAAATAGAAAAAGTCTTTAAGTTGATGCTTAAAGGCTTTTTCGCTGTTTTCAATTTTAAATACCTAACGACACTATTCAAAATTGAACGACCTTTCTTAACAAATACCAAGTATACTAAAATATTTATATGCTACTAATTTAAATTTTAAATCTAATGATAAATTTAATAGTCAAATATTAGTAAAATATAGAGAGGAAATAATCTACTGTTTTTGTTACTTTTTTTGTAACAAGATGTTTTATTAAATAGATTGTTTTTTTTATTAAAGAGTCTATAATTGTATACAACATGAATGGAGGATTGCCTATGCTAGTAGATGGACATATGCATTTAGAAAACGGACCACTTACTAAAGAATATGTAATGGAATTTATTAATGAAGCTTATAAACAAGGATTTGATCGTATTCAAATTTTAGATCATACACATCGTTTTAAAGAATTTGAAGTTATTTATCAAGGTGTTAAAGAAGCAAGTGATCAACAAAGAGAATGGCTTGCTAATAAGAAAATGAAATTTAAAGATACACTTTCTAGTTATGTGCGTTTAATTAATGAAGTAAAAGCGGAAGAACTTCCAATAGAAGTTTTATTTGGATTAGAAGTATGTTATGTTCCTGAATATAAAGAAGAAATAAGATATATTTTAGAACCCTATCAATTTGATTTTTTAGTAGGAGCTATTCATTCTATTGATGGACTTTTATATGATATGCCTTGGTCTAAAGAACTACTTTGGGAAAAATATAATGTAGATGATATTTATCATCGTTATTATGAATTGATTTTTGATTTAGTTAAAAGCGATTTATTTACGCAATTAGCTCATCCTGATACAATTAAAATGTTTGGTTATTATCCAACTTATGATTTAAAACCAACTTATCATGAACTTGCTGAATTATTAGTAGAACATCATGTTAAAGGGGAATGTAATACAGGGTGTTATTATCGTTATCATCATCCTGATAAAGGTTTGTCTAAAGAATTGTTGGATATTTTTAAAGAACATCATGTGGATATTATTACAGCGAGTGATGCACATAAACCAGCAGATGTAGGAACTTGCATCAAAGATATTTATAAGTTATGTCAATATGATTAAGTTGTTCTTGATTGAACAACTTTTTTGCTTTATGATAGACAAAAAAAGAAAGGTTGTTAGAAATGAGAATTACAGAATTATTAGATATAAATTCGATAGATTTAAATCCACAAGTTTCTAATAAAGAAGAAGCAATCAATCATCTGGTTGATTTATTAGATCAAAGTGGAAAATTAAATGATAAAGAAATTTATAAAGAAAGTGTTTTAAGTAGAGAAACGCAAAGTACAACAGGAATTGGTGATGGTGTTGCTATTCCTCATGGACAAAGTGAAGGTGTGAAAACAGCAGGATTATCTGCCATGGTTGTTAAAGAAGGATTAGATTTTAAATCTCTTGATGGACAATCTACTTATTTATTTTTTATGATTGGTGCTCCTAAAGATTCGGGAGGTGCTCATTTACAAGCTCTTGCACAGTTATCTACTTTATTAATGGAAGAAGATTTTAGAAATGCTTTAATTAATGCATCTTCTAAAGAAGAATTTTTACAATTAATAGATGCTAAGGAAAATAAAAAAGAAGAAGTGAAAGAAATTGTTCATCCTGCTGTTTTAGCAGTAACTGCGTGTCCTACAGGAATTGCTCATACTTTTATGGCGGCTAAAGCTTTAGAACAAGCGGGAGAAAAATTAAATATTTCTATTAAAGTAGAAACTAATGGGCAAGAAGGGGTTAAAAATCAATTAACACAAGATGATATTGATCATTGTACTTGTATTATAGTAGCTGCTGATAAAAAAGTAGAAATGCAAAGATTTGAAGCGAAAAAAGTAATTCAAGTTCCTGTAAGAGATGGGATTTCGAAAGCTGAAGAGCTTGTTCAAAAAGCAAATAATGGCGATGGTGAAATATATCATCATGATACTAAAAAAGAAAAACAAAATATCATACGTTTATTTTACAAACATTTAATGAATGGTATTTCACATGCTTTACCATTCCTTGTTGCAAGTGGAGTTCTATATGGTATTTTATACCTTGTTAAAGATCAGGTATTATCAAATCAATCATTGACACTTATAAATTATGTTCAACAATTAATAACAATCATGATTATTCCAATTGTATCAGCCTATATTGCTGATAGTATTGCAGATCGACCTGCAATGGTTTCAGGTTTTGCTGGTGGATTAATTGTTTGTCAAGGAATTTCAATGTCATCAATTTCTGCTAATTCAACTTCTTTGCTTGCAGGAATTGTTGCTGGTTTTTTAGCAGGATTTGTTTCATTGATTTTAAAGAAATTATTTTCTTATTTACCACAATGTTTAAAAGGAATAGAAGCATCATTATTCCATCCTGTTTTATCAACTGTTATTGTTTTACTTGTGATGATTTATTTAAATGGTTATTTGTATATAGCACATAGCTATATTTTACAATATGTTTCACTTGTTGAATCTCAAATGTCAACAAAAATCTTATTTGGATTTGTTTTAGGAATGATGATGGCTATTGATAATGGTGGTCCTATTAATAAAACAGCCTATGTTTTTGGAATAGGAATGCTTATAAGTTATGATTATTATCCAATGGCTGCAGTCATGGCTGGAGGAATGATTCCACCATTTGTAATTGCTTTAACAGCAACATTATCTAAAAATAGATTTTCTAATCGAAAAGATGCATTAATGAATTATATTAATGGTATATCTTTTATATCTGAAGGAGCTATTCCATTTATTCAACAAGAATCAACTGTCATTTTACCAGCATGTTGTTTAGCAGCAGGTCTTGCAGGAGCATTATCAATGTATTTTGAATGTTCAATTACTTCTCCTCATGGAGGATTATTCTTAATATGGATGGTCAATAATCCATTATATTATTTAGCGTTAATTGTTTTATCAACAGTTGTAGGAACATTGTTATTATTTATTTTTACAAAATTAAAAAATAACGTAAAATAGTATGCAAGTTAATATGAAATTTTTAAGAAGTCATTGTGACTTCTTTTTTTTGGACAATCCGTCCATTGAAAGAAGAAAAAAAGAAAGATAAAATAATAAAAAAGGTAAGTGTCAAATAAATAATGGATGAATTCAATACAATAAGGATGTACTTAATAAGGAGGTGCATCTTTTTTGATAATTAGAGGAAAAGAAAAATAGAAGGAAGTTATCGAAGCACAGAAACAAAGTGATTTAACAATTTAAAAGTATTGTAACGACAATCATATTTGTATTTCCAGCTTCTATAAACAAAAGGCTTTGATCCTTGAAGAAGAAAATACTTTTCTACCTGTCATCCTTGATAAAAGTAATGACGTTATTGATTTTGATATTGATCATCATATTTCCTGTTCCAAACAAAATCTTAAGATTTTATTGGAGAACCTGCTATGATCATCAATACCGATGAAATCAAAAATATCTATGTTGCCAAACAGTTTTGTGACATGAGAAAATAGATTGATGGTCTTGCTTTGATTGTTACATCTCAGTTCAACATGAATGTCTTGGATTATAGCCTGTTTATTTTTACCAAAGAGCGCCGTAAAGCTCCTCGCTTTAGCCATGGGGATATAAGGAGATCCCTTTGTAGTTGTTTTTAAACTGATTGTCCAACACTTCGTGTATTGATGCATATAATATATAATAGAATTATAAATTAAAAGAAAGGAAATAAATAAAATTAAAATATAGGTGAAGCGTATGCAACTATCAGAAACAGTAAAACTATATCCAACTGAATATCAAATAGAGTTAACTAGAAATACTATGTCTGAATATATTTCTACAGTAAATAATATTGTTTCTGATTATACTAATAAAGATAATGGAAATATTGAAAGTGTTAAAGAAATTAAAAATATTAAAAGTATTTCTAAATTAACAACTGCGGATGTGAAAGCAAAACTACCTAGTGCTTTATGTAATCAATGTATTCGTGACGCAAAATCTATTGTCAAAAAATATGATAAGGCATGTAAAGAAGTTGAAAAGGCTAAAAAGAATAAGAAGAATAAAAAAAGTAAAAAGAATAAAAATTCAAAAAATGTAAAAGAAGTAGAAGAAATAAAAGAAGTAAAAGAAGTAAAAAAGTTAAAGGAAATAAAAGTTCCTGTTTTAAAGAAATTATGTTGTTATATCAATAATCAAAACTTTAAAATTCAAGATAACTATATTTCATTTCCTGTAATGATAGATGGAAAATCAAAACGTATTTCTGTTAAAACTAAAATGACAGATAAACAAAAATTAATTTTATCTTCTCATAGACTAGGTACAATGCGTATTGTTATTAAAAATATAAATACATTAGTTGCACAATTTGTATATGAAATTAATGAAATTGAGAAAGTAAATGAAAGCAATAATGTCATGGGAGTAGATTTAGGCATCAAATGTCCTGCAGTAAGTTATTGTACAGATGGAAGTGTTAAATTCTATGACAATGGTAGAAATAATAAGTATATGAGAAGACACTATGCAAATTTAAGAAAATGGTTTCAAAAAGCAAAGAAACCAACTGTTGTCAAAAGAATTAAGAATAAAGAACAACGTATTATGAAAGACATAGATCATAAGATAAGTCGTGAAATCGTCAATACAGCAAAGAAACATAAAGCAAAAGTAATAAAATTAGAGCGATTAGAAAACATTCGCTCAACGACAAGAACAAGTTGTAAAAACAATCCTAGTCTGCATACATGGTCTTTCTATAGATTAGCACAATATATAGAATATAAAGCCAAACTTGTAGGAATAGAAGTTGAATATGTAGATCCAGCTTATACAAGTCAAAAATGTCCTCAATGTGGAAATATCCACCATGCAAAAGATAGAAAGTATATTTGTAAATGTGGATATCATACACATAGAGATTTGTTAGGTGCGATAAACATTTGTAATTCAACTGAATACATTGGTAACAGATGTATTGCCTAGGGAGCTATATGCTCTGCCCTAGGAGTGGTAATGGCATACCATATCTTGCACTACGACCTACTAGAAATAGACTGGTCATTCAATATATTTTTAATAAAAGTGTAAAAAGAATGTATATTGAAAGGTAGCAAGAATCCCCTGCCTTTAGACATAGGGAGTGTCAACTATAAACAAGCAGGAAGAATTTTATTATTTTCATTGGATGATTATTCTTTAGAAGAATGGATATAAGCTGTAAATTATATCAGTCAAACAAGACAAAAATTTGAAACCAAGGAAGCAACTAGAGATTTTTTATATGTATTAATACTTACAAAAGCAAAGTTATATGACTTATAGAAGAGACTTTATGTTTCTTCTTTTTTAATAGCGAATAAGCTATAAATTTGTTATAGTATTAAGGGAAAGAGATGAAGTAAATGAAAAAAGAACAAAGAAGAAATTTAGGAGAAAAAATTGCCCAGGGAATATTACTCATTGTTTTAATTACTTTAACGATTTTTATGATGAGTGATGTTAAAAAGATTCAAGGAAATGCACGTGTTATTAATTATGCAGGAATTATTAGAGGGGCCACACAAAGAGAAATTAAATTAGAAATATCAGGAAATGAAAATGATGTTTTAATTAAATATTTAGATGATATTTTTTATGGATTGACAAATGGTGGTGGAAAGTATCAACTGACAACATTAAATGATCAACATTATCAAAAGAAATTAACGGAATTACATACTTCTTGGTTATCTTTAAAAGATGAAATTAGTTTAGTAAGAGAAAAGGGATATCAACAAACAAATATTATTAAAATGAGTGAAGAATATTTTTATTTAGCAGATGAAACAGTTACAGCTGCTGAAGATTATTCTCAAAAATGTGCGACAAGATTAGATCAAATAGAGAAAGCATTGATTTTTGTAATTGCTTTAGTTATTCTAATGATGATCAAGGAATCTGTATCAGCAGTTGTTTTAATGAAGAAAAATAGAGAACTTAATAAAAAAGCATATATTGATTTGCATACAGGTTTGCCTAATAGAAGTCGTGTAGAAGAATTGATTGCTCACTATGATCACTTTGATGAACCGACCGCAATTATTGTTTTTGATTTGAATGATTTAAAAGTAGTTAATGATTCTTTAGGACATCTTGCTGGTGATACATTAATTATGAATTTTGCACATATTATCCGTACTTCTATTCCTGAAAAATATTTTGTTGGAAGATATGGAGGAGATGAATTTATTGCTTTATTAAATGATGTTACTCAACAAGACGTAGAAGATATTATTTTACAAGTACAAAACGAAGCAAGATGTTATAATGAATTTAGTAAACAAATATTCATTGATTTTGCCTTTGGTTATGCACTTTCTACGCATAGTCGAGAAACAAATTTAAAGTTATTATTGAATCAAGCAGATAAAAATATGTATGAATGTAAGGCACGTATGAAAGCAAAGAAAAAATCACATTAGGTTGTGATTTTTTTATTTATTATTAATTACTGTGCAACACTATAAAAATTAGTTGCTTGATAATTGTAAATAATATTTGAAGTATTGAACAAAAGTCCATTAGACAAATGAATATTATCATTGATCATAATAGCAGGATCATTTTCATTAAGATTTAATAACTTTGCATCTTCTTTACTTAATTTAATAGCTGTTAAATATTTATCAGCAAAGCCAAAAGATAATTTTAAATCATCTTTTAAATATCTAAAAATAGATCCTTCAGCTATCTCTTTACCTAAATAAGGAACAATATCTTTATTATAATAAGTTCTTTCTAAAGCATAAGGAATACCATCAACAATACGTAATCTTTTTAAATAATAAACAGGCGTTCCAATCTTACAATTCATTTGTTGACTTAACTTTTCATCAGCTTCAATGACTTGAATGTCTAATAACTTATTAACAATTTTATTACCAGGATTATCCATTGTCACGCCACGTGTTGAATTTAAATAAACTGTACCCTTTTTTTTAGGCGCACGAACAAACATCCCATTCCCCTGAACTGAATAAACAATTCCTAAATTAATTAATATTTTAATTGCATTACGAATCGTATTACGACTTACTTTATATTCTTCAATTAATTTTTCTTCAGTAGGTAATTTGTGATTTTCTTCGAATTCTTCGTTCATTATTCTTTTTTGAAGATCATTAACAATCATTTCATATTTTAACATATAACCACCCAAAGTTCATTATATCATAATGTTTTTATTTCACAACACGATTATATAATTGTTGGTATGAATTCTAAAGATTCTATTCTTTTTTATATGAAAGCGCTTTACTTTGCGTAAATGTAGGCATATAATGAATTTGTACCAATGAATTTGGAGGGAATATGATGAAAAGGATATTGAAAGTAGTGTTAGTGGCTTTAATGGTTGTAGCCTCAACTATTAGAGTCGATGCAAAGTCAACAATATCACAAAGGGTTCAAAATATAATTGATAATATGAGCTCAACTGATAAAGTTGCACAAATGATTCAAGCGGATACCCGCTGGATTACACCAGAAGAAGTGGCTGAATATAAAATTGGTTCAATTTTAAGTGGTGGTGGGGCTGCACCATCAACCGGAAATCAATTGAACAATTGGGTAGATTCAGCAAATAGTTATCAACAAGCAGTTATTAATAGTGGAGGTATTCCATTGCTTTATGGAATAGATGCTGTTCATGGAAATAATAATTTATATGGTGCAACAATCTATCCTCATAATATTGGTTTAGCAGCAGCCAATGATCAACAATTAGTTGAAAATATTGGGAGTGCAACAGCCAGTGAAGTAAGAGCAATGGGAGCTAACTGGACATTTACACCAACATTAGGGGTTCCACATAATGAACGTTGGGGACGTACTTATGAAACCTTTGGTGATGATGTTGAACGTGTTACCTCTTTAGGAAATGCTTATATTAAAGGAATTGAAAAAGATGGTTCAACTCTTTCAACTGCTAAACATTATTTAGGTGAAGGTTTAACAACAAATGGAACAAACCAAGGCAATGTTGAATTGAGTGAAAGGGATTATAATGACTTAATCAATGCGAATATGGATAATAAAATTGTTAAAGAAATTCTTACTCCATATAAAAAAGCCATTGATCAAGGTGTTCAATCAATTATGGTTTCTTATAATAGTATTAATGGTAAGAAATGTCATGGGAATAAAGATGTTCTTACAACATTATTAAAAGAAAAACTTGGTTTTGAAGGTATTATTATTAGTGATTATAATGGTTTAGATCAAATTGAAAATCAATCATCTTATAAAGATAAAGCCATTGCTTGTATCAATGCCGGGGTTGATATGTTAATGGTTGCTGAACAAGATGGTGATACACCTCGTTGGAAAAATTTATATAATGCTTTAGTAGAAGCCGTTAATGAAGATAAAATTAGTGAAGAACGTTTAAATGATGCTGTTGCACGTATTTTAACAGCAAAAGAAAATATTGGACTCTTAGATGATTCTTCAAAAGCATACGCTAATAAAGATGCACAAGCATTATTTGGTGGACAAGAACACCGTACACTTGCAAGACAAGCTGTAAGTGAATCTTTAGTCTTATTAAAAAATGATACAGTAAAAGATGGACAAACAATGATGCAAGCATTAGAAAATATGGATAATTTAATGGTTGCAGGAAGTGCTGGCGATGACATTGGTAAACAATGTGGTGGTTGGACAATTACATGGCAAGGATCAACTGGAAATACGACAAAGGGTACAACGATTTTCAGTGGTTTAAAGGCAGCTATGGATAAAAAAGGTGGTACGATTAATTATAGTGCTAATGGCGTATATGCAGATTCTACTTCAAAAGTGGATGCAGCAATTGTGGTTGTCGGAGAAGATCCATATGCTGAAAGCAATGGAGATAGAAGTGCGAGTCAATTAAAATTACCAGCAAGTGATATCAGTACAATTAAACAAATTGAAAATAGTCATCCTGATACACCAATTATTTTAGTTTTAACAACAGGACGTCCAATTGCCATTGCCGATTACGTAAATGATAGTCATATTAAAGGAATTGTCAATGCTTGGCTTCCAGGTAGTGAAGGTGATGGAGTTGCCGATGTATTATTAGGCAATAAAGATTTTGTAGGAACAAATCCAATTACATGGACTTGGTATCCTCAAGATATTACAAGTAAATATACAGATACAAGTAAAGTTTTATATCCTGTAGGATATGGTTTAAAGAAATCACAAAAAACAGGTGATGTTACATCACCAGATGATCCAAATGTTGTAGATTTAGAAAAAACAAATGGAAAATTAGAAGCAGAAGACTTTATTGATGCACATAGTAGTATTCAATTAGAAAATAATGGTACAACTGTTGGATATTTACAAGATGGGCGTTATATGGCTTATAAAATAAAAGTACCTGAAAAAGCAGCATATAAGTTAACTGTTCAAGCAGCTCGTCAATATGAATCAACAATTGAAGGGGCATTTGAATTATATTTAGATGATGAATTAGTTTTAGAAAAGAAGAATACATCTATTGTTTCAACAGGTAGTTGGACAACATTTACTGCTCAAGAAATGAACGCTTTAGTAAGTTTAAAAGCAGGTGTTCATGAACTTAAACTTGTAGCACGTGATAAAGATTTCAACTTTGATTATTATACATTTGAAAAAGCTGGTGATTATGTAGGACCAGTTGTTCCAGAAGAAGTGACGAATGTTGGGACAGGTGCTATGTTACAAGAAGGTGCTGTTGAAGTAAGTATGTCCTCTTCAGAAAATTCACAAAGCATGTCATGGTATAAAGGTGAATTTGAAATTTCTAATAAAAATGCAATAAAAGATGCTTTAGATCTACGTGTAGCAGATGATTCTAAGCAAACAACAATTATTGTTAATGATCAAAAAACATATCAAAGTGTTTTAGGAATGGGAACTTCTATTGAAGAAGCAACAATTCATAATTTATTAAAGATGACTGATGAAAATCGACAAGCATTTTTAAGAAGATTATTAGATCCAGTTAATGGTATGGGAATGTCTTTAATTAGGGTTACAATTGGAACATCTGATTTTACAGCTCAAGACTTCTATACTTATTATGATGGAACTGGTAAAGAATTAGATGGAAAACCAGATTGGAATAATGTAACTGGTAAAGGATTTAGTATTCAAAAAGATCAAGATTATGGTGTTATTAAAGTTCTTAATGAAATGTTAACGATTGCTAAAGAATTAGGAGTAGAAAATAATCTTAAATTCTTTGCGTCTTCTTGGACACCACCAGGATGGATGAAAACAGCAACTTCTAGTAGTAAATCATATGAAAATAATGATTTATTATTAAAAGGTGGAAAATTAAATGATGCTTATATTAATGATTTAGCTAAATATATGGTGCGTTATGTAGAAGAGTATAAAAAACAAGGTATTCCAATTTATGCTATGACTCTCCAAAATGAACCATTACTTGAAATCAACTATCCAAGTTGTGCTATGACAGGAACACAAGAAGCTAAACTTGCTAAAGCTATTAAAGCAAAATTAGCTCAAAGTACAATTTTAAATGATCAAGAAAAAGCTGTTAAATTATGGGCTTTTGATCATAACTTTGATGGTGCCGATAATTTTATGAAAGATTTCTTTAAAGAAGCTGGAGATGATTATAATATTGATGGTATTGCCTTCCATCCATATGGAGGAAATGCTTCAACAATGGGATCTTTCTATGATAATTACAAAGACAAATTAAGTATGAACTTAACTGAAAGATCTGTTTGGGGAACAAGTGGTGCTAATGATATTATTACTTGGTTAAGAAATGGTTCTGAAAGTTATAATAGTTGGGTAACAATGTTAGATAGTAATGTTGGGACTCATCATTGGGTAGGAACACCTGATCCAACATTATTTGTACAAGATGCCAATAACCCTCAAAGATATTGGGCAACACCTGAAGTATATATCATGTCTCAATTTACTAAATATGTAAAACCAGGATATGTTCGTATTGATACAAATAATGGAAGTAGTTCAACTGTTACAAATGTCGCTTTTAAAGATCCTGAAACAGGAAAAATTGTCATGATTGTTACAAATCGTAGTGGCTCTGATCAAAAATTTAAAGTGATGATGAATGGCACACAATTTAATGCTGTTTTACCTGCTGGTAATGTAGCAACTTATATTTGGGATGGTTCTATTGCTGAAGTCAAAGGAAATGAAATTCCAGGTGTATTAAAAGCAACCGATGCAGTTAATTATGATAAATTAAAAGTTAAAGATGATGGTTCTGGATTTGGAAACGTTCAAGATGGTGCTTGGGCAGATTATCTAATTGATGTTAAAGAAGCAGGTCTTTATAATGTTTCAATTCCTCACGCTATTGGACCAACAAGTGGACCATCAGTTGATAGTAATACTGACAATAAACAAATTGTTTTAAAAGTAGATAATCAAGAAGTAGGACGTACAGTCACTAAACGTTTTGATACTTGGTCTAAAGATTGGAATGCATGGAGTACAACAAGAAATGTTCAAGTCCAAGTAAAATTAAATGCCGGCGTACAAAGACTTACATTATCCTTACCACAAGGGGATATGGATATTGGTGCTTTAACATTTACTAAAGCAAAAGATGTTTTAAATGTACCAGGGTATATTAATGCATTAGATTATAGCTATGGTGAAAATATTATTGCTGAAAATAACGAAAATGTTGGTTTCTTTGATGATAATGATAAATTAGAATATACCGTCAATGTTCAAAAAGCAGATAATTATAAGATGAAACTTGAATACGCTAAAGCTGAAAAAGATGCGGAATTTGATATTTATGTAGATGATGTTTTAACAACATCAAGTACTTTAGAAACAACCAGAAGCTTTAGTGCTTATAAAAAAGGAACAGTTGCTATTGATTTATCAGAAGGTAGTCATAAAATTATGTTTGTTCCTAAAAATAATGGTGGATTTAATTTAAAATCATTATCATTTGGATCATATATTCAATTAGAAAACGATTCATTAAAAGAAGGGAAATTAGATGGACAAAAGATTATTGTTCATTTAAAAGATGGTAAATTTAATGAACGATTAAATAAAGATAATTGGAAAATTGATTTACCTCAAGAAATTGATTTTGATTTAGATAGAGTAAGTGATACAGAAGCAACAATTACTTTAAAAGGACAAGAAGTTGTAGATTACGATAGTAATCGTACTTTAACTGTTGAAATCAATGCTAAAGAAGTAGGAGATAAAGATTACTCATTAAGCAATCAAACAATCATTGAAGCAGTTAATGATGAAGAAAGCTTAGAAGATATTGGTAATCTTGATTTTGATAGCAATACATTTGATTTAAAGATTACAGGTGGTAAATTTAATCAAGAAATAAAAGCAAGTGATTTAACATTAAGTGAAGAAATTGCACAATATGTTAAAGTAAGCAAAGTTGAAGTAAGCAAAGATGGTACAACAGCAACTGTTACATTAGAACGTACAAATACAAATTATGATGATCTTGCAGGAACAATTACTGTTAAACCTAGTGGCTATAGTGATGGTGATTTAGATTTAGTTTCAAATATTAAATTATTAAAAACAGATCGTTTACCAGATAGTATTGATGTAAAAGATGAAGCTGTTAAATTAAGTGAAAATGATGCTTATCGTAAAAAAGGTACTTTAGTAAATGGTGCTAAAGGAGATTATTTAGATTTCTTCTTAAATGTAGAAGAAGAAGGAAACTATGTTTTAACTTATAAAGTTAAAGATGATGAAGCTGTTACGAATGGTTTGAAATTAAGTGGTGGTTTAGGATTAGCAACAGATAATTTAGGTAGTGTTTCTTTTGGTAAATATTGGGGAAATACTCAAGGTTATGCACAAATGTTAAACTTAAAAGCTGGTAAACAAACTTTAAGACTTGAAGTAAATAATCCAAGCTTTGAATTAACAAATTTACAAATCAAAAAATTAACAGATGCAGTAGAAGTTAAAGATGTAAAAAATGAAGTAACAACAATTAAGGCTGATCAAGTTATTGATGGTTCTAAAGAAATTGGTTGGGCAATTGAAGGTTCTTCAACTAAAAATATTGGATTTGGTTCAGCAGGTACTTATCAAGATTATTATGTTGATGCTAAAACCGCTGGAGTATATGATTTAAAGATTAACTATAGTCATAATTGTGGTAGTGATACAAAAGCTATTATTATGAAAGTTGATGGTAATACAACTACTCCATTAGGAGAAGTTACTTTAAAAAATACTGGTGGATGGTCTAACTATCAAGACAGTGATACAATTGAAGTAAAACTAGACGCTGGTAAACAATTTATTCGTATTTATGATGACATTGATGGTTTCAATTATCGTCATGTTGAATTAACATTTAAAGGAAAACAAGATGTTACAGCTCCAGAAATTAGTGGTAATGATGCGATTATTTATGTAGATGATGATACAGACATCAAAGATTTATTAGCATTAAAAGCAATAGATGATGTTGATGGTGATTTATCAGATAAATTAACAATTAGCGGTGATTATGATTGTCATCAAGCAGGAACTTATACAATTATAGTAACTGTAAAAGACGAAGCTGGTAATGCAGCAAGTAAAACATTTACAATTACAGTTGTTGAAAAAGCAAAACTTGTAATTGATTCTAAAGAATTTAATGTTGGTGATAAATTTGATCCATTAACTGGTGTTAAAGCTTATGATGTTGATGGTACAGATATTACAGATAAACTTACAGTTGTAAGTAATGATGTTGATACAAGTAAAGCTGGAACTTACCAAATTGTTTATAAAGTAATTGATGCTCTTGGTAATGAAGTTGAATTTACAAGAGAAGTTATTGTAAAGAAAGTAAAAATAGATATTGAACCATCTAAACCTGGTGATACAACACCATCAAAACCAAATGATTCTTCATCTAATAATCAACCATCTTCTTCAAATAATGGAAAACAAACAATTACTGGTCAAGTTGTTAAATCAACAAAAACAGGAGATAGCACACCAATTATAACAATGATGGCTATGCTTCTAGTGGCTGGTTTAGGAATTATGGTTTTAAGAAAAAGAAAATATAATCGTTAAAAATAATTAGATTATAGAATTTAAGATTAGGATTGTTCATATAAACAATCCTTTTCTTTTTATTGTGGAATGAATTAAAAAAATGAAAATATTTATTAAAAATCAATAATTATGGAAAAACGGTACGCTTAACAAAAGAAGAAAGTTATTTATCTTTTCAAGAGTTGAATATTAAAGATTATGATGAAAAAAGGATTGAATAACAATCCTTTTTCATTTATCCCATTTTTTTATGAATATTATTTGTATTTTTAATAATGTAAATAGGTCTTTGTTTCGTTTCAAAGTAACATGATGAACAATATTGACCTAAGATAGAAACAAAGATAAGTTGCAAACCACTTAAAAATAAAACTAAACTTGTAAGATAGGAAACAGGATGAACAAAAACAGAGTATAAAGAAACAATACAAGAAATACCTATTAAAATACCACCAATGACTCCTGCAATCGTAATAGGTGTTGATGAAAATGAGAAAATGCCTTTAAATGCATAGGAAAATAAACTAGCAAAATTCCATTTACTTTTACCAACAGGACGTTCAACATTATGAAATTCAAGCCATTTTGTATTAAATCCTACAAAAGAAAATAATCCTTTCATGTAACGATTATATTCTTTAAGTTCTAAAATAGCATTGACCATTTGTCGAGACATCATTCTAAAATCACCAGCACCATCATCCATATCCATTTTTGTAAGTTTTTGAATCACTTTATAAAAACTATGAGATAAAAAGTTTCTTAATTTTCCTTCACCAGTACGATCAATACGTTTACCGGCACAACAATCATATTCTTCATATTTTAATGAGTTATACATTTCTTTTAATAAATAAGGAGGATGTTGTAAATCTGCATCCATAATAACAACATAATCTCCACTAGCATTTTCAAGTCCTGCATACATAGCGGCTTCTTTTCCAAAATTACGAGAAAAAGAATAATAGAAACAATGAGGATTTTTATGAGCTAGTAATTTTAAAATATCTTCACTATGATCATGACTACCATCATTGATAAAAAGTATTTCATAATCAATATTTTCAATACTTTCTAAAACATGAGTCACTTCTTTATAAAAGAGTGGTAAAACATCTTCTTCATTAAAACAAGGAACAATAACGCTTATTTTATCCATGACAAACACCTTCTTCTTTAAAAATTTTAAATTTACATAAAATATAATTTGATAGAATCGTAATAAAACTGACACATACTTTAGAGATCATTGGTTGAAGATTTAATAAATCAATCAAAAGATAAAGACATATATTTTCAATCAATAACGTCATAAATCTTAATAAGATAAAAGATATAAATTCTTTTTTTATATTATTTGTACTTTTAAACACATATCTTTTATTTGTATAATAAGCAAACAAAACTGCAAAAATCCAAGAAATACTATTAGCGATTAACCAATGACTATGTATTTTTAACAAAATGAAATAAACAACATAATTTACGAGAGTTGTCATTCCACCTACAAAAACATAACTCACTATTTCTTTTGTATCATCCTTCATTTTTTCGTCTCCTTTCAATAATATAATTTATAAAAATCACCATAAATCCAAAGTAAGATAGAATAAAACCTAAACGATATCCAGTAGGGGTGAATTTTATTTGAATTTTATGTTTTCCTTGATTAATAGGACATCCTAAAAACGCTTCATTTACAATTTCACTCTTTACAACTTTACCGTCGATATAAATTGTATAACCACGATCATAAGGAATACGAGTTACAAAATAACCATCATTTTTAACATTAATTGATCCTTTTAAAACATCTTTTCCTTTTTGAATATTTAAAGAATCTACTTCTTTATTTCTATTTTCAATAACTTCTTTATTTAAAGAATAAGTTTTAATATTTTTAAGATCATAATGTCCTTTAGATAAAGAAATAGATAAAGTTTTAATATTTTCACCAGATAATAAATAAGTAAAATGTGTATGTTGATTATAATAAGGTGAATTACTTCTAGATAATTTATTTTTAATCCCATTGATTGTAATAGAGACACTTTGATGTGGTTTATAATTTTTAATATCGCCTTCAATAACAATGATTTGATTTTTAGTCTTTCTTTGAAGAGAAAGAGTGATTTTTTTATTTTTCTTTTGTTGAATTTGATATGAACTCTTTAAACCCATGTCTTCTTTGATAAATTGACTTTGATCTGTACTATTTCCATTTTTTACAATGGCATTCTTATAAAGAATATCCAAGGTATAAGGATATTGCAGTTGATGAAACTGATTTTGGCTATAGAGTTTATTTGTTGCATAAGCAATAGGCATAATATCTTGACTTTGATAAAGTTTTAAATCTTTAATAGCATCAATTTCTTGATAACCATCGATTTTCTTTTTTGAGATAATTGAATCAACGGATAATATCTTTAAATAGAAAAGATTATTTTGATCTATTTGTCCAACACGATTATTTAAAGAAATAGGAATCTTTAAAGTATCAAATAAAAATGAATTATAAAGATGATGATTTGTTGATGTATAACCTGAAAGACGGGTTACTTGATTTTGATAAGTTTGATTCATATTTTGATGAATTTCATTCATATTAACTAAAGTATTTATAAAATTTCTTTGAATCAATGTTTCTACTTCTTGATTTGCGTATTTTTTATATTGTTTATTTGGTAGAAAACTGGTTGTAGGATTATTGTAATAAACAACGAATAGTGGGACTAAAAGATAAATAAAACATCTTTTTTTATTTGTTTTTGAAAAATAAAGAATGATCAAACTAATAATTAAATCAAGAAAAACAAGTTCAGATCTTTGTATAAAAAATAATGGAAAAACAAAGAGAAATAGCATATACTTATTGATCTTAAAATGATTATTTTCTAATACAAGACCTGCTTGTAAAATAACCAAAGGTAAAAAAACAATCAGTATTTTACTTCTAGCATATAAAAACCCATTCATAATCAAACTGACGATAGGGCATAACATAGAAATCATTAAAATAATTGATAGAGTACGTGTCTTTTCTTTAAATAATCCAAAGACAATTAAAACCCAGAACATATAAGTGAGACCACAGCCATAGTTATTATAAAGAAGTCCCTTTAGTGAAAAAGTCGGAATCAATAAACTAAGATAGTTGGTTGCATTCACACTTTTATTTCCACCAGCAATTACAAATAATGTTGGAATTGTATAAATAGCTGTCAATAAAACAATAAGAAGATAAGCAGCAATTAAATGTAAAAAATGTTTTTTATAGTTTTTATAACGATAACAATGAAGCATAAAATAAATAAAACAAACAATAAAACACCCAACACAATAAAAATAACTATGTAATACAATACAACTTCCCCAGATAACAATACTTGTTATCTTTTGACTTATAAAATAACGATCAATACTACGTAACATTAAAAATAAAAAAGGCATATAATTTACAAACATGATTTGTTTATGAAATTGAAAAAATAAGGCTGAAAGTAAAGTGAATAAACTCATCAAAAAACATAGATAACGATTTTTAAGATGATTTCTTAAAAATAAATAACAAGCAATCAGCGTTAAAATTATTAAAAATACTTGATAGAAAATGATGATATTGACCATTTTTACATGAATCAATAAAGCACCTAATAAAACATCAAACCTTAAAGTACCATAATAAGAAAAATGATAAATATTAACACCTGACATTAAATTTGAAAGATAAGTAGGAAAAATTGTTCCTTCACTTCTAATTGCATGTCTTAAAGCATCAGCAAGAGTGACATGCTGGTTAAACCAATCAATTGAATTTCCAAATAAGAGATGTTGACTTTTTACTATGAAGACCATAAATAATGGTATAATAGTTAAAACCAACATATATAAATAATCTTTTTTCTTCATCTTTTTTTACCTCGCTATTCATTCTAACAAGTCATTCTTAATAATTCCCTTAATTAATTCTAAAGAAATCATAAATAAATAAAGTCTACGTAAAAGGAGGCTTTAGAAAGTCTTAAGAATTCTTATGAATTATTATTAAGAAATAAGTGATAAGGTATAATAGGTGATAGAAATGAAGAAAAGTATTATCGTTATTTGTATAATGGTTGTTTTAGGATGTTTTTTAATAGATGATTCTAAATGTTTACATCAAAAAGAAATTAATCAAATAGATTTAAAACAATGTCAGAAATTAATGATCGTTGCACATCCAGATGATGAAACAATTTGGGGTGGAAGTCATTTATTGAAGGGACATTATTTAGTTGTTTGTTTAACAAATGGAAATAATGAAAAAAGAAAAAAAGAATTTATGAGTATTATGAAAGAAACACATAATCAAGGATTAATGTTTGACTATCCAGATAAAACAAATGGTCAAAGAGACAAGTGGTTACATGTTAAACAAAAAATAAAAAAAGACATTACCTATATTTTAAATAAGAAAGCATGGGCGATGGTTGTAACTCATAATCCATTAGGAGAATATGGACATATTCATCATCGGTTAACATCACAAATAGTTAGTATAGAAGCAACAAATCAAAATTTATATTATTTTGGAAAATATTATAAAAAGAAGCATGTTCCTCATGCATTAAAGAAGATAAATCAAAAAAATTATGATAAGAAAATGCAGTTAATACAAAAATATGCATCACAAAAAAAAGTAATGGAACATCTAGATCATATGATGAACCACGAAAATTGGGTCAAGGCAAAAGATTGGAGAAGTTTATGAAAGAAAAGATAATGATCGTTGATGATCATGAAGACATTAGAGAAGTTGTTCATGTTTTACTTACAAATGAAGGCTATCAAATCATTGAAGCCAAAGATGGAAAAGAAGCGCTAGAGTTATTAGATGATGAGATAGCTCTTATTATTTTAGATGTCATGATGCCTGAAATGAATGGCTATCAAGTGTGTTTATTAATGAGAGAAAAAACTAATGCTCCTATTTTATTTTTAACGGCTAAAGGTCAAGAAAGTGATAAAACATTAGGTTTTTCAAGTGGAGGGGATGATTATTTAACCAAACCTTTTTCTTATAATGAACTCAATGCAAGAGTAAAAGCTTTATTAAGGAGATATCATGTTTATCAAGGAAAAGAAAAAGAGATTTCTTCAATAAGAAAAACATCGATTATTGAAAATTTAGAAGTCAATCAAGAACATAAAGAAGTTAAGTTGAATGGAAAAAAACTTTCTTTGACAGATTTAGAATATGAAATTTTAGATTATTTGTTACTAAATAGAAAACAAGTTATTTCTGCAAGTCAACTATTTGAAGCTATTTGGCATGAAAATTATTATTATGGGGCGAATAATACGATTATGGTACATATTCGAAATTTAAGAAAGAAAATAGAAGATGATCCACAAAACCCACGTATTATTAAAACAGTATGGGGAAAGGGGTATTATATTGACTAAAAGAAATTTGAGTTTATCAATGAAAATCGTTTTATTACTTCTTTCTTCGGCTATTTTAGCCATCTTATGTTATGCCTTTTTTAGAAACAATGTAACAGATTTCTATACTTTCATTGAAACCGTTGAAAAACCTTTTAACGAAAAAACGTTTATAAAAGGTTTTAAAGAAGAAGCAAAAAATATTTCTATTTATTCAAAAGATAAAAATGATAAAAAGGAATTGAAAAAGCTTTTAAAGAAGCATGATGATTATATGAATCTTCTTCTTTATGATGAAAATGAATCGTATATTGATAGTAGTTTAGGAAAAATTCTTGATGAGCCGGCAGGATTTACACCTTTGTATATTTTAAAAAGTGATTTTGAACAATATGCATTTAATAATTTTTTTAGAGAAACAATAACATTTAAAGATGGTGAGGGAATTGTTTATGTTAGTTCTATGCATTTATTAAAATATATAAAGTATTATTTTTATTGTGCTTTATTTGTTAGTTTATTAGTTTTCTTTTTACCTACATTTATTTTTATTAGAAAAAAAGTGAAATATATTAATATTTTAAAAGAAGAAGTATTAAATATGTCACAAGGAGATTTAAATCATCCAATGACAATCAAGAGTCATGACGAATTATCTATATTGGCACGTGAAGTTGATATTTTAAGAACAACCTTAGATTCAAATTATCAAAATGAATCAAAAATTAAAGAAGCTCATCAAGAATTAATTACTTCTTTATCACATGATTTAAGAACACCGCTTACTACGCTAAGAGGTTATTTGGATATTTTAAGCTTACATTGTTATAAAGATGAAAAACAAATGGATCATTATTTAAAAGGATGTATTGAAAAAACAGAACAAATTAAAGATTTATCAAATAAAACATTTGAATATGCACTTGTTTTTGAACAAGATTTATTGCCTCAATTAGAAACGATTCAAAGTGAACAATTTATATATTATCTTCAAGAAAATCTTGAATATTTAGAATTAGAAGGATTTAGGATTGAAAAAGAAATTGATATATGCTCAGTTGATTTACAATTAGATTTATCAATGATGAAAAGAATGATCAATAATATTTGTTCAAATATATTGAAATATGCTAAAAAAGATAAACCTATTTATTTAGAAATTAGTATTAAACAAGGTAAAATAAAAATTGTTTTTGAAAACGAAAAGAAAAAAGATTTACAAAAAATTGAAAGTAATAAAATTGGTTTAAAAAGTGTTCAAAAAATTGTAGAAACACATCACGGACAATTGTTTATCCAAGATTTACCAGAAACATTTGTTTTAATTATTACTCTTCCATACAATTAGATGCTTTAGCGAAGGCATCTTTTTTTGGACTATTTGTCCATTGAAAGAAGGAAAAAAGAAGATAAAATGATAATAGAAATGAGACAAATGTGAAACAAATATGAGACAAATTATCTTTAAGCATATGATACAATTAAATCAGGAAGCTCCTTACATCAATATTAAAAAAGATATGAAAAAGCGATGATTACTAACTATAAAACACTCATGTAAGGAGGTAAAAAAATGAGTCAAATAAGAAATGCAAGTGATACAACCTGTAAGCAGTTATTAAGAGACGGGGAATGTTTTGCAGATCTATGCAATGCTCTCTATTTTCATGGAAGACAGGTCATCAAACCAGAAATCTGATCTCACAGGAAAATGATGTTTCCACATTGATAGGTAAAGAACCCTTACCAATGGAAATGAAAAGATATCAGGATATCGTCAGAAAAGCAAGTATCAATGGAGAGTATATGATCATTGGTGTAGAGCATCAAAGTACCTTGGATAAGAATATGATTATTCGTATACTCAACTATGATGCACAGCTTTATATCAATCAGGTAGAAAGTGGAAAAGAAGTACGACCAGTAGGAAGCTTTGTCTTTTATACGGGAGATAAGGAATGGACCTATCCAAAATCTTTAAAAGAAAGCTTGAAAGTACCACCTGAGATGGAAGACTATATCAATGATTGGAAACTACCAGTGTTAGAGCTTCAAAAAATGGATCCTCAAATCCTTAAAAGTAAACGTCTAAAAGAAGTCGTAGAGATCAGTCAAATTATGCTTAAAGGAGACTATGAAAAGTTAAGGACAAATCGTATGATCAGTGTAGAAAATTATAAGATGGCAGCCATCTTGACACATACGGACATTAAAGAAGAAGACTTACCAGAAGGAGATGAAATCAATATGTGTAAGGCAATGGATCAATTATTTCAAAGATTTGAAAATCAAGGAATTGAAAAAGGAGAGGCTATAGGAATTGAAAAAACATTAAAAGAACAACTTAAAGTAAAACTAGGAACTATATCAAGTCCTTTAGAAGAAAGACTCACAACAACATCGCTAGAAAAACTCAATGAACTTACATTAAATATTTTTAATATCAATAGTGAAGAAGATGTTTTAAAAATTATTCATTAATGAAAATAGGTTATAACGAATCAAATCGCTATAACCTATTTTTTTATGCTTCTTCTATTTCTGGTTTAATCATTTTCATTTGTTTCATAATTTTACGAATATGATATAAGCTTTCAGCAATATTTAAACCATGATCACCAATTCTTTCAAAATCAGTTAAGATTTTTGTGTAAATAATACTGTTTTCAGTTGAACATTTTTTTTCTTTTAAACGAATTAATTGATTAACTGCGAATTGATGTTGTGTTTTATCAATATTATCTTCCATAACATCGACTTTATCAACGATATATTTAAATTCATCATAATCCATAATAATAAGTTCATCTAAAATATTATTACATAAACTTTCCATAATATTTATTTCTTTTAAAGCATCTTGAGAAAAATGGGTATCATCTTCTGCTAATCTTTGAGCTCTGTTAGCAATATTGATTGCATGATCACCAATTCTTTCTAAATCAGAAGATAGTTTTAAAAATAATATAATTGTTTGAGAACCTTCTGTAGGGAACTCGTTTGAAATAGCTGCAGTTGTAAAATCAATAATTTGTTGATTTAAATAATTAATATAGTTTTCATCTTTTAGAAGACGTTCGTATTTTTCTTGATCAAAATGATTTAAAAGTTCAAATGCTCTTTTAACATTATGATTCGCTACATTTAACATATGTTGAGTTTCATTAAATAATTGAGTATTAGCGATAGCACTTGTTCCAATATGAAAATCATTTTCAAAAATACTGAAATCTAAATATTTAAGAGACATATGTTCGCTTTCTTCTTTATCTTCAGGTAAAATCTTAGTTGCTAGATCAACCAATTTTGTCCCAATTGGAAGTAATAATAAAGTTGTTGTGATATTAAATATTGTATGTACATTAGCTATTTGAGCAGCTACGTTATTTGGTGTAATACTTTCAATTAAATGAGCAAATGGGAATAATAAACTAATCGTTACAAAAATAACAGTTCCGATAATATTGAAAGATAAATGAATAATTGTTGTTCTTTTAGCATTCTTACTTGTTCCAATAGAAGCAAGAACAGAAGTAATACAAGTTCCAATATTTTGACCAAATAATACATAAATAGATGATGATAAAGTCATAACATCACTTTTAGCTAAAGCTTGTAAAATACCGACAGATGCTGATGAACTTTGAATAAGTGCAGTAAATAAAGCCCCTACGATAATACCAATAAGTGGATTTTGGAACTTAGAAATCAATCCTACAAATTCAGGCATTGTTCTAAGTGGTACCATAGCCTTTGACATTGTTTCCATTCCAATAAATAAAATACCTAAACCACCAATAACCGTACCAATAGCATCTAATTTCTTGCTTTTAAAGAAAACAATCATGGCAACTCCAATAAAAGCAAATAATGGAGCAAGTGCAGTAATATTGATAGCAATCAATTGACCTGTAATTGTTGTTCCAATATTGGCTCCCATAATTACCCAAACAGCACTTGTTAAAGACATCAATCCAGAGTTAACAAATCCAACGACCATGACAGTTGTCGCTGAAGAAGATTGAATAACAGCTGTAACTAAAGCTCCAACTAAAACTCCTAAAATACGATTAGAAGTTAATTTTTCTAAAATAGATTTCATTTTATTTCCGGCAGCAAGCTCTAATCCATTAGACATCATATTCATTCCATAAAGGAAAAGCGCTAAACCACCTAACATTGAAAAAATATTCGATAGTTCCATATATATATTCCTCACAATCCGTAAGTAGATTAACACTTTCTTAATGTGAAGTAAATAAACTTAACATTAACTTAACAAAAAAGCTCCTAAGAGCTTTTTACCATATTCCAAGAAGATGTTGCATGAATAAACTCATACAAGCAATACATATCCAACAAATAAAACCTAAAATAATTGGTTTACCACCATTTTTAATCAATTTAATAACATTTGTATTTAAACCAATAGCCACCATTGCTAGAACAATAAAGAATTTACTTAATTCTTTAAAGGGTGTAAAGAAATCAGCAGAGACTCCCATTTTAATAGCAACTGTTGTAATAATAGAAGCTAACACAAAATAAATGATAAAAATTGGAAAAACTTTCTTTAAATTAATTTTTTGACCATCTTTATTCTTTCTTAACTTAAAAAAAGATAAAACCAAAGTAATCGGAATGATTGCAAGTGTTCTTGTAAGTTTAACAGTTACGGCTTTATCTAAAGTAGCACTTTGTAGATGGTACATTGAATCCCACGTAGAAGCTGCTGCTGTTACAGAAGATGTATCATTAATAGCAGTACCAGCAAAGATTCCAAAAGCTTCACCGCTTTTTGTAGAAAAACCTAACAGTGTTCCAAGTGTAGGAAATAATAAAGCAGCAATCATATTAAATAAAAAGATAACAGAAATACTTTGAGCTACTTCTTCATCACTGGCTTCAATAACAGGTGCTGTAGCCGCAATGGCTGAACCACCACAAATAGAAGAACCAACACCAATTAGAGTAGAAATCTTACTTGGAATATGCATGATTTTATGTAACAGGTAAGCGACAATTAAAGATGTAGAAATCGTAGCTAGAATGATTGGTAAAGATTGTTTTCCTGTTTGTAACACGACCGATAAATTCATTCCAAATCCTAACAAGATAACCGCATACTGTAAGATTTTTTTTGATGTAAAAGTGATGCCTGATTGTAATTCGTTTTTATCTTTAATAAATAAAGTAATGATCATTCCAAGAATAATTCCAAAGACAGGACCACCTACAATAGGAAACTTCTTTCCTAAAAACCAACAAGGAATGGCAATAATCAAACATAATAACATTCCTTTATAATTCTTTTTAAAATTCATAAACTCTCTCCCTTTTAAACAAAAGTAGTTTAGCATAAAAAATAGTAAATAACTAGAAACTCATAAATTAATTATTAAGAAAAATTAAGAATAATTTTTTCTCATAAGTTTGTACTTTAAAACACATTCATGTATCATAGATATGATGAGGGATGAATATGTTTAGTAAAATGGTTATTTTAATACCAGTTTATAATCCTAGGGAGAGGATTATAAACTATGTTAAAAAGTTAAAAGAAAAAAATTATGATGTTATTGTAATTAATGATGGCTCTGATGAAAATTATCATGCTGTTTTTGAAAGGATGGTCTATGATTGTAAAATCATTAATTATCCACATTTTAAAGGAAAAGGCTATGCTTTAAAAAAAGGATATCAGTATGTTAAAGAACACTTAAAGGATAAAAAAGGAATTCTTATTTTAGAAAATGAATATGATTTAAAATTAGTTGATCAAATGAGTCAATCAATTAATGAGGATGCATCTAAATTCTATTTTGTGCATCATCAAGGGAAAAAGATTTTATCTCAATTATTTTCACTTATTTATAATCAAAAATTTATCAATGTCGACAGTGAATTGTTTGGCTTTTCAATATCTTATTTAGATGAAATGCTAGAAGTTGATGAAAACTGTTATGAAGTACAAGCTTTAATAGATCAAGTACAAAATCAACATGATATAGAAGAAATCAAGGTTAAAAAATTATCACAAGAAGCTTTTCATCCAAAAAATAAAACTTCTCAAATTATTTATGTTATCTTCTTACATCTTATTCGCTTTGTATCTTCCTCTATTATTAGTTCTATAATAGATGTTTTATTAGCGTGGATTTTATTAGATGTTTTAAAAATATGGATGACAAGTGATTTTTGGCGTATTGCTCTAGCAAGTCTTATCGCTAGAGTTATTTCTACAATTGTTAATTATGTAGTTAATAAAAAATATGTTTTTAAAGGAAAAACAAACAATAGACAGACAGCTATTCGTTTTTTGATTCTAACAGTTATTATTACAATTTTATCTACTTTATTTGTTTATGTGGCATCGATTTTTAATATCATGTCAGAAAAACTTGCGAAACCAGTAGGGGATTTACTGTTATTTTTACTTAGTTATAGTGCACAAACAAAGTGGGTATTTCATAAAGAATAAGAGGATAAAATCAATTATTTATCCTATTTAAAAAAAATTTAAATAAAAAATGTTGATAAAATCAAAGAAAATTAAAAAAATAAATAAATTTGAACTTCAAAGTATTTACATTTTATGTTCTTCGTGTATAATACAAACCGTATTCAAGGAGGAAAGTAAAATGGATTTTGAAAAAGTAAAAGAGATCATTGTTGATTCATTAAGTTGTGATGAAAGTCAAGTTACAATGGAAGCAAATTTAAAAGATGATTTAGAAGCTGATTCTTTAGATGCTGTTGAATTAATTATGCAAATTGAAGAAGAATTTGAAGTAGAAATTCCAGATGAAGTTGCTTCTAACATGAAAACTGTTAAAGATATCGTAGATTATATTGAAGCAAACAAATAGTAAAGAGGTGTCGCTGAGGCGACTATATATTTTATAATAAGCTTTGAAATTCAAAGCTTATTATTTTACTATATGCTTTGAACTTCAAACAAAGGAGAATGCTATGAAATTAGATTTCATTAAACAAATTATGAGTGAGTTTGATCAATCAAATGTCACTAAAATGAAAGTAGAAATAGATGATTTAAAAATAGAATTAGAAAAAGAGAGTGAAAAAGTTGAATATGTAAAACCATTAGAAAAAGAAAATAAAATGGTTGCAGAAGTTAACACCAAAGAGTCTACAGGTACACCTGTAAAATCACCAATTGTAGGTGTTTTCTATGGTGCAAGTTCACCTGAAAGTGATCCGTATGTTACTGTTGGAAAGACAGTTAAAAAAGGAGATATTATTTGTATTATTGAAGCAATGAAGGTGATGAATGAAATTAAGGCACCATGTGATGGAACGGTTACATCAATTCTTGTAGAAAATGAAGCGCTTGTAGAATATGATCAAGCTTTAATGGTTATTGAAGAAAATGTTTAAAAAGATATTGATTGCTAATCGCGGTGAAATAGCCGTTAGAATTATTCGTTGTTGTAAAGAAATGGGAATTGAAGCCGTTGCTGTTTATTCTTCAGCAGATGCCACTTCTTTACATGTTCAATTAGCAGATGAAGCTTACTGTATTGGACCTGCTAAAAGTAGTGAGAGTTATTTAAATATGGAAAATATTTTATCAGTAGCTACTTTATCAGGGTGTGATGCAATTCATCCTGGATTTGGTTATTTATCTGAAAATTCGACGTTTGCCAGACTTGTTGAAAAATGTGGTATGACTTTTATTGGTCCAAGTGGTGATGTGATTGATCAAATGGGGAATAAAAGCGTTGCTCGACAAATGATGATTGAAGCAGGAGTTCCAGTTGTTCCTGGAAGTGATGGCAGTATTGAATCTGTCAGTCAAGGAAAAGAAATTGCTAGAAAGATTGGTTATCCGGTTTTAATTAAAGCTTCTGCCGGTGGTGGTGGAAGAGGTATGAGAAAATGTTTTAAGGAAGAAGATTTTGAAAATGCTTATTTAACAGCTAAAGCGGAGGCAAAGGCTTGTTTTGGTGATGATGATATGTATATGGAAAAATTGATTTTAAATCCTAAACATATTGAATTTCAAATTTTAGCTGATCATTTTGGTAATGTTATTCATTTAGGAGAAAGAGATTGTTCAATTCAAAGAAGAAACCAAAAGATGATGGAAGAATCTCCAAGTAAAGCTTTAAGTCAAGAACTTCGAGAAAAGATGGGAAATGATGCTATCAAAGCAGCTAAAAAAGTAGGATATGTTAATGCAGGAACGATTGAATTTGTTTTAGCACCGGATGGAAAATATTATTTTATTGAGATGAATACGCGTATTCAAGTTGAACATCCAGTAACAGAGATGGTAACGGGGGTTGATTTGGTTCGTGAACAAATTAGAATAGCTGCACATTTAAAATTGAATTATAAACAAAGTGATATTGAATTAAAGGGACATGCCCTTGAATGTCGTATCAATGCTGAAAATCCTCAAGAAGGTTTTAGACCTTCACCAGGGATTGTTAGTAGTTTACATATTCCAGGAGGTTTTGGGGTACGTATTGATACAACTTTATATCAAGGTTATCAAGTGTCTTCTCATTATGATTCAATGATTGCTAAGGTAATCGTTCATGGAAGAAATCGTATTGAAGCAATTCGTAAAATGCGTAGGGTCTTAAGTGAATTAGTGATTGATGGTATTGATACGAATCAAGAATTACAGTATTTGATTTTACATGAAAGTGATTATGTCAAAGGGAATTTTGATACAAGTTTTATTGAAAAACATTTAGATGAGTTGGTGAATGAAAGATGATGGAACAGTTATTTAAGGAAAGAAAAGAAAAACTTCATTTATTTAAGTCATTAAGAAAAAAAAGAGAAAATGAAAGAAAAGAAGTTCCTGAAGGACTTTATACAAAATGTCCAAAGTGTAAAGAATTGATTCTTACAAGTAAACTTAAAAAAAATATGTCAGTTTGTCCTCATTGTGGAAATCATTTAAAGATCACTGCTTATGAAAGATTAGAAATGATTTATGATCAAGGAAAATATAAAGAACTCTATAAAAGTACACAAAGAGTAAATCCTTTAGAATTTCCCGGATACGATGAAAAATTAGAAATTCTACAACAAAAAACAGGTTTAAATGAAGCTGTTGTTGTAGCAAGTGGAAAAATAAATGGGACAAAGGTGATTACTTGTGTGATGGATTCACGTTTTTTAATGGGTAGTATGTCTTCTATTGTAGGTGATAAAATCACGAAAGCTATTGAACATGCAACCAAAAGAAAGTATCCACTCATTATTTTTACAGCTTCAGGAGGCGCTAGAATGCAAGAAGGAATTTATTCCTTAATGCAAATGACAAAAACCTCCGCAGCTCTTGCTAGACATCATCAAGCAGGTTTACTTTATATTTCCTATATTACCCATCCAACAACAGGAGGAGTAACAGCTTCATTTGCAAGCTTAGGAGATATTATTATTGGTGAACCTCAAGCATTGATTGGATTTGCAGGAAGACGTGTCATTGAAAGTACGCTTAAACAAAAATTACCGGAAAACTTTCAAACAACAGAATTTATGGAAGAACAAGGATTTGTTGATTTAATTGTGAAACGTCAAGAAATGCGTTCAACACTTATTAGAATTTTAAAAATGCATGGTAAGGGGGCATAAAGATGTCTTTAAGTCAAGTAGAAAAAGAAATTGAAAAGTTACAAAAAGAACTTCTTGATTGCAATCAAGAAAGAAAAAAAGAAATCGAAAGTCAAATCAAAAAACAAGAAGAATATTATCAACATCTTTCACCTTATGATCATGTTTATCTTGCTAGAAAAAGTACACGACCAAATATTAAAGATTATATCAATCATCTCTTTGATGATTTTATTGAATTACATGGAGATCGTTTAGCAAAAGATGATGGTTCAATTGTTGGAGGTATTGGTTTATTTAATCAACAACCTGTAACAATTATTGGTCATTTAAAAGGAAAAACTTTAGAAGATAATTTAAAATGTAATTTTGGAATGTCTTCACCAGAAGGCTATCGAAAGGCAATGCGCTTAATGAAACAGGCAGAAAAATTTAAACGTCCTATTATTGCTTTTGTCGATACTCCAGGAGCTTATCCAGGAATGGAAGCAGAAATGCATGGAATTGGAGAAGCAATTGCTCGAAATCTTTTAGAAATGTCTCTTTTAAAAGTTCCTATTATTACTATTGTTATTGGTGAGGGAGGTTCTGGAGGAGCTTTGGCTTTAAGTGTGAGTGATCGCTTAGTCATGTTAGAAAATAGTGTTTATTCGATTTTATCTCCTGAAGGATTTGCTTCTATTTTATGGAAAGATCAAGAAGGAAAGCGTGTTGCAGAGGCTGCAAGCTTAATGAAATTAACAGCTAAGGATCTTTATGAGCGTCATATTATTGATCATATCATAGATGAAGATTTAAAAGGGGCTACTGTTGAAAGTTATGAAGTTTATCGACAAATAAAAGAATATTTAAATACAAATCTTAAAGAATTACAAAAGTTATCGACATCTCAATTGATTAATAAACGTTATGAAAAATATAGAAAGATAGGACAAGTATTTTAAAGGAGAAAAAGATGAATGGAATTGAAATTGTTTCTACAGGTTATGCCAAAATTGAAAAGACTTTAGATAATCAACAACTTGAACAAATGGTAGAAACATCTAATGAATGGATCGTTTCACGAACGGGTATTTTAAAAAGACATCTTTCAGATAAATCAAGTGCCTTTCTAGCTATTGAAGCTGCTAAAAAAGCAACTCAAAATCAAGATTTAAGTCAACTTGCTTTAATTATTGTAGCTACGATGACACCAGAAAATAATACGCCAAGTAATGCCTGTCTTGTACAAAAAGCTTTAGGTTTGAATCATCAATCAATGATGTGTTTTGATATTAATGTTGCTTGTAGTGGTTATGTTTATGCTTTAAAAGTTGCTCAAAGCTTGTTAGAAGAAAATCAATATGGACTTGTTATTGGAAGTGAACAATTAAGCTCTATTGTAGATTATCAAGATCGTAATACGTGTATTTTATTTGGAGATGGTGCAGCCGCTACGTTGATTAAAAAAAGTCAAAAGCTTTTTTATAGTTATTTAGATAGTGATGGAAATGAAGAAGTACTATTTTCTAAAAGAAATGATTATTTAAAAATGAAAGGTCAAGATGTTTTTAAATTTGCTATTAAAGCAATTCCTTTAAGTATTGATCATGTCTTAAACCAAGCAAAAATGACATTAAATGATATTGATTACGTGATTTGTCATCAAGCAAATGAAAGAATTATTAAACATGTTTATAAAAAATATCAATGTTCAAGTGAAAAGTTTTATATGAACTTACAAGAATATGGAAACACCTCAGCAGCGAGTATTCCATTAGCTTTAGCGAAGATGAATGAACAAGGGTTACTTCAAAAAGGAATGAAAATCATTCTCGTTGGCTTTGGTGGAGGACTTACTTGGGGTGCAATTTTAATGGAATGGTAAGGAGAACAAAATGAAATTAAATGAGTTATTAAATATTAAATATCCTATTATTCAAGGAGGAATGGCCAATATTGCTACCGGTGCCTTTGCTGCAAGTGTTTCTAATGCAGGAGGTTTGGGTTTGATTGGAGCTGGAGGAATGAATGCTAAAATGTTAAAAGCAGAAATTCAAGCATGTAAAAAATTAACAAATCAACCTTTTGGTGTCAATATTATGTTACTCAATCCAGATGCCAAAGAAATGGCACAAATCGTTATTGATGAACATGTCCCAGTTGTGACAACTGGTGCTGGAAATCCAGGTGTATATATAAAAATGTGGAAAGAAGCAGGAATTAAAGTTTTACCTGTTGTTCCTAGTGTGGCTCTTGCTAAAAGATTAGAACGTGCAGGTGTGGATGGTTTAATTGTTGAAGGTTGTGAAGCAGGAGGACATATTGGTGAGGCAACGACTATGGCGCTTGTTCCTCAAGTTGTAAGTAATGTTTCTATTCCTGTTATTGCTGCAGGAGGGATTGCCAGTGGCAAGCAAATGTTAGCAGCTTATGCCTTAGGTGCTTGTGGTGTACAAATTGGAACAGTTTTACTCGCAAGTAAAGAATGTCCAATTCATGAAAATTATAAACAAGCAATTTTAAAGGCAAAAGATACTTCGACAACTGTTACAGGAAGAATTAATGGAACACCAGTAAGAATCTTAAAAAATAAAATGGCAAAAGCTTATATTCAAAAAGAAAAAGCAGGAGCAGATATGATGGAACTTGAAAAATATACTTTAGGTTCATTAAAAAAAGCTGTTTTTGAGGGAAATGTTGATGAAGGTTCTTTGATGGCAGGACAAGTTGCAGGAATGATTCATGAAATTAAACCCGTTAAACAAATTTTAGAAGAAATGATGAGTGAGTTACAAGAAACTTATTCAAATTTGGAGATTTAAAATGTTAGAAATCAATCAAAAAAGCTTAACTGTTCCTTTAATTCAAGGAGGAATGGGAGTTGGTGTTTCTCTAGGAAGTTTGGCAGGGCATGTTGCTAAGTGTGGGGCGATGGGAGTTATTTCTACAGCGCATCCAGGATACAAGGAAGATGATTTTGAAAGTAATCATCGTCAAGCCAATATTCGTGCTTTAAAAAAAGAAATTTTAAAAGCACAAAAGTTTTCTCAAGGAAAAGGTTTAGTAGCCATCAATGCGATGGTTGCTTTAAAAGATTATGATGAATTGATCAATGCAGCATTAGAGAGTAAAGTTGATGCTATTATTTCAGGAGCTGGACTTCCTTTACGTTTACCAGAATTGGTAAAAGATCATGATGTTTTAATTGCTCCAATTGTTTCAAGTGGTAAAGCCTGTAAGGTAATCATAAAACATTGGCTCAAAAAATATCAACGTACACCAGATTTTATTGTTATTGAAGGAAGTCAAGCAGGTGGACATTTAGGGTTTAAAAAAGAAGATTTAGAAAATCAAACATGCCAAAGTTTAGAAGAAATTTTTAAAGATGTTGAAGAAATTGTAGAAAATAATAAATTGAACATTCCTATTTTTGTAGCAGGAGGAATCAGTCAAAGAAGTGATGTTAAGCATTTCTTTGATCTAGGTGTCGATGGTATTCAAGTAGCAACACGCTTTATTACAACTTATGAATGTGATGCTTCTATCAAATATAAAGAAGCCTTCTTAAAAGCTAGAAAGGAAGATATTGGTTTTGTTTCTTCTCCTGTTGGAATGCCAGGAAGAGCAATGCAAAATAGTTTTGTTAAAAAAACCAAGAAAGAAAAAATACCTGTTAAAAAATGTTATCAATGTTTAATTCCTTGTGATGTTAAAAATACACCTTATTGTATTTCAAGAGCTTTAATAGAAGCAGTTAAAGGAAATTTAGAGGATGGTCTTATTTTTACAGGAGCTCATGGTTATAGGCAAGATCATTTGATGCATGTTGATGAAGTGATTCATGAATTAATGGAGGATGACAAATGAAATTAGGAATTATTTATGCTGGTCAAGGAAGTCAAGTTGTGGGGATGGGAAAATCATTTTATCCTCATGAAATCTTTGATCAAAATGAAGATTTAAAGGAATTATGTTTTAATGGACCACTTGAAAAACTATCTTATACACCATATACCCAACCATGTATGGTGATGGTTGCAACAATCATTACAGATTTATTAAAAGAACATGGAATTGTGCCTGATTATACAGCAGGTCTTTCTTTAGGGGAATATTCAGCATTATATTGTGCAGGTGTTTTTAAAAGACAACAAGTAATTGATCTTGCGCGTTTTAGAGGAAAAGTCATGCAAGAAGCAGTATCAGAAATTGAAAGTGAAATGATTGCCGTTTTAGGAATGAAGGAAGAACTTTTACAAGATTTGTGTCATCAAGCAAGTTCATTAGGGGTTGTTTCTATTTCTAATTATAATTGTCCTGGTCAACTTGTTGTTGCTGGTGAAAAGAAGGCTGTGGAAAAAGTTAAAGAATTAGCTTTAGAAAATAAAGCGAGAAGAGTGATTGCTTTAAATACGAGTGGACCTTTTCATACGTCTTTATTAAAAGAAGCGTCACTTGCTTTAAAAGAAAGATTTAAAAAAGAAACTTTTCATGAAATGAAAATACCTGTTATTTTTAATACTTTAGGTCATGAAATCGAATATCAATCAATACCAGAAATTTTAGAAAAGCAAGTGATGTCACCTGTTTACTTTGAAAAAAGTATTCGCTATATGATAGATCAAGGTGTTGATACGATCATTGAAGTAGGACCAGGAAAGGTATTAAGTGGTTTTGTTAGAAAGATAGATCGAAGTATTCAGCTTTATCAAATAGAAGATATGGAATCATTGAAAAAAACAGTGAAAGCTTTGAAGGGAGAATAAAATGAGATTAGAAAATAAAATTGCTCTTGTTACAGGTGGAGGACAAGGTATTGGTAAAGAAATTGCTAAAACATTAGCTTTAAATGGTGCTTTTGTTTTAATTAATTATATAGATTTAGGGAATAATCAAGAAATTGCTCAAATGACAAAAAATGAAATTGAAAGTCTTGGAGGAAAATGTGAAATCTTACCTGCAAATGTAGCAAGTTATGATGAAACATTAGAGATGTTTAAAACAATTAAAAATGAATATGGAAGATTGGATATTTTAATTAATAATGCAGGAATTACAAAAGATGGCTTAATGTTACGCATGAAAGAAAATGATTTTGATGCAGTTATTGATGTCAATTTAAAAGGAACATGGAATTGTATGAAACATGCGACAAAATTAATGATGAAACAAAAATATGGACGTATTGTTTCCATGTCATCTGTTGTAGGCGTTATGGGAAATGCTGGACAAGTCAATTATGCTGCTAGTAAATCAGGAATTATTGGAATGACAATGTCTCTTGCTAGAGAGGTTGGAAGTCGTGGTATTACTGTTAATGCAGTAGCACCAGGTTTTATTCAAACAGCAATGACAGATGTTTTAAGTGATGATATTAAAGAACAAATGAAAAGTCAAATTCCTTTAGGAGCATTTGGAAGTGTTCAAGATATTGCAAATGCAGTTGTTTTTCTAGCAAGTGATGAAGCAAAGTACATTACTGGACAAACATTGCATGTTGATGGTGGCATGGCTATGTAAAGGAGAAGCATATGAAAAGAAGAGTTGTCGTAACAGGAATAGGTGCTTTAACACCTATTGGAAATAATGTAAATGATACATGGAAGGGTATTTTAAATCATCAATGTGGGATTGATTTGATTCAATCATTTGATACTTCAAATATGAAGGTAAAAGTAGCAGGTGAATTAAAGAACTTTGAAGCTACTGAATATTTAGATAAAAAAGATGTTCGTAAAATGGATAAATTTATTCAATATGGACTGATTGCAGCTAAAGAAGCTATCAAAGATTCTAAATTAGAGATAGATTCTATAAATCATGATCGTTTTGGGGTAGTAGTATCAAGTGGTATTGGAGGATTAGGATCTATTGAAGAAAATCATCAACGTGGTTTAAAGAAAGGATTTGATCGTGTTTCTCCATACTTTATTCCTATGACCATTGTTAATTTAGCAGCTGGTCAAATTGCCATTGCCTTTAAAGCACAAGGACTTGCTACATGTCCTGTAACAGCTTGTGCGGGAGGAACAAATGCTATTGGTGATGCCTTTAGAAATATTCGTGATGGTTATTTAGATGTAACCATTGCTGGAGGTTGCGAAGCAAGCATTACTCCTCTTGGTATTGGTGGTTTTACATCAATGAAAGCTTTAAGTGAATCACATGATCCCAAACGTGCCTCCATTCCTTTTGATAAAGAAAGAAATGGTTTTGTCATGGGCGAAGGAGCAGGAATGCTTGTTTTAGAAGAACTTGAACATGCTAAAGCAAGAGGGGCACATATTTATTGTGAAATGGTAGGTTATGGTGTTAGTTGTGATGCTTATCATATGACAGCTCCAGCTCCTGAAGGTATTGGAGGTGCTAAAGCCATGATCAATGCACTTCAAGATGCTTCTCTTGAAGCTAATCAAATTGATTATATTAATGCTCATGGAACATCAACACCGATGAATGATAAGTTAGAAACGGCTGCAATCAAAAAAGCTTTTAAAAATCATGCTCATAAAGTAGCTGTATCTTCAACAAAAGGAAATACAGGTCATTGTTTAGGAGCTGCTGGTGGAATTGAAGGTGTTTTATGTGTTAAAGCATTAGAAGATAACTTTATTCCAGCAACTATTAATTATCAAAATTTTGATGAAGAATGCGATTTAGATATTGTTGCAAATCATGGAAGAAAACAAGTATTAAATTATGTAATGTCAAATTCATTAGGTTTTGGAGGGCATAATGCCTCAATTATTTTTAAGAAATATGGAGAAGAGTAATGGAACTTAATAGTAATCAAATACAAGAAATCAATCCTCATCGTTATCCTTTTGCCTTAGTAGATCGAATTACAGATTATAAACCAGGTGAGTATGCTAAAGGAATCAAATGTGTCAGTGTTAATGAAATGCATTTTTGTGGACATTTTCCAAGTCATCATGTCATGCCAGGAGTTTTGATTGTCGAAGCTTTGGCACAAGTAGGATGTATTGCTATTTTATCAAAAGAAGAAAATAAAGGAAAAATTGCTTTTTTTGGTGGTATTAAAAATTGTCGTTTTAAAGGACAAGTAACACCAGGGGATGTTTTAGAAATGGAATGTGTTCTTACTAAACAAAAAGGACCCGTAGGAATTGGTGAAGCTATTGCAAAAGTAAATGGTAAAGTTGTTTGCAAAGCTGAACTTACATTTGCAATTCAATAATCTTGAATTGCAATTTTTTTTATTTTATCATGATAAAGAGGTGAAACTATGAAACTGATAGAGCTAGAAGAAGTTGATTCAACAAATGATTATTTAAAAAGAGAATATCAAAATTTACCTATGCAAACATGTGTCACTGCCAAATATCAAACAAAAGGTAGAGGTAGAAATGGTCATGTTTGGGAAAGTCATGCAAATGAGAATTTGATTATGAGTTTTTTATTTAAAGATTTTCATAAAATAGAAGATGCTTGGAAAATGACACAATTAGCAACATGTAGTGTTGTTGGTTTACTTGATCGTTATCGTATTAAAGCAACGATTAAATGGCCTAATGACATTTATGTCGATGGAAAAAAGATTTGTGGTATTTTAGTAGAAACAATTTTAGATCCTGATTTAAAAGGAGTCATTGTAGGAATAGGATTGAATGTTAATAATGAAGATTTTCAATCAATGAAACAAATTACTCATAAAGAGTATAAAATATCTAAACTTGCTATTGGACTGAAAACATTTATGTTGATTTATTATAATTTATATCAAACAAATCAGTTTCATAAGGTTTTAGAATACGCTAATAGTATTTCTTATTTAAAAGATCAATGGGTAGAATATGGTGATTATGGAGAAGTTTGTTTTCAAAAGCTATTAGATGATGGTTCTGTTTTATTTGTTGATCGACAAGGAAAAACATATAAACAGGTAATTAATGAAATATCTTTACATAATAAATAAAAGTGCAGGCTTAAGCTTGCACTTTTACAATATAACAGTATTTCTTATAAAAGGATATGCCATATCCTTTTACATGAAGATATCCCTCATTGATGATTTCTTCTTCATATTTATTATCAATGATTTGTTGGACTCCTTCACTTGCATCACTTATTAAATCTTTAACGCTCTTAGAATGTTTACATTCTAAAACAAGAGCTGTCTGAAAGATTTGTTTAGGTAAGATACATAAATCAAATCTTCCATGCACCGCTTCTCGATTTGATTTGATCTTTTTACCACTAAAGAGTCCTAATAGAAAACCATGATAAAAAGATTCTTCATTATCAAAGTAACTGATACTTCTAGATAAGATATCTCCTAGTATTTCATTTGCTTGATCTACATCTCCTTTAACAAGACTTTGATAAAGATCTTCTTTTCTTACAAAAGTATAGTCTTCAAAATAAGACATGAAAGTTTGTTTATAGATTTCATAGACTTCTTTATTGGGAATAATCAGTTTATACTTATTTTCTCCTAAATCTTCTTTTATCTTTAAATATCCTGTAAGTAAAGGAAAACTATAGATATTATTAATATTATTTCGTTAAAGACTTTCCTTGAATGAGTTGTTCAAATTCTTCATGAAGTTCATCACTGCCATTTTGAATATAGTTGACAACAAGATCATTTCCACTGGTATTTGCCCAGAAGGAAATAGGTTTGTTATCAAAGCTATTTAATTTACAATCAACATACATAAGTGTACTCCAAGGATTATAGATTTCGATGTTTCCAAATAAATAACCATCATACCATTCTTTAACTTCATCTACATAATCTGTTAGATTATAATCTTTTAATAATTGTAAGATTTCTTTTTTTGTAAAGCCAAAATACTCATTACCCTATCTTTTTAAATAATAATTTATTTAGAAGAGATGAGATAAAGTTTGTTGAAAGAAACAATGATAATATAAGTGAACTTTATTCTCTTTCAGATTTTAAAACAGCTGGTAAGATGGGGGTTAGAAAATCAGATGATTATATGAAAAACTATTTTGTTTCACAATATGGAGCCATTAAAGATGTTGATTTTTTATAAAAATGAGCATAATAAATAAGTGTACTTAATGAGTGCACAAGTTGTTAACTAAGCTTTAGTAGTAACCTCCCGTTATAAGGGTTCAGGTGAGACTAGAGCTTTTATTTTATAAAAAGGAGAAAATTATGTCAAAAGGTAAAGAATTTGTAAAAGATACAATAGTAACAGCAATATTGGTAGATGGAGGATTTTATAGACGTAGAGCTTATGCTCGGTTAGGAGATAAATCTCCAAAAGAAAGAGCTGATGAATTAGAGTCATATTGTAAAAGACATTTAAACGAAAAAATATATGGAATTCAGACATCTCATAGATTATATAGAATTTTTTATTATGATTGTTTACCAGTTTCTAAAAATATATATAATCCTTTAACAAAAAAACAAGTTGATTTATCTAAAACGGATACATATAAATGGGCAACAGAATTTTTTGATTTTCTAAAAGAAAAAAGAAAATTTGCATTGAGATATGGGCAATTGGCGGAAGGACAAGCTCATTATTCATTAACAGAAAAAACATTTAAAAAATTATGTAATGGTACTATTAAATTTGAAGATTTAGAAGAAAAAGATTGTATTCTTCAAATTGAACAAAAGGGAGTAGATATGAGGATTGGGTTAGATATTGCTTCATTAGCATATAAAAAGCAAGTAGATCAAATTGTTTTAATATCAGGAGACAGTGATTTCGTTTCTGCAGCTAAGCTTGCAAGAAGAGAAGGTATAGATTTTATTTTAGATCCACTTGGAGCACCTGTAAAACCTGATTTATTTGAGCATATCGATGGGTTAAGAACATGCGATTCAAATTTTAAAATTTCAGATAAAAAATAGCAAAAAAAATTACATTTACAAGTTGTTATATTTTATAATTAGGTTTAATAAAAGATATTACATTTAAAAAGAGAACGGTTCGCAATTAACGATTGTTCTCTTTTTGTTAACTTTTTTTAATTGTTATAGTGTTGTTAATTTTCAAAAATATTTCTTACAAAGTACACTAAATAATTTGATTAATTATTATTTTTTATTTGATATATTGTAGTTCTTGTAATTTTTGATAGATTTGGTTTGCAAGTAATTGATTGAATGTATCATTACCTGCGAATTTGTCTTCTTTTAGAAGACTTGATGGGATATAGCTATTTGTAAGATCTTTTTGATCTTGTTCAGTAGCTGTAATATTTGCATCTTTTAAGCCATTTGTAAGAAGATAAGTTCTAAAGTCTAAGAAGTGATCTTTATGTTCTTCTTTTAAGATGTTATTATCGTCTCTTACAAGGTTGTTTTGTCTTTTTGATGTCATTGATACAACAATATATTTTTGTGTTTTAATTTGGTTTAAAATAGCTCTTTGATAAGTGATTGTACGATAAACATCTTGGTTGTTTTGTTTATCATAGTTTCCAGAAAAGATAATAACGATATCATTTTCATTGAATTCAGGAAGTGTTGCTTCGATTTGTGCAGGAGCTGTTAGGGTAACAGCTTTTCCAGATTTGTCTCTTGTAAATGTATGAATATTACGAGATGAATCGTAAGCTAAAGTTCCTTTAATACCTTGAATGGTAACTTCATCGAAGTTTGATCCACTATTTTTTAAAGCTTCTACTTGTTCACCTTTTTCATTATAGAAAGTAAGGTCTACAGCTTCTTTATCACCAGGGATGGTGATATTATTAGCGAAAATCTTTGTTCTTCCTACACGAATAGATAAATCAAAAGTTGTATCTTGGTTTCCACCGAATTTAATAATTTCACTATTTGTAAGTGATTCTAAATTAAGTGGGTAACTAGCGAATTCACTTCCCAAGGTAAAGCTATCACCAATACAATAAATACGTTGACTATTTTTTTCCTTTTTTGTTTTTGTTTTTGTTGTTTCTTCTTTTGTTGTAGTTGTTGTTTTTTCTTCTGATTGGTATTTTTTAGCGTTTTGACTTGTTGAAAAACGGTCATAACCAATTAAACCAACAATCATAGCAAGTAAAACAACAACAGTAATAGAAAAAGTAACTTTTTTCATATTAGTAATAGTAGTAATGACTACCAGATATAGATTTTGCTTTTGTTAAAACACTTCCTAAAACGTTTACATTATTTCTTTGAAGTAGTTTTACACAATTTGCAGCATCTTTTTTATTAGTATCTTGTGAAGAAATAGCAAAAATAGTCCCGTCAACGGCATTTCCTACAGGAATGGCATCAGATATCATTCCAACAGGAGCACAGTCAATAATAATGAAATCAAAGGATTTCTTTAATTCATTAATATAATCTTTAAATACATGTGATCCTAATAATTCAGAAGGATTAGGAATATGAATCCCACTTGTTAAAACAGCCATAGTACCTGCAAAAGAAGGATCTTTTACACTTTGGAAGTATTCAACATTTAATTTTTTAGTTTGACGATATTCAAGTAAAGCATCTGTTAAACCATGTTTGTTTGATAATCCCATATATTTATGTAAAGTATTTTTTCTTAAATCACAATCAATTAATAAAACTCTATTATATTTTGTTGCAAAAATATAAGCAAGGTTAATAGATAGTGTTGTTTTTGCTTCACCAGCTTGTGATGAAGTAATACAAATTGATTTAATGTCTTTGTCTACTGTAGAAAATTCAATGTTTGTACGAATATGACGAAAGATTTCAGTATAATCAAATTGGCTATGTTTTTTATTTTTCTCTAAAATATTTAATGTTTTTCTTTTACTCGTTTTTTTTGCCATAATTATCTCCTTTTAAATATTTTTTTAAAGAAGGATGTTTTTCCTTCAATAGGATCAACTTCTTCATTGTTGATGATATGTAGAGGATTTTCATACATTAATGTATGAATATCTTCATAACTATATTTCTTTACAAGTAAATCAAAGACTTCTTGTAAACAAGGAGAACGATGTCCGTCACAACGATGAGTATCCGTTGCAATTACATGAAGTAATCCTTGATTTAATAATTGATAAGCAAACTTTTGAGCATGTTTACCATGATATCCCAAAAAGCTTGTTGCATTAACTTGAATAAGATAACCATTATCTATAAAATCTTGAATTCTTTCGATATCTAAAGAATCTTTAAAGTATCTTTCAACATGAGCAATAACGGGAGTATATCCTTTATATTGAATTTCATAAAGACGATCTTCTACTTCATTTTCATTTCCTAATTCTTTTCTAACATCAAATTCTACAAGTAAATAATGGGTATTTTCAATAGGTATAAAGATGTTTTGTTCAAGTGCTTCTAGATAATCATGATTTAAGAAGAGTTCACACCCTTCTAAAACTTCAATATTATAAACTCTAGCAAGCTCTTTTAAATCATGAATTCTATCTTTAATAACTTCTAAATCTTTTAAAGTATGTTTTCCAGAAACAACATGAGGTGTTGCGACAATCGTAGAAATACGATTATTTTTAGCTTTTTCTAAAGCCTTTTTAGCATCTTCAAGTGATGGCATTCCATCATCTATATCCCATGCATAATGACCATGTATATCAATAAAAGCCATAACTAATCCTCAAAATAAGGAATAACGCCAAGATTTGGAATTTCTAAATATTTTTCAACGTCTTCTTGAGTATGTAAACGATTATCTAACATGAATCTAATAAAGATAATACCAATACTTAAAATAGCACCTACTAAACCACCAATAACTATATTTTTAGGAACACTTGGTGAAACAGGTGATGTTTGAAGTTTTGCATCATCAACTGTTGTAATATTGTTGATATTTAAAGTTTCTTTTACTTCATTTGTGAAGACATTAACCGTTGTATCAACAATTTTTTTACTGAGTTGTGGATCAGTTGTTGTTGCTGAAATAGAAATAATTTGGGTATCTGTTTCATTTGAAATAGATAAAGCAGAAGAAATAACATTTGTATCAACATTTAATTCTTTAGCAACTTTACTTTGAATATTGTTTCCTCCAAGTAAAGCTACATAGTTTTTAGTCATCGAATTATTTGAGTTAATTTGTGAATAGTCAACGATTCCTTCGTTAACTTCTGGTTTTGGGAAAATACTAGCTTCAAATGAAGATCAATATATTGCTTACAAATTGATTATGGCAGGATATAGAATTAAATACTGTGCGGATTCAGAAGTGATTCATTCGCATGATTTTAGTTTTAAAACGCTTTATAAAAGATATCAGGATACAGGTGATTTTTATAGAACGGAACCATATATGAATAATTATGGGACTAATAGCACCGGAGCTGGAATGGCTAAATATATTTTGAAAAGAATTATTGAAGATAAGAATTGGAAAGCTGCAATTGAGTTTATTCCCAATATGGCGGCTAGATTCTTAGGTATGAAAGTAAAAAAATAAAATTAAAATTTAAAAGTGAGGAAAATATGAAACAATGTGATTCGAAAATTGCAATATTATTAGCTACTTATAATGGTGAAAAATATATTCAAGAACAATTAGATTCTTTATTAGATCAAAGTTATCAGGATTTCAAAATATATATTCATGACGATGACTCTAAAGATATGACGGTTGACATATTAATGAAATATAAAAAAATGTTTCCTAAAAAAATAGAGATCTTAGAAGGAAAAAGCACAGGGAGTCCTAAAAATAATTTTTTATATTTGTTGGGTAATGTTGATGCTGAATATTATATGTTTTGTGACCAAGATGATTTTTGGAAAAAAGATAAAGTTCAAAAAACATATGATAAAATGATAGAGAATGAAGAAAAAAATAAATCTAAACCAATTCTTGTGTTTTCTGATTTAGAAGTTGTAAATGAAAAATTAGAAAGTTTATCATTGAGTATGAATAAGTTACAAAATTTAAAACCTAATAAAATTTTTATAAATGATTTATTATGTCAAAATGTGATAACTGGATGTACTGTAATGATCAATTATTATTTAAGAAATCTAAGTTTAAAATTAAAAGAGTGTGAGAATATTATTATGCATGATTGGTGGATTTCGTTAGTGGCAGCGAAATATGGAATAATTGTTTATTGTGATGAACAATTAATATTATATAGACAACATAGTAAGAATAATGTTGGAGCAAAAAAATTATATAGTTTTAAATATCTTAAAAGTAGATTATTAAATTTAAAAGAGACAAGAGATTCAATTAATAAAACTAGAATTCAAGCAGAAGAATTTTGTAATACATTTGGAATGGATGACAATTATTTAATTTATCTCTATTCTCAACTGTCTAATGTTAGTAAATTTAGAAGAATAAGTTTCTATATTAAAAATAAAATTTGGAAAAGTGGATTAGTTCGAAATCTAGGATTAATTATTTACGGCTAATTTATCATATAAAAAGAGGAAAAATATATGTTAATATTGTATTTTTTATTAATTGTTTTAGGAATTTTTATAAAAAAGAATAAACCACTATTTGCAGTGATGGTAATGTTTTCATTTATGCTTTTTGCGTATAGATATGGAGGAGCGGACTACACTGTTTATCAAAATAGATTTATATGGTATAAAGAAACAAGTGGTTTCACTGAATTACTATTTACAAAATATATATCATTATTTCATATGTTTAATTTGAATTTTGAATCATTCATGAAGGTTTCGGCATTATTGTGTTTAATATTACCTACATATTTTATTTGGAAGATGTCAGATTATCCATGTAGAGCATTTGCAATTTACATGTTGTATTCTATGCCTATTGATGGAATACAAATAAGAAATTCTATTTCTTTTGCATTTGTATTAATAGGATTTATTTTTTTATTAAAACAAGAAAAGAACAGTGAGCCACTTTATTTGTTTTTTGTAATTGCTGCTTCTTTATTTCATACTGCGTCTATTCTTTTTTTAATATTTCTTCCTGTTAATCGTTTTAAAAATAAAAAAATATCTTTTGAAGTGTTTTTTGTGTTTTTTTTAGAACTTTTAATTTGTTATCTTGCAAGAAATAAGCTTCAATTATTTTTATCTGGTATAACATCAATTAATATTGGCTATTTTCTAAGTCATGCAGTTGCAGATAATCATATTATTTTTGTTTATATAATTAAATCATTAATAATGTTCTTGATTGAATACTGCCTTATTTTTGTTCAAAAAAAGTGTTCAAAACATTATGACAATCGATATCTTTTATTTTTAGAAAAAATAAATTTAGTAGGTTTGTTTATTATCCCATTGTATTTTTTTGGTGTAGACTTATATCGAATGCAGAGATATTTATTTGTACTTAATATAGTGGGTTTATTTGCCAAGAAAGTTTACATGTCTTCAAATAATCGAATTTCATACTATTTTTTATCTTATGGTGGATTTTGTGTTATCTATTACTTATTTTTAATTCATACTAGCGATTATATGTCAACGATTATACCATTGCTAAACAACAATGTTCTTTTTTAGATATTAATCATAAAAATCAGAATATATGATAATACGTTATATATTATTAATTATAGAAAAAGTTAAAGGAAAGGAAATGTATACTTGTAATTTTTTTAATTCCAAGTTGCTGGAAAGTGTTAATGAAAATTTCTTTTGTTATGAGTAATTGTCCAAGGAAACCGACGGGTGGACATAAAATTATATTTGAATATATGAATTATTTATCAAAAAATCATAATGTAACAGCATATTTTGGATATGAGGATAGTTATGAAAAATTTAATATACCTATTTTTTTGAAAAGATTCCTTGCTAAAAATGCAACAAAATTTTTTAGACCAAGATGGTTTGTATTTTCAAAAAATATAAAAAAAGTGTGTATAGATGATATAAATGATACTACTATTTTCGATGCGGACATTATTATAGCAACAGATGTAAAAACTGCAAAACCTGTATATAATCTTAGAAAAAATAAAGGAAATAAATTTTATTTCATACAAGATTTTGAAAATTGGTATGTATCTGATGATTATGTGAAAAACACGTACAAGTTAGAAATGAATAAGATTGTTGTTTCAAAATGGTTAAAAGATTTGGTTTCATCAATAAGCCAAGAAAAAATATATTATGTTTCTAATTCAATAAATACTAGTATTTTTAAAAATGAAAATGTAACAAGAATACCTCACAGTATTGTGTTTCAATATAGAAGTAACAAAGCTAAGGGATGTAAATATGCGATAGAGGTTATATCTAGATTAAAAGAAAAATATGATGATTTACAGGTAGTAATAATTAGTAATGAGAAAAAAAATGATGATATTCCAAATTGGTGTGAGTATTATTTTAATGTTTCTCAAAATGATGTTTCTAAAATAAATAATAGATCACAAGTTTTTTTATGTACGTCTATTGAAGAAGGATTTGGGTTACCAGGATTAGAAGCAATGGCGTGTGGATGTGCTGTTGTTTCAACTGCTTACGAAGGTATTTTTGAATATGCTATTGATAGAGAAAATGCATTACTATCTCCTATCAAAGATGTTGATGCTATGATAAATAATGTAATTATGCTATTCGAAAATGATGAATTGAGAAAAAAAATAGTTGATAATGGAATGAAAACTGCAAAAGAAAGATCTTTCAAAAAGGCTGCAGATGAATTTGAAAATATTATTATTAAAAAATAATATATAAAGAAGGAAAAATAGTATTGAATGTGAACTGATGAAAATAGATAAATTGTTTATTACACAGTTACATAGTAAGAATTAAGATTTTATTTGTTTGTATTGGAAAAAATATTGCTAATTATAAAAATACCAATATTATATAGGTAGGATTGTCTCCTTGTTCCATTGTGTTTTGTAGTATACATCTTTTTTAATTATACTATAAGGCAAAAAAGGTCGAGTAAATTTATGTAACGTGTTTATATCTATGCTAATCGTAGATTAAGCACAGAAATGGAGGAAAAATGAAAAAAGTTGGAATTGTCACACTTTATAAAGATAATTTTGGATCGATATTACAAGCGTATTCGACATGTTTTTTTATTAGTAAATTAAATTATAAATGTAACATTTTGCAAGTGCAATATGTTAATAGTTTTAGTGAAAAATTAAAGAAAATATTTAGAAATTTTTTCAAATGTATAGGCTATAGAAATTATTATCAAGATAGAAAAAAAATGAGGGAAACTTCAAAGAAAGAAATAAATTTATTATCATATAATACAAAAAATGAGATGGATAATTTTATTCAAACTGTTTTTGAAGTTCAATACGTAAATTCAAATGAATTAGATTTATTGAATAATAGTTACGATTATTTTATTGTTGGAAGTGATCAAATATGGAATGGATATGATGATTTTAGATATTTAACATTTGCTGATCAAAACAAACGAATTGCTTTAGCACCTAGTTTTGGGTCCAGTAATATAAAGGATTATTACAAATCTGACATTGCTAAAGCACTTAAGAAATTTAGTGTTTTATCTTCTAGAGAAGAATCTGGAGTAGCTCTAATCAAGAATTTATCAGGAAAAGAAGCAATGAGGTTACCTGATCCAACTTTATTTCTTTCGAAAGAAGAGTGGATACAATTTTCTACAAAAGGGATTTGTAAGAAGAACTTCATATTACTACATTTTTTGAATAAACCAAGTGATTTGGCGATTAATACAATTAATGAATATTTAAAGGAAAGAGAATGTACAGTTTATTGTATTTGCAATAAATATGATGAATATAAAAGTTTATTGAGATTTGAATTTATTGATATTAATCCGTATGACTATATTGCATTGATTAATAAAGCTGATTTTATTTTTACTGATTCTTTTCATTCTACGTTATTTTCATTAAATTTAGAAACACAGTTTTTTACATTTGAACGTCAATATTTGCATGAGATTTCTCAAAGTAGCAGAATTATAGATTTACTTAGTAGATTGAATATGGTGGATAGATACATAATAGATGAAAGAAAAGATTTTATTAATCTTGAGTGTTGGAATTCTGATCAGCTTTTTGAAATAGAAAGAGATAATTTGAAGAAATATTTAAGAGAGGCATTAGAAAATTAAAGTATGAAAGGTTATAAATACTTATTTAAAAATATTGGTTTATTAACTATAAGTCAATTTGGTACTAAGATTCTTGTTTTTTTATTAGTTCCTTTATATACGAGTGTTTTATCAACATCAGAATATGGGACATATGATCTTTTTGTTACAACAATTAATTTGTTAGTTCCAATTGTTACCTTAAATCTTAGTGATGCAGTTTTGTTATTTGCTTTGGACGAAAAGGTCGATTGCTCAGAAGTTCTTTCTATTGGATTAAAATATTCCTTATATGGTTTTTTTGCTTCTTTATTATTTTTAATAATTAATTTAGCAATTGATTTTTTTCCAGCAATAACACTTTATTGGTATTACTTTCCTGTTTTGCTATTATTGACTATTATAAATACTCTTTTTACAGGTTTTTCTAGGGGAATAGATAAGGTAAAAGAAACCTCAATAAGTGGTATAATTTGTTCTGCAACGATGATAGGTTGTAACTTATTATTTTTACTAGTGCTAAAATGGGGATTACATGGTTATTTTTTAGCAAATATAATAGCCATGACTACGCAAATAATTTATCTTTATATTTCTTGTGAATTAAAGAAATTTATTAACCCTAAGATTAATGGAAAACTTGAAAAAGAAATGAAGAACTATTCTATGCCACTTATTATGAATAATGTAGGATGGTGGGTAAATAATAGTTCTGATAGATATATCGTTACATGGTTGTCAGGTATATCTGCTAATGGGATATATTCTGTGGGGTATAAAATTCCTTCTATTTTAAATATGTTTCAATCCATTTTTAGTCAAGCTTGGACAATGTCTGCTGTTAAAGATTTTGATTCTAATGATAGCAATGGCTTTTTTTCTAAAATGTATAGCATATATAATTGTGGAATGGTACTAGTTTGCTCAGCAATTGTAATGACTTCTCGATTGCTTGCACACATATTATATGTAAATGATTTTTTTACTGCATGGCAGTATGTCCCTTTTTTAACAATAGCAATTGTTTTTGGCTCGTTATCTGGCTTTTTTGGTGGAATCTTTGCTGCAGCAAAAGATTCAAAGCTATTTGGAAAGTCAACTATAATAAGTGCTATAATAAATATTATCCTTAATATTGCTTTTGTCTTTTTTGTTGGTCCAATAGGTGCATCATTAGCAACATTAATATCTTATTTTATTGTGTGGTATATAAGATTAAGGCACGTTCAAAAGCATATAGCTATTAAAATCAATTTAAAAAGAGATTATATCTCATATTTTATTTTATTAATACAAGGAACTATTTTATTTATTTTAAACGATAGTTTGTTATTATATTTTATAGAATGTTGTTTATATATATTAATTTTAGTATTATTTTATAAAGAATTAAAAGCAATTATTATTAAAATTTTTAGAAAGTCAATAAAGGAGTAAATATGGAAAAAGTGAAAGTAACTTTAATTGTTGCAATATATAAATCGGAAAAGTTTTTACCAAAACTAATAGATTCCATTATTAATCAAACATATAAAAATTTAGAAATTATTTTAGTAAATGATGGTTCGCCAGATAATAGCGGTGTTATCTGTGATCGATATGCTGAAAAAGATAGTAGGATAAGAGTTATCCATAAAACGAACGGTGGTGCGTGTGAAGCAAGAAATGTTGGCTTATCGAATGCTACAGGAGAATATGTTGCTATTATTGATGGAGATGATTGGCTTGAGCATGATTTTGTAGAATATTTGCTTAACATTGCAAAAAAAACTAATTCTGAAATGGTTCTATCTGATCATATATTTACTACTAGAGATCGTAAACAAATTGATAATGATAGAATAGAAATATGGACATCTGCAGAAGCGGCTACAGCTATAATATATCCCAAAATGGAGATTGGACCATGGAATAAATTGTATAAACTAGAATTACTAAGAAAAAATAATATTTCATTTTCTGTTCCCTGGTCTGGGGAAGGATTATATTTTGCATCAACTGCTGCTCAATGTGCTAATCATGTAGGTGTTGGACATAAAAAAATATATAATTATAGACTGAATAATGTTAACTCAGGACTTACTAATTATAATTTACAAATGGCCATAAATGCAGCGTGGAATATACAAAATATTAAAAATAATCTTAAAATACGTACGCATGAATTAGAAGAGGCGTGTAACTATCACATTTGGACCAACGAAAATTTTAAGATTTATCTTATTGTTGCAACGAATTCAATGAAGAAAAATAAAAAATTATATAAAGAAAGTAAAAGAAATATGTTTAAACTTTTACCAGGTAGACTAATTTATAGTGATGTTTCTTTTAAAAGAAAAGTTAGTATGATTATAACTTCACTATTTCCAATATATATGGCAAAACGTTCTATTAAAAAAAATAGAATGGCACTAAAAAATGATAGAATGGAGTAATTATTATGGGAATAAAAACAAAAATAAAAAAACTATTATCAAGAAAAGAGTATATGCCCATTTTTCATCCAGTTTCTTCTAATAAAGAGTTTAGAGGGAAAGTGGCGTTAATTTCTGGTGGAACTGGTGGTATCGGATTGGCAATTGCAAAGTCATTATTTGAATCGGAATGTACAGTTATAATAGCTGGTACTAATGAAAAAAAAATGGATTCAATTCAAAAAAAAATGGGATTTGATACAATTATAATGGATTATTTTAATCCAAAATCGTTTGAAGAAGTTATTAGTACAATAATAATGAAATATGGAAAATTAGATATTTTTATAAATTCGGCAGGAGTACACACTGAAAATGTTGATTTTTGGGCTATGGATCCAGATGAATTTGATCGCATTATGAATGTAAATCTTAAAGGAACATTTTTTGCATGTCAATCTGTTGGAAAATATATGAAAAATAATAAAATAAAAGGGAAAATTTTATTGGTATCTTCGTCTAGAGGTTCAGAACCGGCATGGTCACCTTATGGAATTTCAAAGTGGGGATTGAAAGGTTTAGTAGAAGGGTTAGCTAAAATGTTTATACCTTATGGGATTAATGTAAATTCAATTGCTCCAGGATCTACGGCAACAGAATTAATAGGAATAAAAAAAGGGGATAGTATTTCATCAATCGAAAATGGAATGAATAGATTGATAATGCCTGATGAAGTTGCGACTCTTGCAAAATTACTTGTTAGTGATGCTGGAAGTATGATAGATGGGGAAACAGTACATATTTCTGCAGGAAGAGGAACTTTTGATGTTAGATAAGTAGTAGTTATTTAATTGTAATGCAAGAAATTAAATATTTTTAAAACAATTGAATACGAATATAATATATTTTGAAATATTTGATAGTCTAATTAACTGTAGAAAACAATTTAAAATAATATCTAAACAAATCATAAATACGATACAATGTTTTTAAATGAAAAATATTTTTGTTAAAAATAAAGGGGTTATTAATTAGAAAGAGGACACATATATGGAAAAGCTTAAAAAAGTTATATCATGGCCTGTTATATTGGGAATACAGGTCATAGCAACATTAGTTTTATTATTTTTTAATTTTAAATTAAATATTTTACCAACAACATATGCTGTTATGGTTGGGATGATACTTGTTTTATTGTGTTTCATTAACTTTGCGTTAATGAAACCAGATAAAAAAAGTCATCATCACCATCATCAAAAAACAAAACCAAGAGAGATTATTGGAAAAGTATTAAGTTTATTATTAAGTGTATTAATGGTATTTGGATCAGTAATGATTAATAAAGGATATTCAACCTTAGATGATATTACGAATTCAAATACAAAATCTACTCATTATGCAATTGTTGTATTAAAAAGTAGTGAGATAAACAGTTTATCTGAATTACAAAATGAGTCTATTGAATATTGTTTACAATATGATGAAGAAAAAGATATGAATAAAGTTATTGCGGAAGCTAAGAAAAAAGAATCTAGCTTAAATTTTGATGTTGCAAAAACTTATTCAAAATTAGGAGATGATCTTTATAATAATACAGTTGAGGCTATATTAATTAATACAGCTTATAATGGTATGTTTGAAGATAATCATCCAGAATTTGAAAATGAAATGAAAGAAATATGGTCAAGTGAAATTGAAGCCAAAGTGAAAGATTTTTCAACAAGAGTATCTGTAACAAACACACCATTTACTATTTATATTAGTGGTATTGATACATATGGAAGTATTTCTACAGTATCAAGATCAGATGTTAATATGATTATTACAGTTAATCCAAATACAAAGAAAATCTTATTGACATCTATACCAAGAGATTACTATGTAACTCTTGCGAATATGGGTAAAAAGGATAAATTAACCCATTCAGGTATTGCCGGTCCTGACAATACTGTAAAAACAATGCAAAACTTTATAGGTGAAGATATCAACTATTATGCAAGAGTTAACTTTACTTCTTTAGTAACAATGGTTGATGCTTTAGGTGGAATTGATGTTTATAGTGATAAAACAATCAATGGTTTTTGGACAGATAGAAGTGTAAATATTAAAGAAGGAATGAACCACATGAATGGTAAAGAAGCATTAGCATTTTCAAGAGAAAGACATGCTTATGCTGAAGGAGATAACCATCGTGTTCAAAATCAACAAGATGTCTTAATGGCAATGTTGAAGAAAATGATGTCACCTGCAGTTATTACTAATTATAGTAGTGTTTTAAAAGCTATATCAGGATGTTTTGAAACAAATATGGCATCTAGTGATATTACAGATTTAATCAAAATGCAAATAAATGATAATGCCTCATGGACATTTAAACAAAAACAATTTACCGGAACAGGAGTTATGCAAACAGGTGGAGCTTACATGCCTGATAGCAAGCTTTATTATATGATTCCTAACGATGATAGTGTTAAAGAAAATTTACAAGCTATTAAAGATGTTTTAAATGGAAAATAGGTATTTGGGTCATTTATAATGACCGTTAAGTAGTTATATATAGAAAATAGATAACACCAATTATATGATGGAGGTGTTATCTATTTATTTTATATATAAATGTAAGCGGTAATATAAAAGTTAACTAATTTTTTAAATAATGTATGGAGGAATTGGAATGGATTTGTTAAACAAAATAGCAAAGTTGAATATTTCAGTCTCCTGCACGCACCATGTTAATCGAGTGACGACAGTGTGTTAATGAAAATGACGACCTTAAACCTGCTTTTAAAGCAGGTTTTAATTATTTATTTCCTCTAGTTCTCATTGATTGATTGAATATTCACAAGGCTTAGCGCATCATGGTAAAGATGTCATGATGAAATGGGAAGAAAAGGTTTATATTTGATGTTTGTTATTATAATAAAAAAATCAACGCTTGTTGATTTTAATAATGGTGCTGGAGATGGGATTCGAACCCACAGCCTACTGGTTACGAGTCAGTTGCTCTACCGTTGGAGCTACTCCAGCATAGAAATAGAAGCATTGCTTCTATTTTTTTTCAACTTTTGTTTCACAATAAAGACAACGATAAATACGTTTATCTTTATTTGCTAAATAGAAAACATGATCTAATCCTTGTTCTACAGATGTAATACAACGAGGATTTTTACATTTTTCTACATTAATAATTTTTTGAGGAAGTTGCAATTTTTTCTTTTCAACAAGTTTACCATCTTTAATAATACAAACAGTAATATTAGGATCTAAATATCCTAAAACATCAAAATCTAATGCAAATTCTTCATCTATTTTTAAAATATCTTTTTTACCCATTTTATTAGATTTAACGTTTTTAATAATAGCAACGCTACAATCTAATTTATCTAATCCTAGTGCTTTATAAACTTCTAAAGATTTACCAGCAGTAATATGATCTAAAACAATCCCGTTTTTAATACTATCTATCTTCATTATCTTTCTACCTCATTTTCCAATCCTAACATTTTTAAAATAAGTGCCATACGCATAAAACGTCCGTTTTGAACTTGATCAAAATACTTAGCTCTTGGATCATCATCAACCTCAATAGCAATTTCATTAACACGGGGTAATGGGTGCATAACGATTAAATCAGATTTTGATTTTTCTAATTTATTTAAATCTAAAATATATGTATCTTTTAAACGAATATAGTCTTGTTCATTAAAGAATCTTTCTTTTTGAACACGTGTCATATAAAGAATATCTAAATCTTCAATAACTTCTTCAATCGTTTCAACTTCTTTATAATCTAAATTCTTAGCATCTAATAAATCATGTTTTAAATATTCAGGAATTTTAAGTTCAGGTGGTGCAATAAACACGAATTTAATATTTTTATAACGTGACATTGCTTTTGTAAGAGAATGAACTGTACGTCCGAATTTTAAATCCCCACAAAAACCAATTGTTAGATTATCTAGTCTACCTTTTTCTCTATAAATAGTAAGTAAATCAGTTAAAGTTTGCGTTGGATGGTTATGACCACCATCTCCAGCATTGATTAAAGGTACTGTACTTTTTCTTGTAGCAACAAGAGGTGCTCCTTCTTTTGGATGACGCATTGCAATAATATCGCAATAGCTTGAAACAACACTAATAGTATCACTAACACTTTCACCTTTAGAAGCGCTTGTATTGCTTGCACTTGAAAAACCTAAAACACTTCCACCAAGTGATAACATAGCTGATTCAAAAGAAAGTCTTGTACGTGTACTTGGTTCAAAAAAGAGTGTAGCTAGAATTTTATGACGACAAACATCTTGATAGCGTGTACGATCTTTAATAATATCATTCGCAATATCAATTAGTTCATCAATTTCTTCTACACTTAAATCCATTGGGTCAATTAAATATTTCATAATAGTCTCCTTTTTTTTTCTTCAATATTATAGCACTCCTTAGAAAGCTATTAAATATATTTTAAAAAAATACGGAAATTTCTTTCCGCATTATTTTTTACCATTAAAACAATAAGTACAGATCTTATCACTATCAAGTCCAATAGCTTGAAGCATATCATCCAAACGATTAAAACGTAAAGAAGTAAAATTAAGTTCTTTACGGATTTCTTCTACCATTGCATTATATTCAGGAGTATCTGGATCACTATATGTTTCTAACATATTGATATCATTTTCTCCTTCACGTTTTCTAATAACACGACGTGTAATTAAATCCATATCACTTGTACTTCTTGAAAAGTTTAAGTAAGGACATCCATACATAATTGGAGGACAAGCAGGTCTGATATGGACTGCTCTTGCTCCAGAGTTATATAAATATTCAGTTGTATCTCTTAGTTGTGTTCCACGAACAATTGAATCATCAATTAATAATAATGATTTTCCTTTAATCAAGCTAGCAATTGGAATTAATTTCATTTTTGCAATTAAATTACGATCCGCTTGAATTTGTGGCATAAATGAACGTGGCCACGTAGGTGTGTATTTAATAAAAGGTCTTCCATATTGAATATGTGATTCATTTGAATAACCAATCGCATGGGCAATTCCACTATCAGGAACACCTGCTACAAGATCAATATCTTTAATATCATCTCTTTGAGCCATTAAACGACCACATTCATAACGCATTTCTTCAACATTACGTCCTTCATAACAACTTGTTGGATAACCATAGTATACCCATAAAAATGAACAAATTTTCATTTTATCATTGGCTTCTACAAGTGTTTTCACTTCTTCACTGGTCATAAAACAAACTTCACCAGGTCCTAATTCTTTATATAAAGAATAGCCTAAATTGATATAAGCATGACTTTCAAACGAAGCACAGAATCCATTTTCCCCCTTACCAATATTTAATGGAGTTCTTCCTAATTTATCACGTACTAAATACAAACCATCTTTTGTCATCAACATAAAAGAAATAGAACCTTTTACTTTTCTTAAAACATTGATAATTCCATCAACATAAGTATCCTTTTGATTGATCATTGCAGCAATCAATTCAGTTTGATTCACTTCTCCCCCAGACATCTCTAGAAAATGAGTATGCCCATTATCAAAAGCATCTTGAATCAATTCTTCCATATTTGCAACTCTACCTACAGAAACAATTGCATAACTACCTAAACGACAATTGATTAAAAGAGGTTGAGGTTCATTGTCTGAAATACAACCAATCCCCATTTTTCCAGACATTTCTTTAATATCATTTTCAAACTTAGTTCTAAATGGTGAATTTGAAATATTATGAATTGCACGGTTAAAACCGTTTTCTCCATAAACTGCAATCCCACCTTTTTTTGTTCCTAAATGAGAATGATAATCAATACCAAAAAACAAATCAGTGACACAGTCTTTACGACTGACAACGCCAAACATACCACCCATATGTAATTTTCTCCTTTTTCATTTGTTCTCAAAATACCAAAAATATGATAACATAAAACAAAATGAAGATAAAGGACATAAAAAAATGAAATTATATATAGTAAGACATGGTCAAACAGGTTATAACATTGATAATAAAGTTTGTGGCATTTCGGATGTTGAATTAACATCTTTAGGAAAGCAACAAGCTAAAATGGCCAGTGAACAATTAAAAGATATTTCATTAGATATGATTTTTGCTTCACCACTTCAAAGAGCACATGAAACTGCAAAAATCATAAATGAAAATCATCAATTAGAAATTAAAATAGATTCTAGAATTCAAGAAATCAATTTTGGCAAATTTGAAGGAATTGTTAATAATGAAGAATTTCAATATTATAAACAAAATCATGGACTCCATTATCCAGGCGGAGAATCTTTATTCCAAGTAGTCCATCGTGTGTATAGTTTTTTAGAAGAACTTGAAAATAAATATCCTGATAAAAACATTTTAGTTGTTTGTCATGGAGGTATCGTGCGTGTCATTCATAGTTATTTTCATGATATGACAAATGAAGAATTAATGACATGGTTACCCGAAAATTGTTGTATTCAAAGCTATGAAAAATAGTGACTTTGTATTGACTGAAAAGTGGAAAGTGTTATACTAATTATAGGAAAAAAGGAAAAGGAGAGTTAAATATGAACGTAGATAAAGATACTTGTATCGGATGTGGAGCATGTGCTGGTGTTTGTCCAGTAGAAGCTTTAGCATTTGATGACGAAGGAAAAATGGAATGTGACAAAGATACATGCATTGGATGTCAAGCATGTGTTGGAACTTGTCCAGTAGAAGCTATTTCAGCTGAATAATAAGATAAATTTAATAGTTATAAAGGACTTTTTATGATATATGGTTATATCAAAAAAGTCCCTTTTATTATGTTGAAAATTTTTCGGTCGAAAAAAAGCATATTTTGGTCGTAAAGAATATTTTTTGTTGAAATTATGTGATAATATTAGTTTATAAAAATTATATATTTTAAAGGCAAAACTATTGAAAAATAGTGACGCAAAGCTACAGAACTGAACCGTAAGGAAGTTGGCTGAGTTGCAGATAATGTGTACTTAGTCTTTTCTTGCGGCTTTTTCTTTATAATTATCATTTATCGTCAATATTTTTTTATAGTTTTGTAAAATTGGGAGGAAGAATAATGAATAGAAAGAAGAAGTTGTTTTCACTATTATTGGTGGTAGCCATGATAGTAACAGCAGTTTCAACAAATGTATTTAGTGCATTTGCTGAAGAATCGGTAGATTTATCTCAATTTATTGATAAAAATCTACCAAGTGATGTAGTTGATAGAAGTTATATTAAAATTGGAGACCATATTTTACAGCCGAATATAGAAAACAAAATACCGTATGGTTCAGCAATTTCTATCAAACTAGTATGGGGATTTATTGATAATCAGTTTCCAACAAAAGATAATAATACAATGGTTTATCAATTACCCGATGGTATTACTATGGAGGAAGGTGTTAAGGAACTAAAAGAAGGTGCGGAAACTGTAGGACATTTTGAAATAAAAGGTAATACAATTACAGTTAAATATAATGCAGGAGATCAAAGTGAATTATTTTTTAGTAAATCAAATAGACATGGTTCACTTATTATCAATGGAACGCTTAATGATTCGTTTACAAATGATCATGAAGGTGGAAAAGGGAAACTAGACTTACCAGGTGTTGGTCAATTTATCATTGATATGGATCGTGATAAATCTAACGATAAGGTAGATATTGAAAAAACAGGTGGAAAAGTTATAAGTGAGGGGGATAACCTTTCTGCAGAATTTAAATTAAAGGTTTCAGCAACCGGTCCACAAACAAACGTTGTTGTGACTGATCAAATGGATGAAAATATGACATTAGATGGAGATGTTCAATTTTACACAGATGAAGCCTGTACAATTTCTTATACTGGTACAGTTACAAATAATTTAAAAGAAACTAATAAATTTCAATATACAATTGGAAGTATGAATGATAAAGAAGTTTTATATGCTAAATATAAAGTAAAAGTAAAAAAAGATGTTTTTGCATATAATCCGGATGATTGGAATTCTAAAGTTGGAAATAACATAACTGTAAAGAGTGATACACAAACAAATGAAAAAAATTCTTACAAGAAATTAGAATATACTAAGAAAAATTGGGCAGAAAAAAAGCATAGTGTTACTGGTGATGATAGTAATAAGGTTATCAATTGGGAAGTTACGTTAAATCCTGGGGGTAATTTTGATATTGGTGGTTCTACTATTAAAGACTCGTTAGGTGATAATATTGGTGAATATATTGATGGAAGTTTTAAATGTAGTCCTTCTATTGAAGGATTAACATGGGAAAGTTTAACAACTGGAAATTTCCAAGTACCTGCTGGATGTGATAAGGAGTACAAGATGACTTACCAAACTAAATTTGGTGAAGATCCTAGTAATGCGCCAGCTATTACAAAGAGTAATACGTTCACTATTAATCCTTTTGGTAATACACAAAACACGGATTATACAGATTCATTTAAAGTAGGAAAAGAAAATTATCAATTTATTGAAAAAACTTGTCTAACAACAGGAAATTCACAAAAGGTTGCATGGCAAATAAAAATTAATGTTCCTGAAAATGGTATAAATCATTTAATTGTTAAAGATACAACGCCAGAAGGAATGAATTATAAATCATATCAAGTTAAAAGTGGATATAATGGTACACCAATATTTAGTCAAAAGGATAGAGAATTAACTTTTGACTTTGGAAAAGTAAATGAAGGAACTATTATTATACAAGTTATTACATCTCTAGATAATATTCCATCAACAACAACATCTTATGCAAATAAAGGTGAATGTTTTAATGAAACAAAGAAATTAGGGGAAAGTAATGCTAATTATGATTATAAAATTGAAACTTTTCTTGAAAAAGAAGGTTATTGGGGTAGCTCTTGTAATAAAGATGAAATGGCTTGGAAATTAATTGTAAAAAAAGTACCAACCGATGCAAAAAATGTTTTTATTGAAGATACACTTCCTGAAAATACACAGTATGTAGATAACTCATTAGATATAATTGAAAAATGGGATAGTCAAATAACAAATGAAGAGATTCTTAAGAATATTCAAGTAGAAAAAGAAAACGGAAAAGTTAAGTTTATATTTACAAATGCAGCATTAGATTATTTGAAAACAAATTCTTTAAATCTAACATATAAAGCAAGCATTATAGATGTTTCAAAAGCACTAGGAGATAAAGCCTATGACAATAAGGCGTCTTTATCTATTGATGGCAATATTTCAACAGCAACAGCTACAAGATGGTTTGGGTTATCAAAAAACGATATTTTAAAGAAAGAATATACTTATAATCAAGATACAGCACCAAATGTTAGATATAAAATTACGGTGAATGAAGGTGCAATTAAATTAAATGAGGGTAAAGATATCGAACTTGTTGATGAAATGGGGAGTGCTCTTGATTATTATATGAATAGTTTAACAATTAATGGTAATAAAGCTACGGCTAATCAAGTAAGCTATGATGAAACAAAACATGTATTAAAAATAATAATTCCTGATGAAAAGAAAGTTGTTCTTGAATATGAAGCAACTATTAATTTACCAGTAGGTGAAGATAGTAGCGCATTAAATGAAACAAATGCTTATAATAAATGCTCATTAAGAGGAAAAGGAAATGTATCAGAGTTTGAGACACGAGTTAATTTAAAGGGAAAAGTATTTGAAAGCTCAGGGTCATCTACAGGTAAAGGCGTTAGTATTAAACTGTATAAATGTGATAAAAATGACCAAACAGATGCTTTAGAAAAAGCAAAATTTAGTTGTAGTGAAGTAACTTATGATAGTAATTTTGAAACAACTGCTACAAAATTAAAAGCAGAGGGCGAAACATTACCAACGGGTTATCTTACTTTTTCTGGGTTGAGTAGAAATGTTCTTTATAGAATTGTTGAAACAGAAGCACCTGATAATTATAAATTAGATGCTACACCACATTATTTTATATTTAAAGGAAATAGTGAAGAAAATTATCCTGAAGCTATTAAAGAAGGAGATAATACTTATCCTGTAACACTTATTGATAAAACACAAGCAATGCATTTTTATACAATTTCTAACGAAAAAGGAACAACAAAAGAAAATACTATTGAAATTAGTAAAATAGATGCACAGACGAAATCTGAATTGAAGAACGCACACCTAAGTATTATTAATAAAGATACAAATGAAACTGTAAAAAGTTGGATAACTGGCGAAAATAATAATCCAGGAAAAGTTAAACTAGAACCAGGAACATACGTTTTAAAAGAAACCAAAGCACCAGAGGGATATATGGTAGCTGATGATATTACGTTTGTTGTGGATAATGATGGTAATATAGTTGGCAATGATCAAAATACAATAATCATGGAAGACAAACATATCGAAAAAGGTAAACTTATTCTAACTAAAACAGTAGAAGGGAATATTTCTAAAGAAAATGCCAAAAAGATTACATTTAAAGTAACGAATCAAGAAACAAAGAAGACAGATAAATATACTTTAGATGAGTTTTCGTATGATGAAGCAAGTAAAACTTGGACAAAAGAGTTAGATGTTTTAGCTGAAGAATATACAGTTGAAGAAACAAATTCGTCAGTGGAAGGTTATACAGTAAAAACAACTTATAAAATTGATACACAAGAAATAGAAGGTAAAAAAACTGAAAGTATACAAATTGAAAATCAAGGTGAAGTAACTGTAGCCTTTAAAAATAGTTACACTCCAAAACCATATGAAGTAGCTATAAGCAAACAAGATCTAACAAATGAAAAGGAAATTGCTGGAGCAACACTTAAAATAGTAAATCAAAAAACAAAAGAAGAAGTAGCTTCATGGGTCAGTGAAAAAGATAAGATACATACTGTTTCATTACCGTTTGGTGAGTATATACTTATTGAAGAAGTAGTACCTGACGGTTATAAAAAAGCAGATGATATTTATTTTAAAGTTTCTAAAAATGGAGAAATATCTATAAAAGGTAAGGATGGTACTTATAGTAAAACAAATAAAGTCATCATGAAAGATGAGGCAAAACCTGGAAAAATAGTAATTAGTAAAAGTGTTACTGGTTCAATCAATAAAGAACAAGCTGAAAAAGTTATAAGTTTTAAAGTAACAAATAATTCAACGAAAGAAGTAAATACGTATTCATTAAAAGACTTTAATTATGATGAAAGTAATAAAAAATGGACAAAGGAATTAATACAAGTTGCAGGAGGATATAAAGTTGAAGAATTAGTAACGTCTATAAAAGGGCATAAATTATCTTTAACTCAATATCAAATAAATGAAAATGGTGAAATAAAAGAAAAGGTAACAGATAAAATAGCAGAAAAGGTTACTGTTAAAAAAGATAAAACGACATTTATTGAATTTGAAAATAATTATGATTTAAATGTGTTTGATGTTGAAATAGATAAGACAGATATTTCTGGTACAAAAGAAGTAGATGGTGCGAAGTTAAAAGTAATTGATGAAGAAGGTAATCTAGTAGAAAGATGGATTTCTGGTCAAGATGATGAAAAAACGCATAAATTAAAATTATCTCCTGGGAAATATACTCTTATTGAAGAAGAAGCTCCTTATGGTTATAGAGTGGCGGATCCTATTGATTTTACAGTGAATGAAAATGGTAAGATTGAAGGCATGAGTGAAAATAAAATCACTATGAAAGATGAAAAAACACAAGCTAAATTAATTCTTACTAAAACAATAGAAGGGGATATTCCCAAAAAAGATGCACAAAAGATTACTTTTAAAGTAACAAATCAAAAAACAAACAAAGTAGATAAATATACTTTAGATGATTTTTCTTATGATGAAGTAAACAAAATTTGGACGAAAGAATTGGATGTTTTAGCTGGAGAATATACAGTTGAAGAAACAAATTCATCAATAGAAGGTTATACAGTTAAAACAACTTATATAATAAACGGACAAGAAGTAGAAGGTCAAAAAACAGAAAGTATACAAATTGAAGATCAAGGTGAAGGAAATGTAGCTTTTAAAAATAGTTATACTCCAAAATTATATGAAGTCTCTATTCGTAAACAAGATATCTTAAATAATGAAGATATTGAGGGCGCTAGTTTACAAATCCAAAATAAGGATACAGGTGAAATTATTAGTATTGATTCATCAAAGGATGGACAAAAGGTTAATCTTGGATATGGAAATTATATTTTAACTGAAATAACTGCACCTGATGGTTATAAAATTGCGAATCCTATCGAATTTGTGGTTACAAAAGATGGAAAAGTAAAAATCAATGATAAAGTGGTCAATGAAGTTATCATGAAAGATCAACCTATAGGTAAATTGGTTATTACTAAAACAATTCAAGGAAATTTATCAAAGGAACAAATTGGTGATTCGATAAAGTTTGAAGTAACACAAAATGATACACAAAAATCTCATATATATTCATTAAATGATTTTATTTATGATGGAAATCGTTGGATTCTAGAATTAGAAGAAAATACAGGAGGTTATACTGTCAAAGAACTTGTTGATGATATACATGGTTATACCCTTGTAAAAACAATCTATATGATAGGAAATGAAGTAAATGAAGGTAAAAGTGTAGATGTTGATGTAGAAAAAGGAACTACAGCAACAGTAGCTTTTGAAAATACTTATGAATTAACAACTTATGATGTAAAAGTTGATAAAGTAGACAAAGAAAATGATGAAAAAATAGCAGGTGCAGAGCTTAAAGTTATTAATCAAGCAAATGAAGAAATTGCTCACTGGATAACGGATGGTAAAAATTCTTATAATTTAAAATTAGTACCTGGAACTTATACATTAATTGAAGTAAACGTACCAAAAGGTTATGAAATAGCTAAGCCAATAACATTTGTTGTTGGGGAAGATGGTAAAGTTGTTGACTATCAAAACAATAAGATTATTATGAAAGATAAAGCTAAACCAGGTAAACTTGTGATTGCTAAAATTATAAAAGGTAATATTTCAAAAGAACAAGCAGAAAAATCTGTAAAATTTGAAGTCATAGACAAAGATACACAAGATAAAAAGGTCTATTCATTAAATGATTTTGAGTATGATGAAAATAGTGGAAAGTGGATGTTAGAGTTAACAAAAGTTGCTGGTAAATATACAGTCAAAGAGCTTACTGATGATGTTCAAGGATACAAGCTTACTCATATAGTATCTATCATAGATGGAAAAGAAAAAGGTGATGTAGCAGCAAATCTCAATGTAGAAAAAGATGAAACAACAACTATTGAATATACAAATAATTATGAAGAAAACAAAATAGAAACTAAAGAAAATAAATCTGATCAAACTCCAAAGCAAGAATCTAAAAAAGCTAAAACGGGTGATGATACACAAATTTTAGAAAATCTTATGTTATTGATATCTTCATTGGGTGGAATTTTATTTGGACTTAGATTTTATAGAAGAAAAAATGAGTTTTAATTTTTAGAAGAAATACGGTAATGATTTATCGTATTTTTTTTATTTTAAATGTGTTAAAATAGTGCAGGAGGTTTTTTATGAAGACAACAATACATACATTAAAAAAAGAATACAAAGATAATCAAACTTACTTAAATGAAAAACAAAAGCTTTTTCAAAATTTGACATATCATATGATAGAAAAAGAACTTCATCATAATGATATTGATATAAATTATGAAGAAGTTTTAAATTACTATAATGATTGTAAAGATACTGATGAAACAATTGCATATTTTGATGAAAAATATGATCAACAATTAGATCGATTAGGTGAAAAAAATGAAATGTTTGACGATGATGCACTTGTTTATTATATTGTTAAAGTCATTGAACATCATGAAGATATTCATCAAGTTCCAGATAAAAACTATATAGCTAGTGATATTATTGATTTGATTCAAAAAGATCATGATTATTATGATTTGCTTGAACAAACACAAAGTATCATGAAGCGTTTAATCAAAATGAAACATGAAAAAAATCAAGACTTACAAAATACGTTTAGTCCTTATGGTATTGATTTGGAACAATTTTTTACACGTGTTTTCCAAGAAATTGATTATGTTGAACATCAAGGTTCTTTTCTTACAAAAATTTATTCACTTTTAAAAGAACTACAAAATGAGTATGCTCTTTCTTTAAGATATGTAGAAATTCAAATGGATGTTTTAAGCACCCTTACAAAATATACTCAAGAAAATTTAGATGAAGAAATAAAAGAGCTTTGTAAGAATTATCCACAATATCGCTTTATGCTTTATTACAAAATAATGACAACTTTACAACAAATAGGAAATAATGATTTGTTGAAAAAATATTATCAAGAAATTAATACTTGTATACCCATGAATGAAGAACAAAAAGATTTATTAGAAGTCATTCAAGAAATTTTTGGATAGGAGAATTTTTATGAAAAAAGATTTATATTTAATGAGACATGGACAAACATTATTTAATGTTAGAAGAAGAATTCAAGGATGGTGTGATTCACCATTAACTGAATTAGGAAAACAACAAGCTTTAAAAGCTAAAGAATACTTAAAGGATATTTCTTTTGACCATTATTATAGTAGTACATCAGAAAGATGTTGCGATACGATTGAACTTATTATTGGAGACCATTATTATAAAAGATTGAAGGGATTAAAAGAAAGAAATTTTGGTTTATTTGAAGGAGAAAGTGAAGATTTAAACCCTAAGTTTGATGATTTTGGTTATGATGATTTATTTCCACATTATGGTGGAGAAAGAAGAGAAGATGTACAAAAAAGATTAAAAGAAACACTTACAGCTGTGATGGATAAAGAAGATCATCAAACAGTTCTTGCTCTTTCACATGCTGGTGCTTGTATGTGTTTTCTATCCACTGTTATTGATCCTGGAGAAGTATTAAAAAGTGGAGGTCTTACTAATTGTTGTATATTACATTTTACATTTGAAAATGATACTTTTAAGTTTGTTGAAATTATTCGACCATAATAAAAAATATTGATAAAAAGTAGACTTTTTAAATCAAAAGAGGTAAAATAAATGTGAGAAAAATAGTAGAGGTTGGCTACTTCATATAAACTTACTTTCCACTTGTCATAATATAAAAAGAGAACCAACCAAGAAGAAACAGGGTGACCTGTTTTTTCTTTTAGGAGGAGATATGGTTATTTATTTTGATTTAGACGATACACTTTATCGTTTATATGATCCTTTTTATAAAGCTTATCAAAAAGTATTTCATGAAGATCTTGATATATATGCTTTATGGAAACAAAGTAGAATCTATAGTAATGAAATTTACCCAAAATATTTAAATAAATTAATAACAAAAGATGAATTATCTACTTATCGTTTAAAGAATGCTTTTAAAGATTTTCATCAATTCATTACAAATCAACAAGCACTTGATTTTCAAAAAGTCTATGAAGATCAACAAGCACATTTAACATTATCTTCTACAATGAAAGAACTTTTTAACTACTTAAAAGAAAAGAATATTTCTTATGGTATTATTACTAATGGAAAAGAAAAAATACAAATGAATAAAATTAATTCATTATTTCCAATCATTGATTTTCCTATTATAATTTCAGAAAAAGTAGGTTATCAAAAACCACAAAAAGAAATCTTTGAATTAATTCAAGGAAATGATAGTTACTATGTAGGAGATGGTTATGAAATAGATATGATGGGAGCTTATCAAGCAGGAGTAAAGACGATTTGGTATAATCATCAAAAACAAGAAAAGGATACTTCTTTTATTGATTTTGTTGTTTATAGTGATGAAGAATTATTAGAGGTGGTTAAGAAGTTAAATAATGATTGACACAGGAAACAATGTCAAGTAGAATAAACATAAATACAGTGACTAGACCTAGTAACAAATGATTAAAATATAGAGAGTCTTTGGGTGGTGGAAAAAGATTTGGCGTCATTTGTGAATACAGCTATGAGTAGAATGTTGAATTGAGTAGGCATCTCCGGTGATCACCGTTACATGATGAGAGTATGATTGTACTTGATGAGGCTTAAAGGGTGACCTTTAAGTGAAAAAAGGTGGTACCACGGGAATAGAGCTCGTCCTTTATAGGATGAGTTTTTTTGTTTATAAAGGAGGAAAAAGAAAATGATTATTGTATTAAAACAAGATGCTAAAACTGAAGATGTGACAAGAATTGAAAAAACTATTGAAGAAAAAGGACTACAAGTTCATGTTTCAAAAGGAGAAAATCAAACAATAATGGGACTCATTGGAGATACAACAAAAGTAGATCCAGAATCGATTGAAGTTGATCCAGCTGTAGAAAAGGTCATGCATGTATCAGAACCATATAAATTAG
>OLNG01000118.1_pt1 | contig 85813 bp, 72 predicted proteins | sample 1643091 | NCBI WGS metagenome assembly OLNG01 (sample SAMEA3136661, study PRJEB25190) | human gut metagenome | biome: human gut; feature: human-associated habitat; material: faeces | place: Austria | collected 2013 | reverse complement strand
TCAACATCTCAACGAAGAACAAAACCGAAAGTGCGCAGGAATTCGGACGTTATCCTATTTTGTAATCAGGATAATCAGTCGAACAGCGACGAATACATTTTCAAGGTGACGGTATTCGGCGTGCCATCCTCCTGACGCAGTCGCACCTCGGTGCCTCCTACCGGATCCTGCGAAGCGACCTTCTTGTCTTGACTGGAGTCAAGTGTCAGTTGCGAGCTGATCTTCACACTGAATCCCAGCTTCTCCAATGCGGCTTTGGCAGCGGCGGCTTTCTGTCCGACATAATTCGGCAGCGTTACGGTTTCCGGTCCCTTCGACACCACCGCATTGACGCTATCGCCCCAGTGCAACTCGTCTCCGGTCTTCGCGGAAGCGGAAATCACCTGTCCTTGCGGAATCTTGTCATCGAATTGCTCGGTCCAGTTGACGGTGAGCTTGAGCGCATCAAGCGTCTGCTGCGCCTCATCCTTCGATTTGCCCACGACGTCCGGCATGGTAACCGGTTTCGGTCCTTGGGACAGCGTGACGGTAATCTTCGCGTTATGGGGCAGAGTCGCGCCGGGATCCACGCTTAAATCAAGCAACGCGCCCTGAGGTACGTCCATGGAATACGCGTCATCATTGGCCGGAGTCTGTTCGATGTTGTCGAAGCCGGCACGCTTCAACGCGTTGATCGGATCCTTGCCGTTCGCACTGGTGGCATCGAGAATGTCTGTGGGAACAGTGCCCTGCTTAATACCCTTGGACACTACCACCTTGACCTTCTGATGATGACGTTTGCTCACATGCGAACCGACATTCTCCGGGTCGGTGGAGATGACATTGCCAGCCTTGACGGAATCACTGAACGCCTCGGTCTCTTCGTACTCGATGTTGGAGAATTTCAGCAGTTCCTCATAGGCGTTCCATTTGATGTTGGAAATACGGCAGGGCTCCGAATCGGAACATGTGAGATCTGCCGGCTGAGGCATGGTCCAGTAGCTGCCCGGTCCTCGGAAATACCACCAGGCATAGCCTCCACCGCCTGCGCAGGCAAGCACGATGGCTGCTACGACGGCGATGATGACAGGTGCACGCTTGCCACTGCGTTTCGGCTGTCCACCACTGACCGGACCGTTCGAGGGGGAAGCTGGAACGTTGTTGGCGGGGACGTCGTTCTTTTCCAAAGCCAAGCGGGTGGTTGCCTCCGGATCTGCCTGCTGCGCCGGCATGACGGTGGTTTTGTTCGGGTTTTCCGGATTGAACTGTCGTGTACGATCGTCGTTCTGACGCACAGGCGGTGCTGGGGGAGCGGGCGGTAGCGGCATCTGCCGGGTGCCATCGCCGGGCATGGTGTCGGCGGCATCGTTTGCGGCCGGGGAAACGGCTGACAGACGGTATTGCCAGTCGTCGATGGTGAGGTTCGATTGCAACTGCTGCAATTCGTCGAATGCCACAGACGCATCCTGGGGACGGTCCTCGACCGCGCGCGCCGTAAGACGGGCGAGGAATGCGGCCACGCCTGCATTGATGCCCGGACAAGCGGTCGTGATATCCGGCACATCCTCATGCACGTGCTTGAACACCAGCGTCACCGGATTGTCCGCGGTGAACGGCACCTTGCCGGCCAGCATCTCCCAAGCCATGATGCCTACGGAATACAGGTCTCCCTGCGGCGTTGCCTGATTGTGCTGAATCATTTCTGGCGCCAGATAGGCGGCCGTGCCCAGCAGCATGCCGGTGGAGGACAGCGTGGCCTGCGACACCGCCTTGGCCAGGCCGAAATCGGTGATCTGCACATGTCCTCGGTCATTGAGCAGAATATTCTCCGGTTTGATATCGCGGTGCACCACGCCTGCGCGATGCGCCGAAGCCAAGCCGTCCAACGTCTCACCGACTATGCGTAGCGTCTCACGAACGCTGAACGTGACTTGCTGGTTCATTTCGTACCGCAGGTTCACGCCATGCACGTACTCCATGACAAGAAAATCCAGTCCATCGAACTCACCGGTGTCATACACCTGCACGATATGGGGATTGGCTATTGCTGCTGCGGAACGGGCCTCGCGATGGAAACGTTCCACGAACTGGTCGCGTTGTGGGCCCTGTGCCAGCTGCGTGTGCATGATCTTAATGGCGACGGTACGTCCCAGACGCTCGTCAACAGCTTGATACACCGTGGCCATGCCGCCATCGGCGATTCTGCTGACGACTCGGTACCGGCCTTCGATGACCTGGCCTTCGGGGGCATGCTGGGCTTCACTCATGGCTAATCGGTACGATTCCTTCTTCAAAAAACGTTTCGCGACAAAGATGTGTTCACTTGTAGTCTACAAGGAATGGTTTGCGGAAGATGCGATGAACACGGGTCTTTCACAGTGCGGCGGCATCAGCCCTGTTCCCGCACAATCGGTACGAAACGTGCGCATGCTTCGGTAAGCATGTCTTTGCGATCCTGCGATAGTTCAAGCGTCTCGATGGCGGCCTTCGACTCGAGCCACAGACCGGCGATCCGTTCCTTGGAACGTGCGATGGCACCAGTGGACTCGAACAATGCGATGGCACGCCTAACATGTGCCTCGTCACGTGATTCGGCTTCCCACATGTCGATGAGTTCACGTCGTTCGACATCGCCGGCAGCCTCAATCGCATCGGCCAGCAACACCGTGCGTTTGCCTTCACGGATATCACCGCCCACCGGTTTGCCGGTATTGCGGCTCGACCCGATGACGTCCAGAAGATCATCCGCGAGCTGGAACGCCAAACCAAGAGGCAATCCAATCGCCAGTGCGAGCCTGCGCGCGTCCGCAGGGGCGAGGCCGGCGGCAAGCATACCGAATTCCAAAGGTGCGATAGTGGTATAACTGGCGGTCTTCCAACGGAAGACATTCAAAGAGGCCGACGCCAGCTCTTCAGGATCGTCTAACGTATTGAGTTCCACGGCCAAATCGAGTACTTGGCCGATTTCCACTTCACGGTGCATATTCAGGAAGGCCGACACCACGGAAGACCCGGAGCCAAGCCGGCAAGCCGCTTTATTGGCGATATCCACGCTCGCGGTGGCCAGCATATCACCCAACATGATGCCCAAACCATGGCCGATGGCATCACTATGGGTATCCGTGGCAAGCGCACGATGAGCGGACGGCTTGCCACGGCGCAGATCGGAATCGTCGATGATGTCGTCATGCACCAACGCGCCGGTCTGAAACACTTCGATCGCGCATGCCAGATCCAACACCGCATCCATATCACGTTCCGCCACATCCTGCGGCGCGAACGCACGGAACGCATCCAACGTCAGCAACGCCCGCAGACGTTTGCCGCCCTCACTTGACGTGACCGCCTGCTGCGCCACCGCATCAGCGACGGCTTTGCAGGAATTCGCCACCGGATCGTCCGCATGCAGGAACGAAAAATCCCTTACCAGCGAGAGCGTGCGCGTTTCAATCTGTTCCAAATCGGAAGAGCTAGTCATGGGTCAAGGTTATCCACACACATTCGACAAGAGGAAAACATAATGATTGCAGCGGGTGAGACGGTGCCGGACGTTTCGTGACACGCCGAGCTTCACGTTCTCCGACCACAGGGGTGCCGAAACGCCTCATTGCATTGCCGGATGATGCATAGTTCCAACAAAGCGGCCTGCATCAAGCGACCGCTCCGATACGCCAAGGAGGACGAGACATGAAGACGATCGACGAGCCCATGCCGATATGCGAAGCCGAGATGGAACGGCTTGAAGACCAATTGGTGGAGGATTGCAAATCGCTGGGCATGGCGGAGAGCATACGCGATTTCCTGCAGGAGCCATTCTCGGAATGGATGGATGAGCTGGCCGATGAATCGTCGGGAGATGACGATTCATCGCCAGAATGCAGACTGTCCAGAAACGGTGCGGGAGCACTTGCCATCGCCATGCAGCAGACCATGGCGGTGCGTGACGCGCTGCTGGTCTCCATCATCGTGGATGAACGACGTTCGTCACGTGACTTTCTCATGGGATTCATGGCCAATCCGACACTTCCCGGCAACACGCGTCATCTGGAGGAATCCCTCAACGGATCGTTCCGTGACGCATCAAGAAAACCCGACACGAAACGTTGCGACAACGGCGTCAACATGATGTTCGACATCATCGGGATGGTCCCCGAACGGTATCATGTGCAGCCATTGGCCATCATCAGTTATGTGCTGTGGTGGATGGGCGATGAGCGCGCCATGCTGTGCGCGATGCGTGCGCTCGCGTTGGATGAGAATTGTTCGCTCGCGGCGATCATCTGCTCCGCGGCACATCGTCATATCGGACCGGTATGGGCCGAAGAGACATAGAGCAACACGCCGAAAGGAAGCGGTACTTGTGCATGGTGAGCTCAACACGCGGGAATAATCGTCCTTGCAAGATGATTAACTCACATAGTTGACGATTTGCCCTTGCCAGAAGTGGGTCCATATGGTATACGCTTCCGGCGGGATCAATAGGAGGATAAGTTTGGCCACCAAGGAAACGACGGTAAATACGGAACAGACTGATCTGACCGAAAAGACCACCTCCGGGAAAAAGGCCTCCACGCGCAAGCCTGCTGCCAAGAAGGGCGAGTCCTCAAAGACCGCTACGAAGACGTCGCGCAAGACGGCCGCGAAGAAGACCTCCGCCGCCAAGAAAAGCAAGAAAGCGGAAGAAGAAGAGAACCTGATCGAGCAGGACGCCCCTGAAGACGATCCCGTCGAGGATGCCGATCTTGATGATTTCGACGATGACCTTGATGACGTGGACGACGAAGGGGAGGATGACGACCTCGACGAGGACAATATCGACGAGGATGACGATTCCGAACTGGAAGACGATGACGAAGACAAGCGCAAAAAGCCGGAAGAGCCCAAGGAAAAAGGCGCTTTCGTGGTGCGTGACGATGATGACGACGACAATCTGACGCCGTCCGGCAATCCGAAGCGTCGTGTGATCGCAGCCGGCGCCACCGCAGATCCGGTCAAGGATTACCTGAAGCAGATCGGCAGAGTGAACCTGCTGAACGCCGAACAGGAAGTCGACCTGTCCGAACGCATCGAGGCCGGTCTGTACGCCCAACATCTGCTGGACACGGAATCCGACAAGATGGATTTCAAGCGCCGGCGTGAACTGAAGTGGGCCGCGAACGACGGCAAGCGCGCCAAGGACCATCTGCTGGAAGCCAACCTCCGACTCGTGGTCTCTCTTGCCAAGCGCTATACGGGCCGTGGCATGCTGTTCCTCGATTTGATTCAGGAAGGCAATCTTGGTCTGATTCGTGCCGTAGAGAAGTTCGACTGGAAGAAGGGCTTCAAGTTCTCCACGTACGCCACATGGTGGATTCGCCAGGCCATCACCCGTGCCATGGCTGATCAGGCCCGCACCATTCGTGTGCCTGTGCATATGGTGGAAGTCATCAACAAGCTGTCCCGCGTGCAGCGCCAGATGCTTCAGGACCTCGGCCGCGAACCTACGCCGGACGAACTGGCCCGTGAGCTCGACATGCCGGTCGAGAAGGTGCAGGAAGTGCAGAAGTACGGGCGTGAGCCGATTTCCCTGCACACGCCGCTGGGCGAGGATGGCGATTCCGAGTTCGGTGATCTGATCGAAGACACCGACGCCATCGCACCGTCCGATGCCGTCGCCTTCTCGCTGTTGCAGGAGCAGTTCAAGCAGGTGCTTGAAACGCTGTCTCCGCGTGAGGCTGGCGTCATCAAGATGCGCTACGGTTTGGAGGACGGCCAGCCGAAGACGCTGGATGATATCGGACGTGTGTATGGCGTGACGCGCGAACGTATCCGCCAAATCGAATCGAAGACCATGTCCAAGCTGCGCCATCCGTCACGTTCGCAGACGCTGCGCGACTTCCTGGACCAGTGATAGTAATCAGACGCGAGTAAATGAAGTCGAGAAACCGGCATGAACGCAGGGTTTCTCGACTTCATGTCTTGTAAGGCGACAATTGAAAGGGAACATGGCTAAGGATAATTACGGTGCTGAGAGTCTTACCGTGCTCGAAGGCTTGGATGCGGTGCGCAAACGTCCGGGCATGTACATCGGCACGACCGACAGCCAGGGCCTGATGCACTGCCTGTGGGAGATCATCGACAATGCCGTCGATGAGGCTCTTGCGGGAGCCTGCAACCACATCATCGTGACCTTGCATGACGATGGTTCCGTTGAAGTGGCGGACAATGGCCGAGGCATTCCGGTGGACGTGGAGCCGAAAACCAAGCTCACCGGCGTGGAAGTGGTGCTGACCAAGCTGCATGCCGGCGCCAAATTCGGCAATTCCTCGTATGGCGCTTCCGGCGGTCTGCATGGTGTCGGCTCATCCGTGGTGAACGCATTGAGCTCCCGTCTCGACGTGGAAGTGGATCGTGACGGCAAAACCCACCACATGGCTTTCCATCAGGGCCACCCCGGAGTGTATTCCGACGTTGATCCGGAACACCCATCTCCCGATTCGCCATTCAAGAAGACGCGCAAGAATCGTCCCACCGAACTTGAGATCATCGGCAAAGTCAGTCCGAAGACCACGGGTACCCGCATCCGCTATTGGGCGGATCCGGAGATTTTCAACGATACCGCTGAATTCAGCTATGACCAGCTCATCGACCGTGTACGGCAGACCAGTTTCCTGGTGCCAGGGCTGAAAATCACCGTCATCGACGAGAACATTCCCGAAACCGGCGACGAGTCCATTGACGAAATGCTGGAAGTCGATGACAATGTCATCGAACAGGTGACGGAAGAGAACACGTCCGCTGAAACGGATGATATCGGAACCTCTGCCGACATACTGCAGGAGGATTCAGCCGAAGCTGATGAATCAGCCGAATCGCAAGAAAACGATGCTGCCACGCAATCGCAGGAAACTGTTTCCCAACCCGTGCAGCCGAAATATCCGCATGCGCGCGTCGAAGAATTCTGCCATACCGGAGGCGTGAAGGATTTCGTCGACTTCCTGTCCAAAGGCGAAGCGGTCTCCGATATTTGGCGCATCGCCGGCGAGGACACGTATGTTGAAGAAACGCAGGCGGTCGGAGACGATGGTGAACTGCATGCGCAGAAGGTGACGCGTGATTGCGCAGTCGATATCGCCATGCGATGGACCAACGGCTACGACACCACCATGCGCAGCTTCGTCAACGTGGTGGAGACGCCCGGCGGCGGCATGCACGTGGACGGCTTCCTCCAAGGCATCACCAAGCAGGTGCGCAAGGCCATCGAGGACAACGCGCGCAAACTCAAGGTGAATCTCAAGGATTCCCATATGAAGGTGGAACGTGACGACATTCTCGCCGGTCTGGTGGCCGTCGTTACCGTCCGCATCGCCGAACCGCAGTTCCAAGGCCAGACCAAGGACGTGCTCGGCACCGCGCAAGTCAAGCCGATCGTCTCCAGAATGACCGATAAGCAGTTCGGTGAGATGATTACCGGCTCCAAACGCGGTTACAAGGAACAGTCCGGCCGCGTGCTGGAGAAAATCGTCGGCGAAATGCATGCCCGCGTGCAGGCGCGCAAGACCAAGGAAGTCACACGCCGTAAGAACGCGCTTGAATCCGCGTCCATGCCGCCGAAACTGTCCGACTGCCAGCCCGGCAATGACGATGTGGCCGAACTGTTCATCGTCGAGGGTGATTCCGCATTGGGCACAGCCAAGGCCGCCCGTAATTCCGGTTTCCAAGCGTTGCTGCCGATTCGAGGCAAAATACTCAACGTGCAGAAGGCATCGCTCGCGCAGATGCTGTCCAACAAGGAATGCGCAGCCATCATCCAGGTGGTCGGCGCAGGATCCGGCGCAAGCTTCGACATCGAACAGGCCCGATACAACAAGATCATCATGATGACCGATGCCGATGTCGACGGCGCGCACATCCGCATCCTGCTGCTGACGCTGTTCTACCGGTACATGCGGCCGCTTATCGAATACGGTCATGTGTATGCCGCCGTGCCGCCGCTGCATCGTATCGCGTTGACGGGTACGCATAAGGGCGAGTACATCTACACGTATTCCGATGATGAGTTGGCAGGCAAACTCGCCGAGCTTGATAAAAAGCACATCGGCTACAACGAGGACATCCAGCGTTACAAGGGTTTGGGTGAGATGGACGCCGACCAGCTGGCCGATACCACCATGGATCCGCGCACCCGCATGCTGCGCCGTATCCGCATGGAGGACGCCGAACAGGCCAGCCACATCTTCAGCCTGCTCATGGGTGATGACGTGCCGCCGCGCAAGGCGTTCATCGTGGAGAACGCCGACGATTTCGACCGTTCCAAGATCGACACCTGATATTGCATGGCGATTGCGATTGGCGGGTCTTGCGTTACGGCGGAGACCCGCTTTTCGTGTATGCACGATAATGCAAAAACGTCGGTCGATAGTGCAAGATACAAAATACCGTTTGGTAGGTAACTTTGGATAAAATAGCGGAGTATTTTCGTGATTTTATTGCCGCAAACATAAAACATACAAGGAGCTGACTGTGGCCAATCTGCTGCTCGCCGTGATTTACATCGCCTTCATCAGTCTGGGTCTGCCGGACGCGGTGCTCGGCGCCGCATGGCCGACGATGAGCGGCGACCTGCATGCGCCGATTTCCTGGGCGGGTGGCATTTCCATGACGATTTCCGCCGGCACCATCGTGTCCGCGCTGCTATCCGACCGCATGACCTTGCGGTTCGGTGCAGGCAAGGTCACGGCAGTGTCCGTTGCGTTAACGGCGTTCGCATTGTTCGGCTTCTCCATCTCGCCGAATTACTGGATGCTGCTGCTCTTCGCCATTCCGTACGGCTTGGGCGCGGGCGGCGTCGATGCGGCGCTCAACAACTATGTGGCAATCCACTACGAAAGCCGTCACATGAGCTGGCTGCACGCCATGTGGGGCTTGGGCACTCTGCTTGGCCCGTACATCATGGCAAGCGCATTGGGTGCCGGCCATGGCTGGGCGTGGGGCTACCGGACCATCTCCATTCTGCAGGTCGTGCTCACCGCGGTGCTGGTGCTGAGCCTGCCGTTGTGGAAGGCGCGTAAGACCGTCGAACCGCAGCGGACGAGTGAAACCTCTTCCGTGCAATCCGCGCAGTCCGAGCAATCGGAAGGGGAAACAGCTGACCGGCGCAAGCCGCTTGGTATTCGCGGTGTGCTCGCCATCCGTGGCGTCCGCGAGATCCTCGTGATGTTCTTCTGCTATTGCGCGCTCGAATCGACCGCCATGTTGTGGGCCAGCAGCTATATGGCGCTTGGCAAGGGCATCGACAAGACCACGGCGGCCATGTGGGGAAGCCTGTTTTGCATCGGCATCACCGTCGGACGTCTCGCCAGCGGTTTCCTGACCATGAAACTGAACGATCCGGCCATGATTCGTCTTGGCCAGGCGTTGGTGCTGACCGGCATCGTCATCATGCTCCTGCCGTTGCCGCACAATATCGGCACCATCGCGGGACTAATGGTCATCGGTTTGGGCTGCGCGCCGATCTATCCGTGCGTCATCCATTCCACTCCTGCTTATTTCGGCGAGGACAAATCGCAGGCCATCGTCGGCATGCAGATGGCTTGCGCCTATGTGGGATCGATGTGCATGCCGCCGCTGTTCGGGCTGATCGCGCAACATGTTTCGATCAACCTGTTCCCGTTCTATCTGGTGGTGTTCCTGGCGCTGATGGTCGCCATGCATGAGACTTTGCGCCGCAAGTGCGGCGACTGTGCGGCCGCCTGACGACGCCATATGTGAGACGCTCGAATGTGTCAGCCGGGTGGTGTGCTCGAATGAGCCGACGACGGTGGATGACGAGCTTTCCGCCGGTTGTGGATGATGTCTGAAGGCGATGCCATAATCGAACGTATGTACGAATGCATGGACTTGTTCTCGGAGGCTACCAATGCCTGGTTCAAGCATGCGTTCAATGCTCCGACGGAGGCGCAACGTTTGGCATGGCCGGCCATCCGCTCCGGCGAGAACGTGTTGGTGGTGGCGCCCACCGGCTCCGGCAAGACATTGTGCGCCTTCCTTTCTGCGATCGACCGTCTGATGACGGGGAAGGACGATGGCTTATTGCGGACGTCCGGCGGTGGGAACGGCACGGCTGAATCCGATTGCAATGCCAAGAAACGTAAACCCGTCCGCGGCGTCAAGGTCCTGTATATTTCGCCATTGAAGGCTCTGGGCGTGGATGTGGCCAAGAACCTCCAAGCGCCATTGGCTGGCATCGCCGGACAGTGCGAGGCGATGGGATTGCCATCGCCGAAAGTCAGCGTGGGCATGCGAAGCGGTGACACCACGCCGCAGGAACGGCGCAGAATCGTCAGTCATCCGCCGGATATCCTCGTCACCACGCCCGAATCGCTGTTCCTGCTGCTCACCTCCAAGGCGCGACGGATACTTTCCGCCGTTGATACCGTTATCGTGGATGAAGTGCACGCCATCGCGGGCTCCAAACGTGGCGCGCACCTGGCGCTGAGCTTGGAACGATTGGAAAGCCTTGCCGGCCGGTCTGTCCAACGCATCGGGCTTTCCGCCACTGTGGAACCGCCGGCCGAAGCCGCACGTTTCCTTGGCGGCACGCGGCCGGTACGCGTCATCAGACCCGAATCGCACCCCGACATGGATCTGAAAGTGGTGGAACCGCTTTCGGCCATGCGCGATCCCGTCTCCGACGACGCAGGGCGGAGGGCAGGCGCCGTGAAACTTCCGAACCGCCATACCACGCATATTTCCGGGGTGAGTCCTGCCATGGAGGCATTGGCGGAACGTAAAGGACTGACTTCGGTCGGGGGAGACGAACATACCTCACGGGTTTCGACCGGAGGTTCGGTATGGCCGGCCATCGAACGCAGCGTGCTTGACGAAGTGCTGAAACACCACACCACCCTCGTGTTCGTCAACTCCCGTGGCCTTGCGGAAAAACTCACCGCACGGCTCAACGACCTGTATGCGCAATTGCGCACATCCCGGAAAACTGGGTCTGAAACCGCCGTCAAAGCGGACGCAGGGCGGGATGCGCTGTCCGACCGTAGGCTTGGCCGAACGGCCTTGAGTGTGTCGGACAACGCATCCCAGCCGGAGTCCACAGCCAGTGATTCCACTCAGCCGTATCCGGATCTGGGCTCTCCGGAAGGCCGTGAAGGCTTCGCCAAACACTACGATTCCGTGGTCGGCTCCACCACCATGCTGGTCTCCTCGCATGCGGACGCCGACGCGATCGCCATGGCGCATCATGGTTCCGTTTCCAAAGACCGGCGCAAACAGATCGAAGAGCAGCTCAAACGCGGCCAATTGCGTTGCGTGGTCGCCACATCGAGCCTTGAACTCGGCATCGACATGGGGTCGGTGGATCTGGTCATTCAGATCGCACCGCCATTGTCCGTGTCCTCGGGATTGCAGCGGGTGGGGCGCGCCGACCACAAGGTCGGGGGAGTCTCGCATGCACTGTTCTACCCGATTACACGAGAGCAAATCATCGGCACGGCCGCAAGCATCGAATGCATGCGCTCCGGAGACATCGAAACACTGACCATTCCATGCAACCCCTTGGACGTGCTTGCCCAGCAAACCGTCGCCGCCGCGGCGATGGATGATCTGAAACCAGACGACTGGTACGTGACCGTGCGCAAGGCCGCGCCATTCGAAGATCTCGACAGAACCATGTTCGATGCTGTGATGGGCATGATGACCGGCGCCTACAACGGCGAGGATTTCTCCGCCTTCCGGCCTCCATTGCAATACAACGAAGAGGCGGGTCTCATCTCCGCGCGCCCTGGCGCTCAACGACTGGCCGTGACCAGCGGAGGCACCATACCCGACCGAGGAACCTACACCGTGGTGCTTCCCGAAGAAGGCTCCGGACCGGGCCCACGCAAAGTGGGGGAGCTGGATGAGGAAATGGTGTACGAATCCCGGGTTGGAGACGTCATCACCCTCGGCACATCGACCTGGCAGATCCAGGAAATCACCCGGGACCGTGTGGTGGTGGTTCCTGCTCCAGGGCGTACCGCCCGACTGCCGTTCTGGCATGGCGAAGGCGACGGGCGGGACGCGGCATTCGGACGGTCCCAAGGCCGATTCATACGCGATATGGCGCAAGGACTACGCGCGGAAGTCTCGGACGGCATCGCAGGAGACAAGACCAGCCGATTCGACACGACAACAATCGCACGTCTACGTCGTGACGGATTGGACGACAACGCCATCGGCAATCTTGCCGACCTGCTTGCCGAACAGCGCGCCGCCACGGGAACGATTCCCAACGACCGTGAGCTGGTCGTCGAACGCTGCCAGGATGAAGAAGGCGATTGGCGTGTGATCGTCCACTCGCCATACGGCAGACGCGTGCACGAACCATGGGCCATGGCCATCACCACACGTATCAAACAACGATACGGGTTCGATGGGCAGGTATACGCGGCCGACGACGGCATCATCATCCGCCTCCCGGACGGCGACGGCAACCTGCCGATCCGCGAGCTGCTGCTGTTCGACACGGAAGAGCTGCAACGCATCATCGAAACGCAAGTCGGCGAAAGCGTGCTGTATGCCGCACGATTCCGAGAATGCGCGGCGCGATCGCTGTTCCTGCCACGCGCCAACCCCGGCAGACGCGTCCCCTTATGGCAGCAGCGGCTGCGCGCGGCGCAACTGCTCAACGCCGCCCGAACTCGGAAGAACTTCCCGTTGCTGTTGGAAACCGCACGCGAATGCCTACAGGACGTGTACGATCTGCCCGCGCTGAAACATGTGATGTCCGGATTACGCTCCGGCGTCATCTCTTTGAGCGAGACCGTCACGGAAACGCCGTCGCCGTTCGCGGAAAACATGCTGTTCGGATACGTGGGCGCGGTCATGTACCAATACGACGTGCCGCAAGCCGAACGCAGCACGCAACTGCTGTCCATGGACCCGGAAGTGCTGGAACGTCTTCTGGGCGCCACGGACATGGCTTCGCTGTTGGATGCCGACGTCATCGCGCAGATTGGGAAGGAGCTTGCCGGACGGACGTTCTGGAACGATTTGGACGAGACCGACATTGCCGGCCGTGTGGCGCGATATGCCAAAACGCATGGCCCATTCACCGCGGATCAGATGATCGCCGAACTGGGATTGGACGCTGTCCAAGGCGTACGCATGTTGGATGAATTACATGCCAAAGGCGAACTGCTGAAAGGCCATTTCGTCGATGATGCGGCCGGAGCGGACGCCAATGGTTCCGATGATTCAGCATCGGAACGGTCACCTCGGCAAACGCCCCAGCAATGGCTCCACAAAGACGTGTTTCGGCGTATCCGCGCGCTTTCGCTTGCCAAGGCACGCAAAGCCATCAAGCCGGTGGAACCGGCCGTCTATCAGGCGTTCCTGTTGGACAGACAAGGTGTCGGACCTGTGGGTGGCGCCCGATATGAAGGCGTCGACGGGCTGATGCGTGTGATCGAACAGCTTGAAGGCATATACCTCAACGCCTCCGTTTGGGAATCCTCGGTCTTCCCCGCACGCGTTCGCGACTACCAACCGAGTATGTTGGACGAATTGCTCGCATCCGGAGACGTGGTATGGGTCGGCTCCAAAATCAATGGTTCCAACGCCAAGGAAGCCGGCGGAATCGCATTCCATCCAGCTGATTCACGGCTGCTGGTGAAACCCGGCGAACAATCGCAGAACAATGCCTATAGTGCCGGAACCATGACCGTGCCGGAGACGATACTTGCCGCATTATCGAATGGGGGAGCCTTCCATGCGTGGCAGCTTTCCACGGCCGCCAAAGCCATCTGGCAGGAACATGCGGAAGTCAACGTGAATCCTGAAACAGGGGAAATCATCCTTCCCGCATGGGGCGAAAGCCAGTTCGAGGAAGCCTTGTGGTCCTTGGTATGGCAAGGCAAAGTGACGAACAGTTCATTCGCTCCCGTTCGGGCCTTGGCTCAAGGCACGGTTTCAGTGCGCGCGCCACGCACTGCCGCACGCAGACGCGTACGGATCCACGCCTCGACACCGGCGACGCTCGGTGGATTATGGTCCGCGGTCGACTCGTCCCGGACCAGTCCAATGGCGATACCGGATCAAACGGACGATACCGCCGGCAAACCAACAGCCGGCATCGAGGAATACGACATCGCATTGATCGAATCGCTGCTCGACCGATATGGCGTGATCGCCGCTCCGCTAATCGACAAGGAGCAGGTCGCAGGCGGATTCTCCGGACTATACCCGGTACTCAAACGTATGGAGGAACACGGCAATCTGGTCAGAGGCATGTTCGTCAAAGGATTCGGAGCGGCCCAATTCGCCGGACGTGACACAGTGGACGCCTTGCGCGGCGACGACGAGGCGCGCAGCCAATCCTGCGTGGCGCTCGACGTGACCGACCCGGCCAACCTGACAGGCTCCGCGATCACATGGCCCGAACAACACCATATGAAACCGGCGCGCAGAGCGGAATCGGTCATCGTGCTCGACCACGGCATGCCGGTGCTGTTCGCCGTGCCGAAAAGCCACAGAATCGTCAGCTTCACCGATGACGAGCGAATATTGCAGCCGGCATGTACGGAACTTGCCTATGCATTGCAGCATCAGTCCAAGGGCAGCGTCAGCTTCGCCGAAATGAACGGTGAATCATTGAAGGAACGCAACGAATACAGGCGTTTGCTGCATGCTGCCGGGTTCGTGGACAGCCCACAAGGCATGAAACTATATGGCTGAACCAAGCCGGAGGCACTTTCACCCAGCCTGCTCATTCAACCTGGCAGCCCAAGTGCGCAAAACGGGAAGGCCCTGAACCGGAAGAAGAACCAGTCCAGAGCCCCGCCAATCGATTTCGTCGAATCAGCCGACCACCGCAATCGGCGCCGACAGATCCGTACCGGAACCATCGCGTCGCATATCAGGCTTCGGCAATTCCACAGGAGCGCCGCTTTGCGTGGAAGCATGCAACGGATACGCGCCCACGAACGCGAGAATCAACGTATCCTGCCCCTTGAGGAATCGCTGCGAACGCACGCCACCCGTACCACGGCCCTTCGTCGGATACATCTCCAACGGCGTGACCTTCGCGGCACCGTTTTCAGTGCCAGGCAACGCTTCGGAATCGCCGGCAACCGTCAACACCACGGCTCCGGAAGCGGAGAACAGTCCATTCTCGCCTTCTTCGTAATTCCATGTCACCTTGCCGTCAGGCACCACCGCGAACGCGGCCGCCGAACACCCCTCAGCCAGACGAATGCCCGCCATGCCGCCAGCGGTACGGCCCTGCGGACGCACATTCTTCGCTTCGAACGTCAACAACGAGGAATCGGTGGACACAAACACCAGACGATCCTCATCACGGGCTTCGGCAGCGGCAAGCACTTCGTCATCATCCTTCAAATCGATGACGCTCCACGAATCCATTGTGGTCGGAGATTCACGGTTCCAACGCTTGACCACGCCGTTGCGGGTGCCCAACGCCAAAGGAACAAGCTGACCGCCGTCATCCGTGGACGGCATATCAATCGCAGCAATCACCCGTTCGCCGCGGATCGGATCGGTGTTCTCCGTCATGCCCAGCAGTTCCTCGGCCTTCACACCACCCGTGACACTGAGCGGCCCATCCGCGGAAACCTTCGGCAATTCGACCACATGGGCCAGCACCAGACGACCCGCTGAAGTAACCAAGCCGTATGAGGAACGTGTGGACGTGCGGAACATCGAAACGATCTGATCATCCTTGGCGCGTCCGTTGGAAGCCGAACGATTCTCCCAACGTTCCACCGCATCCTCGGAAGTGCGTGCGATCAGGCCCGTGGCGGACAGCATCACCGCGCACGGCTCGTCATCAATCTGCAGAGCCGATGCGGTGGCATTCTCATCGCCGGCCTTCTTTGCGGCCTTTGCGGCTGCGGCGACATCGGCTGCTGCGGAGGATACGGTCGCGGCGGCGCGCGCGGCAGCCATCGCGTTTGCAGAGACGCCATCATCGCCATGCGCCACAACAGGCGTCAAATTGCCTTCCTCATCCTCATCCAGCAGCACCGTGCGCCGGGGAGTGCCGTATTTGGCCACGGCGTCATCCATTTCGTCAATGACCACGCCGTCAAGCGCCTCATCGGAAGCAAGAATGCGTTCAAGCTCTTCGATACGCCGCTTCAGATCGTCGCGTTCCGCCTCAAGCTCGATACGACTCATCTTGGTCAGACGGCGCAGCCGCAAGTCAAGAATGTACTGTGCCTGAATCTCGTCCAGATCGAATACGGCGATAAGCTTTGTTTTCGCGGCCTCGGCATCATCAGAAGAGCGAATCACCTGAATGACTTCATCGATGTCCACCATGGCGAGCAGCAAGCCCTCCACCAAGTGCAGCCGCTCAAGCGCCTTCTTCCTGCGGAATTCACTGCGTCGGCGGATCACCACACGACGATGGTCCACCCACACCTGAAGCATTTCCTTCAATCCCATGGTGTGCGGACGGCCATTGACCAACGCCACATTGTTGATGGTGAAATTGTCCTGCAACGGCGTGTGCTTGAACAGCTGCGCCAACACCGCGTTCGGATCGAACCCGGTTTTGATTTCGATGACGAGGCGCGTGCCGTTATGCCGGTCAGTCAGATCGATGGCACCGGAAATGCCGTCCAGCTTACGGTTCTTCACACCTTCGGAAATACGTTCCAACACACGTTCCGGACCCACCATGAACGGCAGTTCCGTCACGACGATGGCCTTTTTGCGAGCCGTCACGTTTTCGATATGCGTCACGGAACGCGTGGTCAACGCGCCACGACCCGTCTCGTACGCCTCGCGGATGCCTTTGCGGCCCACAATCACGCCGCCGCCCGGCCAATCCGGACCCGGCACGTAGCGCATCAACTCCTCTAACGTCGCGTCGGGATGGCGCATAAGATGCTTGGCCGCAGCCACCACCTCGCCAAGATTGTGCGTGGCCATATTCGTGGCCATGCCGACGGCAATGCCGGAACCACCATTGACCAGCAGGTTCGGAATCGCGGCAGGCAGCACAGTCGGCTCCTGAAGCTTGTTATCGTAATTCGGCGTGAAATCGACGGTATTTTCGGCGATATCGGCATTCATGCCCAACGCGGCCGGCGCCATACGAGCCTCGGTATAACGAGAAGCAGCAGGACCGTCATCGAGAGAACCGAAATTGCCGTGACCGTCCACCAATGGCAGCCGCATGGCGAACGGCTGCGCCAAACGTACCATCGCCTCGTAAATCGCGGAATCGCCATGCGGATGGAGCTTGCCCATCACTTCGCCAACCACACGCGCCGACTTCATATACGGCCGGTCCGGATTGAGGCTCATCTGACCCATCTGATAGATGATGCGTCGTTGCACCGGCTTGAGACCGTCCCTGGCATCAGGCAGCGCTCGGGCGTAAATCACCGAATACGCGTATTCGAGGAACGACTTGCTCATTTCCTCGTTCAACGGCGTTTCGACGATGTTCTCCTTGACCGTACGCGGGTCAAAGGCTGGTTTTGCCGGTTTGCGGTGCGACACCATGCGGTGGTTCTCCTCACGGAAAGGTTATGGTAATCAACCTAGCAATATTACCAGCTGGTACTGCCGCGGTGCTTGAATGGGAACCATGAGTGTTGAAGTGCCCGAAATCGACCAGCTGCTAGCCATGACCAGTCCGGCACGATATGGCGACGAACTGCCGGATGAGGGCGGCCGCGGCGGTGCTCTCCACCTATCCTCGGTACTTCCCGCCATTTCCAGCGCCATCGGGCATCCGATTCCAACGGCCATCCATGCCGATCCGAAACGACTCCAAGAGGCACTTGGCCTGCCGGACGCGCGTTCGGCAGTCGTGGTCCTGGTGGACGGTCTCGGATATTGGAACATCAATATGAGATTGGGGCATTCACCCTATCTACGGTCGCTGATGGCGGATGGCGTTAACCAGCGGCCAATCGCCACATGCATGCCCAGCACCACCGTGGCCGCCATGTCCACGTTCGGCACCGGCACATGCCCCGGATTAACCGGCATGACGGGGTATACGCAGCTCAATCCCGACAATGGCGAAATCTGCCAGCTCATCTCTTTCAAAAACGCGCCCGCACCGCTGAAACTGCAACAGCAGCCGACCATATTCGAACGATTGGCGGAACAGGACGTTCGCGTCACCAGTTCGGGACTGCCGAAATTCGCGTTCTCCGCGTTGACCCAGGCGGCGTTACGTGGCAGCGACTACATCTCCAATGACGATCCACGCCGACGTATCATGACCGCGGCGAAAGCGGCGAACACGCCCGGACTGACATACGTGTACCTGCGCGACGCGGACAAGATCGGACACAATTACGGCTGGGACTCCGACAAGTGGATCGGCACATATGAGCGTATCGACGCCCAGTTGTCTTTGCTGCGTCGAAGTATGCCGAAGAACACGCTGATCGTCATCGTGGCGGATCATGGCATGATAACCGCCGACCCGGAAGCCTGCATCGACATAGCGTCCGAACCCCAGCTGATGCGGGGCGTCGCGAATGTCGGCGGCGAACCACGCTGTGTCATGCTTTATGGCGAGGATGGCGAGAATCCGGAGGACATCGCCGCTCGTTGGCGTGACGTGCTGGGGGAGCGCGCCCAGGTGCGCACCCGCCGGCAGGCAATCGAGGAAGGCGTCTACGGACCAGTCGATGAACGCGTCAAGTCGATGATCGGCGATGTGGTCGTCTCCGCTGCGGGCTCTACCACCATTGTCGATTCCCGCACACAGGCGGAGAAGGCGATGCATCTGCCCAGCGTGCACGGGTCGCTGACCTACATGGAATCTGATATTCCATGCCTGATTGACGTGGCTTGATCGAATGATCCGAACGTCTGAACGGATGTTGCCGTGGGATGTTAGGGAACGTTAATCAGTCACCGAACAGAATTTCATCCCAACTCGGCACTGCGGAGCGTCCTGCACGGCGCTTCGATTTGGTGGTGCTCTGACTATGAGGATCGGATGATGCCATCTTGGACTTATCGGACTGCTGCTCGCCGGCGGATTGCGTGTTTTGCGAGTTTTGGGCAGGTTCCGTCGTTGAAGGGGCGGGGTGCTGCGTCGTCGCGATTTCCGGACGGTTCGGCAGCGGAACGGTCGCCGATGGCTGAGTCTCAACGGTGGTCTTGATATTCGTGGCTTGCGGTGCAACCGGTTCCGGAGCATTCCAAGCGGACACCGTCTGTTCGATACGTGCGGAGCGTGCGGAATCGCCCGGCAAATTCAATGATGCGAGAAAATTCTGGTCGACCTGCTTCTCGGCGTGTCCTTCCGTCGGCGTGTCTTGTTCGCCGATGAGCTTGCGTGCCGTTGCGTTCAGACAGTTGACCGCGTTGTCATGCATGTTCCAAGACCATTCCGCACGGGCGGCATGACCTGCGGAATCGAACTCCGCGGTAATCTTCCACGGTTCCAAACCGCGTCTGGTGGCCTTCCACCGCACATCCTCCAACCGTACGTGGGCTGCGGCGAACGTGCGTTCGATCAGTTCGGAAAGCGTGCGCACACGGCTTTCCTTCGGCGCGGGAACCGCCAGGAACTGTTCGATCGCATATTGCTTTTCGGTTTCCACCGCCGCCGAGAAACGCCGAACAAGCGCTTCGCTCAACGAATATCGCTCCGCCACGCGGGTCGGATTGGCTCCGGCTCGAATCAAGGATTGGATTTGGGAGATCGGCAGCGTGGAAGGCGCTTGCTGCTGACGCTCCTCTTGGGTTTCGGTGCGAATCTGCTTTGCCTCCAAAATGGCTCTTTCAAGCGCTTCATCGACCTTGACGGCGAATTTGCCGGCACCTGAAACAAAGACGAGCTCACCGGTTTCACTCACATGATCGAACCGTGCATCTTCGAGCGCATTCTCAGGCACAACACACCACTTTCCCTTAGATTTTCCTATTAATTCTATTGTGCCCCACGTGTCGGATTTTACGAGTATTTCAATTCGTGTATCCTAGCGGGGGAAAAGTCATGTATTCTATGGCGCATAAGCACCATAGATGACGAAAGGAATCTCGATGGCACAGGATTATGATTCCCCGCGCAACAAAGACGAGGACGAGGAGTCGCTCCAGGCTTTGAGCAAGGGTTCTCAGAACAATTCCAACGATATGGACGATGACGAGAACGCCATTGCCGAAGACTACGAGCTGCCGGGCGCCGATTTGAGCAATGAGGACGCTTCGGTGACCGTCATTCCGATGCAGGGCGACGAGTTCATCTGCTCCGAATGCTTCCTGGTGAAGCATCGCAGCCAGCTTGCCTACACTACCGACGACGGACAGCCGGTATGCAAGGAGTGTGCGGCCTGATGGCGTTCGACGAGGCATACAACGAGCCGGAAAACGTCGAGGTTCTGGTAAAGTCGCTGGATCCCGGGCAGCCGGCTCAGCTGCATTACGCCCATGCCGGAGATGCCGGTGCCGATCTGCGCACCACCGAAGAAGTGACGTTGAAGCCGTTCCAGCGGGCGCTGGTGCCCACGGGAGTGGCAATCGCATTGCCTGCCGGCTATGTGGCGCTGGTGCATCCGCGTTCGGGACTCGCCGTCAAGCAGGGCGTCACGGTGCTTAACGCGCCGGGAACCATCGACGCTGGGTACCGTGGCGAAATCAAGGTGCCGTTGATCAACCTCGATCCGGAACGCGCCGTGACGTTCCATCCGGGCGACCGCATTGCACAGCTGGTCATCCAACGCTACGTCGAGGCAAAATTCATCGAGGCGCAGACCCTGCCCGGATCCGACCGCGCGGAACGTGGCTTCGGATCAACCGGCGTTGCGTCCTGACGGGACTGCAATACACAAAGACCGAGGATGTATCCGGCCGTGCAACACGCGGCCGGATACATCCGTCATATGGTGATGCGCGGGTACTATAGGGTACATTCCAAGCGAGGAGGAGCGAAATGAGCGACATGGATCATGAGGTTCGTTCGGCCAGAATGTTGGGCTGCGAGATCAGCACGAATCCGCTTGACCCGCTTGAACCAATCCTCAAGATGTGCGAATACCACCATCCCGACGAGGACATGAGCATTCTCGCGAGAGCCTACCGGCGCGCCGTCAACCAGCATTCGTCGCAACGGCGTAAATCCGGCGAGCCGTACATCATCCATCCGCTTGCAGTGGCGCAGATCCTCGCCGATCTTGGCATGGGGCCGCTGGTTGTGGCAGCGGGCCTTCTGCACGACACGGTGGAGGACACCGACTACACGCTCGACGAATGCCGCGCCGAATTCGGCGACACGGTGACCGGCCTGGTGGACGGCGTCACGAAGCTTTCCAAAATGGAATACGGCGATTCCGCCCAGGCCGAGACCATCCGCAAAATGGTGGTGGCGATGAGCCGCGACGTGCGCGTGCTGGTGGTCAAGCTCGCCGACCGTGTGCACAACGCCCGTACATGGCGTTACGTCAAGCAGTCGAACGCGCAGAAAAAGGCACGTGAAACGCTGGATGTGTATGCGCCGCTCGCCAACCGTCTTGGCATGAACGCCATCAAAACCGAGTTGGAAGAACTCAGCTTCAAGGTTCTGTATCCGAAGATCTACAACGAGATTGTGGTATTGGTGGCCCGTCGCGCCGGACAACGCGACGTGTACCTGAAGCAGATTCTCGCCGAAATCAATGAGGATCTCGACGAACAGCACATCAAAGCCTATGTGACGGGCCGTCCGAAGGACTACTTCTCCATTTACCAGAAGATGATCGTGCGCGGGCACGATTTCGCCAACATTTATGATTTGGTGGGCGTGCGTATCATCGTCGACACGATTCAGGACTGCTATGCGGCGTTGGGTGCCGTGCATGCGCGGTGGAACCCTGTTCCCGGCCGTTTCAAAGACTATATCGCCATGCCGAAGCTCAACATGTACCAGAGCCTGCACACCACGGTGGTCGGCCCCGGCGGCAAGCCGGTGGAGATTCAGATCCGCACGTGGGACATGCACCGCCGCGCGGAATTCGGCATCGCTGCGCATTGGAAGTACAAGGAGAACGGCCAAGCCGGACGCGCGTTGAGCTCGCCTGACAAGTCCGACCGCAAGCGTGGCGAAAACCAGGAGCTGAGCGAGGCCGACAACCTCAAATGGATTCAGCAACTTGCCGACTGGACGAGCGAAACGCCGGATTCCGACGAATTCCTTGGCTCCCTCAAAGAGGATTTGGGCGCGGCAGAGGTCTACGTGTTCACGCCGAAAGGCAAGATCGTCTCGCTTCCCGCCGAAGCCACTCCGATTGATTTCGCTTATGCGGTGCACACCGAAGTCGGTCACCGTACCATGGGTGCGCGCGTGAACGGACGATTGGTGCCGCTTGATACCAAGCTCGAGAATGGCGATACCGTTGAAATATTGACATCCAAGTCCGAATCCGCAGGTCCGTCGCGTGATTGGCTGAGCTTCGCCAAGAGCCCGAAGGCACGCAACAAGATTCGTCAATGGTTCAGCAAGGAACGCCGTACCGAAGCCGTCGAGGAAGGCCGTGACGAGCTGACGCGCGCCATGCGCAAGCGCAACCTGCCAATCACCACGCTGCTGACTCCGGAAGCATTGGTGGGTGTCGCCGACGAGTTGAACCTTGCCAACGCGGAAGCCGTGTTCGTGGCGATTGGTGATGGCCAGATCTCCACGCAGAACGTCATCTCGCATCTGGTCCGTGACGCGGGCAGCGACGAGGTGGATGAGGAAGTCGAGCAGGAGGCGTTGCCGCTCAAGCAGGTGGAGCGTACCAAGAAGACCACCAGCTCGTTGGGTATCTCCGTCAAGGGCGTGGGGGACATCTGGGTCAAGCTGGCCCGATGCTGCATGCCGGTTCCTGGAGACAAGATCATCGGCTTCATCACCCGCAACCAAGGCGTGTCCGTGCATCGCGTGGACTGCCAGAACATGCTCGAACTGGAGAAACGCCAGCCCGAACGTGTGGTGGATGTGCAGTGGACCAGCACCAAGGGCGTGTTCATGGTCAAGATCCAGGTCGAGGCGCTTGACCGTCCGCATCTGCTGAGCGATGTGACACGCGTGCTGTCCGACCACGGCGTGAACATTATCTCCGGCTCGATTTCCACCGGCACCGACCGCGTGGCCACCAGCCAATTCAGCTTCGAAATGGCCGATCCGCAGCATCTGAACACTCTGCTCGCCGCCGTGCGTAAAATCGAAGGCGTGTTCGACGTGTACCGCATCACCGGCGCGAAGGATTCCGCGGAGCCGCGACTGCGCAAAATGTGATGTTGACGAATCACATAAGCCGGTGATTGCAAGCAAACGCCTCTATAAATAAAATGAAGAAAGCCCCTCAATCGAGGGGCTTCCCTATATTGTACGGCTGTGCGGGAAACGCTTACTTGAGCACTTCCACGGACACGATGCCGACCGGCTCGGTCGGACGGTCCATGCGATCGGTGTTCACGGCTTCGAGCTTGTCGACCACTGCCTTGGAATCGTCATCCGCAACCTCGCCGAAGATGGTGTGGTGGCCGTCGAGCCACGGGGTCGGCACGGTGGTGATGAAGAACTGGGAACCGTTGGTGCCGTGGATCTTGCCGTCCATGCCACGACGCAGGCCGGCGTTCGCCATGGCCAGCAGGTACGGGTGGTCGAACTTCAGATCAGGAACAATTTCATCGTCGAAGTCGTAGCCCGGGCCGCCGGTGCCGTTGCCCAGCGGGCAGCCACCCTGAATCATGAAATCCTTGATGATGCGGTGGAAGGTTAGACCGTTGTAGAACGGCTCATGGGAAGGCTGGCCGGTCATCGGATCGATCCATTCCTTCTCGCCGGTGGCAAGGCCGAGGAAATTGGCCACGGTTTCCGGGGTTTCGTCGTCGAACAGGTTGATTTTGATGTCACCTTCGGAGGTGCGCATAATAATAGTAGTCATAGTTCTTGATTTTTCCATACGTTCGGGACTCTTTTTTCCGCTTTGTCCAGGAACAGCACCTAGAACGACACCTTTGTTGTCAAGCCTAAGACTTCCGTCGGCGTTGTAGGGACTCACAAGATAACGAGGGGAGCCGGCACCTACAAAAGCACCTTTCTCGATAGACGATGCATCAGTCATCTGCCTCATTAGAGTATCGTCCATTAGATTCTCAGGGGTGGTTCCAAGGAATCGAGACGCTTTAACTACATCCGACAGAGACCATGAGATAAAGCCGTTGATTTTCCTAGACATTGCCGCTTTTTTGATTCCCAGAGCCTCGGCAAGAGCCGCCTGCGAACCTCCTCTTGCGGTTAAGAGCATTTTGACGTTCCATGCAACAACTTTCTCCATGCGCAAGGCTTCCTCTTCCGCATTGATGAAGGAACGATCGCCTGATTCATTCATCGTTACTTCTCCTTGAACTTTCCATCATGTGAATAAACCAAATTTAACACGCCAACTTGCGTTTAGTCAAAATAAACATTATGGTATACTTTAGATAAACAAACGTATGCAAGAATAAATTTAAGGGGTTGGATGAAATGCCTGACTCGATGAAGAAGTGGCTGAAGCAAGAGCACATTTCGTATCGCCGTCTTGCTGGTGAGATGAATCAGAGTCCTGGGACGATTAGTCAGAAAATCAATGGGCGTATACCTTGGAATCTCAATGATTTGCATTGGTTGAAGACTCATTACGGACTGTCTTATGAATTCGTTATTGACGATGTTCTACATCAAGAACGGAAAGTTTGCGATATTCATGACTGAAATCTGTTCCAACATGCGAATGTTATCAAGTAATGACGAAATCGGGAGGTTTTGAAATGGCTGGAGTTATTTTTGATTCCAAATACCTGATGCCTTGCGGGCGTTCCGACTTTCTCGAAGTCTGCGACCGTTGCCATGAGACCGTCTGGGCCACGTTCTACGGCGCCGCCGCCGAAACGACCGACGAATTCCGAAGCCATCTCGCGCGGAAAGGCTGGCGCGAATACTTCGACGGCCGACGATTCATCGATCTCTGTCCCGGATGCGCGGTGGCCGCGCTCCGTCAAGGCGAGCTCGAATCGCTGTCCGACCACGACATCCATGCATCGGAGTCATACGAAACGTCCGAGGACTTGATGGATCTTCTGGTCGCCGAGCGCGAAAGAACCCTCATGGGCAGGCTCCTGCCCGCCGCGTGACGAAAACTGAACACTTGGCCGCTCCGGAAAAAGCAGACTCTGCGGAACGGCCACAATGCCGGAAACGGTTGGACGGGATCTTTCCCTTCTCCTTGCTTCCTTCTCTCTGCAACCGAGAACCCGTCCGTCGGTTCGATTCCGACGTCCGGCACTGCATAACTGAAAAGAAAAAAGAAGACCCTGTGTCCCGTCGGAAACCGAAAAACCCGCGGAACACAGGGTGGAGCAAACCATGACGACGGGGAGCCTGCCAGGGCATCCGACCATCGTCCCTTGGAAACCAAAGGAAGGTCCGCAACATGAACATGGTAGTCGAAAACGCCGCTAACGGCGTTTCTGATTCTGACTATACGGTGCGACACGCCGCCAAACGGTGCACGGCGTCTACATATTCCGCCCGATCGGAGCAGTCGGAGGCGGAGTACTGGATGCTCCAGCACGACGCTTACTCGCGCCGGGCCGGCCGCTGCCTCGTCACGGCGGCCATCCTGCTGTGCGCCGCGCTGTCGTGCATGGTCGCGATGGCAGCCGCTCCGGCCATCGCCATGGTCCTCATGGGCCTGGCTTTGGCGGGGCGCGGCTGGTGGTGCCGCCGGAACGCGAAGGACGCATGGGACCTGTCCGTCTGGTCCATGTGAAAAAGAAGGGAAAAGAAAATGACAGACCATGATTTCAACGGGAACGAAAGCGTCATCCCGTCCGACATCGAATACACGCTGTCCAGGATCGGAACCATAGCGGATTCCGTCGATTCGTCGATGACCGTTGGCGAGATCGTCCGGCAGGCCTACCTCTGCGGCGTGGGGGACACGCTGGACGAGTTCCGGAAGCTCGTCGACAGGCGGACCTTCGTCGATTCCTCCATCGACGGGGCCATCGCCATCGACGAGATCGGGGCCATGGTCTACAGGGACGGGCGCATTGCCTCGATGCTCACGCATCCGGCTCTCGACCGTCCGGCCGTGAGGCGTGATCTCGAGTTCCCGTCCGTCGCCGAAGCGGAATCGAGGTGAACGCCATGGTGGTCCTCATCGTCGCCGTGATCCTCGCGCTCGTGTTCCTGACCTGGACTTTGTGCCGCGCCGCCGCGGTCGGGGACGCCATCTCCGAACGGCTTTCGAAGAGCCGTTCTCCCAAGGAAGAAGGAAGTGGTCTGTGATGGAAGCCATGTGCATCGTGTTCGTTTTCGCCGCGCTGGTCTGCCTCGGCCTGCTGTCGCCGTTCCTGTACGCGGCCGCGGCGGTCCTCCCGATGGCCGCGAACCTGCTGCGACGCCTCATCAGACTGATCGGAGGATCGAGATGAGCAACATCGCACTGTCGTGGGCGTTCAAATGTCATGTCGGCAACGCCAGCGCGAAGGCCGTGCTCGTCTACTTGGCTGACCGCGCGGACGACGACGGCAGCGCCGCCTATCCGAAGATCGAGACCATCGTCAACGTCACGGAGCTCTCGGAGCGCACCGTGCGCTCCAGTCTGAAGCTCCTCCAGGAGCGCGGGTTCATCCGCCGTGGCGACCAACGGTACGCGCGTCTCGGCAAGGGCGGCAGGAACCGTCTGCCGCAGTACTGCCAGGTCGTGTGGGACCTCGCGGTGGAAACCGACCCGTCCAACCTCACGTGGATCAGGGAGACGCACGCCGCGGAACACGATCCCGCGACCATGGGCGCCGACGTGGACCCGGAGGCCGGAACCGTGGTCGAGAACGGCGATTCCAAGGACGTGCTGCCGGAGAACGTTGGAACGGAGCCGATTTCCAGCTCTGCAAATCTCGCAGGGCTGGAAAACGAGCCGGAACCAGCTCTGCAAATGCCGCAGGGCCAGCACTGCAAATCTCGCACCTCTGGCTCTGCAAATCTCGCAGGGCTGGAAAACGAGCCGGAACCAGCTCTGCAAATGCCGCAGGGCCAGCACTGCAAATCTCGCACCTCTGGCTCTGCAAATCTCGCACCTCCAGCACTGCAAATCTCGCAGGGCTGTATATATAAGGATAAAACCCTCCAGGTAAACCCTCCTAGTGAACCTTTCCCCTCACTCCCTTCGGGAGAGCTCCCCGCAGGCGGGAAGCGCCCCGCCGGGAAGGACGGGAGGAACGAGACGACGGGACGGGACTCCGAAGCCGTGGCCGTGATGGGCCATCTCGCGTCCGTCCGCTCCAAGCTGGCATTGACCACGGCCAAGCCGGCCAAACGGGACTACTCCAGGATCGCGAATCTCGTCGACCGGATCGCCGAAGCCCATGCCGGCGACCATGCGGCCGTCCTGGCGCTCATCCTCGCGGTCATCGACTGGCTGCCAGCGAACCCGTACTGGCTCCGTCGCGTCGACTCCGCTCGACGCCTGGTCGACAACTGGGACCGGATCGCCAACGATTGGACCGTCGGCCGGATCGAACGCCAACGCGAACGGGACACCGCGGCCCGCGACCGGGACCGCAGGCCGCTCTCGAAGCCCACCCCGACACCAGACCGCCATTCGGAACGCCACGTGCATTCGCTCATGTGCGAGCACGTGCTCGCCGACATGAGGCCCCACGAGTCGGAATACGACCACGAGGGAAGCCTGCGCCACGGGCGGCCATCCGAATGGCAGGCCGCGTGCATGCGGCATGCGGACGAGCTCAACAAACGCGACGGAATCGAGGTGGCCGCATGAGCGGGGATCCGAACCGCGTCGCGGGCGTCTGCTCCGGTCTGCCGTTGGGTATCCAGGACCTCATGTGGGGCACCGACAACGAGCGCGTCAGGAACAAATCCGACCGGAGGATCCTGAAAAGCACCGCGCGGATCCTGTGCGACATGTGTCCCATCCAGGCCGAATGCCTCGCGCAATCCATCATCGGACGTGAGCAGCACAGCAGGATCGGCGGCATCGACGTGAAGGCGAGACGGCTCCTGCGGCACCGCGCGGAAGCCGACGGGGTGGACCTGGACCCGTCGAACCCGGCCCGGACGAGGAACCTCACATCGTGGATCCGAGACCATCCCGAACTCGTCCGCGAGGTCCGCGAGCAGTCATCGACCCGCGAGGGACGCCGCCGCAGGAGCGAGGACCAGTACGCCTACCGGCAACGCAAGACCGTCGAATCGGCGCAACGGCCGGAATAGACCCGATCCGTGCCAGCGGATCAAGGAAGCACAACAGCAAGGAAGGAAACCGAAATGGAAAACAATGAGACGAACGTACCCCGCATCATCGCCATGGCGAACATGAAGGGCGGCGTCGGCAAGACCACCAGCACCATCTGCACGGCCATCGCGCTGAACAAGCTCGGCAGGAAGGTCGAGGTCAGAGACATCGACCCGCAAGGCAGCGCGACGCTCTGGGCGACCAAGGCCAGAGCCGCGGGCGAACCGCTGCCGTTCGACGTGCGGGTCGCCAACCGGTTCACCGTGACCATGCCGCCGAGCGACCCGGACACGTGGATGCTCATCGACACGCCGCCCAGCCAGTCGGACCTGATCGCCGCCGCGGTGGACGCGAGCAGCCTGGTGGTGCTCGTCACCACACCAGGCCCTCTCGACCTCGACCGCATGTGGGAGACGGCCAAGGCCATCGACAGGCCCAGCAGCGTGCTCCTGACCCAGACCCGGGCGAACACCGTCGCGTTGAGGGACGCCGAACGGTTCCTCACGGATCGCGGCCTGGCACGATTCGACGCGACCATCCCGTTCAAGGAGGCGTTGCGCAGATCGAGCGAATCCGGACGCATGCCGTCCGCGAGCGGATACGGCCTCGTCGCCAACGAACTCATTGAAGCCTTCAACGGAATCGAATAGGAAAGGATACGGGAATGGACATCATGCCAGACAAGAAACAACTCCGCGCGGGATCCACGGCGCTCCGCAAACACAAGCCCGTACCGGTCATGAGCTCGCGTCCGGGCGTATCGGTCGACTATTCGTGCGCGTCCTGCGGAACCCGCTTCGCGGACCTCGAGACGGCACAGGAACACACGGTGCTCCGCATCGTCGAAGCGGTGTCGAACACGGAGGGGAAGACGCGATGAACATCAGCAAACCGATCAGCACGGCGTCCAGGCTCCGGGCCACGTTCACATCGTCGGCCGCGCCGGAACGTGCGGGCAAACCGATCCACGCGACGCTCAGCCTCGACCCGGGACTCCACAGGCGACTCAAGCTCGCGGCCGCGACGCGGGGCGTGACCATGAGCGAACTGGTGTCCTCGTGGATCGAGTCGAACTGTCCCGCGCTGGACGACCGCTAAGCGAATAATCAAATAATCATGCGCTTATATAAGGAGCGCATAAGCAGATAAGCGCATGATTACAGGCTCCGGGCGCCGTCCGCAAGACGCCCGGAGCGTAAGCCCATAAACATATACATACATACGGATGCCCATACGCATGGGAGCGGGCGGGCGACGAAACAAAGGATGTGGTTAGAATGGCCGATATGAAGGAAAACAACATGAACGACGGCGTCCCGTCGTTGGACGAGGCCGCGGCGGAGGCGGTGCGGCTTTCCGTGGGGCCGCGTCCCGGTGCGGGGCCGGAGAAACCGCGGAAGGACCGCAGACGGATCATCATCGGCGCGGCGGCCGTCGCCGTGGCCGTCCTGGTCGCCGGAGGCGTATGCGCCCACCGGGCGTACGAGAGCCATCAGGCGTCGGTGGCGCGCGACGCATGCGAATCGGCCGTGGCGGACCAGGCCAAAGCCGTGAAAGCGTACAAGACACTGCTCGGCTCGGATGCCACCGTGGCCGCGTTGAAGACGGACGCGAAGAGCGTGAAGGACGCGAAGACCGTCGACACGCTCAAGAGGGCCGCCGCTGTGAGGCTTCCTGCCATGGTCAAGTGCGACGCGTCCAAGGCCGCCGACCTGGACGCGGCCGCCGCGAAGGCGAACAAGGCGGCCAGGACCGTCAAGTCGGATACGAAGGCGTTGGAGACGGCGGCCAAGGCGGTCGAATCGTCGAAGCTGGACAAGACGGTCGCGGACGCGGACGCGTTGTACAAGGCGACGGACGGGAAGGTCCAGGATGATAAGACCCGCGACGCGTTGAAACAGGCCATCGCCAAGCGCGATGCCGCCGCGATCGCCAAGGCCGTCAAGTCGGTGAACGATTCGAAGACGGCGAAGGAGAAGGCCGACGCGGAAGCCAAAGCCAAGGCCGAACAGGAAGCGGCGGCGGCAGCCGCAGCTGCCGTCGCCGCGCAGCAGGCGCAGGCATCGCAATCCCAAACATATTCAGGCGGCGGATCATACTCGAACCGCGGCTACTCGTATTCGGGCGCATCCTCGGGTGGTTCCACATCCTCGCCGGCGCAATCCAATGGCAGCGGCGGTTCGTCTGCCGGTTCCGGCTCCGGCCTGCACATCGTCATCGGCGGCAGCGGCGTTCCCGCCCAGAACGGGCAATGCAGACCCGGAAACACTTGCATGGATGGCGTTTGCAACACCTGCCCGTGAGCCAGTATGGACGATCTGACGGCTTCTCCGCCGGTCGCCCAAATGTCCAAACCGGCATGCCGGCAATCGGGTTTCAATGGTCTCGAATGGGGAGGAATCGAATCCCCGTCCGAGACCATTAATGTAAGGAGAAACCAGTGAGGCTACCTAAGAAGAAAGCTGTGAAGGCAGCGGTGGCCGGCCTCGCGGCATCCGCGATGCTGCTCACGGCCATGCCGGCCTACGCCGGCATCGGTTCCGGTGGCGGCGGAGTCCACGGCGAGCCCAACATCTGACGATCTGACGGCCTCTCCGCTGGTCGACTCCGTTTCTCCTTTCAGGGCCGTTCCACGAACACCGTGGGACGGTCCTTTCCTGTCTCCGGACGTTTCGGGGTATGCGGAAAACTTGTAGACATGGTGCACCGTTTGCCCGTCCGGGCCATGGTTGGCTTGGACTCGGACGGACTCCCGTCGGCCGGTCGTGCGGTCGGCCGGGAACGTGGGATGCATCCCACACCGTCCGAGACCATTAACGATGTAAGGAGAAACCAGTGAGGTTACCTAAGAAGAAAGCTGTGAAGGCGGCGGTGGCCGGCCTTGCGGCATCCGCGATGCTGCTCACGGCCATGCCGGCCTACGCCGGCATCGGTTCCGGCGGCATCGGGGTCCACGGCGGCGGCAGCAACGTCGGCCCGAGCGGAGACATCCTCTACCTCCAGGACGACAGCAACTACACTGATTCGCCGACCCAGGGATGGGGCCAGGCGTCCATCGACTACGCGCTCCAGGCGATGCGCAATTCCGGCTACAAGATCCCCACCGATGACAGCTACGCCATCGTGTCCCAGATCAAGAGCTCCTGCACCGAGGCGATCAACCAGGCCGTCGCCGACAAGTCCGACGGCAACGCCACGCAGGCCCGCGTAATCGGCGTCGCCGCAACCATCGCGGACGGTTCAGACGGCTTGATCCCTTGGGGCACCAACCCGACCGACTTCCGCAACCGGTTCGACGCCAACTGGAACGCCCTGGGCGACAAGAGCGACGACCTCAAGGGCTACAACGCCACCTGGGTCAAAAAAGTGTACGACAAGTTCGCCAATCAGATTGCCGTGACCGGACAACAGTATCCAACCGGCGTCCAGGTCGTGTGCGTCGCAGTCAACAACCAGCAGCCGCCACGCGACTACGATCTGACCGTCACCACGACGCACAAGCAGAAGACCGACCTGAAGGTCGGCTCCACCGACCCGATCGGCGACACCCTGCACGCGAGCAACAACGGCAGCAGCATCAAAGAGAACCTGAACGGCACCGCCATCATCCACTACGAGGGCCAGAAGAACGGCTACGTCGCGGCCAAGACGGTCAGCAAGCCGATCACCTTCGCCAACTCGGGCGACACACAGCTCGACAACCTCGCCACTCCGGCGGACTTCGGCATGAGCCACTGGCAGGAGGGACAGTACTGGATCGACATCCAGGTCGCCAAGCAGGGCAAGATGAAAGAGGCCGTCGACACCACGGACAAGGATCCGTCCGAGACCTGGAACGTGAGCGCCGAACCGCCGACGCCGCCGGTCAAGACCATCGACGACGGCGTGAGCGCCGACAGCATGACCAACCGCACCGTCATCACCTACGGCACCGGCAAGGGCGGCTATGAGATGGCGTTCAAGGACAAGATCACCCCGAACGGCGTCGACTACAGCGTCGACAACTACAAGCTCGTCGACAAGAGCGACAACGACCGCGACGTGAGCGGCGAGTTCACGATCGACTGGGACCGCAAGACGGACACCGTCACCGCGGTGCGCACGGCCGACAAGGGCGAGATGCCTTTGGACCACCAGTACGAGTTCAGCTTCGACATCACCGTCAGCAAGCCGAAGGACTTCAAGAAGGTCAAGGACCACGCGACCGGCAGGTGGAACCAGGAGCCCGAGGCCGACGCCGGCAGCAAGGAATTCGACACCTGGCAGCCGAACCCGGACAAGAGCTGGATCGTCAAGCGGGACGGCAAATGGCAGGCCGTCATCGACCCGCAGGAGACCAACAAGACCGGCGGCGACTCCCACACCTACCTCGACGGCGACAAGGTCGGCAGCGTCGTCAACGGCACCGTCGGCAGGAACCTGATCCAGGAGCCCAGTAAGCTCACGCTCACGGACAACTGGACGGCCGCCGACTACATCTTCGACGCCGACACCAAGAACATCCGCGTCTACGAGGCCGACGCGGGCACCGACCGCGAAAGCAGCGTCAGCGACATCGTGAACACCGGCAAGGACGTGACCGACCAGTTCGACATCACCGTCCAGGGCACCAAGGCCGCCGCCAAGGCCAAGGCCTCCTACCTCAAGGGATTGAAGGGATTGAAGAACCCGAAGCAGGTCACGCTCCTCATCCCCGGCACGGTGAACTTCGCCGACGGCAAGGGCGCGGCCCAGGTCCGCAAGGACTTCGGCAGGAACGCGGGAGACGAACTCGCCTTCTGCACCGACCCGAACGGCAAGAGTCTGACCAACAGCGGCTCCGAGACCGTGAACAAGCACACCGAGCCGACCAACGAGCCGCAGATCTGCGGCTACGTGCCGCCGGCGAAGAAGGACGTCGTGTCCGAGGCCAGCCAGGGCGGCGAGCAGGAAAGCGTCCAGGGCAAGGTCGTGTTCCCGGGCCAAAGGGTCGAATATCAGCTCGACACCCAGCCGCAGCTGCCCTCCAGCCTCGCCTACGGCATCAAGTCCGTGAGCTTCACCGACTCCTACGACCGCTATCTGAAGCCGGACAAGCAGACCCTGGAGATGATGGACCTGAACACCGGCAAGCCGGTGTCCAAGAAGAAGTACACGACCAAGTGGGATGATTCCAAGCACATGTTCACCCTGACCGTCACCGACCAGGAGACGATCGGCCAGTGGCGCGCCGGAACCAATCCACGCATCCAGGTCCGCTTCGAGGGCACCGTCTCGGACGACGCCCCCACCGACCACAAGGTGAACAACAAGTGGGTGCTGACCCTCAACAACTCGCTGACCCCGTCGAACGAGGTGTTCAACATCCCGCCGACGCTCAACCCGAAGAAGAAGGACACGCAGAAGGATCCGACGATCGACATCGACGGCATGACCGCGCTGCTGGGCGACGAGATCTACTACCGCGTCGACATCGACGCCACGCAGACCAACCAGGCCTACAAGGTCTGGAGGCTCGGCATGACCGACGACTACGACGACTCGTATCTGAAGCTCGACGCCTCCAAGGTGGAGATCACCGACGAGACCGGCAAGGACGTGACCGCGAGGTTCAACATCCAGGACAAGGACGGCGTGCTCTACGCCTACGCGAAGACCGTGGACACCGAGGTTCCCGCCACCGGCGAGACCGTGAAGGGCGACCCGCAGCCGACGGACCTGAAGGCCTACAGCGAGTCCGACGAGCATAACCCGCTCACCCAGCCGTCCATCGACCAGACGCTCCTCGGCCACACGTACACCGTGACCATGCCGATGACCGTCATCAAGGTCACCGACGGCTACGTCGTGAGGAACAAGGCCACGCAGGTGCTCAACAAGGTCCGCAAGGACACCAACGAGGTCACGAACCCGTTGAAGCCCGTCAACCCGTCCAAGGACGTGACCGTGAAGGTCGGAGGCGAATCCGTCAACGGCCGGAGCATCTACAAGGGCCGCACGTTCCTGTACCAGCTCGACTCCAGCATCCTGCCGGCCCACCGCGCCTACCCGCAGGTGGACGAGTGGTACATCGAGGACGCGCTCGACCCGGCGTTCGACGAATTCACGGGCCAGTGGGTCGTGTACGCGAGCCGCGACCTGTACAGGGACGGCCAGGTCATCGCCGCCAAGGGCGAGAAGATCGCCGGCAGCGGCTTCGACAGCTCGAGGTTCGGCGGCGACCTGTTCACGCTCTCCACGGCCAGCGTGGACGGACGCAACGTCGTGACCATAGGCACGACCGAAGCGTACCGCGCCCTCGTGTCCGCGGACAACGAGCATGAGGCCGGATGGCGCCCGTACATCCAGACCACACGCCTCGCAGTCACCGACCGTCACGAGAACCAGTTCACGGAGCATTACAACGGCAAGGCGTTCCAGTCCAACATCGTGTGGACCCGAACCCCGGACATGACCCCGGGCATCCACATCGAGAAGTACGACGTGGCCTCCGGCGAACAGGCCGGCGACCGCGACGACGTGAAGGACGCGTTGAAGATGGCCGGAGACAGCCAGCAGATCGCGTTCAAGATCACCAACACGTCCAAGACCGATCCGACGACCGGTGAGGGCGCCTGGTACCTCGCCAAGGACCTCAGGATGGTCGACAAGACCATCGCGGGCGAAGGCGAGGTCGTGGACCTGAAATATCCGGACAACTGGGACACCTTGGTGCTCAAGCCCGGCGAATCCACCATCATCACCGGCACGTTGAAGGGCGTCCAGGCCGGCGGCAAGCACGCCAACCGTGTGAAGGTCACCGGAACGCCGCTCGTCGAATGCCCCGTCACCGACCAGCTCGGCGACCAGCAGCCCGCCGACGGCGACCAGACCGGCGACAGCCAGTCTGATGGTGCCGGACAGTCCGACACCGGCACCGGCACGAAGACCGACGGCGACGCCGACGACACGACCGGACTCAAGCAGGTCAAGGTCGGCGACACGACCCTGTGCGAGGACACCACCGTGGAATCCAACACGGATGACTGGAACGGATACCGCGAAAGCCTCGCCAAGACCGGCGCGACCATCGCCGGCATCCTGCTCGCCATCGTCGCGTTCGGAGCCATCGGCGTGGCCCTCATGGGCGCACGCCGCAGGACCGGCGCCCACTCCGGCAGGTAACCGCTAAGGCGCTTCGGCGCCGGATTCCCTGACCATCATGGCCGCGAGCCCCGTTTCTCCGTGGGGCCGCGGCCATTTTTTTGCCGCGGCGCTGAAACTTGTAGACATGGTGCACCGCAGGACGGCGTGTCCCGGGACAGTATGGGGAACGTCGAGAGCGTCCGGCCGCGCCATGTGGGTCGGATGCGAAGGTAAACGACCATCAGAAGGAGAAATCCAACATGGACAAACGAAAGATCTCAGCCGCGTGCGCGACCGTGGCCGCGTTGGCGGCGTTGTGCGTGCCAGGCTCCGCCGCGTTCGCCGCGGACGGCACGCTCACGTTGAACGCGGGCGACGGGTCCACCCTCGCGGGCCACAGCTTCACGGTCTACAAGCTCGCCAACTACACGGACGTCGTCAAGGACGGCGCGAACGTGAAGAGCGTGAGCGCGAAGCATCCCGACCAGGCGACCGGCGACTGGATCGCCGCCGCCCTGAAGACGAACGGCGTCAACTACAGCGTCGACGCGGGACAGAACGCCGCCGAGCAGCTCCTGCGTTTGAAAACCGACACGGACACGCTGCGCAAGGTCGCGAACACCCTGCAGTCCACCGCCGCGACCAGCAAGGTCACGGCCGTGAAGACCAACCAGACCTCCGCCACGGGCAGTCTGAACCTGACCCTGCCGGAGGGCTATTATCTCGTCGTCGACGCCCAGGGAATCCCGATTCTCGTGTCCACCACCATCGGCGGCGCGACCAAGATGAGCAGCGGCCAGACGCTCGGCTCCACACTGGTCAAGACCAACGTCACCAAGGTGGTCAAGACCATCAAACGCGCCGACGGCACGTGGTCCAAGACCGCGGCCGCGACCAACGGCGAGACCCGCGACTTCAAGGCCACGTTCACCGTGCCGAACAAGCTGTCCGTCGACACCGTCACCCTCGAGGACCACATGACCGGCATGACCTACGTGGACGGCTCGTTCAAGGCCACGGTCGGCTCCACCGACTTGACCGCCCAGTTCGGCGCCGTCGGCAAGGACAAGGTCACCGCCGCGGACGGCAAGACCCAGACCGACGGCACCGGCTTCAAGGTCACCAGCCTGCAGAGCTTCGTGGACACCGTCCAGGGCAAGCAGGTGACCGTCACCTACCGGGCCAAGGTCGTGAACGCGGCCCGCGCGAACGCCGCGGCCAACACGATCACCGTCACGTCGAACTGGCTGCCGAACATCACCCCGCCGCCGGCCACCCCGCCGGAGGACAAGGTCATCGTCAAGACCTTCGACGTTAACCTCAAGAAGATCAGCGCCGCGGACGGCACCAAGACCATCCAGGGCGCGAAGTTCAAGCTCCACAACGACACCACGAACCAGTGGTACACGTGGAACACGGCATCGAACCAGTGGACGTTCACGTCGGACGAGACGAAGGCGACCGAGTTCGCCACGAACGCGTCCGGCGTGATCAACCTCACCCGACTGGGCGCCGGCACGTACACCGTGAAGGAGACCCAGGTGCCGGCCGGCTACTTCAGCTTCGTCAAGCCGAGCTTCACGATTAAGATCACCGACGACGGGCGGGTGACCATCGCCGGCAAGGACCAGCCGGGCCTGACCACCAAGGTCACCAACGCGGACGCGAACGCCGCGGTCCCGACCGCCGTCGTGAAGAACATCGACAACATCACCCAGCTGCCGCAGACCGGCGCGACCACCATGGGCGTCATGCTGGTCGGCGCGTTCGCGATCATCCTCGTGGCGACCGCGACCGGCTTCGCCGCGTACCGTGTGCGCCACACCGACCTGGGCGACGGACAGGCCGTCGCCTGACCGTCATATCGACCGTCCCCGGCCGGGGGTGTTGGCCCGGCCGGGGAGCCATCGGGGCCGGAGGGCGCGTGGCATTCTCCTGTCCGCCGCGCGCCCCCGCCCTTTCCTATGAAAAACAAGACTTTCACTTTCAATTGATAAGGATGAGGGGAATGGGATTTCTTACAAGACTTCTCGCCGGTCTCACGGCGGCCGCGGCGTTGGGCGCCGGCCTGTCCGGCACGGCCAACGCGGTGGGCGTGACCGGCGCGACCGGAAACACGAAAAGCGTCGTGAAGCTCGCGGACGACGGCACGTCGAACCTGCCGGACCACCTGGTAAACAGCGACTTCGAATACCTGCCCGACGGCGGCTGGAAGACCATCAGCGCCCGTTACGACATGGCAAGCGCGTATACGAGCGTCGATCCGAACAACGGACAGTACATCCGCAACACAAGGCACGCCGATTCGGACACCGGTACCGCCTGGGTGGACTGGGACGGTTTCGACTCGTCCAAGTTCGCCTGGAGGACCGACCAGAAAGGCGGCCAGGACCAAGGCGGTCTGAAGGACCGTGCCAACGCGGTCGAACTCCAACAGGACAGCACGGATGGCAACACCTACGCGGAAATGGTCGCGTCCGAGACCGGCCGCACCATCTATCAGGACCTTGCCACCATTCCCGGCACCCTGTATAAGATCCGGTTGAAGCACGCCAGCCTGTGCAAGGACAACGTCGACCAGATGCAGGTCGTCATCAACGGCACGCCCATCGAGATGACCCGCGTGACCGCGAACGGCAAGGCCGGCGACAAGGTGGGCGAGAAGTCCACGACCATCGCGACCAAGGTCACGAACGAGAACCGTTGGCATCATGCCGACCAGTGGGAGACCTACGAGGGCTACTACGTGATCCCTGACGGGCAGACCACCACACGGTTCGGATTCAAGGCCGTCAACTACCTCGACCCCACCAAAGGCAACCTGCTCGACGACGTGACCTTCGCCCGCGCCTACAAGCTCTCTTACGACAAAAACTCCACTGACGCAACAGGTGAGGTTCCGTCGAACCAGCGCGGCAAGGAGAACACCACCCAGCCCGCCAAGACCAAGACCAACGGGACCGTGAAGACCGTGGCGGAAGAGAATGCCCAATACGGTTCCCTCGCTAATGGCGATTTCTCCTACCCCTCGTTCTCCGACATTCAGAAGAACGAGCAGGAAGGCTATACCGACCTGCGCACGTTCCTCAAATCGGATGACGGCACGCTTTGGTACAACATGTCCAACACCGATCTTTCCAAGTACGGAAAGATCGGGCAGATCCCCGGTTTCGACTCGTCCAGGTTCGCATGGTCCAGTACCGAGAACGGTTCAAGGGTCGAATTGCAGCAGGACCGCAACACCAAGAACACGTATGCGGAGATCGTCGCCCAGCAGGACAACACCAGCATCTACCAGAACGTGTCCACCGGCAACGGCGGCGTGCTGTACAAGATCCGGCTCAAGCACGCCAGCCGCCAATCCTCCCATGCCGACAGGATGCAGGTCCTCGTGGGATCCGACACGGACCACGCGACGCCTGTGGAGATGACCCGCGTCACCTCTAACGGCCATGGCGACAAGGTGGGCGGGAAGTCCACGATCATCACCACAAAGGTATCCAACACCGATCCCCGAGACCATGGCAACCAGTGGGAGACGTACGAAGGCTATTACCAGGTGCCCGAAGGACAGAAGAACACGGTGTTCATGTTCAAGAGCCTCGAAGGGTTCAAAGAGTATGAGACCCTGCCCGGCAACAACATCGGCAATCTCGTGGACGACATCGAATTCTCCCGCTCCTACAAGCTGACCTACGATAAGAATTCCGGTGACGCATCCGGCTCCGTCCCGTCGGACACGGCCGCGAACACCGTCAAGCAGGCCAATTCGAAGACCAACGGCAGCGTGAAGCTCGTGGCGGATGATGATGTGGCGGAATACGCCGCCAACGGCTTGCCGAAGCAGATTATGAACTGTGATTTCGACCATGATTGGCGGAACATCGTCGGCCAGTCCAGGATGAGCGAGAAATACAATTTCGCCAACATCGACCCCGCGCACGGCGACGTGGAGGTCAGCGGACCGTTGAATGGCAAGGGCGAGGCGTCCAAGCAGTGGGTGCATTTGAACGGGTTCGACGCATCCCAGTTCGGTTGGAAATCCAATCAGACCGACACCAGGGTCGACGGCAGGGGCGGCATCGTCGAGATCCAGCGCAGCCGTGCGAACGACAACATGTACGCGGAGATCACCGCCTCGCAGGCCGACACGTACCTGTACCAGGACATCGATACCGCGCATGATTATCCGACCGTGTACACCGTGAAGCTTCGCTACGCGCACCGGAACGGGACCATCAATTCCAATGAGAAGATTCAGATCCTCGTTGGCGCGCCCGGACGCGAGCAGCCGGTGGAGATGACCCGCATCGCGTCCGACCGGGGCAACAGGCTGGGTGAGAAGTCCACCACGGTGAACGCTCCGAACACGGATGGCTGGCTCGGTTCGTGGGACACGTTCCAGGGTTCGGTCGTGGTTCCCGCCGGTCAGAACGTCAGCAGGTTCACGTTCAAGGCGTTGGGTTCCATCGATGGTGTTACCGGCAACCTGATTGACGACGTGCAGTTCAAGCTCGCCTACCCGCTCTCCTATGACAAGAATGCGGACGATGCGACCGGTTCCGTCCCGTCGAACCAGCGTGGCAAGGAGAACACCGTCCAACCCGCCGAAGCCAGGGGCACGGGAACCGTGAAGACAGTCGCGGACGGCGATTCGTCCAAGTCGTTGACCGTGAATCCGGGCTTCGACGTGCCGGACTATTCGAAGCTCGATGACGGCGGACTGCACTGGATGTACGTGAGTCCCGCCGAAGGCAAAGCGTGGTCGTACTACGACTACATCAACCCCGCCCAGCCGGGACATCAGGTCGCCGGACTGAGCCAGGCGACGTTCGGCTGGCAGGAGCTGACCGGCGGCGACCATAAGACCACCTCGTTCGAGCTTCACCGGGAGAAGGACGGCAATGTGTGCGCGGACGTGCATGGCAGCCGTACCATCGGCCAGACCATCGACACGCAGGCGGGTGTGGCGTACACCGTGAGCATCCGCCATTCGGGTCGATCCAAGGGCAACGCGGGCAGCGTGCAGGTGCTCGTCGGACCGGACAAGGACCATTTGCGGCCATTGGAGATGAGCCGTATGAACGTGTCCCGCACCGGCGCGAAATACGGTGACAGGATCGGCAAGGTCGGCACGGTCGTCACCACGCATTCCGATTCGGTGGACTCCACCGAGGGCGACCACCCCGCGTGGGACCATGCCGACGATTGGGAGACGTATTCCGGCACGTATGTCGCGACCGGCGGCAAGACCGTGTTCGCCTACCGTGGCGTCGACAAGGATTCCGTGATCGACGATCTGAGCTTCAAGCTCGCCTATCGTCTCACCTACGACAAGAACGCGCAGGACGCGGCCGGCAGCGTGCCCTCCAGTCAATACGGCAAGGAGAACACCGTCAAGCCCGTCAAAGCCAAGACCACCGGAACGGTGAGGACGGTGACGGACAAGACCTCCGATGGCCTCACGGTGCATGATCTTGAGATGAACGACGTGCCCGCAGATTACCGTCAGTTCATATTGAACACCACCGACACAAGGCTCTCGCAGGTCGAGTTCGAGGACGGCGCGTGGTACAAGTCCACGGACTCCTCGTCCCAGGGCATGTGGCCGTTGAAGCTCGGCGCCTCGTTGACCATCCCGTCCGTGGGCGAGTGGACCGACCCGTCCGGCAGGACCCACCAGATCAGCATGAACATGCGGTTGAAGGACTGGAACGGCGGCAGCGTCAGCGAACTGTACCGGTTCGATGGACACGGGAACATCGTCGGCGACGGAAGATTCTGGATCAACACGGCCTACGGTTCCGGCTATTCCAGCCTGCCCGCGAAGGTCGAACAGGCCATGGGCAAGGTCGACACGTCGAAACGCGTGGGCTGCTCGTGGACCGTCGAGTTCACGTACGCGGACACCGGCGAGAAGGTGCCCGACACGTTCAAGGGCGTGACCGGCTTCAACGACCTCGACGGTTGGGACGCGCAGTCCGGCCTCAAGTTCGAGGGCGTGCAGCTGCTTGACGGTTTCGATGGCGCGTACAAGCGTTCCGACGCGGAACTCGGCACGTACGGTACGAACGGTTTCGCGGGCATCGGACATGATGCAGGCGACGAGGCGCATCTGAACGCGCCGCAGCAGTCCCGTCACCGTCTCGCGGCCACATGGACGGGAAGCACGTTCACGTTCTCCTACGATCTGGGCAATCCCGCTGGACGCACCGACGGCTCTCGCATGACGTTCGGCTCCCCGGTCACCCGCACCGCGGTCCTCACCTACGACAAGAACGCGAGCGATGCAACGGGCAGTGTTCCATCGAACACGACGCCGGGCACCACGCAGACGGTGTCCTCCGACACGGACGGCACGGTGAAGGATCTCGTGCAGCGCACCACCACCCACGAGGATGGCAGCGTGACGGTCAAGACCATCGACACGAGCACCGACGTGGTGTCCGGCTGCCAGGTCTACTATCCGGCCGGCCAGAAGATCACGTTGGCGACCATGGCGAAGGACGACGACTGCTGGGATTCCAGCATGCTGACCCGTCCGGGCCACACCCAACTGGGCTGGAACCAGGACCGGAACGCGACCCAGGCGCAGGCCCAGGTCACGATGGTCGAGGGCGGCATGACCGTGTACGCGGTGTGGGTCGGCAACCCGGTCCTCACCTACGACACGAACAAGCCATCCACCTGGTCGGGCCAGATGCCATCCACCCCGGCGTCCATATCCGTGGCTTACAACACGGCCGCCACGGACGGGTCCGGCTGGCGGGCGGGCGACACGACGAAGATCCGCGGCTACAAATTCCTCGGCTGGTATTCGACCCCGCAGGACGGTTCCGGCCTGTACGACTGGACCAGGCCGTTGACGGGCAACGTGACCGTGTACGCGCACTGGCAGCGGTTGCAGGCCAACGTGATCTACGACAAGAACGCGTCGGACGCGACCGGCTCGCATGCGAACACCACCGGCTGGCAGTATTCGGACGTGACCATTCCCGGCGACACGTCGAAATCGTTCACGCGAGACGGATACGTCTTCAAGGGATGGTCCCTCAAAGCAGGCAAGGCCGATGTCGTCTATAAGGATGGTTCACAGATCCCGTTGCAGGACAAGGACATCACCCTGTACGCGCAATGGCAGGGGATCCATGAGAACTTCACCGAGACGGGCGGCATTAGCCTGCCGCTGCTTATCGCGGGAGGTATCGGTCTGCTCGTGATGGGTGTCGGGTCCACGGTCATGCTCACGAGACGTATGAACGGCCACGGCATGCCGGACGGCGAGTGACCGGGAACAGATGACGGGAGGGCCGGCGGCCGGCCATCCACCACTCCGACCGGATGCGGCGTGATGGCCTGGACACCGGCTTTCCCTGTTCTTCCCGATATTCGTGGAATGGATCGTGGCGAAGGCATGGACGTTATGGACTGGGATTGGATCATCGAGGGCGAACGCGCCACGGAGGGCCGGCGCGGACGGCGTGTGCGCCGTCTGCATGCCCGTCGCGCGCGTCGCGTGTTCCGTGCTCTCGTCGCGGTCACCGTCGCCTGCTGCCTGTTGGGCGTGGGCGTTTTCGCGTGGCTTGGCGTGGAACAGGCCGGCACGGCCCGCCGTGCCGCCGAATCCTCCGCGTTGGCGGTGAAGGACGACCATTCGGCCGAACGGTACGCGCGCATGGTCGCCAAAGCCCGCGCATACAACCGGCGTCTCGCGGCCACACCGCAGGTCATCGGCGAACTGTCCGGCGAGGACGGCGCCGTCAAGGGCGATTTCGGGTTCAAATCCGACAGGGAGTACCAGAGCCTGTTGGATTTCGGCGACGGGATCATGGCGACAATCGAGATCCCGTCGATCGGCGTGGACCTGCCCGTCCGGCATGGGGCCGACGCGTACGCGCTGGACAACGGGGCGGGGCATCTGCATGGCACCTCGCTTCCCGTCGGCGGCAAAAGCACGCACAGCGTGATCACCGGGCACACGGGAGTCGCGGACAAGGCCCTGTTCACCCGGTTGACCGAACTGCGGAAGGGCGACGTGTTCTATGTTAAGGTCGCGGCCCAGACCCTCGCCTACAAGGTCACGCGCATCAGGACGGTCGACCCGGACGATCTGAGGAGCGTGCGCGTCGAACCCGGCCGCGACCTGGTCACGCTGGTCACGTGCACGCCGATCTTCCTGAACACGTACCGTCTGCTCGTCACGGGCGAACGCGCGAGCATGCCGGGCGACGCGCCCTATCCCGAGGACGCGCCAAAGACCAGCAGGCGGGACATGCGCCCCTATCTCGTGTCCGGCGTGACACTGCTCGCGGGACTGCCCGCGGCGGTCGTCGCGTCCAGGAGGAAAACCCGCCCGTACGGGAGACACGGACGGAAGGACTGACCTTGGACGGCGTCACGTGGGGTAGTCTGTAAGGGTGTGACGCCACGCCACCGCCGACAGGCCGACACGCCGATGACGCCGATATCGGATTGGGGGCACGTGGAATGTTTGACGGAAACGTCGCAGGGATGTTTCCACTGGAGCCGGATCCCATGGAGGGAACGGCATTGGAGGGTAGACAGATATGAACAAGAAGGCTTTCAGCGTCGCGGTCGCATCCGTGGCGGTCGCGGGCACCATCGCCGCACCGGCCATGGCGGACGAGACCGCGGTCACGCCGGTCGAACAGGCCCAGCAGGCCGTCGTCCAGGCGCAGGAAGCGGTCGACCAGGCCGCGGCCCAGCAGGGCGCGCAGCAGGATCAGGTGTCCGCCGCCCAGCAGCAGGTCGCCAATGCCAAGGACAGCCTCGACCAGGCCAACACCGGCGTGCAGGACGCGCAGCAGGACGTGCAGCAGGCCCAGCAGCAGGTCGACCAAGCCCAGCAGGACGTGCAGCAGGCCCAGCAGAACGTCGAGGACACCATCAACCAGGACCGGAACGTGCAGCAGGCCACCACCGGCGTCCAGCAGGCGCAGGACAGCCTCGGCCAGGCGCGGGACAATCTCAAGCAGGCGCAGGAGAAGGCCGACCAGACCGCGAAGAACGCCAGCAAACTCGAGAAGGCCATGAACGACAGCCAAGCCATCCGCGACGACGCCGCCAAGGCCAAGGAGCAGGCCGACCGGAAGGCCAAGCAGGCTCAGGCAAAGGTCGACGCGACCGACAAGGCGAAGCTCGACCAGGACACCGCCGCCAAGAAGACCGACGCCGCCAAGGCTCAGGCGAAGGCCAACGAGGCCCAACAGGCCGCGGACAAGGCGCAGGCGAAGAGCGACGAGGCGAAGGCGAAGCTCGACGAGGCCACCCGCCTGGCGGGCGACGCGAACGATCCCGCCAAGGTCAAGGAGGCGCAGGACGCCGCCCAAAAGGCCGGCGAGGCCGTCAAGGACGCGAAGCAGGCGCAGGCCGAGGCCACCGTCGCCGCCGCGACCGCGAAATCCACGGCCGACAAGACCCAGTCGAAGGCCGACGACGCGCGGAAGAAGCTCGACAAGGCGAACGACGCCGCCGACCAGGCGAAGGCGCAGGCCGACAAGACACAGGCCGCGCTCGACAAGGCCCAGGCGGACAAGACCACGTCCGACAAGGCGCTCGACAAGGCCCAGGCCGCGAACGACAAGGCCCAGAGCGAGCTCGCCAAGGCCGACCAGAAGGCCGCTGACGCGAAGACCGCCGCCGAGAAGGCCGCCCGGCAGGCGGATGCGGCGCAGGCCGCGTACGACGCGGCCGTGAAGGCCGCGCAGGATGCGAAGAAGGCCGCGGACGAGGCCGCCGAGAAGGAGGCGCAGGGCGCGGCCGGCTGGTTCCAGTCCGACAACGCGGAGCAGGCGTACAAGTATCTGATCGATTCCAGCGTGTCCAAGTACCTCGAATACACGCATATCGGCGCGAAGGACGATGCGACCAGCCTCGACAACCTGCTCAAGGCCCTGGACATGATCGACGAGTGCAACAAGCTGCGCGCGGAGAACGGGTTGGAGCCGTTGAAGGTGTCGGAGACCGCGTTGGCCATGGCCATGGTCCAGGCCAACTACGCGGCCAACGGCCACTACGAGCACAACTACCAGTACGACAACGTCGGCGAGAATCTCAACTGGGGCTTCGCCGATGACGATCCGTACGATGGTTGGTACACGATGGAGAAGGAGACCTACGACGCGGCCGTGAAGTCCGGCGACTATCCCGACCTCGCCAGCCTGTCCGCGTACGACGTGTTCCGGAAGTATCCGGACCTGTATTACAAGGTCGGCCACTACCTCAACATCGTCAATCCGGACTACATCGCCACCGGCATGGCCTACAGCGGCTACGGCGAAACCAACTATGACCACGCGTTCACGCAGGAGTACTTCAACGACTGGAACTCCTACAATACGCACGACACCGTGTACGACGCGGCCGTCTACCGCACCATGGTCGAGAACTACGTCAACCAGGTCCGTTCCGCCCAGTCCACGTACGACGAGGCGTTGAAGAAGGTCGACGAGGCCAAGAAGGCGCTCGACAAGGCCAACCAGGCGAAGGCCGACACCACGGCCGCGCAGGCCGCCGCCGAACAGGCCCAGCAGGCCGCGAAGGCCGAGGCCGCCGAAACCGCGAAGGTCCTCATCGCCGCGACCGCCAAGAGCCAGCAGACCCAGGTCGCGTACGAGCAGGCGAAGAGCGCGAACGACAAGGCCCAGGCCGACTACACGGCCGCGGACACCGCCCGCCAGTCCGCCCAAGCCGACTATGACGAGGCGAAGAGCGCGAACGACAAGGCCCAGGCCGACCTCAAGGCGGCCGAGACCGCCGTCGGCCAGGCGCAGACGGCTCTGGACAAGGCGCAGGCGGACAAGACCCAGGCGGACGAGCGTGTGAGCATCCTGACCGACGCGGAGAACGCGTTGGCCCAGGCCAAGACCACCTACGAGCAGGCGAAGAGCGAGGCCGACCAGGCCCGGCAGGCGTTGGAGGCCGCCAAGGCGGATCTCGACGCGAAGCAGGACGCGTACGCGCAGGCGAAGGCCAAGAGCGACGAGGCCGCACGGCAGGTCAAGGATCTCGAGGCCGCGTTGGCCGACCTCGACGCCAAAACCCAGGCGTTGACCGCCGCGCAGAAGGACCTCGACGCGAAGACCCAGGCCTACGAGCAGGCTTCCACGGCCCGCGACGACGCCGCCAAGCAGGTCGAGGCCGCCAAGACCGCGGTGAAGGACGCCGAACAGGCGCTGTCTGACGCGCAGGCCAAGCTCGAGCAGGCCAAGCGGGACGCGAAGGACACCGACGCGGTCAAGGCCGCGCAGGCCGCCGTGGACAAGACCCAGGCCGACCTCGACGCCGCGAAGCAGGCGTTGACCGCCGCTCAGGCCAAGCTCAAGGCGGCGAAGGCCGCGCAGGCGCAGGCCAAGACCGCCTACGACAAGGCCCAGGCCGCATTGGCCGCCGCGATCAAGGCCGCGGCCGACAAGAACGGCTCCAAGACCGACAACAACAACACCGGCAACGGTTCCGCCACGGTGTCCGGCGCGCAGACCGGACAGACGGGCCTGAAAGCCAGCGAGACGGCCGCGCAGGCCGCCGCCGCGAAGGCCGACAAGGTCATGGCATCCACCGGCGCGAACACGAACGGCATGCTCCTCGCGGCCGTCGCCCTCACCGGCATCGGCTGGACCATGCTCGACATGAAGCGCCGCCGCATGGACGTGACCGCACGCCACAGCACACGCTGACCCAAATCCCCCTCCAATCCAGAACAAGCGGCCGGAACAGGACCCATGGAAACCCGTACGACGGTTTCCGGAACTCCCGTTCCGGCCGTTTTCCTTTCTGGTGCGTCAGAACTTGTAGACATGGTGCACCGCAGGGCGCCGCACCCCGGGACAGTATGGGAGCGTCGAGAAAACGAAAAACCGAACGAAAGGCCCACGGAATGGCGCAAACTACCCGGCAGCAGATTCAAACCATGTTCGATTTGATCGAGACCTTGAAGGAACGCAAGTACCTTCCAGGGGAATCGAAGATCTCCGATGACCGCATCACCGACGCGCTGCGCACCATGGTCGAGCCGAACGGACTCATGGACGCGACCATCGCGAAGGTCCTTCGCCCCGACATGTCCGGAGAGGAGTTCGAAGCGGTCGCCATGTTGGATGAGGAGGCGTCGTACGGACTGTTCGACACGTATCGCGCCATCATGATGCCGTCCGATTACGACGTCTCGCACGCCATAGCCTGCGCGTTCAAGCAGGACATACCGCGCCTGTTCTCCGATTTCGCGCTGCAGATTCATCCGACGTCCGACCGCGCCGGCGCGTACCGCATCGCGGCTACCGTCAGCTATATGGAAGGGGATCCTGCGGCCAGATGCAAGCATTTCGCCGACCAGCTGTACCGGGTCAAACCCGAGGACGAGATGCTGAGGAACCTGTCGGTCGCACTGATCCATGGCATCGAGCCGCCGCGGACGGCCGGCGCGGACGGCATCGCGGCCGAGCGCGAACGCGTCCAGGCCCAAAGGGAACAGACGGACGCCGGCGAAGGACTCGCCGCGGAAGCCATGAACCGCGTCGCAGCGCGCTGACAGGGAAAGGACTCTCTCAGGATGGACGAGATCGACGAATGGACCGTCGGTCCGATTCCCATAAGGCCGGCGCCCGGACCGGCCGCGCCAAGGCCGTCTCCCGATGATGTGGGCGCCCGCCCCGTTCCGTCGCCGGAACCCCGGATCCCGGACTCATCCGAGAACCGTCCCGCCGCTTCGGACAAGCCTCCGGTCCAAGGACCTAGGCTCAAGGGGCTGTCGCATGCCCGTACGCCCGAGATTCCGGACATGCCTCCGTTGCCGTCGAGGGCGCCGTCCCGGGACAGCATGCCGTCCGTAGCTCTCGCGCCCGCGCCGATCCGTCCGGAACCATCATCCTTCGTGGCCGCGAGTCCGGAAAGCGTGCGTGACGGACTCGCGGCCGTCGCCGACATCCCTCCCGAGACCCACGGCATCCCCCGTGCCGCCGTCATCGTCTGCTGTTCGGTCGTGGGAGCCATGCTCGTCTCGGCCATCGCCGGAGGCTGCGTCGTCGCGGCCGGCCGCGTCCGGGAAGCCAAGGCCGCGGAACAGTCCCGCGACCGATGCGAATCGTCCCTGGGCAGGCTCTCGTCCGCCCGACGCGAACTGGACAAGGCCATGGAAGAGGCGGAACGGACGTCGAAGACGGATCCGAAGACCGTGAAGGATCCGAAGACCATCGACAGGCTGAACCGCGCGGCATCCGTGAAGACGCCCGGCATGGTCTCCTGCGACGCGTCCGACGTGGACGGCCTGGACACGGCCGCCGTGAAGGCGGACAGGAGCGCGAAGACCGCGAAGACCTCCGTGAAGGCGATACGGACGGCCGTGAAGGCGGTCGAGGCGTCGAAGCTCGACAAGACCGTCGACGACGCGTCACGGCTGCTCAAGGATTCGGAAGGCAAGGTCCAGGACGCCAGGACCCGGGAGACGTTGTCGAAGGCCATCAAAGCCCGCGATGCCGTCGCGATCGTCAAGGCCGTCAAGGCCGTGAACGACTCGAAGGCCGCGAAGGAGAAGGCCGACGCGGAAGCCAAGGCGAAGGCCGAGCAGGAGGCCGCGAAGCGGAAAGCCGAAGAGGAGTCCGCCGCCGAACCACAGCAGTCCCAGAACGTCCAACGGCAGGAGAGCGTCCAAACGCCGTCCACGACGCAGAGGCAGCAGCAGTCCTCGACGCCATCAGCCCCATCGTGGAGCGTCCCGTCGGAAAACGACGACGGAGGAATGCCGGACACCGATCCAGGACTGTGAGAAGGAAGGAACGAATGAACGTCCAGAACCAACCGCCTTTGCCCCGGGCACCGCATCCCCGGCCGGCGCTGACCCAACTGGTCCCTCCGTTCGCGGCCCGTCCGACCGCCGACCGCGTATGGCTGGTGGCGGCGCATGGGGGAGCGGGGTGCACCACAATCCGCATGAGCGCGAGGGACCGGTACGCGGACGCGGGACGCGGCCTGCCGGTCAGCGCCGACCCTCGCGTCCCGAGCCGGGTCGTGCTGTGCGCCATGTGCACGGGACGCGGCCTCGAAGCGCTCCGCGCGCTGCTCGCCGACTGGAACGCGGGACTGTTCGGCCAGACCATCCTCATGGGCGTCGCCGTCACCATGCCGTTGCCGAAGACGCCGCGGGAGCTGCGCAAGGGCGCGCTCCTGGTCGGCTCCGCCGCGCCCGCGCTGTGGAGGCTGCCCTTCATCCGCGGACTCGACCTCGACGGCTTTCCCGAAACGTATCCGCGCGCGTACGCCAGGATGCTCGCTGACCTCGAAGCGGGCGGGAAGGCATGAGGGAACTTGTAGACGCCGTGCACCGCCGCGGCGTCGGGGATGTGCGACCGTGGAAGGCGCACCAGCAACGAACATCAAAGGAGAAATGATGCTTGAACACATCGCATCCGCCGCCGCATACGGCATGGTCCTCGCCGACCTCGCGAACCCGAAGGCATGCCTCCCGCCTGGATTCTCCAGCCCGGTGAGCACCGCGCTCGGATGGGTCAAGGCCCTCGGACTGGTCGTCGCGATCGTCGCGCTGATCCGCATCGGCGTCCACGTGCTCCGCCAGCAGGGCGACGGCGTCCCGGACAGGGACGACACGTTCGACAAGCTCATCAACTGGGTCGTCGGCATCTTCATCGTCGCCGGCGCCCTGGCGTTCATGAGCGCGCTCGGACTGTCCATCGCGGAAAGCTGCTGAGCGGATGGCGCGCCGGCGCAAGGGCCGCCTCGCCGCGATGCTTCTCGCGCTGGCGGCCGTCCTGTCACTCGCGGCCTGCGGAGGACCGAACTTCGACGCGTTGAAGGACGACCTCAAATTCGGCGACGAGGAGATCTCCGACGTGATGACCACGTATTCGATGAAGATCCCCCAGAACAAGCCCGGAAAACTCATCCGCAGCCCGCAGTACGCCTGGGCCAACAAGAACCAAGGGAACGCGATTGCCGCCGCCGGATCCGCGAAGGTCTACTTCATCGCGAACCCTTCCGCGCAGTGCGACGCGCTCAACGCGACCAACTCGCAGATCTCCGACGACGACGCGTCGGAGGGCTCGGGAACCTGGACATACGTCTCGTCCACGAGATCGTGTGACAAGCAGCGCAAGCTCAGCTGGCTCGAGAAGACCATGTGGACGATGTACGAACAGCAGTCGGGCGACACGATCGACTGGCTCAGCACCAGCCGCAACACGCTCGTCGCCTCATCGGGAACCGTCTCCACCCTCCAGAACTCCGTGCTGCCCATGTACGACGCGTGGGACACGAACGTCAACAAATACCTCAACATCGCCCAGGGCGTGCTCATCGTCGCGGCCGCGATCAGCCTCATGGTCCTCGCGGCGCGCATCGTCTGGCAGATCGGCAACGGCTCGGCCGGCATGGATGGACACCTGCTGGGCAAGATCGGATGGATCTTCCTGGGCGTGTTCATGGGCTCGTCCGCCGCGAGCATCGCCCTCACGTTCTTCAAACAGGCCCACATGACGAAAACCGTCGTCAACGGCGTGCCCACGGCCACGGCCGGACGCTCCACTCCGGCCCTCGCGTCATGGACGCCCGGATCGGGAGCCTCGTTCTTCGTATCCGACTGGGTGAGGCTCCAGGTCGACCCGTTCCTCATCATCGCGGCCGTCTGCGGCGTCATCGCCGCCGGCTTCAAACTCATCACCACGCAGGAGGGACGCGAACTCGTCCCGCTGGGCAAGGCGTTCATGTGGGCCATGCTCACTAGCGTGTGCCTCGCGGGATTCGTCAACCTGTTCCAGGACACCGTGGACACCTGGACCGCGGGCGTGCTCAAAAGCGCGTCCAACATGATGCGCGACTCCTGGCAGCACAACACGCTCGCGGCGACGGAATTCTTCAACCTCGACTGGCCTATCGCCCTGGTCCTCACCATCGTGGTGTGGTTCTGCAACCTCATCAGCAAGGTGTTCTGCTACCTGCGCGCCGGCCTGCTGCCCATCATGGTGGGCGTCGCCCCCGTCTGGGCGGCGATGAGCTGGATGGAGACCGGACGCCAGGCGTTCGGCAAGGTCATGGGATGGCTGTTCGCTTTCCTTCTGTACAAACCCGTCGCCGCGCTCGTCATGGCGACCGGAAGCGCGATCATGGTCACCGCGACGGACGGCGACGACAGCCAGGCCATCACCCTCATGCTCACAGTCAGCGTCATCGTGCTCCTGCCCGCGATGATAAAGCTCATCGTCCCGGCCGTGGCGGGAAGCGTCGGCGGCGGCGGGGTCATACCGTCCATGCTCGGCGGAATCGCGGGCATGGGCGTCATGGCCGCCGGCGGCGCGCTCAAGGCCGGCGCGAAGGGCGTGGCCGGAGCCGCCGGCAAGAAGAACGCCGCCCCCGACGGCGCGAAATCGTCGGGAGCCGCGCAACCATCCGGCCTCGGAGCCGGCGGCGGACCGGCGGGAACGCAGGCGGGCTCCTCCGGCGGCGGAGGACAATCCACGTCGTCGGAATCCGCCGTCCCTGACGGCGCGAAGGACACGGCGGACAATCCCATGCCGTCCGGCATGGACCAGCAGTCCGCGGGCTCCGGCTCCGGAGGCGCCCCGGACGGAGCGAAACCCGAATCCTCGTCCACCGCCGCGCGGATCGAACAGTCCGTCGGCCGTTCCGGCTCCGACCCGTCGGCCCCGGCGGGCGCCCGCCCGTCCGGAGACGGGCCCGACGGCGCCAACCGCGCCGCGACCCGCAAGACCAAGGAGTTCTAAATGGCCTCAAGCACGACATACGGCGACTGGATGCGCCCCATCGCGGGCGGCATCCGCAACATCGGCAAGCCGCTGACCTTCGCGGGCCTCGGCGTGCTCGTCGTCACGCTGATGCTGTCCATGGTCAACGTGGTCGCGGCCATCGCGACCGCGGTCATCGGCATCGGCACCATCGCGGTGCTCGCGGTACGCGACCGCGAACATCGAAACGTGCTCGACCGGACCGTGGAACGGCGCTCCTGGCTCTCGGAGTCCAGGAAGGGCAGGGCCCTGTACCGTTCCGGAATGCTCGCGCCCGTCGAATCGGGCGAATGCCGCCTGCCCGGCATCCTGTCGCGCGTCTCGCTCGTCGAGGCGAACGACGGGTTCGGCGACCGGCTCACCCTCGTGCGCCACGGGCACACCGGAGAATACTCGCTCCTGTTCGCATGCCAGCCGCAGGGCGCGGCCCTCGCGGACGACGACGTCGAGGACGCGTACGTCGCCTCGTGGGCCGGCCTGCTCGAGGCGCTGGGCGGCGAGGCCGGCGTGACCCAGCTGGCCGTCACCGTGGACACGTCGCCCGACTCGGGCGTGCGCTTCCGCCGCAACCTCGCCAAGCGCACCGTCAAGGACGCTCCCGAGCTCGCGGCCCGCGCCATGGCCCAGATCATGGACCTGTACGCGACCGGCGGCGCGTCCAGCAGCGTGATCCTCACGCTCACGTTCCGCTACGTCGACGTGCGCGACGGGAAATTCCTCGAACCCGAGGACGCGGCCCGCCGCATCGGACAGCTCGTCCCCAACCTCATCCGCCGCATCGCCGACGCGGGCGGCGGGACCGCGCGCACGCTCACCATCGACGAGATCAGCCGCATGGTCCGCGTCAGCTACGATCCCGCCACGCAGGACACGCTCGAACAGGCCGACGGCCAGCCATGGATCGAATGGGAGGACGCCGGGCCCGTCGCCTGCGAGGCCGGCTGGGACCACTACCGGCACGATTCCGGCGTGAGCCGCACATGGGAGATGTGCGACCCGCCCAAATCCAACGTGACCAGCTCCACCCTGGCGCGTCTGCTCGGCCCGCTCTCCGATTGCGACCGCAAGCGCGTCACCGTCGTGTTCCACGTCCTGCCTCCGGACAAGACCGCGTTCATGGCCGAGCAGAACAGACAGAGGGCCGCCAACCAGGTCAGCCAGGAGAAGCGCGCGTCCATCAGCGCGATGAGCCAGATCAACAAGGCCAACCGGCAGGCCATCGAGACCAACAGGGGAGCGGCCATCGTGTTCTTCGGCATGCTCGTGACCGCAACCGTGCGCGCCGGCAACGACGAGCGCATGAGGCTCGAACAGGCCACGCACGCCGTCGAGGGCGCCGCCGGAAGCGCGAAGATCGACCTGCGCCCCTGCTACGGCGCGCAGGACACCGCTTTCGCCGCGAGCCTGCCGCTCGGCCTCAACCTCAGGAACTACACGCCTCCCAGCGCGTTCGCCGCGCTCTCGTGAAAGGAACGGAACCATGCGGAAGGGAAAGAACACCGGCCGGACCATGGATCCGGACATGCCGGTCCTTCGCCCGTCCATCCCGCCAACGCCGACGGGGCCGTCCTGGAGGGGACGGCGCTCAAGGGGCGGCGGATGGGGCGGGCTCATGCCCACGATGGACGAGTTCTTCGGCACCAGCACCCAGGTGTGCGGGGGATTCTGGCCGTTCAGCACCGACATGGCGCTGCCCGTCGAGGGCGTGCCCATCGGACGGAGCATGACGACCGGCGCGGGCGTGTGCTGCGATCCGATCAGCTGGTTCCGCGCCGGCATCATCGAACAGCCCAGCATGTTCGTCATGGGACTGCCCGCCATCGGCAAATCCACGTTCGTGCGCCGCCAGGTATGGGGCATGTCCGCCCTCGGCATGAACGCGATCATCCCCGGCGACCTGAAGCCGGACTACGCCGAACTCGTCCGGCTGCTCGGCGGACAGGTCATCCGTCTGGGCAGCGGCCTGGGCTCCATCAACCCGCTCGACCCGGGCGGCATCCACGAAGCGCTCAAACGGCTCACGGGAGACGCCCGCGAGGACCTGCTTGCCGACTACCACGAACGCCGCAGCGCGCTCATGGAGGTGCTGCTGACCATCAGCCGCACCGGACGGGAGGAGGGACGCCGCACCGTCTCCGACGTGGAATCCAACGTCCTGTCCACCGCGCTCAAGATCCTGTACGAGCGCACCAAGGACGATCCGGAGCCGCCCGTCATCCCCGACCTGCGCGACCTCGTCAGACAGGGCACGCCCGAGATCCGCGCCGCCGCCGTGTTCGACGACCCCGAGAACGACGAGGCCTACGCGCGCTCGACCCGCGACCTGCTGTCCAGCCTCCACGGACTCGCGAACCCGATGGGACGGTTCGGACGCCTGTTCTGCGAGCAGACCACCGAACGGCTCGACCTGTCCCGCCCCGTCGACTTCGACATCAGCGCCCTCGCGCAGGCCGGCGACGACGTCGTCGCCGCCGTGCTCGCCGCCACATGGTCGAGCGCGTTCGCCGCGAAGAACGCGGCCGACATGATGGCCGAGGCCGGCCTGCAACCCCGCCGCAACCACGTCATCATCATGGACGAGATGCACCGCGCCCTGCGCGCCAGCCCGCTCATGGTCGACCGCCTCGACCTGCTCACCCGGCTCAACCGCCAGTGGGGCGTCGGACAGATCATGATCACCCACACGTTCGCGGACCTGCTGTGCCTGGACACCCAGGCGCAGAACAACAAGGCCCGTGGATTCGTGGAACGCAGCAAGATCAAGGTCCTCGGAGCCCTGTCCCGCACCGAGATCAAACGCTATCTGCGCGGCGAGTCCGGCCTTCCCATCAGCGTGCGCGAGGAGGACATGCTGGCCGACTGGGCCACACCCACCAACTTCGACGCGAACGCGAGCTTCAAGGGCGTGGGCAAGTTCCTCATCAAGCTCGGCGGGCTGCCCGGCATCCCCGTCAACGTGCAGATGTGCGACATCGAACGGTCCGGATTCAACGACACGAACGCGAAATGGAGCCGATGATGAACCAGGCGACCCGTCATATGACGCCGGACGCGTGGCTCGGCGTCCCGCTCCAGCTCGCCATCCGCGACCTCGCCGTCGTCAACGGATACGCCGGCGCCCTGTCCGTCCGGACCGCTCGCCGCGGCACGGACGCCGGCCGCAACCGTCCCCTCGCTGTCGCTTCGGTCGCGGTGCCGTCCCACGGCTTCACGCTCCTGTTCCGCCCCCTCGCGGCCATGGAGCCGAACTCGTTCACCGCGCTCGTCACCGACCGGACCGGAAACATCGTCTGGCAGGAGGACGCCGACCATCCCAGCTACTATGAGGCGTACGACCTCGCGCGCCGGGCCTTCGCCCGCCTCCGCCGCTTCGAGCGCGAGGACGCGGAGCCGTCCTCTCGCCGCGAAGGAAAGGAGAACCCATGAGGAACGACGGCATCCACATGCCCGAACTGTCCGAACCCACGCTGGACGAACTCGAACGGCTCGCCGAGGCCATAGGGGAGCGGGCCGACGGATTCGAGCTGGACATGCCCGACGGGTCGGTCGCGCGCGGCTACCGCGCGCCCGGCATCCACGGAACCCTCCCGGAAGGCTGGCGCGTCTACGACATCATGGAATGCGACAGCGAACGATGGACGCCGTACCCCGGATACGAGGACGTGGCCGAAGCCGATCGCGAGGACGGGGAGAACGGACGCTACGAAACCAGCCTCGTCATCGACGACAACCCCGGCCCCCACTTCGTCGACCAGGGCGACCCGTTCGTCACCAGACACGACCTGTCCGGCGTGGACTGGGAGTTCGACGAGGGACACTGCGGCTATGACGGCGTCCAGCTGTCCGACGACATCGCGCGTCTCGCCGCGGCCGCCATGCCCGTCATGGAGTCCGCCAGGACGGAGCCGATCCGATGACAAGGATAAGCGGATAAGCATATACGTATGCGCTTATCCGCTTATTGGGTTCCGTTCCCGGTCGTGGTCCAGTTGTGGGTGAGAGGCTTTTCCCGCTTCGGCGGGAACGATAATCAACCGTCCAGGCCTTCCCAGAAATCATCCAGGGTGACGCCGAGCGCGTCGGCCAGGCCCTTCGCGGTCTCCAGACTCATGATGCGCGGATTCCGCGCCGACCCGTCTGCTGCGTCCCGTGTCATTCGGGCATCTCGAACAGTTCGACGACCGTGCACGCGCTCTCCTCCGACAGGCATTCCGGCACCATCGGGTCGATCGGAAGCCATGCGTCGCCGGAACATGCGCCTATGCCCCCCGGAAGGGTGAACGGCTCGTCGAGACCCGTCCTCAGCCCGTCAAGCATCCGGCATGAGGCGCACGGCTTCATCCCGTCCGGTGCGAACACCTGGAGACGCCGTTCCATCCGCGTCCCGCATTCGTTCGCGGCGCCGATGGCGGAGTTGACGCCTCCTATGGCCTCGGACGCCATCAGCTCGACCCGGGCGAGGAATTCCGCGTCGCCGCGTCCCGTCAACGGCTGAAGCGCCTTTCTCGATCGCGAATACGTCCATTCGTCGTCGGCCGAGTCCTTCAGTATGGAAAGTATCTCCTGCGCGGGCTCCGACCCGTATCTCGCCTGCACGAAGGGCCGTATGAACCGCAGGTGGTCCGCGTAATCCAGGAGCCGGTAGTCCGGCGCCGCCTTCCGTCCGTTTCCCCTCATCCTTCCGAAGAAGTGGAACATGATGCCGTCCTTTCGTCGATGAGTCCGATTATCGGCCCTTGTAGACATCGTGTCCCGCCGACACGCCGCTTCGGCGCGACCATGGCCTGTGAATCATCCGGACGACGGAAAGGAAGGCTCCGGACATGGAACAGAGGACCATAGACGACGGGGAGCTGCGCCAATGGATCGACGAATGGGGGGAGGAGTCCCACGACGACATCCTCCCCTCCGACGACGAGGCGGACATCGCCAACAGGATACTGGAGCACCACACGCGCGGCGAATACGCGGGCGACGTCGACTGGAACGGCGCGTGGGAATCGCTGCGGGGCATCGTCGGCCCCGCGCTGGAGCACGTGCACGGCTTCTTCCCGGACGGCGCGGAAACCCTCGCGCGATACGTGCGCGAGATCGACATGGGCATAGACCCCGACACCGGCGAGGACCTGGAACGCGCCGCCATCGAGGAACCGGCGTTCCGCACCTCGTTCAGGATCCGCGCCATGGCCGACGCCGACCCCGAGGACGAACCGGCCCTCGACAAGGTCATCCAGGCCGCCGACGCCGACTACCGGCACGACGTGATCTCCGGAGGCGACGTGGCGCGCGCCGACTGGCGCAACGCGGCCGCATACGAATGGCGCCGCCTCATGCTCGAACCGCACGCGCCGACCGATCCGGTATCCGACGTGTCGGCGCTGGCGGTCATCGCGGTCAGCATGCGGTACGCTCCCGACGCGACCCGGGCGATGATTGCGACCGACGTGCTCGGCCCGGACATGCCGACCATGGGCGGCCTACGGGACATCATCGGCACCCCGGAACAGGACGTGCCCGTCGACACGCTCATCACGGACCTGGTCGGACAATGGCCTGACGCCACGCCGGACAGGGACACGCTGACCGACCGCGACCACGCCGCATGGCGCATCCTCTCTCCGATCCAGCAGAACGCCCCGGCCCCAGTCGAAGGCCACATCTACGGCCTGCTCGGCATGCTCGACCACGTCGAATACCTCGGACGGACGGGCGAGACCGGACGCATACACGCGGAACGCGCGCTCCGCTTCGACCCGTCCGACCGCTTCGCGTCCGCTGTGCTGGACACGGCCCCCACCGCGGACGGATCCACCGGACTGGCGGAACTCGCGGACATCGCGCAGGACAGGGGGACGATACGATGAACGACCGGTTCGGCTCCACGGCGAGAGACTTCGCCGTCGACATCGTCACGCGGGAGGGCGGCACGCCCGAGGACGTCCAGGAGTCCTTCGCCGACCCGGACCTGGACCGCATCGCGTCCGATCACCGCGCTGAATTCGACTGGAACACGGTCCCGGGCATGGACGCCCGCGTCCGCGACTGGTACGCGGAGCAATTCCCCGACGACCCGCTGGGCGTGATGATCGCCCCGGACGTGACGTTCGCCCAGACGGCCGAAACGCTCCACGGGGGCGACGTCTACGACCGCCTGGGCGTCGGCGAGTCCGTCGTCCGCGAACGCGTGTTCGCCGAGCTGTCCGCCCGAATCGGATGCGGATACGACGACATATACGACGCGTGGCTGAACGGCGACGGCCTCGACCCGCGGCTCGTGTCCGACCCGGACCCCGAACCGGAACGACGGTTCTACATAGACGACGTGGAGATGCGCCGGTCCGCGACATGGCCCGGAGGTCCGCACGTCCTCTCCGCCGAACTGCCCGACGGGCGGATACTCGGCCACGTCATCCCCCAGGAAGGCGAATGGCTGTGGCGTCTCGCGGACGAGACGGAATGGCACGCTCCGCGCCCCGTCGAGGGCAACATCGCGCGCTTCATCGACCAGGGAGGCCGGGAGGCCGCCATCCTGAGCCTGCTCGAAGCCATCGAGACCCGGCATCCCATGGCCGACCCGGAGGATCCGGTGAACGTCCTGGACGAATCCCTCACCGGAACGGACCCGTACGCCGCGCCCGCGGCCGGGCCCACAAGATAGGGCGCGGACAAGGAGAACGACATGAGACTCAACAGCGAATCCATCGAAACCATCCTCGAACGGTTCGACCGGCGCGACGACGCCGACGCCGACTACATCATGGCCCACTGGAGGGAAGCGGTCGACGTCTACGAGCACGACGGATCGATGCTCGGCCTCGACAACATCGTCCGGCTCGAAACCGTCCTCGGCGACAGAATCGGCTACGACGCCTACCACCGGATCAACTCCACTATGGAAGACCTCGGGGAATGGCTGGAGCAAGGCCTGCTCGTGCGCGAGGCGTCGGACGGCGCGCGTCGGACGGCCGGCTCCGGCGGCGTCCCTCTCAACTGGATCCGCGGACGATTGGACGAATGGATCCGAACCGCGCCCATCGACGCCGACGCCCGCTACACGTGGACGGCCGGGCTGGCGGACCAGTCCGAACGCGACGTCATGCGGGTCTGGGCGGAGGACGAGCTGGCGCAGGTCGTCGAGGACCACTACTGGAACTTCCCGGGAGGAAGGAACAGCTGCATGGAGTTCTATTCGCGCCCGGACTTCATCTCCGAATCCTACGTGGAATGGAAGGCGGGACTGCTGTCGGAAGGCGACCTCGAACGCACGGACCGCGCGGACACGGATCCGCTCGGCGACCCGCGCGCATTCGGCGCGACCACGCCGACACGCTGAACGGAAACTTGTAGACGCGGTGCACCGTTCCGCCGCCGCGGAGGCCGCAACATTGCATGTGGGACGCCACAAAGGCCGTGGCGCCCCACCCCCTACGACGAAAGGACGAAACATGCCGCAGACGATGCTGACGGTAAGGGGCAACCTCGGCGCCAACCCCGACTACCTGCCAGAGAAGACCATGGAGGACGGCGCCATCCTGCCCTCCAAACTCCAGGCGGTGGTCTACGAGAACCGCCGCGTGAGGACCGCGGACGGCGGCTGGACGGACGACCCGCGCGGACCCGTCAAGACGACCGTGCAGCTCTTCGGCAACGCGGCCGACACCGTACGCCGCATCGACATGAGGCAGGGCGATCCCGTCATCGCCGGCGGCAGCATCGCCGAGCCCGCCGCCTACGCCAGCTCCAAGGACGGCCAGCCCGACGCGCGCAACGTCATCAACGCGCAATGGCTCGTCTACGACTCCATCCTCTACCAGCGCCGCAAGGAACGCGCCGCCGAAGCGGAGCAACGGGCCGGATCCTCCCCGTCCGAGACCCAGCCCGCGACCGGGGAGGAGCGTCCATGAACGACCGCCTCGAACCCAGCGTCGGCGACCATGGACTGTTCCACTGCGGATGCGGCTGGAAGTCCTCGGTCCCGGACATCGGCGAATGGAGGCGGCACATGGCCGACGCGATCCTGGCCGAGCTCGCCGAAGTGCGGAAGAGGGGATAGCGGTGGACGTCGATCCGAAACTCCAGACCAACAGGGTAGCCGACCTGGGACGGACCGTCAGGCCGTCCAGCCGCGCGGCGGGAGTCGCGCTGCTCGTCGCATTGGCGGTCATGTCCGTGTTCGGCGCGATATGCGCGGCGTCGGGCCACGGGTTCGACATCTTCGCGCTCCTGTACATCCTCTCCGGCCAATGGGAGTTCACCGGCGCGCAGTGGGCGCTGGCCGGACTGCTCGTCATCCTCGCCGGAGCCCTCGCGGGCCTGTGCTGGTGGCTGCTGGCGCGCAAGGTCGCCCCGAAGGTCACCGGAAGCGCGGACCGCACCAGGGTCGACGTGTACGCGCCGAGCATGGGCCACGGCGAAGCCGTGTCCAAGGTCACCCGGGAACGGGCCGAGAAGATGGCGTCCCGTCTCGTCAAGGACTACGACCCGAAACGCATGGAGCCGGGCTATCCGCTCGGCCGCAACATCGTGGACGGAACGCCCATGAGCACCAGCTGGGAGGACATGGCGATCGTGCTTGCCGGACCCCGTTCCGGAAAGTCCCTGTGCTACGCGATCCCCGCGGTCTGCTCCGCCCCCGGCCCATGCCTCGCGACCTCGAACAAGGGCGACATCCTCGACGTGACCCGTCCCGTCCGCATGCACGACCATCCCGACGGGCGCATCTGGGTGTTCGACCCGGAACGCATCGCCGAACCGAACCGGAAGCACACCACATGGGTGTGGAACCTGATCGACTCCATCCACACCATCGCCGACGCGAAACGCATCGCCGACTGCTGGCGGTACGCGTCCGGCCAGCCGTCCACCGGCGGCGACGACTTCTTCCCCGGAACCGCGGCCCAGCAGCTCGCCGACTACCTGTTCGCCGCCCACCTCGGCGGCAAGACCGTCGCCGACGTGTTCCGCTGGGCGTCGAGCGAACGCAACACCGAACCCGTCACCATCCTCACGAAGCACGAGGGATACGGCGAGATCGCCGCCCGCGTCAGCTCGGTCATCGCCCTGACCCCGGAGACCCGCAGCGGCGTGTTCGGCTCGTTGCAGACCATGGTCGCCTTCCTCGCCGACCCCGACGTGATCGAATGGGTCCTGCCCCGGGAGGGCGACGGCACCCCGGAGGGGCGAGACGTGTTCGACCCGCTCGCCTTCGCGACCAGCGAGGGCGACACCCTCTACCTGCTGTCCGCCCAGGGGCGCCCGTCCACGGCGCTGACCGCGAGCCTGACCGCGGTCGTCGCGTTCACCGCGTTCCAATACGCGCAGTCCGAATGCACGGACAACAACCGGCGTCTGCCCAGGCCGATGTGCTGCGTGCTCGACGAGGCCGCGAACATCTGCCGCTGGCCCGAACTCGCCGACGTGTACTCGTACTTCGGCTCGGCCGGCATCCCGATCATGACGATCTGGCAGAACCCGGACCAGGGCAAGGCCGCGTTCGGCGAGACGAACTTCGGCAGCCTGTTCAACAACGCGAACATCCTCGTCTACCTGGGCGGCATCAAGGACGCGAAATGGCTCGGCGAGATCAGCAGCCTCGTCGGTCAGAGGGAGATCGTCCGCGGCAGCCTCAACATCGACGGGCAGGGCAGACGCAGTGTGAACAACAGCATCCAGAAGGAGAACATCCTGGACGTGTCCGACCTGGCCGAGTGGCCCGTCGGCCGGGCGCTCGTGCTCGCCTCGCAATGCCGCGCCCAGATCGACCGGACCATGCCGTGGACCGAGAACCGCGTCTGGGCCGACATCATCCGCAAGGCCGCATGACATGGGCGTTGGAACATTCCTCGAAAGGATGAAAATGGTATTTCCAGGCAAGAACCCATCGGAGGACCGCGAGATGCAGCACGGCATCCGCGAAACGGTCCAGATGGCGCCGGGCCGGGTGGGGCCCGTCTTCCCGCAAGCCCCCATGCCGGGGCCGTCCGCGCCCGCGGCGGACCATGTCGTTCCGGAACCGGATTCCGGCGTGGCCGCGCCGCCGCAGGTCCCCGACCACGCCGACCGTCCCACGGATCCCGACATGGCGTGCGTGGCGGCGGTGGCCGCGGCGAACCTCGCCGTCGAAGGCGTCGAGGACGTGACCCGGTACGGGCTGACCATCCCGTTCACGCGATGGCTGTTCGCGTACAAGGCCGGCCTGGCCGCCGAGGACTTCGCGATCTCGACCAAGGAGGACTTGGAGCTGGCGGAAAGGGAGCGCGCGGCCGAAACGACTTCCGCCGCTCCCGGCGTTCCGACGGACGGGAATCGGGATTCGACGCCGCCCGCCACACCCTCGGACGAAACGCCGTCCGACGACACCGGGAAGGACGAGGCCGAAGACGCCGTCCCGGACGCGCAGGGGAATGAGGGAGAAACCGACGCCACGCCGGAGCCGAAGAACGGCGCCGATGGCGAGCCCGACGGGGAGGACGTGCTTTCGATTCCCGAATCAAGGGAGATCGGCGACGACCAGGCCGAACGCGAGGCGCTGATAGGCCAGTTCGGCGCGCGAACCCAGATGCGGGACACGTACTATCCGAACCTCGCAAGCTTCGTGGAGCTGCACGTGGCGAACATGTGGCCCTACCAGCAGGGCGTGATGACGAAGTTCCTGTGGGTGCCGGACTGGTGGCGGTACCCGCCGCTCATCTACCAGCTCGACGCGTTGTGGCGCGCCTACGAGAACGCCCGACGCCAGCCGGGCCAGATGATGATCTTCAACATCCAAGCGTTCGGCCTGCTCGACCGGGTGTTCAACAAGGACACCGGCCTCGTGGCCTCGCTCGGCATCGACGAGAACGGGCACACGACCGGGCCGGGCGAGCCGCTGCCATGCGAACGCCCGCCGAAGGGCTGGCGGCGCAAGGCCATGGAGCCCCTGCGCCCGGTGCGCCCGAAGGAGATGGAGGAGGCAGCGGCGGCCATCCCCGACAGGGAACGCCCGCCGCGCCGGCCGAACATAAAACTGCACGCGATCGGTAGGAACCAACAGGAAGGAGGCCGATGATGTCGGCGATGGATCCCGAGGACGCATTGGACCAGCTGCTCAACAGCACATGGAGCAACATGGCCCAACAGCTGAGCATGCTCCACCGCTCACTGAGCGCGGACATACAGCAGCAGCAAAGGGAACGCAAGGCCGAACAGGCCCAACAGGCGAGGTTGCAGGCCGCGGAGATCAAGGAGATGGAGGCGCAGCGAGCCCGCCTGCTGTCCTGGGAAAGCGCCCACAGGCGCGAGCTGAACAACGGGTTCGAGAGCGTGCTGAACGCGACCGTGCTCGGCACGAGGGGCTGCGCGCCGTTGAGCGACACAAGCCTGCTGAAAGCCTGGAACGTCAGCGAAATGCTCGTCGGCACGGACCCTGGCTACGCCGCCCAGCTCAACCGGGCGCGCAACCTCATGGAGACGGAATGGTCGCAGCGCCATCCCGGCGAGACCATCGGACAGCAGGCCGACCGCGTCATGAACAACGTCACCATCACCTACGTGGACCGCACGCCCGCCCTCGAGGACACCCTGGCCGCGTTCGAGAAGGCCGGCTTCACCGTCAGACTCGACCACGACGACACCTCCCCGGACGAGTTCAGGGCCCGGCACGACGGCGAGACGTTCCATGTCGCCCCGGAGAACGGAGAGGGATGGAACGGGCAGCGGAACGATCTGATCGCCGAATGCGTGATGATGCAGGCCGTCGTGTCCGTGGACGAGGCCGGCCAGCAGATCAGCCACCTGCGCGACGCCGGACTGCCCGAATCCTCGGGCGGGGACAACCGCAGCGAGGGAGACGAACCGTCCAGCCTGTTCGAGGGCTCCATGAACGAGAACGAGAACGCGGCGCCCGTCTCCGACCTGCCCGAACCGTCCGGAGATGACGACGTGGAGAAACACGACGGGACGTCCTCCGGAGACGATCCGGTGGCGGACGGGGGAAAGACGGACGACGTCCCGACCGAGACGCCGGCCCCGGAGAAAAGAAGGAAAATGACCGTCGAATCCGAGACCGGGGGAGACCTGTCATCCAGTGAGACCACCGGAGAGGACAAGACCGACCTGGTAGACCTGTACGAGCCGGAGGAATGGGACGGGCCGGACCTGTTCGGCGCGTACAGTCCCGAGCAGGAGGCCAGGATCACGCCGCCCGCGGCGCCGGCCATGGAACCGTCCCTGCCGGACGTCCCCACCGTCAAGCGGGCCGGACGGTAGGACGCGGCCGACGTCTCGGTCCGCGGCGGCGGAGCCGTCGTCGTCTCCCTCCTGTGGGATGAATGCGGTTGATTCGGCCGCGCCGGCCGGTAGAATCGTGGAATATGATGGCTTTGATTGATTTCGAGGGGTGCGAGAAATCCCGCAGGTTCTATGCCGGAAACGCGGGCCGCAAGGTCGGCGTCGTCTGGAACGGGGGCAACTGGATCCTCAAGTTCCCGGGGCCGACGGGACGTCTGCAAGGCTCGGTCCCCTCGTACACGACGGCGCCCCTGTCGGAATTCCTCGGATCGCACGTCTACGGGATGCTGGGCATCCCGGTGCACGAGACCGTGCTGGGTATCCGAGGAGGCAAGGTCGTGTGCGCGTGCCGAGATTTCACCGATGACGATTGGGAACTGGTGGAGTTCCACGATCTGAAGAACTCCCTGTCCGACGACGAACCGGGATTCACCGAATCCGCCTCCACAGGGTCGGGGGTGGTGCTGGCCGATGTGAGGGCCGCCATCAACCGCATCCCGGAGCTCGCCGGCATCGATGGGGTCCGGGAACGTTTCTGGGACATGTTCGTCACCGACGCGTTCATCCGCAACATCGACCGCAACAACACCAATTGGGGCGTCCTGTCCGACAGGAAGGGCCACTACCGGCTCGCGCCCGTGTACGACAACGGCAACTCGTTCAACAACAAACGGACCGAAGCCGCGATCGAACGGCGCCTGTCCAAAGACGAACTGATCCGTCAGGACGCCCTCGACGTGAGGTCATGCTACATCACCGACAAAGGCAAGCCGATCGCGCCGCTCAAATACATCGCGTCTGGACAGGACCCCCAGTGCACGCTGGCGTTCGGCCGGTTCATGGAACGCTACGAGCCCGACCGACTGTATTCCCTGATCGATTCGATCCCGGAACAGGCCATGGGGGTGACCGTCCTTCCCGAAGGTTTCAAGGAATACCACAAAGCGGTCATGGCATGGCGGTACGAGAACGTGTTCGTCCCCGCATGGGAGGATCTGCGCGGTTCGGCCGTGTCCGGCGCGCGCCCCGGCGATCGGGACCTCGGTCCGGCCGAACCGTTTGGAATCGGGATCCCCGGCATATCGGCCGAGACGAGGCCGGGTCCCGTGAGATGATACTGGTCCGCGGCATCAGGGCTTGTGGGCTTTCCCATTCTCATCGAGCCCATCGTCTCCGATCGCGTCGGGCGTCTCGGCCGAGAGCCCGTCTTTCATGATCTCGGCCGAGAAACCATCCCCAATGCCGTACCGTTCGGACAGCCTGTCGAACACGCGCAGCCCCTCGCGCACCGCCTCGTCGTACTCTTCCGGATCACCTTCCCCGCGTCTCACCTTCACGGCGACATGGAACGCCTCGTCGATCAGCCGTTCCATGTCATGCGTGGAGAGATTCGCGGGCCGGCGCTCCAGACCGTCGGAGAGGAACGGCGGACGGTTCTCCATGCTCGCCCGCCATTCCTGGACCGCCAACGATTCTGACCGCGCGTCATGCGTCCAGCCGTCGCGCAGTTCTTTTAGCCTCATGTCCTGACCGAGATCAGACGCGTTGAACCGTTCCGTCCAGCCGTCCCTGCTGCGCCAGGTGATCCGGTATCCGACCACCTGGTCCGGCGAGTCGAAGGATCCCTTCGCCACGCCCTTGCGCAGACGCGGGTCGATGCTGAACCCCTCGCGGCGCACGCGCCGGATGAACTCGTCCTCGCTCCGTGACGCCTTCGCGCACGCCTCCACGACTCGGCCGACATGCTGTTTCGGCATCGTCTCCGCGGCCACAGCGGCGATTCGCCGGACGCGCTCGTTCCTGTCGAGCGCAGACCAGGGGAGCGGCCCGTCGTAGTCCTCCCGCGCCTTCCATTCGGCCCAGCGGCGCCATTCCGCGTACCTGTACCTGACGTCGCCCTCCGTGTTCGACCGATCCAGCTCGACGAGCTCGGGACGTTCCCGCTCCATCTCTCGGCATGATTTCTGCGCGCCTTTCATGTCGTTGAACGTGTTGATCCACCCGTCGTCCGTGGCGAGCTGGACCATCACGTGCACATGGTCGTTGCCATTCCGGCTCAATCCGTGGCGTACCGCGAGCCATGTCACGCCTGCCGCGCCATCATCGTCCAGGATGCCCATGCGTTCCAGATAGTCGCGGACTATCACATCCCATTGCCCGTCCGTGAGTATGCCCTGACCGGCCTTGATGGACAGCGAGCAGTGCCATACTCGATCCTTGCCATGCTCCTTGCCGGGATTGTGCCTGCCGCGCCGATCGCGGGGGAAGGGATCGTCCTTGCGTTCCCTGACCCGGTAGCGCCGGTCGAAGCGCTCACCGATTCTCGCGTACGATTCGGCGGGATGTCCGTTGAAGTCGAACGATTCGAGCAGGTCGTCGCTGCAAGCGACAAGATGCTGGTTGGAGTGCTCGTTGTGGCGACCCTTGCCGAACAGATACTTCACAAGACCCGTGGGGTCTAATCCTCTGCTGATTTTCGGAATCATGTCTTCCATCGTCCGGCACGACGGAAGGCATGCGCGGGGCACCACGTCTACGAATCTCCGAAACCATCGGCGGAATCGGAAAGAAGCATCATCGGGTGGGGTTTGGTGCGGTTGAAGGAAGGAGCCCCATTATGCCATCTTTGCTGGGTATTCCGCCGATTCCCGATGAGACGGTGTCAGATTCCAAACTCAAAGAGAAATCCAGACAAGTGCTTGAAAACTTGGACCTCGCACTCTTCGGCACGGCGCCACTATTCATCCAAACGCAAGGACTGCCATTTCAGGTTAAGAAAGGATTCTCTGCCGACTAAAAAGCATTTGGCTCTGTTGGATCAGAATTGATATGGCCAGCTCAGCATGCTGAATTCGATATTGCTCTATACTTCGAGACAACAGATGGAGAAGGGCGACGGCATGGCAAATAATCAGTTTCTGGTTTTCACGAAGAGACCTTCTGGCAACAGGGGCATTGGTGGACGCGGCGAGTATGAGCTTGCTGGAGAAAGCAACGGTTTTAAGTCTTCAGAGCTTGTTGGCAAGCATTTTTACATTCATCTGTATGACAAGGATTATCCTACCCCGGTGCATTTGACCAACCAGGGAGGGAAACCGCGTTTAAGGCTCAGTAATCCGAACGACAGGAAGCATGTGACTCATATTGCTGGACTGGTCGCATCCCTGTTGATGCTTCCAAGCCCTTGTCGAAGCGAGAGTAAGGCATCCCATGCCCTGCCGGTCTTGCAGGATGACGCTTACCTTCTCGACGTTTCGTGCCGTTTGCTAGATGTAGCAGAAGATGTCGCGATTGTGGAGCCTGTTTGGCTTACCGCTCGTTCGGGCGCCCTTACGGACGATATTCACACCAAGATAATCGAAGTCGATCAGCGGGTCAGTCAAATCAAGGAGATGCTGGAACATGCTTCTGCGTCTTTGCTGGGTGGAGTCGTCAACGGTCAGTTGTCCACTTTCAAACATGCCATCGAAGGGCCTGGCGAGGACTTCTATTACCAATGTCGGACATCCGTTGATGCCATCATGGATGCTTTGGCGGATGTGGATGCTGATTATCTCAATGGAGTGGACTCATTGCCTTTTCTTCGTTCGCTACTTAAGTTGTACGTGCTGGACATTGAGGATATTCCAAGCCCAGAAGCGCTCCCTCCCATCCGCACGAATTCCGACTTGAACAAGGCAGTACAGCGAAGGCAGCGCGCGGAACGATGGTATCGCAGGAAGGAAGGGCGTGGCGCAAGCGCGTCCCGATTCGCCAACGACGTGATGATTGCATATCACAGACGTTGTGTCGTATGCGGCTTGGAATTGCCCAAGACTGGTATGGGACGTTCTGGAATAGAAGCGGCCCACATTCTTCCATGGGCTGATTTTGACCTTGATGTGGTCACAAATGGTTTGGCTCTTTGCCGCAATCATCATTGGGCATTCGATAGCCGAGTAATCACCTTGGTCTGTAATGATGCAAGAAGAAATACGTATATTCTCAGGCCGGGCGATCATTATGAGGAGTTTGAACAGTCCGTTAGTCTTCCGAACGAGATTGTAAACGAATTAGGGGAGCGTGGGAGCAGACCCATTGATGAAGCCCTGCTCCCCGCCGATAAGGCATTCCGACCGTCCCCTGACTATCTTGAAAGATTCAATGGGCTATTCTCCCTTGCCGGTTGAATCGCAGGCGTTAAGCACTTTGACCATTCTATTGGCTATCCACGCGATTACGGGAACAGTCACGGCGTTCCCGCAGGCATGGTATCGCTTCGAATCGTCTGTATTGTCGTAGATGTCCGTCCAGCCCGTAGGGAAGCCCTGTAACCGTTCGGATTCACCTGGTGTAAGTCTTCTTACTTCTCCGCTTTCAGGGTATGAGACATAGTTTCTGCTCCAATCGGTTCCTGTGTGTCTTGGCCCCTCTGCATATACGCAGTGGGCGAGTTCCTTGGCGTAGCCCCGCTCAGGATCTCCAACGACTTTCTTAAAGGAGGCAGCAGGTGTCTCCCCATGCGATCGACTCTTCTCAAAATTCCGATCGCCGCATTCTGGCTCAAAAAGTACTCTTGCGGCGGCTTCTGGGTCTCCATCAAATCCGCAAATGAAGACCCTTGTGCGTGACTGGGGGACGCCGAAGTATCTACTGTCAAGCATTCTCCACGCCACGCCATACCCGAAGTCGGCCAGCGTCCGAATGACTGTTGCGAAATCTCGTCCCTCGTTGGAAGAGAGGATTCCCGCAACGTTTTCGAGGAGGATAACTTTGGGGCGACCTTCTCCAATAAGTCGTGCAAAATCGTAGAAGAGTCCGCTTTGTTTTCCATGTAATCCCTTTCTTGCCGAGCTCATGCGAGCCACGGAAATATCCTGACAGGGGAATCCTCCCACCCACACGTCGGCGAACGGTATATCTGAAACCTTCGTAGTCTTGATGTCCTTTGATCTGGGAACATTCGGCCAATGTGCTTTAAGAACATCAAGACAATAGGGGTTCACTTCACATTGCCAGACAACTTTTGCGCCGGCTTTTTCGAATCCAAGATCGAATCCCCCTATTCCAGCGAAAAAACTTGCAACTTTGATGGGCTTATTCTCCAACAGGCCTTTCCTTTCGAATCGTCGCCATCCTCACGATAAATGGTATTCCCCGCTCTTTCGCCACCGTCTTAAGAGAAAAATAATGGTAGCCCCTCGGGCATGTTAAGTCGCAGAGGTTCGTCTTTGACCGTTGCTGTTTGAGCAATGATGTCTGGCATTATTTACCTCTGACCACACTGTGTATTATTAAAACAACCATATAATATCAGTTCAAAGAGAGTTTGAAACTATACCGGCCATGCAAAGGTCAATCTTGCGCTAACGGAGTATTACTCAATATAAGATTACAGTCGCTTCCTTTCGGATTGCAGTATCGGTTTATGAAAAAAATGATCGTGCTCTCTTTATTCCAAGAGCGGTCTGTGGTTGATTTGCTTGGTTGAATCCTTGATGACACCAGTGGCTTTCTCGAACAGTCGTTTGCATTCCATCACGGCCTTGGCTGTGGAGTATTCGTCATCTGGGCTCACGCTCATGTCGTGGTTCGTGTTGTGCGCGATTTGGTTGACGTTGTGTCCGATGTGCCAGATTTCCGTCCTGATGGCCTTCAGCTGCTCAACGACGGGACCGGTCTCGCATGCCTTCCTTGCAGCTTCGAGATCGCAACTGGCCTCATGCGCCTCGACCAGGTAACGCGAGATGCTGACGCCTCTCTCGTTCGCGGCCGAACGGATTTCCTCAAGTTCTTGGTCGGAGACACGGATGAAGATTCGTTTGCCACGGGTCTTTCCCGGCCTGTACTGCTGGTTCCTGCCCATAGGGTTCATGCTCCTTTCCATCTTTCCGGACATCGCAGCTGATCTGATGCCGCCCTTCCTGGACATTGCCGGAGTCGTCGGCACCATCGTCAGGGCGCCATGCATGGCGTCGTCCAAAAGCCTTCGGCACTCGGGTCAAAGTCCACCGCGAAGGCGCAGTGGAGGGCAAGTCGGTTTGTGCGCACAAACCGTATAACTTGCTACACCAACTTTTGGCAACGTCCGGGAAAACAGACGTTTTACATATGTTTAACTTCCGGTAGGTCATATGCTTTACATATGTCTTCCGTATGCTGCCATGCATGGCGCCACGCATGGCGTTGCGCATGGTTTACGTATGGTTCGCATATGCTTTCCATCCGGTAGACCACACGTTTTACGTATGGTTTCCGTTTGCTATCTTCACTGCTCATAGAGCGGAAGAGGACTCTTCCAGGCTGCGTAGCAGTCCAAGGATTTCCCTCTCGACGGACTCGTTGGTGATGCCATCCGGGAGCGGCCATCCGGATTCGTTCGCGATCCTGACCTGTTCGTGGATGACTTCGGCGACATACGCTGACCGGATGAGCCCGCGTTTCACGGCGCACCGGGTCACCGCCTCGTATCCGGCGTCCGTCAGCCAGAAATCGCATTCCCGGCACCGTCTCTTCCCTCCGCCCCTTGTTCCGGACGGCAGCGGCCGCCGCATCATCCTGTCCACATCGTCCAGACTTCCCGCATACAGGTCATCAACGTTCTGTGGGATCAGCATCCACCGTTCGATCAGGGCGATCTGGTATCCGTGCGCCTCGCTCTCCTTCTTCAGATGCTCGTACTGCTCGTTGCCGATCATCGCGCTGACGCGGTGCGGAAACGCTTTGCCGTTCCTCATCCCTCAACATCCTTTCCCGTCCATCGACTGTTCGTCCTCGGATGGTTTTTGGAAGAGGCTCTTCCAAAAAAAGAAGAGGCTCTTCCAAAATTTCAGCAAGGAACGCAGGTCGTTCCCGTTCCCATCCACATGGTCAAGCCAATCATGTTTCGGACGGACGAACGGTGCACGGCGTCTACATGTTTCCGGTCATTTGCCGAAATCGAACGCGACGCCGCGTTCCTTGTCGGCGACCAGCCGGGCGTCGAACTTTTTCCCGCTCCTGGCGGTGAATCCTTTGACGAGGACGGCCTGACCGCCGAGGACCTTCCGCACCTGCGCATCGGTGAGGGTCTTGCCCGCGATCGTCGGGAAGACCCGGTACCCGCATCCATCGGTTCGTTTCCATGTGCCGTCGGCCTGCTTCTCGTTGCGGTTGGTCGAGCACGTCCACGTCTTGCCCCGTTTCACGACGTTCCCGCCGCAGCGGGGGCAGCGGCCATACGATTCAGTCTTCCCGCCGCTCTGGCCGACGCGCTCGGCTTTCACGTTGGCGGCGGCGTCGGCCGGGATGGCGCGCGCGTATCCGCGGAACTCCTCGTACACGGCATCCGCGTCGGCCTTGCCGCGTTCGACGTCGCCCAGACTGCGTTCCATGTCCGCGGTGAGCGAGACGTCCCGGAGCCTGGGGGAGACGACGTCCACGAGCGTGCGTCCCGCCTCGGTCGAGTGCAGCTGTTTGCCCTTGCGCTCCATGTATCCGGCGTGGACGAGCTTTTCGATCACGTCGGCGCGGGTCGCGGGCGTGCCGATACCGCCGGAATGCGATTCGTCATCGTCCAGAGCGGCCTTCAGGCCCTTGTCCTCGACGTATCGGCTCGCGTGCTCCATCGCGGCGAGCAGCGTCGCCTCGGTGAACGGCTTCGGCGGTTTCGTCCTGCCCTCCGAGACGGAGGATTCGCTTACCGGCCTCAACGAGACTCCCGTCGAGAGGTTCACGGGAATGACATTGCGGGCGGAAGACGCCTCTTCCTCATCCGCGTCATCCCCGCGGTCGGCCTTCGCCGGTTCGATCGCCTTCCATCCCAGGCTCACGGGCTGGTCGGAACGGCTGGTGAAACGGCATTCGCCCTCGGACAGGCGGCATCCCTCGTCCGGATGGCTCTCGCACCAATGCGGATTCAGGTTCGCGATGACCTGGACCGTGTCATGCACGTAGTCGTCTGCCGTCGCCTCCCACATGCGGCGCACTACGCGCACGAGCGTCAGACGCTCGTCCCCGCTCAATCCGTCCAGCACGGTCCTATCGACGTTGCGGGTGGGAAGGATGGCGGTGTGTCCCGAGACCTTCGTGTCGTCGACGGTCAGGTCGAACCGTGGAGCGGAAGGAAGGTCTTCCATGCGGACGAATCCATCGACGCGCCCCGGACCCTTCGCAAGATCTCGCAACGTGTCGAGGTCGTCGTGCGTGATGTACTGCGAATCGGTGCGGGGATAGGTCGCCAGCTTCTTCTCGTACAGGGATTGCAGCGCGGCCAGCGTGCGCGCGGCGGTCAGCCCGTGCAGACGGCTCATGTCCTTCTGCAATCCGGTCAGGTCGTACAAGCGCGGCGGACGCTCATGCACGGTCTTGCGTTGCACGGAGAACACCTGGAACGTGAAGTCCGGCGCGTCTACGATCGACTTCAGCGCCTCCGCGTCCGTCCTGTCGTCGAGACGTTCGCCGGTGAGCGTCCATCCGCCCATCGGGACGACGACCTTCCAGAACGGCTTCTCGACGTGATGGGCGATCTGCCGGTCGCGGTCGGCGACCATCGCGAGGGTCGGGGTCTGCACGCGTCCCACGGACATGCGCCTGTGGTAGACGAGCGTGTACGCTCGTGAGGCGTTCATGCCGATCAGCCAGTCGGCCTTCGCGCGGATGTCGGCGGCCTCGGCCAGTCCCCGGTACTCGTCCTCGCTCCTCATCGAATCCAACGCGTCGCGTATGGCGTCCTCTTCCAGGGACGCGACCCACAGCCGCAGCATCGGCTTGCGCGCGCCCGCGTGCGAGACGATGCGGTGGAAGATGCTCTCTCCCTCGCGGTCCGGGTCGCACGCGTTGACCAGGACGTCATACTCGTCCGACTTGAGCAGACCCGCGACGACGCGGTACTGGCGGTCCGCGCCGCGCTGTCTGTTGACCTTCCACTTCCATCCGCCCGTCGGGTCGAGAGGCAGGGCGTCCATGCTCCACTTGTCCCAGCCGCGGTCCTGGTACTCGTCCGGCGTGAGCAGGTCGACGAGATGCCCCTGGGCCCACGTGACCGCGTCCGCGCCACATCCTATCCAGCCGTCCTCGGCCTTCCCTCCTCCCAATGCCGCGGCTATGGCCTGGGCTACGGAATGTTTCTCCGCGATGATGAGTCTTCCCATGATGTCCTTCTTGTTCCTTTCCGATCGTTGTCTCGATGGGTCCCGGTCCTTCCGGGATATGGAAAGGCCGCGTCCATGATGGGCGCGGCCGGATTGTTCGTTTTCGACGTCACAGTTTGACGAAGCCGAGCAGCGGCGCGAACACCGCGGCCACGCCGAACAGGGCGACGATCAGGAAGACCACGCCGAACACGTACGCGGCGATGCTCACGGCGGTCCTTCCCGCGACGCTGCCTCCCATGTCCATCATCGGACTCTGCATGCGTTTCGCGACGATCGCGCACACGCCCGACATGACGACCGCGAGGAGGACGAGCACGATCTGCAAACCGCCGTTCAGATGCACGGTCCAATCCCACAGTCCGCCGAGCATGCCGGCGACCTTCTCCAGAAGATTCTCCATTCCTGTTCCTTCCTTGTCTGGTTGTCGAATGGCCCTCCCATCATGACGCCGGCCCGCACGGCCGGCGGTGCACCGCGTCTACAAGTTTCGCCTGGAGCCACGGGGCCGGAAAACTTGTAGACATCGTGCCCCGCCTCCCGCCCTTCCTCGGTCCATCCTTGCAGGGGAAGCATCAACGACCGAGACAAGGAGCCGGATTTGTCCAACAGCAACAAGGCGCGAGACAAGAGACGCGACATATCGAAGGCGATTCGCGAATCGCAGCGATTCAGGATGGACGCGCTTGAGGCGTTCGCCCAAGGTCTGACGGATCTCAAGGCCATGCGGACGGAGGTCAAGAGGCTCGAGGCCCGTGTGGACGGCGAGCTTCGGGCCAACGCGAAGGCCGCGGGCAACAGCGTCGCGGACATCAGGAACGTGGAACGCATCGTCAACGAGCTCGCGGACAAGGAAGAGGGCTCTTCCGAACCGTCCGCGTCGGACGGGCCGGACACGGGAAGCGGCGACGGCGAGGGAAGCCAAGCCTGGACGGAGGGAGAGTGATGGCCGGCAGGAAGGCCCCTCGCCCGTTGCCGCGGCCGGTCCGCTGGCTCGCGATGTTCCTGGCCCTGGTGTTCGTGGTGTCCCTCGGCATGGTCGTCAACCACGAGTCCTCGAAGGCGACCGGCGGCGCGTCCGACGCGTCATCGTCGACTCCGGCCAAATCCCCGAAAGGGAAGAAGACCGCCAAAACCGGCGGCTACGGAGGGCTGAAGGCCGCCGGCATCCCCACGCCGGGAGACTGGTCCCGCCAGCGGGTCCTCTCCATCGTCAAGGAACAGCAGGGAGACGAGCGAAAGGTGTCCATGAAGCCCGTCGGAGGCAAGGGAGGCCCGGTGGACGTCGCGTTGGACACCGTCGACAGGATCCTCGACCCGGCGCCGTCCGACGAGGAATGGAACGACACGATGCAGCAGCTCTTCCAGCCGGACATCGCGGGCCAGTCCCACGGCCCTTCCAACATGGCGCGCTACTGGTGGAGCCAGCGCAGGCTGAACCCGGACCTCCTGTGCACCGGTCGCCAGTCCGACAACCTCATCATCCAGTCCTACGACTGCTCCACCGACCGCACGTACCAGGGAGACGCGGACGGAATCGTCAAGGACACCCAATCATGGATGCAGGGCTCCGACCGGGTCTTCTTCGACATTCCCGGGTCGATCGGCTCGTCCATCGCATCGTCGACCGACCCGCAGTCGGTGATCTCGCAATACTACGACGCGGTCGCCATCCCCATGGACGACGGCATGTGGTACGTGACGGTGGCCTGCCCCGCGGTGGCCGACCACCCGTTCATGGACGAGAACGGCGACGAGACCGGATACGCGTCGATCGACGACGTGCCCGCCGGCACCCGTGTCTGGCTCGCGGGAGGCTCCGTCGGAGTCGGCACGAACCAGCGCCCGTGTCGTCCGGTCGAGATCACCGTCGGCGGACAGCGGCCGTTCTGGTACATTGGCGCGGACGACGGGAGCGACTGACATGTCCGGCCATCCACGCCGCGGCCGACCCGGGCCGTTCCACCGCCGCCTGCTTCCCATCGTCGCCGTGCTGTGCGTCGTCATGACCACCGGGGCGTGCAATCCCCTCGACGTGCTGCATTACCTCGCCGGCTGCAAGGACGGCTCATCGTCCTCGTCATCGGCCTCGTCGAGCACGGTGGCGTCCACCGCCAAGGGGGAATGGACGAAGCTCATCGGCAAGACCGAGGGCGAGATCAAACGCATGTGGCCCGACTACGTGACGCCATGCTCCGGCTACAACATCGTCTACGGAGGCAGCGGACTGCAATGCACCTGGTGGGCGTGCATGCGCCAACGCGCGCTCGGCCACGACCTCGGCCAGGGCTCCTGGGGCGACGGCGGCATGTGGGGAGCGTCCGCCAAGGCGCACGGCTGGAAGCAGGGGGCCAAGGCCGGAGGCATCGTCTCCTGGACGCCAGGCGCGGCCGTCAGTTACATCGGTTCGGGCGGCTCCTGGGGCGCCGACGGCAGGTACGGGCACGTCGCGGTCGTCGAACAAGTCGACGGCGACAGCGTGCATATCAGCGAGGGAGGCAGCGGCTTCAAAAACGCCAACGGCGTGGTGTCCATCCATTCCGGCGTCATCAGCGCCAAAAGCCCCGGCGCGACCTTCTGGTATCCCGACGGCAACACCACTGCCGCGAGCAAGCCGTCCGACGGCATCTCATCGTCCTCGCAGGGCTCGTCCGCGACGTCGACGAAATGGACGTGCTCGGCCTCCTCGTCGGACGATTCGGACACGGGAACGGTGAACGTGAAGTACAGCGGGAACGGCTACCACGCCAGCCCCGAGGACGCGAAGGGCATCGCCAAGCAGATGATCGCCAGCGGCTACAAGGAATGGGACAACGACAACGACTGGCAGGCGCTCGTGTGGATCTGGCAGCACGAGTCCGGCTGGCAGTGGAACGCCACGAACCCCACGTCGGGCGCGTACGGCATCCCGCAGTCCTATCCCGCGTCGAAGCTCGCGGCCACCGGAAGCGACTGGAAGGACAACGCGGCGACCCAGATCAAATGGGGGCTGCAATACATCAAGCAGCGTTACGGCAGCCCGCACCAGGCCAAGGAGTTCTGGCTTCGCAACAACGCCTACTGACGCCCCGCGGGCGGATAAGCGGATAAGCATGTAAGCACTTGCTTATCCGCTTATCCCGTTCCTGTAGACATCGTGTCCCGTCCGCCCGCCGCGCGGGACGGAGGATTGTGACGACACGGCCATCCACGACGTCTCCGGGCGGAGGTCCCGGCATGGAAGCCAAGGAAGGGGAATGCGGCGATGGCGCAGAACTTTATAAACGGAATCCTGATTCCGGAGGACGGGGAGCCGCGGCGGGTGGCTCTTGAGACCGACGGGCGCGGGCTGATGGGAGACGCGCTGTCCAGACTGGTCGGCGGCTGCTTCGACACGTTGCCGATCGTGATACCGGGAGTCGACCTGTGGGTCAACGACGACGGCACGTCCGAATTCGGGCCGAACCGAGCCATCTACGCCACCCGGGCGATGGAGGAGAGGGGCTACCTCAGCCAGATCGACTACCGGCACGTCCCGGCCGAAGGCGAGCTGTACACGATACTGCACGGCCAGATCGTCGCGCTCGGTTTCGAGCCGGACAGCGGCGCCAGCGTCTCCCTGACCGAGGAACAGGCCGAGACGGTCACCGAATACTTCACCGAGACATCGCCCGCCGGAAGCGGATTGCTGGAGAACCTTCGTCTTCGTCTCGGCCTGCCATCGTTCGCCGCCGACCCGACGGACACGTCCGACCCGACCGGCATCGCCACGTCGTCCGACGTGGTCACGCCATCCATGAAAGGACTGTGAGCATGGGCGAAGAGATGAAAGGCACCACCAGATACCTCGACGCGACGGTCATGGAATACGCTCTGCTCGACCACGCCCGGCTGCGCACCCCGTACGGCACGCAGGACGACGTCCGCGCGTACGCGGCCGGCGGCGAGAAGGCGGCCCTGCACGACCTCGCGCTGGCATTGGCCGACATGGCGTCCCGGACCGGAATATCGTGGACCGCGTCGGACACGGCCCCCACGTTCCGCGACGGAGGGACGGAGGCTTACGTGGAGCTTAGGCGCGACCAGCCGAACGGCCACTACTCCCACCTCGACGCGGAAGCGTACCTCTGCACCGCGGACGGGCCGCGATGCATCGCGCGGCTCAACCTCACCGAACCCGGAGACATTCCGTCCACCGTCAGCGGGGCCGACGGCCTCGCGTCCAGGATTGCCGACCGGCTCAACCATCCGCAGTTCCCGAAGGCCGGCGCCTACGGGCCGACCGCCGGCCGCATGGGCGACTGGTACCGCGGCGTCGAGGAGCGGTTCGCGGCCATGAGCGAGGAGAACCGCCGGACCCGCGCCATCGAACCCGACGAGGAGGCGTACCACGTCGGCACGGGCATGTACGTGACCGCCGAACAGTTCGCCGACGTCCTGCCATCCCCCCTGCTTGCGAACCGGTTCGTGATCATGTCGTTCGGATACGACGCGGACCAGGCGAGCCTGCACTGGAACGACATGGACTACTGGAGCGACGAGGCCGCGGAGACCGCGATCACGGACGGCGACGAGGACGGCTGCTACTGGACCGGCTGTATGTGGGACGAGGACGACTATCCGGACCGGTTGGAGACGCCCGGCATGGAGGAGTCCGCCCGTCCCGGCGGCAAAACCATCTAGGAACCAGACGGATAAGCATGCACGTACGTGCTTATCCGCTTATCCCGTTCCTGTAGACATCGTGCCCCACCGCGCCGTCCCGGCCGACGGACGCTGGAACCAGCCGGCCGCGCATGCGGACGGCCACGATCCGACGGATGGAGGAATGATGGTTTGGATCAACAAGGACACCGGCGTCGTGCTCAGCAAGGACGGGCACACCCTTTTCGTGGACCTCGTCGCCGAGGACGAGGAACGGGAACGCCTCGCGGAACGCTCCGGTCTGGCCGACCCGCATGGGGACATGCCGGACAAGGAATACCTCGAGGCGGCGGTCATCATCCACGACAACGGGCACGCCCACGGCGAATGCTACGCGACTGACAGACACACCGGCATGGTGCGGTTCGGCCGGTTCGAGCTCACGGACATGGAGCTGAACCAGCTCGGACGGGAGCTTCCCTTCCTCGCAGACCGCGAGGACCCGAGAAAGGGGCAGGAGAGGCTGGGCCGTTTCTTCGGCGGAAGCCCCTACGTCCGCCACTCGGAACGATATGTGGGCGGCGGACGGCACGAGGCGAATCCGGACATCCGCGCCGGAATCGCCGACTATCTGGATGCCGCCCTCGCCGAATACCGGGAAAGCGGATACTCCGCCTACGAAGGCGGAATGAGCATGACCGGATACCAGACCCGCGGCCTGTCCGACATCAAGGCCTTCATCTCCTACATCGCCTCGTCCCCGGACTGTCCCGCCACGACCACCCTGCGCTCCTGGGCGGAGTACGAGGACCTTTCCGACCATGCGGGGTTCCTCACGGACCTGCTCGACGAGGCCCGCGGAAGGTTGGACGGGTTCGGCCTGTCCGGGCCGGAATGCGGAGCGGGCATGGACGCGGATGCCATGGGCGTCCAAGGGCCCGCCAGGTGACGGTCGGACATGCTGGCCGTTTCCGCGCCGGACGGCGTGGATTCCACGTTGGCCGCGGATTTCGCCGTTTTGGCCGGGCTTTCTGTCATCGGCGGCGTATGCTGGTGATGGTCGCCTGCGCGGCCGATCAGGTCCGACGGTTTGCGCGGACCCGGATCCCACGGCGATGTTTCCGAAGAGAGGGGAGGACGCCATGGCCGACAGGACGAGGCTTGTGGACAGGCTCAGGTACGAGCGGGACGCGCGGATCGACCACGCGTTGTTCTATTGGACGCAGGTGTTCATGGCGTACAACTCGAACCATATGGAGGGTTCGACGCTGACGCCCGAGCAGACGCGTCAGATCTACGACACCGGGCGTCTTCTCGCCGACGCGGACGAGCAGATCAGACTCGACGACGCCATCGAGACCAGGAACCATTTCACCGCGTTCAACTACGTCATCGACCACGCCGACGATCCGGTCGACGCCGGCTACGTGTGCCGCCTGCACGCCCTGCTGAAGCGCGGCACGTCGCAGGACGGCGACCCGGGGTTCAACGTCGGCGGATACAAGACCAGGGATAACGCGATCGTGCAGCGCATGGGCGTCGCCATGGTCAGGACGGTGCCGGCCGGCGACGTGCCGGGGATGATGGAGCGCGTGTACGCGGCGTACGCCGGCCTGTCCGACGATCCGGTGCGCATCGCGATGTGCCATTGGATGTTCGAGCGGGTCCACCCGTTCAGCGACGGCAACGGCCGCGTGGGCAGGCTCGTCATGTTCAAGGAGTGCCTGCGCCTGGACACCGTGCCCCCTCTGGTGCGCGACGAAAACCGGAACATGTACGTGCGCGGCCTGGACGAGTTTCCCGGACAGCCGGGATGGCTCGTGGACACGCTGCTCGCCGAACGCGACTCGTACCTGTCCTCGTTCATCGAGACCCTCGCGCCCGGGGCCGTCCGCTGTTCCTACGCGGACGAATGGTCGGAGGGGGCATCCTCCGGCGTGCTGGCCGAGGCCGCGGACTTCGAGCGCGACGTCGAATCGCTCGCGGCGTCCGGAGACGGCCCGGACGGGGACGAGGATCCGTTCGCCTCGTACTACGGCGGCGCGCGTCCGACGACCCGCGGCGGACGATAGGCGGATAAGCATATGCGTATGTGCCTATCCGTTTTCCTGTAGACATCGTGTCCCGTCCGAGCCTTCCGGCGGGAGGACGATTGTCCCATCCGGGGCCGCGGCGGGACGGGAGCGGGTTCCGCGCCGGCCGCGCCCGCAGGCGAAAGGAAATGGATCATGGCCGGAGAGGGCAATTGGTACGACCTGCGCGTGTACGTGGGCAACATCGGCAGATACAACGAGGGCTCCCTGGTCGGCGGCTGGGCGACGCTGCCGATGGGGCGGGACGATCTCGACGCGTTCCTGCGCGACAGGGTCGGCATCGACGGCGAACGGTACGAGGAGTACAGGATCGACGATTTCGACCTGCCGGACTGGCTTCCGGCCGGGCCGGGCGAACGCGTGATAGACGAGCGCACGAGCCTCGAGGATCTGAACGTCATGGCCGGAGTGCTGTCCACCCTTGACGAGGACGACGCGGCGAAGGCGAGGATCTGGATCGAGGAGGGCATGTCGCCCGCCGGGCGGCTTTCCCCTCTCGTGTTCGCGAATGTCGCTCTCCAGGCCGACGACATCCCGTTCTATGCGTACGAGGCCGGCACGCGCTTCGATCCCGGCGTCTCGTCGAACGAGGAGGCGTTCGCGCTGACGGTCGCCGAGAACGATCCGGAACTTGCCGAGGCGCTGGACGGACGGTTCGGCCCATACCTGGACCTGGAGGCCATAGGCCGTGACCTCGCCGCGGACTGCACGCTGCATGACGACGGCTATCTGGACCGTTCCGTGGATCCGGGCATCGACCCGGAGCTGTATTCGCGCGACGAGCTGGTGTGCCTCGCGGGGTTGGACGGCGGTGATGACGACGCGTGCGTGATGTCCGGCCTGGACGTCCCCATGGACAAAGCAGTGGTCAGATAAGACCATAAAAACCATATAAGCCCTATGTGAAGCTCACATAGGGCTTATATGTTCCCGTGATTCAGACACGCGCGGCCGCGCGAACGCCATAGCGCCGCCGGGCGGCCTCGGCGGTGACGCCGAGCGCGCGTCCGATGGTGTTCCACGACTGGCCGTGGCCGCGGCTGGCGGCGACGGCCGCCTCGATCTCGCGGTCGAGGGCGTGACGCTGGTAGTTCAGCCTTCGCAGCTCGCGGGACGGGTCGTAGCGCGGGTCGAGCGTCGGGTCGCCCGGCGTCGGCTCGTCCATGGCCTCCATCTCGGCCGCGACCTCGTATCCGTACTCGGCCAGCGCGTCGCGTTCGGCCTTGGGAAGATCCTCGAACCTCATCGCAGTCCCTCCTTTCGCAGGTAGCCCTTGCGGGCCTTCATCGCATGCACGATCAGCTCCACGTCGTATCCGGCGCGGGACGCCGTGCCTATCTCGTACCACACCGCGCCGGAGACCCCCGGCCCGACGTACATGTACGTCGGAGGGTCCCGGTCGTAGTTGATGTCCACCGGTCCGCGGGCCTCGCGCCACGCGTGCAGGATGTCGTTCTCGGACACCCCGTGCTTGAACGCCGAAGGCAGGATTAGCGGCTCGTCGTCCTTGTTTGCTTTTCTCACAATACAATTATAGTTGGCAACAAACATTGGTGTCAAGTGGTGTTCGTGATCCACTGTCGTTTGACCATGGCATATATGGTTCTTATATGGGAATCATTGTATATTTACATGCTTCTGGACGATGCCGGTCTGGTCCCGCTCTTCCCGCGCCGTTGATGTCCGCCACGGATAAGCGGATAAGCATGTACATACATGCTTATCCGCTTTTCTTGTTCTTGTAGACATCGTGTCCCGTCCGTCCATCCGGCCGATTCGATGATGGCTTCCATGGATGGGCGTCCGCCGCGCGGGGGAAAGGTTCCCGCGCGGCGGCGTCCCCGATGGAAGGAGCCGTCATGGCGCAGGAGGACAGTCGGCAGGAGGGTCGTCGCGCGGAGCGCTGGGCGCGCGTGAACTTCCCCAACAAGTTCGTGCATCCGCACGAGTACACGGCCAGGGACGGGCGCGTGTTCGACAAGATGTTCGTCTCGATCCCGCCGGGCGTGACGCTCAACGGCGTCGATCTGGGCGGATACGCGTTCGACCATTTCGCGAAGCCCCGCGAGATAGAGCAGAAGGCCAATGGCCGTCCGGTCGCGATCAACTTCCGTCCCGGCGAGCCGGTGCGCCTGTTCAGGGGCGTCGGCCCGGAGCGGCGCACGTTGGAGATCTCGAACCCGTGGGATCTGTGCCGTGCGGTGAAGGCGCACAACGACGAGTACGCGAGGTCGCGCCAGGAGGCGGCCGCCATGTCCGCGGAGGCGTCGCAGGCGAGGGGCGCCGCCGGGGGCGCGGACGAGTTCGACACGTTCGGCGAGCCGGCCGACGTCCAGGACGGCTACCTGCCGGGAGACCCGGCCGACCCGACCACGATGCTCGACCCGTCCTCCGGCATGGGCGCCACGCTGTGAGGAGGGACGCCATGAGCGATTACATCGACGACCGCATCGAAGGGAACTTCGTCTTCCTGGCGGTCCGCGCGACGGACGGATCCGGACGCAGGGCCGGAGTGGATCTGCCCATGGATCCGGACGAACTCGCCAGATTCGAGGGCGAGCAGGGCCTCATGGCCCCGTCGGACTACAGGATCGACGGGTACTCGAAGGACGGGATCGTCGGACGCATGGGATTCGCGCCGTTCCGCGACGACTCCCCGCTGGAGGACGTCAACCTCCTGTGCCGCGCGGTGGACGCCGCGTCGCGTTCGGATCCGCACGCCGCCGACAAGGTCGCGGCCTGGGCCGAATGCTGGGAGGTGGACGATCCGCGGGTCCTCGCGGGCGTCGCGGTGCGTTCCGCGGACATCCCGATCCACCGGTATTCCCGTCCACGGGGGATGGACGACCTGCAATGGCGGGGCCTCGACCCCCTGGGCCGTCTCGGCGCCTCCATGTCGGAGGAACGGGGATTGTACGGGGCGCTCCGTTCCGGCGGCGTCGCGGACTCGTTCGACTACGCTGGCTACGCGTACGCCGCCCGGGAGGACGACGACCGGCAGATGTGGTGCTCCGACGACGGGTACATCGTCGACTCCGACCTGCCGAACATGCCTCCCCTGTCCGCGCGCGGTCTCGAGGACGCCGTTGCGGCCCTCGAGACCGGAGCGGCCGTCATGGATCCGGCCGACCCGACGAACATGGCCGTGACGGCGGCGGAATCCGGACGGGCCCTATGAGCGGCAAAGGGGAATGGGTGAACCTCAGGTTCCCTAACGCGTTCGCGCATCCGTTCTCGTTCCAGGGCCGCGACGGAGGAACCCGGGAACGCATGCTCGTCACCATCCCCAAGGGCGTCGTCCTCGGGGACGGGCGCGACGTCGGCGGATGGAACCTGAGCGTGCGCGCGACCCCGTGGGCCCTGGCCCAGAAGAGCGCGGGCCGTCCGGTGAGCATCGGTCTTCGCGTCGGCCGATCTGTCGAACTGTTCAAAGGCCGCGGCCCCAGGCGGGTCACGCTCCGCCTGGACGGTCCGGAGGGCCTGCGCTCCGCCCTGGACGAGCATCGGAACGTGATGTCCGCCCGGGTGGCCGTCCCGGCCGACCCGGGCCGCGGATGCAGAGGCAGCCTGGATGACGCGGCGCCACCGATGGACGGGCCCGCCGGCGACGAAGGCATGCTTCTGTTCAACGACCTCGCGTTCGACAGTGGCTTCGTGGCGAGGATGGACACGCTCGCGTCCCGGTTCGCCGACGACTTCGCCCACGGCCGTTACGATGCCGGGACCGCCCTGCGCGAGACCCGGTCCCTCGTCGCGGAGGCGACCATGCTCATGGAGACGGTGACCGGCGCGTCATATGGCGCCGGGGCGGCCGACTGCGCCGCGAGTCTCGCGCTGTCCGCGGTGACCGACGCGGTCAACGGATATGTCGACGATCTCGTGGATCGGAACGACTGCGATCCGCGGGTCGCGGCCGCGAACCACGCGGAACGCTCCGCGGATCCCCATGCGCGGCCCGGTACGCTGCCGTGCCTGCGCATGTTCACCACCGCGTACGGCAAGACAGATGAGACCGACGTGTTCGGGGACGGCGCGCCGGTCGAGGGCATGGAGTCGTCGTCCATGCAGCTGACGAGATAGGCAGGAGGATTGCGATGGCTGGTTTCACCATTCCCCGGGCGTTCGTTTCCATGGATCCGTGGTCGGGCACGCTGCTCGTCGGCATGCCCCGCGGCGTCACGCTGCCTGACGGGCGCGACGTCGGCGGCTACAGTCTGCGAAAATATGCCGACGAGAGGGAAAAGACCGACTGGCGTGGCGAAGAGGCCATCCGCGTCACGCTGGACGATGGCTTCCCGGCGCGTCTCCAGCGCGGCCGCGGCGACGACGTCGAGGCGGTGTTCGTGGACGCGTCCGTGCTCGCCGATGCGGTGAAGACGCGTCTGGACTCCGCGTTGCGCGCCGCCGAGGACATGGACTGGACGCCCGACTTCGGCTTCGACGTCGAGGATTCCGTGAGGCTCGACCGCTGTCCGGAATGCTTCGATCCGGATCGGATCGACCGGAGCGCCGGCCTGCACGCGTATTACGAGACGGAGGACGGCGGGTGGCTGCGGCTGACGTCCCGCTCCTGGTTCGATCCGAACCTCGGCGATTTCGACCAGGTGTGCGTCGACTACGTGTCCGCGGCGGGAGTGATGGTGTCCGTGAAGGACACCTCGTGCCTTGGTTCGGAGGAACCTCCCGCGCGGATCCGGATGAAGGTCTCCGATCTCGTCGAAAGGGCCGGCGGAAGCGTGCGCGGGGGTTTCGATCCGACGAACATGGCCGATCCGACGAACATGGCCGGCGCGTCCGATGAGGGGTCCTTCGCCCTATGAGACGCTTCAATCCCGGAAATTTCTACTGCGGCACCACCGCTGAATGGACGTCGTGTCCGCGGCCGGTGCGGCATCCCGACCACATGTCGGGCTCGGGATCGGACTACTGGTACGGCGAATCCGGCGTGGTCCGTTACTCCGATCATTGGGGAAGCGAGGTCGCGTCCTGCGACTGGTATCTTGACGGTGTCGCGCGGTGCAGCTTCGACGACCATGACGGATGGAGGTGCGGCTTCGCCCCCTGGACGGAATTCGAGCTCAAAACGTTCGAGGTGACCGTCTACCATCCCGACCTTCTGCCTTCCGAATCCGCCGCCGCGCTCGGCGATCCCGTGCGCTCGGGCGTTGCCCCGGCATGGCGGCCTGGCATGGCCGATATACCGTACGCGTCGTATCGAGTCCGGCCGGACATGATAGTCGACGGATGCGTCGTGGTCGCCGGCACGTATGGGGATTGCGGGACGCCGTTCGACGGGCGGTGCCTCATGTCCGTGGACGTCTCCGACTGGACCGAGGAAGAACGGGCCGCCTGGACGGAGGCCTTCCCCGCGGATCCGGTCTTCCCGTCACTCCCGGACATGTTCGGCGATGACTATGGAAGATGCCGTTAAGCCGACGTATCCCCGCATCCGTATTTGCCTACATACATATGTATGTATATGTGTATTTCCGTATTCGGGTACATACGCCCATGATTATCCGGTTGCTCCCACTTCCTCTTCGCCCTCAAGCTCGTCCAGCCTTCTCCGGAGCTTGGCGACGGTCTGCCGCAGCTGGTCGATCTCCTCCTCCTTCTGGGCTATCTGCGCC
>OLNG01000117.1_pt1 | contig 85962 bp, 79 predicted proteins | sample 1643091 | NCBI WGS metagenome assembly OLNG01 (sample SAMEA3136661, study PRJEB25190) | human gut metagenome | biome: human gut; feature: human-associated habitat; material: faeces | place: Austria | collected 2013 | reverse complement strand
ATTTTTTGAATTTTCAGGGATGGTTGCTGTTCAATTATCAATGTTCCTGTTTGCTTCTTTTAAGCCTTATTCTTTCCGAGAAGTATTAACGGAGAAGGAGGGATTTGAACCCTCGCGCCGCTATTAACGACCTACTCCCTTTCCAGGGGAGCCCCTTCAGCCACTTGGGTACTTCTCCAAGCAGTTGACTCTTTTAAGAAGAAACTTTTCAAATAAAAATAGAAGTTCTTCACTTCTATAGCGGAGAAGGTGGGATTCGAACCCACGGAGGTTTGACCCTCACCGGTTTTCAAGACCGGCACCATAAACCGCTCGGACACCTCTCCAAGTACGTCGCTCTGTCTGACGCGCTCCATTATAATATCATCTGTATTTGACAATGTCAACACTTTTTTACAACTTTTTTCAAGGTTTTTTATTTTATTTTCAATTTTCGCCTGTTTTTCCTTTATTTATAGGCATTTCAAGCTATTATTTTCTTGTTTTTTCTCATTCAAAATACAGATAAACATCGTTTTTTTATGGTTGTAGTGATTGTGAATTTACAAAGACTAAATCAATCTGTTTAATCAAAACCATCGTGTTTTGTTATCTTTATTTGCATTTATACTATTTCTATTTGGCGTCCAATTCAATAAATAATTCTGCTATATCTATATCCTCCGGTGTGGTGACTTTTATATTTTTGTAATCACCCTGAACAAATCTTACCTGATTTGTTGTAAACTCTTCCACCACCATTGCATCATCTGTTATATTTAGAGTCGTATTACCTTTTTCTAATTCTTCTTTCATTTTTTTATATGCCATCTTTACTAAATCCGTCTTAAAACTTTGTGGTGTTTGAGTTATCCATAATTCACTTCTATTTGGGGTATCTATAATATACCCTTCTTTGTTGGCTCTTTTTATTGTATCTTTGACCGGTACTCCTACCACACAGGCATCACTTTTTATAGTACCTTCTATACTTCTTTCTATAATTTCATTATTTATCAAAGGCCTTGCACCATCATGAATAAGAACTATGTTTCCCGTTACTTCTTTTAACCCATTATAAACAGACTCATATCTTTCGCTTCCACCTGCTACTACATTTTTAATTTTTTTAAGATTATATTTTTCTACAATTTCTTTTTTGCAGTAATCTATGTCCTCTTTTCCTGTAACAAGAATTATTTCATCTACTCTGCTTTTTTCAAATTCAAAAAGGGAATACCAGATAACCGGCTTTCCCTTTATTTCCATAAATTGTTTTTTTGTTTTGCTTTTCATTCGACTGCCACTTCCTGCAGCCAATACTATTGCTGTTATTTTATTCATATCTTTCACCTAATTTTAAATTTGGAATAGCATTTAAATCCCAACCGTGTGTAATTCCGTTTTTATATTCATAATAAGCTGCTGAACCTATCATTACTGCGTTGTCTGTACACAAAATAGGTGACGGATGATAAAATTCCACGCCTCTCTTTTCGCATTCTTCCTTGAAAGCTGCTCTGATGGCTGTGTTTGAAGCCACTCCGCCTGCTATGGCAAACTTTTTCATTCCTGTTTCTTCAAGGGCAATCATTGCTCTGCTTACTAAAGTATCCACTACGGATTTTTGGAAAGATGCTGCCACATCTGCAGGATTAATCTCTTCGCCTTTCATTTTTGACAAATTAAGCTGGTTAAGTACTGCCGATTTAAGCCCGCTAAAGCTAAAATCATAAATACTGTTAGTTATTTTTGTCCTTGGAAACTCATATGCATGAGGGTTGCCTTCTTTTGAGATTTTGTCAATTTTAGGGCCTCCCGGGTATCCTAATCCTATTGCTCTTGCAACCTTATCAAAAGCTTCACCTGCTGCATCATCTCTTGTTTTCCCAAGAATTTTGTATTTTCCATAATCTTCAACAACAACTAAATGAGTATGTCCACCTGATACTACAAGGCACACAAATGGGGGCTCTAATTCCTTGTTTTCAACATAATTAGCGCAAATATGTCCTTCAATATGGTGCACACCAATTAAAGGTATGTCCTTTGCAAAGCATATAGCCTTTGCTTCTGCCACACCTACCAATAAGGCTCCAACTAAGCCCGGTCCATATGTAACACCTATTGCATCTATGTCATCTAATGTGCAATTAGCGTCCGACAAAGCTTTTTCTATAACATAATTTATATTTTCAATATGTTTTCTTGATGCGATTTCAGGCACAACACCACCATATAAAGTATGTAAATCTATCTGAGATGAAATAACATTAGATAATGCTTCTCTACCGTTAACTACTACTGCTGCCGCTGTTTCGTCACAAGAACTTTCAATTGCTAATATTTTCACTTCTTCCATGTTAACACCTTTTCTTTTTCTGTCTGATTAATGTTAATAAGTTTAGTCCTCAAAACATAAATTAACAGACATTCCATCCTTTCCTGCTTTAGCATTTTCAAATATATCCGTAACTGTATCCATATACTCTAAAGGTCTTACTAATGAAGGGCTGAAATGTGTAAGCCACATTTCCTTAGGTTGTGCCTCTTTTGCAATCTTTGCCGCCTCTTTAAATGTCATATGTTTATGTTCTCTTGCCTTGGCATCCTTATCAGGTTCGCCATACATCCCTTCGCATATAAAAAGGTCCGCCCCTTTTGCCGCCTCTGCTATTACAGGCACTGGTCTTGTATCTGTTGTATAAGTAACTTTTAAACCTTTTCTTGGTGCACCAACTACCATCTCAGGTGTAAATGTTACACCATCAACTTCAACCGTCTCACCTTTTTGAAGTTTTCCCCAACTTCTTATAGGTATGTTAAGTTTTTTTGCCGCTTCAGGGTTGAATTTTCCTCCACGATCTATTTCTATGGAATACCCGTAGCAAACTATATTATGCTTTACTCTAAAAGCTTTAATCCTGAAATCTTCAAATTCCAGTGTTTGCTCACCTTCAGTAAGTTCAATAAAATTAATGTCAAAAGGTAATTCAGGTGCTATGGTTCTAAGAGCATTGACAACTTTTGTCAATCCTCTTGGACCTATCATTGTAAGAGGTTCCGTTCTCTCTGCATTTCCCATTGTTAAAAGTAAACCCGGCAAGCCACTAATATGATCTGCATGATAATGTGTAATGCAGATAACATCAATAGGCTTAAATGTCCAGCCTTTTTCTTTGATTGCAACCTGAGTACCCTCTCCACAATCTATTAATATATTTTTTCCATTATATCTGCACATAAGGGCCGTAAGCCATCTTCTTGGAAGTGGCATCATTCCCCCTGTGCCAAGTAAACAAACATCTAACATACCTTCTCCATTTTCTAAATGATTAAAATCATAACAATTCTGTATAATTTTTTGTATTTATTTTGTATAAAAATTTTTCTGTTATTTCATCATAGCATTTTTCGCACAAATCAAAAGTATCTTCTCTTCCATCTTTTTTTGAAAAATACCCCCACTTATAATCTGCGAAAAATACACCTTCCTCTATTGTGGAATTATTCACTTTAATATTTTTTCCACAATTGTTACATACTACTTTAGTTAGTTTTTTATCTTTATATACTCTCATACTTTCCTCCTGTGTTAATAATTAGTCTTGTTTCATTCTAACTATAAACACTTTCAAATACTAGTGGAAAGTTCTTCTAATCATGTTTCCACATAATAAGAGCATTTTCAACAGGTTTTTCGTAAAAATTTTTACGTATTCCCGCTTCTTCAAAGCCTAGTTTTTCATATAAACTTATTGCCGGAACATTAGTCTCTCTTACTTCCAAAGTAATATCTGACACTCCTTTTTTCCCGCATTCATAAAAAAGTTTATTTAACATATTCTCAGCCACATTCTTTCTTCTAAAATTTTCTTTGACTGCCACATTGCTAATGTCAGCTTCTTCAAAAGAAATATATGCTCCACAATATGCCACAATTTCATCTTTAATTTCTGCTACTATATATACAGTATTTTCATTTTTTAAAGAATCCAAAAAGGATTTTTCAGACCATGGTAGAGAAAAAATTTCCTTCTCTATTGCTGCAACCTGTTTTATATCCCCTTCACTCATTAACCTATAGATTATTTCCTGCATCTTTTGTTCTTTCCATTTTTTCTTTTAATTCTCTTTCAGCCTGAGATAATCTTAAATATTCCGGTGCGTGCTCAGCTGCTGTTTCAGTTTTACCTTCTTTGTAATAAATTTCTGCCAAAGATGCTAAAGATGAAGCCTTTGCTCTGTTTACAGATGCAGGCGCATAATAATGCTCTATTGTCATTTCTTCTTCGATTATATCTTTGTAAGCATCCACGCCATCACCATTAAACATGACCGCCTGTGACATATTATTTAATTCTTTTACAAGATCTCTAATCATCATAATGCACTGTGGTTTTATAACTTCCATTGTTGTACCGTTAAACTTGTAAATTCCTGTGTAAACCTGTTCTCTTCTTGCATCCATAATAGGGCAGATAACAAAAGATGAAGAGAAAAGATTATATGCTAACGCATCCATTGTTGGAATATTTATAATTGGAATATTAAGTGCCAGTCCGAAACCTTTAGCTGTGGCACTTCCAATTCTAAGACCTGTGTATGACCCCGGACCACCTGCAATTGCAATTGCATCTACCGTATTCATATCCAAATCTATATTCTTCTTTATTTCATCTATCATAGGCAATAAAGTCTGTGAATGTGTTTTTTTGTGATTAATTGTATATTCTGCTGTTAAGACACCATCTGTTACAACAGCTACAGTTGCCACCATAGATGAACTGTCTATTGCCAAAATTCTCATAGTCCTTCCACCGTAACCTTTCTATAATCAAGACCTTTTTCTAAATCTTTCTCTATTAATACAGTTGCTGCATCACTTGGAATTAATTCTTCAATTAATTTAGACCATTCTATTAAGCATACCCCTTCCCCAAAGAAATAGTCTTCATAACCGATTTCATACATTTCTTCGGGATCACCAATTCTATAAACGTCAAAATGATAAAGTGGTATTCTTCCTTCATCATACACCTGAATTATTGTAAAAGTAGGGCTGTTTACTGTTTCTTCGATTCCGAGTCCCTTAGCGAATCCTTGGGTAAATACAGTCTTTCCCACTCCTAAATCACCATTAAGACAAATAACCTGTCCGGGCTTTGCCTGTTGTCCTATTTTTTTTCCAAGATTAAATGTGTCTTCCCAACACATAGTCTCATAAACCATATATCCTCCAAACAAAATTTTTGATTGAATAAATTGCCAAGCAAAATCCACTTGTACAATCCTAATAAGCAATACCATTGTAACACAATATAATTTTTTTTCCACAAAAACTAAAAAGACGGCACTTTTAATGCCGCCCTCTAGGTTAAAATAATGGATTTTACTTGCTATTTAATTTTTTATACTTTATAACTTTATTGTTTTTACGAAAGCACTAATGTGCTTGTAAATTAATGCTGTTACCAAACTTACTATTATGCCCTTAACAATGTTAAACGGTGCCACACATACTATTGTAAAACTTAATTTGTTTGTAACTAAAGGCTGAATCTTTGCCCCTGCACCAATAATTGCTTCTAATGGCATTCCAAATGCCTTAACATAAAATGGTATCATTATGAAATAGTTAAGAACAACACCTGCTACAGCCATGAACAACGTTCCAACTAGCATTCCAATGAAGGCATTCTTTTTTGTTTTGTGTTTCTGGTAAATTATACTTGCGGGTACTACCAAACATACTCCTACACAGAAGTTTGCGAAATCTCCAACATATGCTGTTGAAGTTCCCTTAATTAATAATTTAAGGATAATCTTTATTGCTTCCATAATTACTCCCGATACAGGTCCCATAATAAATGAACCTACAAGAATTGGAATCTCACTTAAATCAATTTCATAAAAGTTTGGTGCTATAAAAGGAATTGGAAATTCCCATAACATTAACACTGCGGCAAGTGCTGAGAACATTGCCATAAGAACCAGATTTTTTGTAGTAAATACTTTTTTCATTTTAAATCTCCTTTTTCTTTTTTCAAAATTCTTCAACACTTATTGGTGATTTGATTTGCCGTATCTTTCTTTTTGTGGCAAAAAGAAAACCCTGGAAATAGTTTCCAGGACTTAAATACAAAGCAAATATAGAAATGTAATATTCATAAATTACTGATTGCAAGATTCCAGTGGCTTTTAGAATCCTTAATCAATCTACGATAATTACGCTCCTGTCTTCTCTCATCCAGACTTTACTGTCGGTTATGGATTCACACCATATCATGCCATTGGCTCGCTGACTTATGCATTCGCAATCACAGCCGGTAGGGAATTTCACCCTGCCCCGAAGAATTTTTTAATCTCTACTATGTTATTATAGTACTTATATAAATCTTTGTCAACTTTTTAACAAAGATTATCTGCTATTTATTTTTTTACCTTAATAAATGCATTGTAAATAGCTTTCATTGCTACTTCAAAGTCTTCCTCTGCAACACCGATAATGATGTTTAATTCTGAAGAACCCTGATCAATCATCTTAATATTTACTCTTGCATCTGCTAAAGCTGTAAATAAAATTGCCGCTGTACCTCTTGCACTCTTCATTCCACGACCTACAACTGCAATAAGAGCTAAGTTGCTTTCAATGTATAACTGGTCAGGATGCACTCTTGATCTAATTTCATCAAGAATTGTAGTTTCCTTGCCTGCTAACTTATCTGTCTGAATAACAACGCTCATTGTATCTACACCTGATGGCATATGTTCAAAACTTACATTGCTCTTTTCTAATGCACGAAGAACGTTTCTACCAAATCCAACTTCGCTGTTCATCTTGTCTTTTTCAATATTGATTACAGACATACCTTTTTTACCTGCAATACCTGTAATAATATGTTCACAAGGTTCTGCTGTTTCTGATACAATCATTGTTCCTCTATCCTGCGGGCAATTAGTATTCTTTATATTTACAGGAATCCCTGCTGCTCTTACTGGGAAAATAGCATCTTCATGAAGTACAGTTGCACCCATATATGCTAATTCTCTAAGTTCACTATATGTGATTGTGTTAATTGGAGCCGGATTGTTAACAATTCTAGGATCACAAATAAGGCATCCGCTAACATCTGTCCAGTTTTCATAAAGCTTAGCTTCTGCTGCTCTGGCAATAATAGAACCTGTTACGTCAGAACCTCCACGTGAAAATGTTTTGATTGTTCCATTTGGCATTGAGCCGTAGAATCCCGGTACTACTGCTTTCTCTGTTGCTGCAAGCTTTGGAATTAATTTTTCTGCTGTTTTGTTCCAGTCAAACTGTCCCATATCATCAAAGAAAATATATTTTGCAGCATCAATAAAGTCAAAGCCTAAATACTTAGCTAAAACCTTACTGTTAAGAAATTCACCACGACTGGCTGCATAATCACGGCCTGCCATATGTGAAAAAGCTCCCTTTATAATTTCAAAATCTTCCTCTAAAGAAAAATCTTCAATTCCTAAGTCCATAATAATGTTATTATATCTGTCCTTAATCATCTGGAACTGCTCATCAAAGTTCTGTCCTTCTGATGCCATTTCATAGCATTTGTAAAGCATATCTGTTACTTTAATGTCTTCCACATATCTTTTTCCCGGTGCAGATGCTACAACAAAACGTCTTGTTGGATCATCTAATATTATTTCTGCAACCTTTTTAAACTGCTTAGCGTCAGCTAATGAACTTCCCCCAAACTTAACAACCTTTGTTTCCTTCATGTTATATTTTCCCCTTAATCTTATTTTATATTATGCGGTTATATGAGATATAGTTAATAAAATTAACCTTCTATTCTAATTCTAGAGATTACTGTGCCTAATTCATCTGCTTTTTTTGCAAACGTAGCTTCACTAATCTTTTCTGTAATAAATCCAAATTCTCCATCAATGTTAGCATCAACATATTCAACATTGCCAAATACCTTTTCAATGTCTTCTTTTGAACTACTACTTCTAACAAAGAATTTCTTCTTTGACTTTGAAAAATCTTCTAATTCTAATTTTTCTTCATCCCACATTACTGTTGTTGATACATTAAGATGTCTTACACTATCCACCACGTCAGACACAACTGCACTGGCTGTTGGAAGCTTTCCTGCACCACTACCGATAAATACTAAGTCGCCTACCATATTTCCACGTACAAGTATTCCGTTTACAACACCACTAACGTTAAATAATGGATGATCCGGTGCCAAAAGTCTAGGTGCTACAGATGCAACTACCTGATTATCCTCGTTCTTGCACTTACCTAATAACTTAATTGATCGTCCCATAGCCTTAGCATATTTAAAATCTTCTGCTGTAATTTTTGAAATTCCTTCTGTATAAATTTCTTCAAAGTTTACAGTTTTACCTTTTGCTAAAGATGCTAATATAGCAATCTTTCTAACTGCGTCATAGCCTTCGATATCAGCTTCAGGATTTCTTTCAGCATAGCCTAAATCCTGTGCCTGTTTTAAAGTGCTGTCAAAGTCAGCTCCTTCTTTGTCCATTTTTGTTAAAATGTAATTTGTTGTACCATTTAAGATACCTGTTATTTCACATATCTTATCAGCTGTAATATGCATGTTAAGTGGACGTATAATAGGGATTCCACCACCTACTGCAGCTTCAAACAAGAAGTTTCTGTTATGCTGCTGAGCAATCTTAATTAATTCTGCACCATATTTTGCAACAAGTTCTTTGTTTGATGTACAAACACTCTTGCCTGCTTCTAATGCCGACTTAACAAAATCGTATGATGGTTTAAGCCCTCCCATTACTTCTATAATAACCTCAACTTCAGGGTCATTTAAAATAATATTGTAATCATGAACTAATACATTCTCACAAGGATCTCCTGGAAACTCTCTTAAATCAAGTACATATTTTATGTCAATTTCCTGTCCTGCTTTGTTTGTAATTAACTCTTTGTTCTCTTTAATAATCTGGAATACTCCTGAACCTACTGTTCCGTATCCTAAAATTGCCACTTTTATCATGTTTATTCCTCGCTTGTTAAAGTTTAGTTTATTTTACCATTGAATAATAGCACGGTTAATGGTAATCCGCAACAAAAATTAGTTATCTTTCTTAATATTAATCCATTTTAAGTATGCATTTATAAAGGGATCAATGTAACCATCCATTACTTTTCCAACATCTGTTATCTCCTGATTTGTTCTGTGATCCTTTACCATTGTATATGGTTGCATAACGTAAGAACGTATCTGACTGCCCCATCCAATCTCTTTTATTTCTCCTCTAATTCCTGAACGTTTTTCCTCTTCTTCCTGTTTTTTTAGAACATAAAGTTTAGCTTTTAACATCTTCATAGCCTTATCTTTATTCTGAAGCTGAGATCTTTCATTCTGACACTGTACAACAATTCCTGTAGGGTTATGTGTTATTCTTACCGCCGATGATGTTTTGTTAATGTGCTGTCCACCGGCACCACTTGAACGGTAAGTATCAATTCTAATGTCATCATCATTTATTTCAACATCAAGGTCTTCCTCAATATCAGGCATTACATCACATGAAGCAAAAGAAGTCTGTCTTTTTCCTGCTGCATTAAAAGGAGATATTCTAACTAGCCTGTGAACTCCTTTTTCTGATTTCAAATAACCATATGCGTTTTCGCCGTTAACCTGAAATGTTATGGACTTTATTCCTGCCTCGTCTCCATCAAGGAAATCAAGTACTTCTGTTTTATATCCCTTACTTTCTGCCCAACGGGTATACATTCTATATAACATACTTGCCCAGTCACAAGACTCTGTTCCCCCTGCTCCTGCATTGATTTTTACAATGGCATTGTTTTTGTCATATTCTCCTGACAAAAGAGTCTCTATTTTAGTTTTTTCAAATTCATCTATAAACTCTTTCGTTTCCTGCTCAACTTCTTCTACTATTGAAGCATCATTTTCCTCTTCACCCATTTCAATTAAAGTTCCAAGATCTTCATATTTCTGCTGAAGGTGTTCAATGGTTTCAAGACTGTCTTTTAATTGTTTTAATTCTTTTGTTATTTCCTGAGACCTTGTTAAATTATCCCAAAATCCCTGTTCTTCCATTATTCCTTCAATTTCTTCTATTCTTTCTTTTTTTGCCTGTATGTCAAAGGCTTTGCGCAGTTCTTCCAATTGATCTGCATATTGATTCCATTGATATTTGTATTGTTCAAGTTCTACCACGTCATACCTCAATCTTACTTTTTCTAGATTTTTAAAAAAGAAAGGAGTCGTCTAAAGCAACCCCTTTCTTTATAATTCAAGCCGTTGTATTAAGCCTTACGTCCACAACAGTTTTTATACTTCTTTCCTGAACCACATGGACAAGGATCATTTGGATAAATCTTTTCAGATTCTCTGTGTTTAGTCTTGCTAACACCTGTATCATCCTTATTTGTTCCTGTAACTTCTGCCACCTCTTCACGTTCAACTTTCTGTTCAACCTGAATATGATATAAAGTCTTAACAGTTTCAACTTTGATACCTTCAATCATGTCATTAAACATTTCAAAGCCCTGAATCTTGTATTCAACAGCAGGATCTCTCTGACCATAAGCCATAAGACCAATACCCTGTTTCAACTGTTCCATATCATCTAAGTGATCCATCCACTTTCTGTCGATTACTCTTAACAGAACGATTCTTTCTAATTCTCTAATATGTTCAGGTTCTGGGAACTCAGCTTCCTTAGCTTCGTAAAGCTTAACTGCAGCTTCCTTCAATAACTGTTTAAATTCAGCTTTTGAAAGATGCTCAATCTCGCTCTTCGGAATTTCAAGTTTTACAGGAATAATTTCAAATAATGACTGACTTAAACCTGCCACATCCCAATCCTTAGTCTCCTGATCATCGCCAACAAACATGTCAACCTGAGATTCAATTACTTCATTCATCATCTTGATAATTGCATCTCTCATATTCTCGCCGTTAAGAACTCTTGCTCTTTCAGCGTATATAATCTCTCTCTGGTCATTGTTAACCTTATCATATTCCATAAGGTTCTTTCTTATACCAAAGTTATTTCCTTCTATCTTCTTCTGTGCTCTTTCAATAGTCTTAGTTAATGACTTATGGTGAATTTCTTCATTCTCTGGAACACCTAATGCATTAAAGATTGACATAAGCTTCTCTGAAGCAAACAATCTCATAATATCATCTTCCAATGAAATGTAAAACTTAGATTCACCAACATCACCCTGACGACCTGAACGACCTCTTAACTGGTTATCGATACGTCTTGATTCATGTCTTTCTGTACCTATAATCTTAAGACCGCCCGCTGCTCTTGCAGCATCATCAAGCTTAATATCAGTACCACGGCCTGCCATATTAGTAGCAATAGTTACTGCTCCATGTTGACCTGCCTGAGCAACGATTTCTGCTTCCTTCTCGTGGAATTTAGCATTTAATACATTGTGTGGAATACCTCTCTTCTTAAGCAAAGCACTGATTTCTTCTGAAGAATCAATGTTAATCGTACCAACCAATACAGGCTGTCCCTTTGCATGTGATTCAACAATGTCTTCTATAACTGCATGAAGTTTCTCTTTCTTAGTCTTAAACATTGCATCTTCATGGTCAATTCTTGCAATTGGCTTGTTTGTTGGAATTTCAACAACGTCCATACTATAAATATCTCTAAATTCTTTTTCTTCTGTTAAGGCTGTACCTGTCATACCTGCCTTCTTGTCATATTTGTTAAAGAAGTTCTGGAATGTAATTGTTGCAAGAGTCTTGCTTTCTCTGTTAACTTTTACATGTTCCTTTGCTTCAATAGCCTGATGTAAACCATCAGAATATCTACGGCCCGGCATAATACGTCCTGTAAATTCATCTACAATAAGTACTTCATCATCCTTAACTACATAGTCCTGATCTCTATGCATAAGGTTATGTGCTCTTAATGCCAAAATAACATTGTGCTGAAGTTCTAAGTTTTCAGCATCAGCATAGTTGTCAATGTGGAAGAATTTTTCAACTTTTTCAATACCCTGTGCTGTTAAAGTAACAATCTTGTCCTTTTCATTTACAAGGAAGTCTCCATCTTCTTCAATATCAACACCCATAATGGCATCCATCTTGCTAAGTTCAGGATTAGCTGTGCCACGTTCCATCTGTCTTGCAAGAATGTCACACATTTCATATAACTTAGTTGACTTACCACTCTGTCCGGAAATAATAAGAGGTGTTCTTGCCTCATCAATAAGAACCGAGTCAACTTCGTCGATAATACAGTAATGAAGTCCACGCTGAACTAACTGTTCTTTGTAAACAACCATGTTATCTCTTAAGTAGTCAAATCCTAATTCGTTATTTGTAATATATGTGATGTCACAGTTATAGGCCGCTTTCTTTTCTTCATGTTCCATGTCTGAAAGAACACAGCCTACTGTTAATCCCAAAAATCTGTGAACCTGTCCCATCCACTCAGCATCTCGGGTAGCAAGGTATTCGTTAACTGTTACGATATGAACGCCCTTGCCTTCCAATGCATTAAGATATGCAGGCAACAAACATGTCTGTGTCTTACCTTCACCGGTTTTCATTTCTGCGATACGTCCCTGATGTAAGATAATACCACCCTGTAACTGACATGGATAATGTTCTGTTCCAAGTGTTCTTCTTGTTGCTTCTCTAACTAAGGCAAATGCCTCAGGAAGCAAATCGTCTAAAGTTTCACCTTTCTGTAATCTATTTCTAAATTCTGTTGTCTTAGCCTTCATCTCGTCGTCGGTAAGTTTTTCCATCTCCGGCTTAAGGCTTAAGATCTTCTCTATTGTATGATTATGTCTTTTTAATTCACGCTGACTATGCGTTCCTACGATTTTATTAATTACGCCCATGGTAATCTCCTCAAATATATTTGTTGTAAAATACAACACGCTAAGGAATATAATACCATTTAAATCGGTTTTATTCAATACAAGTATGTGTTATTTATTTGTTAAAAAAGTGTAAACGTAGGCATTTCATAACTTTTGTTCTTATAAACGATAAAAAGAATCCCTAACTGATATATTTCAACCAATCAGGGACTCTTATTAGATATTATTTAGTTTTCTTAGTTACTTTTTATCTTTTAGTCAAGTTCAGGTTCTATTAAACCGTATGTATTACCTTTACGTTTGTAAACTACATTAACTTCTTCTGTCTCTGCATTAAGAAATACAAAAAAGTTATGTCCAAGTAATTCCATTTCTACGCAAGCTTCTTCAGGATCCATTGGCTTAATACCAAATCTCTTAGTCTTTTTGATTTTAATCTGATCCTCATCTTCATCTTCGTAATCAGCTTCAATGTATGTCTCTGTAAAAGCTTCCTTAATTGATTTCTTCTTGTCAATAATCTTATTCTTATACTTAACAAGCTGTCTTTCAATTGTTTCCTCAACCATATCGATTGATACATACATATCATCACTTATTTCTTCCGCTCTGATAATACGTCCTTTGACTGGAATTGTTACCTCCACCTTCTGTTCATTCTTATTAACACTTAATGTAACGTCCACTCTAGTCTCTCCCGCGAAGTATTTATCGAGCTTTCCGATTTTCTCTTCTACTGCGCTTCTGATGCCTTCTGTTACTTCAATGTTCTTACCGAAAATCTTAATTTTCATGGTACCACTTCCTTTCGTTAACTAGTAATTAAATTATACCATTTAAGGTGATTTTCCACAAGAAAAAACACACTTTTTTCACTTATTTTTCTCTACTCTTTTTTCGACGCTATTTTTGTATATTTTATACAAATTCAACTCATTTTTAACTATCTGGCACAATTATAGTTAAAAAGTTATTAACATTGTTTTTTCAGTTTTTTTCAATAAAATTCTCCCTTAAAATAGGTTATTAACCCACTTATTAACATTATCAACATAAAAGTGTGTCATTTTATGTAAATCTTTGTCGACAGCTGTAAAGAACTAATGTTTTGTTGATATGTTCCAAACTTGTACATTTTACACATAAACTATTGACTTTTTTCTAAAATTCGCCACACTATTTTGCAAAAAAATAAGACCTGTATTGGTTGTTGCCAATTCAGGTCTTGTTTCTATATTATATTTAATTATCCAATAATTCTTCTAGCTGCACAAGGTGATCCCATGCCACTAATTATAATACCTGTTTCTTCTGTTGAAGCATGTATAATCTGTCCACCACCAATGTAAATAGCTACGTGGCTGATTGTAGAACCACCATACTTGTAGAATAACAAGTCACCTGGCTGTAAGCTACTCATTGATACAGCTCTACCGTTGTTAACCTGTGTATATGATGATCTGCTAAGTCCATACCCAAAGTGAGCGTATACTGACATTGTAAATCCTGAACAGTCTGTTCCGTTTGTAAGACTTGCTCCACCGTATACGTAAGGGTTACCAAGGAACTGCTTAGCATATGCTACAATTGCTGCACCTGTTCCCGAACCGCTTGAGCTGCTTGATGAGCTACTATGACTCTTCTTGCTTGAGCTACTGCTACTTGAACTACTTGATGAACTACTGCTTGATGATGAGTTGCTGTAGTTGCTTCTTGAACTTGAGTTTGAGCTGTTCGAATATGTACCGTCGCTTGAACTCTGGCTGTTATCATTTGATGCCTGCTGTTCCTGCTGTTCAGCCTGCTTTCTTGCCTCTTCTTCAGCTGCCGCTTTTGCTGCCGCTTTTGCTGCCTCACGTTCTTTCTTAATCTTAGCTTTTTCTTCTTTTCTTGTTATAGCTGTTTCCATGTTAATGTTGACATTGGCATACTGTGCTGAAATCCAACCACTAACACCGGCTTTAATTTTAACCTTAATCCATTCGCCAGTCTTGTCAAACTTCTTAATAGTATATGTTTCATTCTTGTAAACGTTAGTTACTACTTTAGAATTAGTACTAGCTTCTGCTCTAACATGGATAGCATCCTTAGCTTCTGCCTGTACATAACCATTATCTAAAGCTCTGCTCTTAGCACTACTTCCTGTTACAAAGAAATCTGACTTAATATAACCTGTACAGTTACCTGATACAATCTTGTACCAACCGTTATTAGTCTTTTCAAGAATTTTTGCACCACTGTTGTTATAAATTTTTCCAACAACCTTTGATTCTGTTGTTGGTTTCTTTCTTACATTAACATAATCTTCTGCACCACCTGAAACCTTAGTAATTGCTATGTTAGCAAATAACTTGTCCTCACTTGATGTTGCTGTATTAGATGTCTGTGTCTTTTCAGTCTGATTTTCTGTCTTTGTTGTCTCATTAGCTGTTGCTGTACTATCTGTTGCTTCTGTAGGAAGTAACTTCTCAATATCAGTTTCTTTACCACTATTATTGATGTAATCTTCAACAATAACTGCTGCACCTGCGCTAGGTATTTCTGTTGCTAACTCATCTGCAAACAATGGCATAGACGCTGTGATTGTCATAGATGCCACAAGTGTACCTGCTACAAGTTTCTTAGCATAATTACTTCTCATGAAAATTCTGCCTCCATTTGTTTTAATTCTGTTCTAAAATTTCGGTATATGTTTAAATCCATATCAAGTAAATATTTTAATACATATTGATTACATATTCAATACATTTTTTAATATAATCTTAAAAATATACCTAAAGTTATTCTCAATCAATTCTAAATATTACAATTTTGTTACAATTATAACAACTCTTATATAGATTGTCAACCTACATATATTAGCAATTTATTCCTATTTAATTTCATTTCCCGGTTCACTTTTACTTTTTTAATATTAATTTCATAAAAAAAGTAGTACCTAAGTACTATTTTTTCCTATAATTATGGTACTATAGTACTAAAGTACCAGGGTACTACTTTTTTCTAATAAGTACAGTACTAAGGTACTATATGGCACTATCTATTATAAAGGATGATATATTATGAAGAAAACAATATTAATTACAGGAGCTTCCGGAGATATCGGAAGTGAAATTTGCCGTTTTTTTATAAAAAACAATTATAAAGTAATAGGAACTTACAACAAAAATAAAGCTACTATTGAAGCGCTTGCAGAAGAGCTTGGAAGTGATTTTTCTTATTATCAGTGCGACTTATCTGATTTTAATAATGCTGAAAAGCTATTTAAGAATTTAGGAGATATTTCCATTGATATTCTTGTTAACAATAGTGGAATTTCTGTGTTGGGATTGCTTCAGGATATAACGGATAGTGAATGGAGCAGACTTTGGAACACTAATGTTACCTCTGCCATTGCTATGAGCAAAATGATTATTCCTATTTTTCTAAAGCAAGGTTATGGAAAAATAATCAACATTTCTTCTGTCTGGGGGCAGCGCGGTGCTTCCTATGAAGTTTGCTACTCCACAACCAAGGGTGCCATTGATTCTTTCACTAAGGCTCTTGCCAAGGAACTTGCCCCTTCAAACATTCAGGTTAACGCTATTTCCTGTGGAATAATAGACACCAAAATGAACGGACATCTTACACAGGAAGATGTTGACTCTATTATAGAAGAAATACCTGCATCAAGACTTGGCACAACTGAAGATGTTGCAAATGCTGTATATGGTCTTGTCAATTCAGGCTCCTATATTACAGGACAGATTATTACCGTTGACGGCGGATGGCAGGTATAATTTTTTTAATTTCAAGTTTCATCGTTATTAAGTCAAATCATGATATGGTACAAGTTATTGTTTTACGCGATACTCATTCGCATTTTGTGTACGCTACATGCTCATAACGCGCTGTCGCGCTATGCATTAAGGACGAAATACAACTGTTGGCCAGCAAGCTCTCCACGTCTGTATTTCGTCCTTAATTTGCATTGCTTGTAAGAACGCGCAAATTATTATTTAAGTTCGGTTATTCTTCTTTTTAATATTTTTCTTTCTCACCATTTTCGTAAGATTGGATTCTTGCTGTATCTCCCGATGAAGTAACTGAATCTCCCTTATCGTTTATGACATGTGTAATCTGTCCCTGACCGTTAAGTTTTACAGTTACAATATTTCTAATTTCTACTCCATCCTTGTTAGGAATCTCTGCTCCACTGAATATTTCTATGTTCGCATCTCTATTGTAACAATAAATTCCAAGTCCACAGCCGTAAAAATCATTAACTTCATCGCCTATTTTAAATGATGCATAACCTTTCACCTTACCATTATGGCTCATATAATATTTCTGGTTAGGTGCATCGTAAGGCATTTCGCTTTGATAGAAATATAGCTTACCGCCATTACCATTCCATATGGTCTGATATTCCTGAAAATGTTCAACAAACAATCCATACATTGTAACATTGTCACCATTTATCACAATACCATTAGGTGCTGTATTCATATCCCAGCCTACATTGTCTCCGTGGTCAGCTCTCCAAACCCAAAAATTGTCTCCAATTACATCATTACTGTTAATGGTAACGCAATTCTTAACTTTGCCCTTGTAATTTGCGCCTCCTACTCTAAAGTACACATCACTAAAGCAAATAGGGTTGTCGCTATGGGAAACTTCTGCTTTTTCATTTCCAACTTTAAGCAATGTTTCTGACTGCTTATCCCCTGCTTCAAATAAAACTCCGCATACTTTAATTCCATCTACATCTGATGTTACCATACACGCATTTCCATTAGTTGAAACAAGAGTAGCAAGTCCCATGCCGTATATAATAGTATCTTTTTCTTCTACAGTAATAGGTTTGTCTAAAGTATAAATTCCAGGTGTCAAAAGAAGATTTTTTCCTTCTTTAAGAGCCTTGTTAATTGTATCTGCGTTATCCTTTTGGGCATCTGCCACGTAAAACATATTCAGGCTATAAAAAGTACCTTTAACTCCGTTCTCCCACGAAATTCCCTGACATTCTGTTCGTTTTTCAGGAACCATAACGCCATATCCATTGTCCTCATCATAAACCAAATAAGGCTTCTCCTGAATCTTTGGAACTGTTTCTTCTTTAGTATATGGTTCATATGGCCATCCGCCTGTAGGAATAGTATCAACATTTACACCTGTAAAAACCATATTCCACACGCCATTTTCAAAATATCCCCAATTGTTATTTCTAAAAAGATACTGTTGCTGTGAACCTGAGGAAACCATCTTTTCCACTTTGCAGTCTGCCATAAAGCCACCTGATGACCAGCCCTCGCCATCGCTTAAAACAATACCGTCATTAAAATTAACACGTCTAAGAGATACTGCCTGTGAATTAGCCCACATACAGTAATCATTTACCGAAAAATTCTCTGCACTTCTCCAGAAATTGCAGGTAGCATTGTGAAACATCCAATCTGCATTAACCCATAATTTATTAATATTAGTATCTGTAGGCAAAATTCCAAGTCCCAAAACCTGTGTATAAAATCCTACATTAATTTCTAATGAAGTTCCATAATCTCCCGGCTTAAAAAGTAATGCATATCTTTCATCTCCAAACTGGTTAGATTCCTGTCTTGCAAAAATCTGACTTACTTTTTCCTGAATTTCATCCTTATTGTCTGTAGGAGAAAATACATATGTATTCTTTCCTAAAACACTATCATCCTTTACCGGCTCTCCGTCAGACTTAAATTCAATATTATTTTCAACTTTATTTTCTGTTGTTTCCACCTGAGTTGTTGTCTGTTGCTGCTTTTTCTCATTGTTACAGCCAATAAGTCCTGTTGACAATGTAACCAAAGCTACTGTCATTAATAAAGCTTTTAGTTGCTTTCTCATACTTTTATTACTTCTCCTCATCCTTTTTTTGTTGCATATTAATTGCATAAACGCTATGTCTTGATGTAACAAAAAGAGTATTACGCTTAATCCCTCCAAAATCAAAAGTTGTAGGTCTTTCCGGAACCCTGATAATATCTATTAACTTTCCATCTTTATAAACCTTAATGTTATCATCACCAACATAGATTTTTTCGTCAAACTTCTTAACCCTAAAGTCACCCTCTTCAATAATAACCTGAGGGTTTGTTAATAAGCCTTCTTTGTTAATGTCACATTGGAAAACTCTCTTATACATTTCATCAACTGAATATAATTTACGTCCCGGCTTTGATCTTGAAAGATTGTTAGCTCTAATCAAATCATAGTGACAAGGAATAATTGTTACCCCATCCGGTGCTAAGAATGCTTTTTTCGGATTATACTGAATAACATCCTTAAAGTCTGAACCGTCACGCCATCTGTTTCCCGGATATAAAACTCTTGCCGGCTCTATGTCGCCAATGTTTACTTTTTCTAATTTTACACATTCTCTGTTACTGTCAATTGTAAATGCCACAATCTGAGCCTGACTGTTGTACCAGAATCCATAAGATGTTCCATATGAATCCTCCGGCAAAACATTAATGTTAGGCTTTCCATTTATTGTTGCATCTCTTGGAATGGCATACTCGCCAATAACAATAATATTATCCCTTGTATCAAATCCTATAGAATTAATTTTATAAGGAGATTCAAAAATCATAGACAGCTCCAATGTTTCCCTGTCCACTCTGTAAATCTGCTTATATAAGCTGTCAAGGAAATAGAAATTGCCCTTTCCGTCACAGCTTCCACCATCAGCAAACTGGAAGCCTGAATACAGCTTTTCTGTTTTTGGCTGTTTCTCGCCTTTTCCTGTTATTTCTATTGAAACTGCCTGCCATGGTCTTATTTCAATGCCGGTATTCACATCTAATAAGAAATTATCCATGGTGTATTTCATCTGTGAAAAATTATGAACGTTCAAAAATTTAATATTTTCACAATTCCATGTTTTTACACAATAAGGAAATGGTTTCTGCACAAAAACAGTTCTAAAACAATATGTAGTTGCAAAAGTAATATCCTTACAATTATGTAATTCTATTGGAAGTGCAAACTCACCCTCTGCTTTTTCTTCTTCACTTTGGAAACCATATATTGTTACATTCTTTGCATTTATCATTCTAAGTTCACATCTGCAATGATGCTCTAATGACAGACAATATATTCTTGTAGGAGTTTCAGTATTCTGAATCTGAACACCCACTGAAACATATGGACTTGCTGACCATATATCCTTAAAGGTTCCGCCACCTCCGTTACAAATAAGAAGACTTGCATACTGGTAGTCCCATATTTTCTTAAGGTCTGCATCTCTGCATCTTCCCTCATCATATGGCTGTTCAAAAGCTCCTGTCATCTTTACAAGGTTACCGTGACCGCCAAAGAATTTCACATCATTCATATATGAATTTTTGTTACTCATCCATTTAACGCCACAGGCTCTTGGATTTCGTCCACCTGTATTAACACCGAGACCAAACATAATATTTCTTCCCTTTGAAGTTTCAATAAAAGCCTTAGCCTTGCCAAATCCTGTAAACTTTTCAGAATTTTCTTTTAAAATAAGTTGCGTTGAAACCGGATTCATTCCTATAAGAGATGTATTTTCTTTTAACTTAATTGTATCTGAAAAAATATATTCACCCTGCGGAAAATATATTGTTTCATATTTTTCAATTGCCTCTTTTAAAGCCTGTGTGTCATCAGTTACACCATCACCTTTAAGTCCTACTTCCTTGGCATTAACCCAAGTTAACATATCAGGCAACGGCTGTATATCTGTTTTTAAGATTCTATAATCTACGTCTTTTGCATATCTGTAAATCTGGTCGTGAATCTGTTTATCATGATAAATATCGCTAACTGTAGTTCCATGAATGTATTTCTTTATAATGCACTGATAATCTTCATTAGCAATCTGTCTGCCACTGCTCTTATATTCAACAACATTTTCCACTGCCTTAAGCTGACAATTTTTAACATAAACCTGTGTTAGTGAGTTGTTGTCCATTGCCACGTTTAAAATACAATTCATATCTTCAAAAACAGAATTTTCTATATATATTTTTTCGAAATAATCATCATCAACTTCAATAAATTTAGCTGTATTAACACAATGGGTACGAATAATATTAAAGCCTGCCTCTCTTGTCTTAATTGCTCCAACGGTCTGCCCGAAAAATCTTGTATCAACCATTACAAAAGGCCAGCCCGGAGAGCACTTTGTTGTTATAATTCCGTACTTTCCTCCGTTAATATAGATGTCTTCCATTTCATTTCCAACATCATAAATGCCTGCCATACCTGACTGCACATTGATGTCAATATGGTTAATAAAACAGTGCTGTGCGTAATGAGTTCTAAAAGCTACTGCATATTCATTGCCCTGGCCAAGACTTACATTAATATTGGAAATGGCACTGTAAAAAGTTCCCGGATTGGCATCTGCAATTTCCGCCTCATTCTCTTTTAGTTCGTTAACAAACCAGAATAAATATTTAAATCCACCCTTGTTCTCAGGATGTGGTTCATTAAATCCTTCTGCATTATCTTTTAATATAAAATGTGGTCTGTTGTCACCGTATCCTATAAGTCTGACTGCCTTTGGCACATAAATAGTCTTGCTTAACAAATACTCACCTTCAGGTATAAAAAGAACACCATAACCGGCCTTATCCACAACCGTCTTTATGGCGTTCTGTAATTCATTAGACACATCGATGCTGCCGTCGTTTTTTACATTAAAAAACTCCTCTGTAAAATAGACAGCATTACAGTCTCTTATTTCTTCTTTGTAAAATGATATTCCGTTCATATTATTTCCTCTTTTCCAAAATATAATCTGTATCTTACTAACTTCTCTGTCGTACTTTCTTATGAAATAATTTTACCAAATACCATTACTATATTCAATTTTAAAATTGTTTTTATTGCTTTGGCACAACGCCGAAGATTATAAGGTCTTCTGTCCCCTCATTCTTCATTCCATGCTTGTGTCCCTTTGGACAATAATGTGCCTGACCTGCTTTTAAAATTTCTGTTTTTCCATCAATATAAACTGTAGCCTGGCCTGAAACACAAAAGACTTCTTCGCTGTTGTCTGTATGCTCATGAATACCAATAGATGCTCCCGGCTCTAATACTCCGTATAAAATTCTCATGTTTTCATCATTGTACATTTTCGCCCTTGTGTCTTTTTCGCCACCATTAAAATTGTGAATTACTGTTTCTTCCATATTTTCAAAATCTAATAACATTGTGAACCTCCTTGTAGTTTTGCAGAGCAACAGGAGTTACATCAACTGTAACTCCTATTTTTTATGAATACATTTTTGCAACTGCTACTAATACATTCTTATTTGTCTTGTATATTTTTTTGTACTGCCTATTCTTTACCGGTGCAGGTACTAATCCTGTTTCCAATGTACAGTTTAGTATGTTTCTGTCATCAAGATAATCACTAAATGTTCCATACTGAACCTTACCGCTTAAAACGTGAGTATAATGTGTCATTGAATAAAGCATATTGCTAAGCTTTGTGTAATTAAGGTGATACATTACTTCTCCTGCCTGATGATAACAAATTACTACGTTAGGTTTTACTTTTTCTACTACTGAGATCTGTGCCTTTGTTTCCGGTTCAGATACCGGTGTTTTGCCCGTATAATTCTTGTGCGCCGGTGCTTTTGCTCCTTTTCTGTTAAATCCTTCTGCATAGTTTCTATTAATATCTACACCTCTGGCATTAGCTTTCCACTCTTTAAAGCTGAATCCTTTTGCTATTTTGTAGAGATTCTTGCGTAATGTGGCATTTCTTATTTTCTTTGGTCCATACTGACTGATTGTTACTCCATCAGGATTTACCATTGGCATAATTACCAGTTTAACATTGTTAAAGATTTTGCTGTATTTTTTTCCCTGATACTTCTTGGAGTCATATCCTCTACAGTAATCCTCAATAACATTCATTATAAACTTAGTGTTCATATACTCTCTTGCATGTACAGATGTTTCAACATAAACTGTTTTCTTAGCTTTTGCATTACCAAGTGTAACATAGTATAAGTTTCTTTTATCTAAACTTTTTCCTGCAATGTCAACTTTAAATATTGAGCCATAAGCATTTTCCAACTTTTTAAGGTCTCTCTTCATATCATTATATGAATATTTCTTATCTGCTGCATTTACAATCTTCTTGGCATTGCATTTGTATGTAATGTACTTTGATTCAACTAATAATTTCTGATTGCCTACCTGAATCAATGAATATCCATTGTTGCATTTCCTGTAAACATAATAACGGATACCTTTTTTTACTTTTGTTACTTTCTCTAACTTTAAGTTATATGCTGTAACTGTTTTCTTTACATAACCACCTTTTTTTACGTTCTTTCCTGTTGTGTCAACATCCGGCTTAGTAGTTGGCTGTACCGTAGTTGGCTGTTCAACCTTTGTAGTGGTTTCCTGTGGTGTTGTTACAGCGGGTGTAGTTGTTTCAGGTGCTGTAGTTGTTTCCTGAGGCGCTGTTGTTACCGGAGCTGTTACTTCTTCGGCCTTTACCTCAGTCAAATTAATTCCCAATGCAATGATACCAATTAGCATTAGAATTTTTAATGTTTTTTTCATAAGTTCCTTCCTTTCAACTTTTTTCTCCCATATGTAGGTATTGTACCATAAAATGACCTTTAAATATTCTTTATTTTGCTTATATAGCCATTGAATCTAAAAAAGACAAAGTCTCCAAACTGTTGAAAACTTTGCCTTTCCTATTAGAATATATTACAAATGTAGAACTCTATCTTTTATTTCCTGAGTTCTTCCCTGATTCCAGAACTGTGTTCCAATATAACCGCATGTTCTTCTTGCAACACTCATCTTGTCCTGATTACGGTTTCCGCAACTTGGACATTCCCATACAAGTTTTCCATTCTTTTCATCAGTTACTATTTGTATTTCCCCATTGTATCCACAGCATTCACAATAATCTGACTTAGTGTTAAGCTCTGCATACATAATATTGTCATAAATAAATTTCATAACCTGAATTACAGCTTCGATATTATCCTGAAGGTTAGGAACTTCAACATAACTGATAGCTCCACCAGGAGATAACTTCTGAAATTCAGATTCGAATTTAAGCTTGCTAAAAGCATCAATCTTCTCTGTTACATGAACATGGTAACTGTTAGTAATATAGTTCTTGTCTGTTACACCTTTTATAATGCCAAATCTCTTCTGAAGGCATTTAGCAAACTTGTAAGTTGTTGATTCCATAGGTGTTCCATAAACAGAATAGCTAATATTTTCTGCTGCTTTCCATTCTGCACATTTATCATTAAGTTTCTGCATAACCTTTAAAGCAAATGGCTTAGCTTCGGGATCTGTGTGTGACTTTCCTGTCATTCTTACACACATTTCGTAAAGTCCTGCGTAACCTAATGAGATAGTTGAATATCCATTGTATAATAACTTGTCTAATGTTTCACCCTTCTTAAGTCTTGCCAAAGCACCATTCTGCCAAAGAATAGGGGCAACATCTGAAGGTGTTCCAAGTAATCTTTCATGTCTGCATCTTAAAGCTCTGTGACAAAGCTCTAATCTTTCATCTAATATCTTCCAGAATAGATCCATATCTCCATTAGAAGAACATGCCACATCAACCAAGTTGATTGTTACAACGCCCTGATTAAATCGTCCATAGAACTTGTAGCTTCCGTCAGGATTTCTCTGGCTGTCTTCAACTGTTAAGAATGAACGACATCCCATACATGGATATACACATCCGTTCTTCATTTCACGCATAACCTTAGCTGAAATGTAGTCAGGAACCATTCTCTTTGCTGTACATTTAGCTGATAAAACTGTTAAATTCCAATATTTAGAATCAGGTGTAACATTATCTTCATCAAGTACATATATAATCTTAGGGAATGCAGGTGTAATCCAAACACCTTTTTCATTTTTTACACCCTGTATTCTCTGTTTTAAAACTTCTTCAATTAGTACTGCAAGGTCATCTCTTGTCTGTCCTTCAGGAACTTCATCCAAATACATAAACATTGTAACAAAAGGTGCCTGTCCATTACATGTCATTAATGTAATAAGCTGGTACTGAATAGTCTGAATACCTCTTGTGATTTCATCACGAAGTCTTCTTTCAACAATCATCTTAAGCTGTTCGTCTGAGTAGTTAACTCCCACTTCATCACGTTCCTTCATTACTTCCTCAGTAATCTTGTCACGGCTAACCTGTACAAAAGGTGCAAGATGTCCTAATGAAAATGACTGTCCACCGTACTGGTTACTTGCAACCTGTGCCACAATCTGAGTTGTAACGTTACAAGCTGTATAAAAACTATGAGGTGGATCAATCTTTGTTTCTGAAATGCATGTTCCATTCTCTAACATATCCTTTAAGTTAATAAGGTCACAGTTATGTTCCTTCTGTGCAAAATAGTCAGAATCATGGAAATGAATAATCCCCTGTTCATGTGCCTGCGTAATTTCATCAGGTAATAAAATACGTCTAGTTAAATCCTTGCTAACCTCACCCGCCATATAATCACGCTGAGTTGAGTTAATCGTAGGATTCTTGTTTGAGTTCTCCTGTTTCACCTCTTCATTAATCTGATCAATAAGTGCGAGTATTCCATCATCAGTTGTGTTAGCCTTTCTTGCCATATCTCTCTTATATCTGTAACGAACGTAAATCTGCGCAACTTCATATCCACGCATCTCCATAATGCCACGTTCTACCATATCCTGAATATCTTCTACTGCTGTAGCATGGTTTGACTGACAAATCTGATCCATAACAATCTTGCCAACAGCCTCAATCTGGTACTCATTAAGTCTATGTATCGGTTCTACTTCGTTATTAGCCTTTCTGATGGCATTAAGAATCTTTTGCACATCAAAAACCACTTCTTCACCATTTCTTTTAATTACTCTACGTGTTATCGTCTCCATCTTGTTTCTCCCACAATGTATTATCTTTATATATCTTTATTTTTTAAATGTACTATATCTTGTGTCCACCTAAAGGATTATAGCACAATATATTCCAAATTGTATAGTGCCAATTGCAACAAATTTTATTAAATATTTTATTAAATTTTTTTTATTTTTCTTATTTTCCCATAAATAAAGGCTTTTTCAGATTAAATGGTTTACATATTATCTGCCTGATTTTTTTTCAAAATTTTTAAACACTCCATTTATCACAATCAATGAGATAACTGCTGCCACAAAATCTGCTATAGGAGCTGAAAACATTATGCCCTCTACACCTTCTAAGCCTATTTTTATAAATATAATAGGTAATATTACTAACAACGGAAGTAAGAATATAATCTGCCTTGTAAGTGACAAAAATGTTCCCTTGTTAGGTTCTCCAATTACAGTACAGAATGTTGATGTAATTGGCTGTATTCCGTTTAAGAATGTCATAAATAAGAATATTCTAAAGAATTTTTCCGCAAACATAAAATATTCATTGGAACCTGAACCGAATATTCCGATAATCTGTCTTGGAAATAACTGAAAAATCAGGAATGCTATAGTGGACACCACTGTATTGCATGTTACTGCTATCTTGTACGTCTTCTTTACACGGTCATAATTGCCTGCTCCTGTGTTAAAACTCGCTATAGGCTGTATCCCCTGGGCCACACCAATACATATTGAAAAATATAACTGGTTAACTTTCATAATAATACCTGCACAGGCAATTGGAATTGATGCACCATAAATTGACAATCCACCGTAATACTTTAATGACTGGTTCATTACAATCTGAACAATCATCATGGCAAGCTGATTAAGTCCCTGCGCCATTCCCAAATGTAATGTTCTAAAAACAAATTCTTTGCAAGGTATTAAATGCTTACGTTCTATCTTAGCTGTTTTGTAATGACGCATATACCACACTACCATCATAAAAGACACAACCTGTCCTATAACAGTTGCAAGAGCTGCTCCTGACATTCCCCATCCAAATCTCATTACAAATAAATAATCTAATATAACATTAATAATTGCTCCCACAAGGTTGCAATACATTGAAAATTTAGGGCTACCGTCTGCTCTTACAAGATGTGAGCCTCCATTGGCTACCATTACAAATGGGAAGCCAAAAGCAACCACTCCCACATACTCTTTTGCGTAAGGCAAAACTGAGTCAGGTGAACCGAAAAACTTAAGCAAAGGTTCCATGAAAAAAAGTGAGATTAATGCTATTACCACACCTACTCCAAACATTAACGTAAGTGCATTTCCAATAAAATACATAGCCTTCTTCTTATTTCCTGCACCCATATTAAGGTTAAACCCTGCCGCACCACCAATTCCCAGTGCAAGCATTGCTGCAAGACACATAGTTGTTAGGGGAAATGCTATATTTGTTGCTGCATTACCTAACTCACCAACAGTTCTTCCTATAAAGAATTGGTCAACGATATTATATAAAGAAGTTACAAGCATTGATATAATGCTTGGTATTGCAAACTTTCTTAAAAGCCTTCCAACCGGCTCTGTTCCCAATGGATTAACTTTATCTTTTTCCATATTGATTTCCTTTCCCAAATTGCATTTTTTGGCAAAGCGCCAGCGTTATTAATAATACCACTTTTACATATATAATTTCCAGTAAATTAATTAAATTAATAAAAAATATTTGTTTTATAAGATTGTTATTTTTTTAACATTCTTTTTCTTGTATTGTATTTCCTCCTATGTTATAATTATTCTGATTGCGATTCAATCACGCTATAGATTAACAAAGGAGTAAAAGATGAGAGGAATTTATTCTAATAAAACAGAAATCCGTCACAAGGTATTTACTGAAATTGCCCGTATGGCATATGATGACAGTCCATTGTCACGAATTGAAGATTTACCATATGAAATTGTTCCCGGAGAAATAGGAAAATATTACGATAATATCTTTTTGGAACGTGCCATCGTTGGTGAACGTCTTCGTGCAACAATGGGACTTCCTATTAGAAAGATGTCAGAACATGCACCTCTTTCTGAAGGAATTGATGCCAGCGCAATTGACGAGAAATACTACGATCCCCCACTTATTAATATCATTAAGTTTGCATGCCATGCATGTCCTGAGAAACGTGTTTTTATTACAAACGCATGTCAGGGATGTTTAGAGCATCCTTGTATTGAGGTTTGTCCTAAAGATGCAATTAATATGGTTAAAGGTCGTTCTGTAATCGACCAGGACAAATGTATAAAGTGTGGTAAATGTGCCAGTGCCTGCCCATACAATGCAGTTGTAAAACAGGAACGTCCATGTGCCAAAGCCTGTGGCATGAACGCCATTAAGTCAGACGAATATGGTAGAGCTGATATTGATTATGATCAATGTGTATCCTGTGGTATGTGTTTAGTAAGTTGTCCTTTTAGTGCAATTGTGGACAAGAGTCAGATTTATCAGACTGTTCTTGCATTAAAAAGTGAAACACCGGTTTATGCTGCCATTGCTCCATCATTTGTACGTCAGTTTGGTGCTGATGTTACACCTGAAATGGTTCGTGCCGCATTAAAAGTATTAGGTTTTGAAGACATGGTTGAAGTTGCCATTGGTGCTGACCTTTGTTCTTTACAGGAAGCTGAGGACTTTCTTGAAAATGTTCCTGCCAATCAGAAATGGATGGGAACTTCATGTTGTCCTGCATGGTCAGTTATGGCTAAGAAGACTTTGCCTGAATATGCCCATTATATTTCAATGTCACTTACACCTATGGTTCTTACTGCAAGAATGATTAAAAAACAACATCCTGAATGTAAGGTTGTATTTATCGGACCTTGTGCTGCCAAGAAATTAGAGGCAAGCAGACATTCAGTACGAAGCGATGTTGATTTTGTATTAACTTTTGAAGAAACAATGGGATTATTTGATGCCAAAGCTGTTGACTTTAAATCTCTTGAAGTTGAAGAACCACTTCAGACATCAAGTGCACTTGGAAAAGGATTTGCTTCAAGTGGTGGTGTTGCCCAGGCTGTTGTTAAGGTTATTAATGAAATGCGACCTGATATGGAAGTTAAAACAGTTAAGGCTGAAGGTTTGGCCGAATGTAAAAAGATGCTTATGATGGCCAAAGCCGGAAAATATGACGGATATTTATTAGAAGGAATGGCTTGTCCCGGCGGTTGTGTAGGTGGTGCCGGCGTACTTTCAGATGCACGAAAGACTGCAATGGACTTACAAAAAGATATGGCCCGTTCAGAATTAAAAGATCCTACAGAAACACAATACAAAGATTTCTTAGAATTAATAACATCGGAGGATTAGAAATGAAATTAAAAACTAAACATATTACAGTTACTGCAGTCATGATAGCTTTAAGCATTGTTGTAATACAATTTATTAAAGCTCCTCTTATGATTGCCGGACAGAATGTTGCCATCTCAGGTGCCCTCATTAATCTTATACTCATAATTGATACACTTTACTGCGGATTAGTAAGTGGAATTATATTATCAGTAATTATCCCTGTGTTCTCATTTATTTTAACACAGAGTCCACTTATCTCAGCAGTTCCTGTTATACTTCCATGCATCATGATTGGAAACATTGTTTTCGTTCTTTTTGCCTGGTTTGTAAGAAACAAAAAAATCGAACTTAACTTATTACCATTAAGCCTTGTTGTTGGCTCAATTGCAAAAGCCGGAATAATGACACTACTTATTGTACAGTGGGCAATCCCACAGTTTGGTGCTTCACTTGCTCCAAAAATGGTTACAATGGCAAAAGTTACATATTCTACAACACAGTTAGTTGCTGCACTTTTTGGTTCATTCCTTGCTATTATCATTTGGCCAATCGTAAGAGTTGCAGTAAAAGGAATTAAATAAATTAAAAAACTTAAATATATTTTGTTGAAAACGCAGGAGTTACATTTGTTAGTAGCTCCTGCTTTATTTTTATATCGCCGAAAAAGGAATGCATTACAAACGATAGGCAGATTTTCGAAATTTTGCGAGCATAGTGTAAGCCAAAAATCAACTGTCTGAGCCGTAGGCGAGTTTTGATTTTTGGACTTACAATAAACGACGGAGCAAAATAAGAAAATCAACGTGTTTGTATGCATTCCTTTTTCGGCGATATTGTGAAAAATAAAAAGCAGGAGTACCACAAAAATGAATACTCCTGCGTTTTTATGCCATATGAACTATATTTAATAATAATGTCCATGCCAAACCGTAATATGTTACTACGGCCACCAAATCGTTTACTGTTGAAATAAGTGGACCTGAAGCAACTGCCGGGTCTACTTTAATCTTTGTAAAGAAGATAGGAATTATTGTTCCTACAACACTTGAGATTATCATTGCAAGCCATAATGCTCCTCCGATACATCCTGACATTGCAAAGGCATTTACTACCGTCTGTCCTTTTGCAAGCCATATAAATAGTCCTGTTATCATAAATGAAATGGAACCTATTATCATTCCGTTAAAGAATCCTACTTTTAGTTCCTTAAGAACAAAACCTAACTGTTGCTTTAATGTAAGTTCCTCATCTGTTAATACTCTGATTGTTACAGCCAGTGACTGTGTTCCAACGTTACCTGACATTCCAAGTATTACTGACTGGAAACTTACTATGATAGGAAGTGTTGCTATAACGTGTTCAAACATTCCTGTTACTGATGAAACTCCAAGTCCTAGCATTAGTAATATTACAAGCCATGGGATTCTCTTTTTTAAACTTTCAAGCAAAGGTTCTTCCAAATCTTCTTCTGATGTCAAAGCAGCCAACTTAGCGTAGTCTTCACCCATCTCTTCATCTACTACTTCCAATAAGTCCTGAGATGTAATAACACCAAGTATGTGCTGGTCCCTGTCAAGTACAGGAATTGAATCTTCTGAGTAGTCCTTCAAATCTTCAATACAGTCATCTACTGTTTCATGATCGTATACAAAAGGATATGATGTTGTAACCAATGTTTCAAGTACAACATATTCTCTTGCCACAATAAGATCTGTTAAATCTATTGCTCCGTAAAATTTATTTTCACTGTCAAGTACATATAATGTTGATATATTGTCATTATCTGCAGCCTGTTCAACTACACGCTTCATTGCCTGCTTAATTGTAAGGTTAAGTGTTAATGTAACATAGTTAGTTGTCATCTTGCTACCGATTTCATCGTCATCATATGACTGAATCAGGTCAATGTCTTTTTTTGCTTCCTTATCCATTAACTGGATAAGTTCCTCGCTCTTTTCATCCTCCAATTCATCAAGAATATCTACTGCATCGTCAGCTTCCATGTTTTCAAGAATGTCTGCCGCAAGTTCTGAATCCAATTCTTCGATAAATTCTTCCGGATCATCTAAATAAGCGAAAACCTCTGAAACTCTTTCAAGTCCCATGATAGAGTAAAGTTTTCTTCTTTCCTTTACATCTAACTTTTCTAAAACTGCTGCTATATCATTCTCATGATAATCATCCAGTTCTTCTTTCTTCTTATACGCAGGTTCGTCGCTTTTTATAATCTGTATAATTTCGTCTTCATAATCATCCCTCTGTGGATTTATATCTTTTAATTCTTTGTCATCGATTTTATCTTCCACTGTCATATACCTCCTCTACCATTTTGTGCCATTCTAATGTGCCCTGTGTATATGCGGGAAAACTGATGTCAGATTCTTATTTTGAGAGAAAAAGCATAATGGATATTTTCTCTGTTTTCTTCAAAATATCTAACATTACAGCTTCGCCCCCAACTGTCAGAACTATCCATTATCTTCACCTCCAAAATTTAATAATTATTTATTAGCACAGAAAAGACTTATGGTCTTAAACCACAAGTCTTCCTACTATATTCTTTACTATTAAATTTAACACTTTTTTCATGATTATGTCAACCTAACCATGACTTTATTATGTACTTTTTTTCAAGAATTAATCGTTTTTTCTTAAAAACTCATCCCATAGTGCAAATCCGAATCCTAACACTAAAAATACAATTCCCAATACTGTACAAATAGTTCCCATACTTCCCATTGTTTCATTTCCTCCTTCTATTTTTCTTTTTGATTTTTAACTGTCTTTTTCAAGCTTTTTCCATATGATTTTTTATGTTTTTTACTTTTCCACGAATTTAACACTTATGATTTTATTTAACAATATGTTTTGGCACACCTTAACGGCTTATTAATATCAGGCGATAAGTTTTTAACATATTATTAGCTTATAGGGTTTGTTCCTTAGCACTATTTTTACATTTATAATTATTTTCATTTTTCTGTTAAAAGGTTATACTATTTATTAGATTTTTAATTTGGAGAAAAGCTATGAAGTTAATTAAGAACATATCAAAAAAGGATTTTGCAAGAAACACTATTATTACTTTTTTGCTTATGACTGTGGCAACAATTATTTCTTTTGTATTATTTTATACGCCAAATTTTTCGCCGGCTGTTATTGCACCTATATACATTCTTGGATTAATACTTATCGGAACCTTAACTACGGGATATTTACCGGGAATTATTGCAGCAATAATAAGTGTTATATGTATTAATTTTCTTTTTACATATCCTTATTTTCAGCTTAATTTTACAATAACCGGCTATCCTCTTACTTTTATTGTGATGTTGTCAATCTCTCTTATAATAAGTACATATATGACAAGATTTAAGAAACAGGGCATAGCACTTGCCGAAAAAGAGAAGCTTATTGCAGAAGGTGAAAAGGAAAAAATGCGTGCTAACCTGCTTCGCTCTATTTCTCATGACCTACGCACTCCCCTTACAAGCATAATTGGTGCCTCTTCTTCTCTTACTAACGATAGTCTTAACCTGTCGGAAGAGGAACGTACTCATCTTATGCGTAACATTACTGAGGATGCAGCATGGCTGCTTAATATGGTTGAAAATATTTTGTCTGTTACAAAGATTCAGGACGACAACAGAACTCTTAAGAAAAGTTCTGAGCCTTTAGAGGAAATTATGTCTGATTCAGTTCACAGAGTTAAAAGACGTATTCCTGACGCAAACATTAAGATAACATTGCCTGATGAGTTTGTTTTGGTTCCAATGGACGCTCTTCTAATTGAGCAGGTTATTATCAATCTTTTAGAAAATGCCCTAAAGCATTCTCATTCCAAGAAGCCTATTGAACTTTATGCCACTATTGAGCCAAAAACTGTTACCGTTTATGTAAAGGACTATGGCATTGGCATTAGTAATGATAAAAAAGATGAGATATTTAAGTCTTATACCCGCAGAAACAACAGCCCTGACAGGGACAAGGGTATGGGCATTGGGCTTTCTATTTGCCAGACTATTATAGAAGCCCACAATGGTGAAATTCATGCAGACACCCATGATGAAGGTTCTGTATTTTATTTTTCACTGCCTAAAGAGGATTAATTTTTAATTAGTTTTACAATCAACTTTTTTCAAAAAATTTGGAGGATTATTATGAAAGATTACACTATTCTACTTATTGAAGATGAAAAAAATATTGCAGATTTTATTGAAAAGATTCTGCGTTCTAATGATTATAAAGTTGTAACAGCTTCCACCGGTGGCGAGGGGCTTTCACTTATAAAATCAAGATGTCCTGACATTATTCTTCTTGACCTTGGACTTCCTGATATGGACGGTCTTGATGTAATTTCAAGTGTGCGTTCATGGTCTTTATGTCCCATTATTGTTCTTTCTGCAAGAACTACTGATAATGATAAAGTATCTTCCTTAGACCTTGGTGCAGATGATTACATAACTAAGCCCTTTAGCACCAATGAACTACTTGCAAGAATAAGAACTTCATTAAGACATAGCAACCGTGTTGTTACTAACGATTTAGTAAGTGAAAAACCTTACGCTGCCCTTGGCCTTAAAATAGATTTTATGAAAAGAATTATTACAAGGAACGGTGAGCCTATTCATCTTACCCCTGTTGAGTACAAAATCGTTGCCTACATTGCCAAAAACTCCGGCAAGGTAATTACATACTCCTCTATTCTTAAAAACGTTTGGGGACCAAATATGGACGAAAATGATAATAAGATTCTGCGAGTTAACATGGCTAACATTCGAAGAAAGATTGAGCCAAATCCTGCGGAACCTACTTATATTCTTACTGAACTGGGTGTGGGATACAGAATGCTGGAAGATTCTTCACTATAAAAAAATGGTTACGTTCTACGAAAATCTGAACGTAACCATTTTTCTTATTCTACAGTCTGAACTTTCATCATATTAGTTGTTCCTGATGTTCCAAGTGGTACACCTGAAGTAATTACTACAATGTCACCCTGATTTACTAACTTGTTCTCTTTTGCAACTTCAACTGCGTAATCAAAAAGTTCCAATACGTCTTCCTTTTCTTTAAGAAGTACAGGAGTCACACCCCATGAAAGGCTAAGCTGTCTGCAGGTTTTCTCATCTGTTGTACCTGCAATAACCATACAATCAGGTCTACAGCTTGAAATCATTCGTGCTGATCTTCCTGACTTAGTAACTGTAAGGATAGCCTTAGCTTCCAAGTCATAAGCTGTTGTACATGTGGCATGGCAAACAGCCTGTGTAATATTTCTTTCTGTGTGAATATTCTGGTTGAAAAATCTCTGTTTGTAATTGATATCCATCTCTGTTCTTTCAGCTATTCTAACCATAGTCTGTAATGCGTCAATTGGATACTTACCTGCCGCTGTTTCTCCCGAAAGCATAATTGCACTTGTGCCATCATAAATAGCATTGGCAACATCTGTTGTCTCAGCTCTTGTAGGTCTTGGGTTATTCATCATTGAGTCAAGCATCTGTGTAGCTGTTATAACCTTCTTGCCTGCCTGATATACTTTCTTAATAATCATCTTCTGGATAATTGGAACTTCTTCTTCCGGAAGCTCTACTCCCATATCACCTCTGGCAACCATAATGCCATCAGCAGCTTCAATAATTGAATCTATGTTGAGTATTCCTTCACTGTTTTCAATCTTTGCAATAATGTTAATATTTTCGCCACCGTTTTCTTTCAAAATAGCACGAATCTGTTCTACATCTTCTGCACATCTTACAAATGATGCTGCAACATAATCAACATCCTGCTCTATACCAAAAATAATGTCTTTCTTGTCCTGTTCACTTAAATATTCCATGTTAATATGAACGTCAGGAACATTGACACCTTTCTTATCTGAAATCTTTCCGTCGTTCTTTACTTTACAAACAACGTCCTGTCCAACTATTTTTTCAACTTCCATCTTAATAAGACCATCATCTATCAAAATAACTGAACCCGGCTCTACATCCTTATACAAATCAGGATATGTTATGTTTACACGGTTTTCGTCACCAATGATTTTTTCACCTCCAACCAATGTAAATGTCTGACCTGAAAAAACGTGAACCTTACCATTTTCAAAGTTACCTGTTCTGATTTCAGGTCCCTTTGTATCCAACAATATGGCTACCGGCTTGTTACACTTTTCTCTTAATTCCTTGACTTTGTTCATTCTTCCCAAATGCTCTTCGTGAGAACCGTGAGAGAAATTACATCTTGCTACATTTAAACCATTCTTAATTAATTCTTCTAATACATTGTCCTTATCTGTTGCAGGACCTAATGTACAAACAATTTTAGTTTTTCTCATATCTGCCTTTACCTCTTGTCTTTTTTCTTTTTATAATATAACAATGAACCTATCTTTATACAAGTTAAAAATATGTAAAAAAATGAGAAGTAATTTTATTAATTTTTACTTTTGCCTTTTATTACGCTAAAATAAATAATCAAAATTCACAAAATTTTAACCTTTTTTCTCTATACATTTTATATTGATTGGAGTATTATGGTCTTAGATTGTAATATTTTTTATTAACAATTATGAAATGAAAAATAATTGTTTAGAATTAGCAAAATTATTTGATTATTTTGTGAAAGGCATATTTTAATGGAAATTAATTTAGTTTATAGGAATGAGTTTATTGAATTAGTAACACCTATTATTGAGAATGAAAAAGTAAAACGTATGGACAAATATATACAACACGGAACAACAAGTACTTTGGATCATTGCATCGCAGTAGCTTATGTTAGTTTTGCAATAGCAAAGAAACTTAATATCCATTGCGATTACAATAGTTTAATCAGAGGCGCTCTATTGCACGACTACTTCTTATACGACTGGCATGTAAGTGATGAATCACATAAATGGCACGGTTTCAGCCACGCAAGAACAGCTCTTGAGAATGCCTCTCATGACTTTGAACTTACGCCTATAGAAAAGGATATAATTGAGAAGCATATGTTTCCGCTTAACATCAAACTTCCTAAATATAGAGAAAGCTATCTTGTAACAATCGCTGACAAGATTTGTTCTTCATATGAAACAATATATAAAGTTCCGTATGTTGCAATTTATAATTAGGATACAATTTAATTAGATTTAAGAAGTCATATGGATTCAAGTTGAATCTGTATGGCTTTTTGTTTTGTTTGGTGTAATCTTTGTGGAATTTTAAGATATTTTGTTTATTATTAACTTTGCTGATTCTAGATTTTTAGAAGATTTAATATATTTTATGCTCTATGGATTTCATTTTTTAATACTGATAAGATTGTTTCATCAAAAAACCCGGAATGTGGTTTACATAACATCATTAAAATGTTACCAAATCTAAAACGTACCCCAAAAAATCGAATATTTCAATATTTTGGGGTACGCAAATTTAATTGTTGTCTGTATAAGTAACATTTTAGTTAACATAACTTTTAAATCATAAATCAATACGTGACAATCTTCTCTTTAAAGCAAGCATATGTGACCTAGCCAGTTTACATAACTTGAAAACGTACCCCAAAAAATCGAATATTTCAATATTTTGTGGTACGCAGCCCAAAATTACAACGACAAGCATCAATTAGAAAATTGCAACAGTAGTCATTACCCACTAAATCTCTTCCAGCACCTTAAATATTTTATCCAAACTATCTATTTCATATTCAGGCTTTATCTCTGTCATATTCTCGCTTCTTTTCGGATTATACCAGCAAGTATGAATTCCTGCATTAATTCCACCTAGAATATCTGAACTTAAACTATCCCCAATAATAATCATTCCTTCAATATTAGGATTATTCATCTTTTCAAAACAACCATTGAAAAATTCTATTTTAGGCTTGTTATATCCAATTCTCTGAGAAATAAAAATATCTTCAAAATATTTTGAGATATCAGCACCGGCAATTCTTTTGTCCTGAACTGATGCTGTTCCATTAGATACAATAAACAATCGATATTTGTTCTTTAGTTTTTCCAAAACATCAATTGTTCCATCAATTATGAAGTAGCAGTTGCTTAAGTTATTTTCATAAAGCTTCCATGCCTTATCTCCTGACTGGTTAACTCCCAACTCTTTAAAAAGAATCTCAAATCTGCCTGTCAAAACCTGCTCTCTTGTAATCTTTCCAAGCTCTAACAATTTCCACTGGGCGTCATTTATTTCACTATATCTTTCAATAGTTGATGACAGCGGTTCTATGCCTAGCTCTTCCAATGTTTTCTTCAAAGCAAAAGCCTCTGACTTGTGAAAATCCAATATTGTATCATCTAAATCCAAAAGTACTGTATCTATCATTTATTCTCCTTATTCTACACAAAACTAAAATACAGCATCACTAATATGCCAAGCACTATTCTGTACCATCCAAAAATCTGGAAGTCATGCTTTTTAATATATCCCATAAGGAACTTTATTACAAGAATTGAAACAAGAAATGCCACAACTGTTCCAATCACCAAAACCGTAAGCTCTGTTACAGAAAATGACAGTCCGAATTTTATTATCTTAAGAAAACTTAATCCAAACATTACCGGCACTGCAAGGAAAAACGTAAATTCTGCTGCTGCCACTCTTGAAACGCCAATCAATAATGCACCTATAATAGTTGAGCCTGAACGTGAAGTTCCCGGTATAATTGACAAAATCTGAAACAGCCCGATAATAAATGCAGTCTTATATGTAATGTCATTTAAAGTTAAAACTTTAGGTGTTCTTGTTTTATTCCATCTTTCGATTACGATAAAAGCAATACCATATACAATTAATGTAATGGCAATCACAATAGGTGTGTGAAGATGTGCCTCAATAAAATCATCAAACAAAATAGTTACAACAGCTCCCGGAATGCAAGCAACAACTACCTTAAACCACATTGAAAAAATATCTTTTTCAATAACAGGCTTGCTCTTATCCTTAAACTGAAATGGAAACATCTTGTTCCAAAACAAAACAACAACCGCTAGAATTGCACCCAACTGAATAACCACAAAAAACATCTCTTTAAAATCAGCACTTACATTCATCTTAATAAACTCGTCAACCAAAAGCATATGCCCTGTACTACTAATTGGAAGCCATTCAGTTATCCCTTCAACAATTCCTAAAAAAATAACCTTAATAATCTCAATAAAATCCAACATACTCTATCCTCTCTTATAATTCAAATATTAGGAAAACATAATTTTCCTTTTTTACTGCAACTAATAATAGCATATATAATCTATTATGAAAATAAAATTTTGCCTATTACTTTTTAATTTATAATTTCGTTAGCTTTTTTTAAGCAAACCTTAATATTTAATTAAATTGCAAATAGTTCTCCCTCGTATTATATATAAAGACACCATTCATTAGTCATTCATAGTTCTTTTACTTTCGCTTGGAATCACCAGAGATAGGCTGCCTAGCAAATAATAGTCAGATTTTTGAAATTTTGCGAGTATAGTGTAAGGCGTAAAACCTACTGTCTGAGCCGTAGGCGAGTTTAGGTTTTCTCCTTACAATAGACGACGGAGCAAAATAAGAAAATCAACGTGTTTGCTGGTAGCCTATCTCTGGTAAGTTTCTGAAAATACAAAAAGGGAAGTCACTAACTAAATGGTGGCTTCCCTTATAAATACTAATTATATTTTCCTATAAATTCTCTTGTTCTTGCATTCTGTGAATTAAATACCTGCTCAGGTGTTCCATCCTCAACGATTACTCCATTTTCCATGAAGATTATTCGATTGGATACTTCCTTGGCAAATGACATTTCGTGAGTAACTATTACCATTGTCATATGTTCACTTGCAAGTTCTTTTATGACTTTTAGTACTTCCTTTGTAAGTTCAGGATCTAATGCTGATGTTGGTTCATCGAAAAATAGTATATCTGGATTCATTGCCAATGCTCTTGCAATGGAAACTCGCTGCTGCTGTCCACCTGACAGTTCGCATGGGTAAGCATCTTTCTTGTTGGCTATTCCCATTTTTTCAAGAAGTCTGTTGGCTGTTTCTTCCACTTCCTTCTTGTCTCTTTTTTGAACATTTAAAGGAGCATCTGTAATGTTTTTCCAAACTGAATAGTGTGGAAAAAGGTTAAAGTTCTGAAATACCAATCCGTATGTTGATTTCAATTCCTTAAGCTGAGACTTATGTGCATATGTTACTATGCCATTCTCGTTTGTGTCAGCCATTAATTTGTCATTGTATTCAATCTTTCCACCTGAAATTTTTTCAAGGTTTACTGCACATCTTAATAAAGTAGACTTACCTGAACCTGACGGTCCGATAATCGAAAGAACATCTCCCTTATTTACTTCAAGGGAAATATCTTTTAACACTTCAAATTCGCCAAAACTTTTTTGGATGTGTTTCATTTCTAATACACTCATGTTTCTTCTCCCTATCTGTAATAACTTAATTTCTTTTCAATTAATCCCATAATCCAAGCTACCAAAGCATTAAATACAAAGTAAAATACTCCGGCAACAAAGAATGGTGTCAAACTTGATGTTGATGAAGCTATCTGTTTTGCAATACTGAACATTTCCATATAAGCTATTGAAAATGCAAGTGATGTATCTTTTACAAGACAAATTACTTCATTAGTAATTGATGGCAATATTCTCTTAATTACCTGTGGTAATATAATCTTCATAAAAGTCTGTGCCTTGTTGTATCCGAGCATATTTGCTGCTTCGTACTGTCCTCTTGGCATTGACTCAATACCTGAACGGTATATTTCAGCAAAGTATGCTGCGTAGTTAAGCACAAATGAAATTATTACCGCATAAAATCTGTAATCTCTTGAAATCTGTATTTTTAATAAATAGCTTGGTCCAAAATATATTGCCATAACCTGTAACATAAGAGGTGTTCCTCTCATTATTGATATGTAGATGTTAACCAACCATTTTACTATTTTAATTCTGGACATTCGTCCCCATGCCACAACAAGACCAAATGGTAATGAGAAAAGCAGTGTTAAAACAAATATCTTTACTGTTTCTATCATACCTAATGACATCTTCTCTAACATCATATTCATCGGCATTGTAGTAGCAACTATCATAAATCCTGTTCCTATAGTCATTTTTATTTATCTCCAAGACAAATCATATCTTCTATTCCGTATTTTTTAGCTAATTCATCAACTTTACCTTCATCATAAAGTTTCTTTAAATCAGCATTAACTTTATCTCTAAGTTCTGTATTTCCTTTTTTGAAGCCAATTCCATACTGTTCTGAATTAAGGTTTTCATCAAGAATAACATAATTGTTATTTCTGTTGTTAACCTGATATTTTGCAACACCTACATCCATTGCTACAGCATCAACTGTACCTGCTTCTAATTCTGAGAAAGCTGTGTTGTAATCAGGAAATTCCTGAATCTCTTTAAATGTCTTTCCAAGCTTCTCCTGATCTCCACCTTTCTGTAATAACTGAAGGGCTGCACTTGCTGACTGAGCTGCAACATACTTATCCTTTAAATCTGCTAACTTAGTAATTCCTGAATCCTTTGCTACAACTACAACCTGCTGGTTGTTTACATATGGATCTGACCATTCATACTTATCTTCCTTACCGTTAATAGTAAATCCATTCCAAATACAATCAATGTTTCCATTATTTAATTCAGCATCTTTAGAAGCCCATTCAATAGGTGTCTTTACTAATTCCCAACCTTCCATGTCACAAACAGCCTGTGCCAATTCAAGGTCAAATCCTGTATATTCACCTGTATCTGAATCCATATATCCATATGGTGGATATTCTGCATCAAAACCTACTGTAAATTTCTTTTTTGAAGAATCGCTATCGCTCTTCTTTGTTTCTTTATTTCCACAAGCTGAAAGTGATAAAACCATAGCTAATGAAAGAACTAAAACTAATAATTTTTTCATTTTATTTTCCTCCTGGATTTTCGTTCTCTAATACTTTACTAAACTAAAGTTTACTAACAAATGCTATCAAATGTACTGTAAAAAGTCAAGCAATATTCATCATTTTCTATCATTTTTTTATATTGTAGAAATCCGAAGCACAAAACAGTCCAAATAATCGTGTTATGCTTTAAAATTATATTTTTATTTACATATATTTTTTTGCTCAGAAAAGCAAAAATTTAAAGCTGCCACTGTACCGAATTTCTCAGCATAGTGACAGCTTCATCGCCGTAAAATGGCTTTATATAATGTGGACCAAAAGACGGGAATCTGTGGACAAATGATCCAACATTTTAACATATTTAATTATTAGAATTAATTAATTAATTCCTTAATGGCATATGCCACACCATTTTCATCATTACTTAAAGTTATGAAATCTCCAAGCTTTTTTATTTCATCTCTGGCATTATCCATAACTACTGAAACCCCTGCATTTTTTAAAATATCTACATCATTAAGGTTGTCACCTATTGCCATAGTTTCTTCTATAGAAATGCCTAAATACTCAGCCAAAGCCACAAGCCCTTTTGCTTTCGTAGTTCCCTTAACATTAAATTCCAAATTAGTGCCTTCCGAATATGAAAGGTCATAATTTATATCTTTAATCTTCTCAACTACTTCATCTCTTATTTCAGCAGTTGGAAAGAAAATATTAACCTTGGCAACCGGCTTATCTCTTGAAGCAATATACTCACCAATGTTCTCAACAGGCACTCTGGTCTTCTTTATAAACTCATCTATGTGATAAACATTGTATCTCTTAGTATCTTCTATACATCTTCTCTCTGAATAAATTACACCATCAGCCTGCAACTCAAACATCATATCCATGTCCATAGCCTTTACTGTATCATATATATATCTAACATCACTCATATCCAACAAATCTGAATAGAGCATTTTATTATTTTCAAAATCAATTACATATGCGCCATTGCACATTATTCCATATTTAACATATGGCATTTTCGAGGACACTTCTTCTAACTCGTTATCTATTCTTCCTGTAGAAAAAGTAAACTTTATACCTCTTTCTTCATATTCTTTAACTGTCTTTTTATTTTCTTCTGACAAATTTTTGTTGCTGTCTAACAAAGTTCCATCTATATCCATAGCTACTAATTTAACCATAAAAACCTCCTGAATTTGCTCAAAAGAAAATTCTACTTCATATTAGAAATAGCTTCTATTAACTGTTCTACTGCCAACTCTTCATCTTCACCTTCGGCTTCAACAACTACGGTATCATCACATCGTACTGCCAGCCCAAGTACACGCAAAACATTCTTCATGTCAATGCCATTGCTTCCTTTATAAAGTTTTATGTCAGACTTATAACTTCTTGCCTGATTAACCAAAACAATAGCCGGAGTTGCATGTATACCCTGTTTCGCCTTAACTGTTATTTCCTGTCTCTTCATTTCTATACCTCCCATTATTATCAAAACACAACTTTAAGTTCTGATTATCTGTCTATTAAATTTCATTCCTGTTTAGTATAGATTTTTTAACTGTTTGTGTAAAGTAATATTCCGGTAACATTTTACCGCCACCGGAATATTATACACTGAGCACATATATTTAATACTATTTTGATATTAAACATCAAATTTCTGATTACTTATTTAAATAATCTTTGATATTGTTATAAATTCCTTTAGCATCTAAACCATGTTTTTCAAGTAATTCTTCAGCTAATGCTGATTCACCGAATACATCCTGAACACCAATTTTATGTACAGGTGCAAGATTTTCTTCGCTTACAACATCTGCAACAGCACTTCCAAGACCACCAATTACTGAATGTTCTTCAACTGTAACAATCTTTCCTGTTTCCTTAGCTGCTTTGATTACTAAATCCTTGTCTAATGGTTTAATTGTATGTATGTTAATAACTCTTGCATTAATACCATCTTTAGCTAACATTTCTGCTGCCTGTAAAGCTTCTGATACTAAAATTCCGTTAGCAATAATTGTTAAATCATTACCATCCTTTAATGTAACACCTTTTCCAATTTCAAACTTGTAATCAGGATTATCATTAATTACAGGAACTGCTACTCTACCGAATCTCATATATACAGGTCCTTTATATTCATAAGCTGCTTTTACTGCTGCTCTTGCTTCAACATCGTCACTTGGACAAATAACAACCATTCCCGGAATAGTTCTCATTAATGCAAAATCTTCGTTACACTGATGTGTAGCACCATCCTGTCCTACTGAAATACCACCGTGTGTAGCACCAACTTTTACATTTAAGTGAGGATAACCAACTGAGTTTCTAAGTTGGTCAAACGCTCTACCTGCTGTAAACATTGCAAATGATGATACAAAAGGTACGATTCCTGTTGTTGAAATACCTGCTGCCATGCCAACCATATTGGCTTCAGCTATACCACATTCAATTTGTACTGCTCATCATTAGGTGCAGCTCCATGCCATGAAACATTATTTTCCATAAATGAAACGCCTTTACCTTTTACAGTCTTAGCAATGATTACTGTTGGCTGTCCCTTAACAGTTTTTGCTTCGTTAAAAGCTTTTTCAAGTGAATCAAAATTATGTCCGTCTGCTTTGATAACATGACATCCAAATGATTCGAATTTTTCATCTAATGGATTTGGTCCAATGATTTCATCAATTGTTCCATCAAGCTGTAATCCATTATTATCAACGATAACACAAAGATTGTCTAACTTTCTGTGTGAAGCAAACATAAGAGCTTCCCAAACCTGTCCTTCGTCAATCTCTCCGTCACCTACTAATGTATATACTCTGTAATCTTTATTCTTAAGCTTTCCGCCTAAAGCCATTCCAACTGCTGCTGAAATACCCTGTCCTAAAGATCCTGTTGACATATCAAGACCAGGTGTTTTCTTAATATCAGGATGTCCCTGAAGAATTGTACCCATCTTTCTGTATGTCATAAGAATATCCTTTGAAAAATATCCTTTTTCTGCTAATACGGCATAAAGTGCAGGAACTGTATGTCCCTTTGATAAAACGAATCTGTCTCTGTCAGGATTCTTTTCATCCTTAGGATCTACGTTCATTTCATTAAAATATAAGTATGTAAAAATATCTGTTGCTGATAATGCTCCACCCGGATGTCCTGACTTTGCATTATGAATCATTGATATTGTTTCTTTTCGAATGTTATTGGCAATTTTCTCTAATTCTAACTTCTCCATAACAATGTTACCTTTCTATAATAACTATATATTATTCTCCAAATACTGCTTTGTAATCAGCCTGGAACTTTTCAATTCCCTGATCCGTTAATGGATGTTTTGTCATCTGTTCAATTACCTTGTAAGGTACTGTTGCAATATCTGCTCCTGCCAATGCACAGTCTGTAACATGGATTGGGTTACGTACTGATGCTGCAATGATTTCTGTATCATATCCGTAGATGTCAAAGATTTCTGAAATGTTTCTGATTAAGTCGATTCCAGGTGTGTTAATGTCATCTAATCTTCCAAGGAATGGTGATACATATGCTGCTCCTGCATTTGCTGCAAGTATTGCCTGATTTGCTGAGAAAATTAATGTTACGTTTACTGGTATTCCTTCTGATGAAAGTACCTTTGTTGCTTTTAATCCTTCCACTGTCATTGGAATCTTTACTACCATGTTTGGATGGATTTTTGCAATTTCACGTCCTTCGGCAATCATACCTTCTGCATCAACAGTTGTAGCTTTTACTTCTCCACTGATTGGTCCGTCTACAATTGTAGTAATTTCTTTGATTACCTCATTGAAATCTCTTCCTTCTTTTGCAATTAATGATGGGTTTGTTGTTACACCACAAATTACTCCCATATCATTTGCTTTTCTAATATCTTCTACATTTGCTGTATCAATAAAAAACTTCATATCATTGCCTCCTAAACCTTTATTTCTATTTTGTTACATTTCCTGTTCGTTTTCCATGTTAATAAATTTTAAAAGTTTTTTCTTTTGTATATTATAACTTTTACATTTGTATTTTAATTTCTTTAGTCTTCTATTTGTTATCTTTCGTATACTTTAATTTGTCTTATGTACACTTTTATTCTCTCTTGTGTTTTTTATCTAAGAAATTCACTTTTTTGCTTATTACGTTTCCTTTCTAACGGATGCTGACGTTTGGCATTCAATTGACTGGAGCTTAGAACCCTTGCGACAGCATCCAAAAGAAAGAGGTTAAATCTAAAATGACTTTAATTTTTAATTTTACTGTGCTTCGTCAAAAGCCTTCTTTAACTTTTCTTCAAGTTCAGGCATTGACATAATATTCTCTAAAAGAACTACCTTAGGGAATGAGTGAGTAAAGTTTTCAAGGTCGCCACCTACAACAAACAAATCTGCTGCGTTAGCTGATGCATCTGATAAAGATGAATGCATAACTTCAACTCCACTAATTCCTAATTTTTTTAATGCCTTTTCTACATTAAGTCTAATCATTAATGATGATCCAAGTCCTGAACCACAACAACACATTATTTTTTTGATTCCCATGATAAACATCTCCTTTTATAAAAAATTTTATTGTTATTAAGTTTTACCCCCTGCTAAAAGTTGCAGGGGATAATTTTTATTTAGTTTTCAAATATTAAATTGTCAATAATTATTATTCAGCTTTTGCTGCAGGTTTCTTTGCAACAAAGTTGTAAATAATTGGGATTAAGAATAAGATTACACAAACAATTAATAATAAGTTACCTGTTGTAAATCTTGCAATGTTTCCTAAAATAATACCTACACCACAGAAGTCAGCATCTGAGAATGTTGTTCCTGCGTAATGTAAAGCACCAAGTACCGGCATACAGAATACTGGTAAGAATGTAATTAATAAACCGTGGAAGAAAGCACCTACGATACATCCTTTTAAACCACCTTCAGCATTTGCAAATACACCGGCTGTAGCACCACAGAAGAAGTGAGGTACAACACCTGGAAGAATAATTGGAACTGCTGCAAGAGCTGCACCCTTAATACCAAATAAGATGAACATACCAACGATACCACCTACGAATGATACAATGAAACCAATAAGTACTCATATACATCTTCAGCTGTCTCTGCCTGGATTAATTCCTTTAACGCTTCCTCATCCATAAAAAGCTGAGCCAATGTCTGAATTACTGACATATGAGATTCTGAGTCCGTAGCTGCTAACGCTACCAGCAAACGAACGGGTTTTCCGTCTTCTGAAAACTTGATTGGTTTTCTAAGAACAGTTACTGCCAGCTGTTTTTTCAGCACTCCCGTTTCAGGTCTCCCATGGATTAATGCAACATCATCAGTTAATACATAATATGGACCCATCTCATTTGTGATGTCGATGATACCCTTTGCATAATCTGGCGTTACATAACCCTGTTCCTCTAGGGAACGTAGGCTGACGGTAATCGCTTCTTTCCAGTCGTCAACATGATCAAGAATTTGAACATTCTCTTTTTTTAACATGTCAAGAATCATCCGTGAACCTCCTTATCAATTTGTAAATCCATAGTAACACTTACTTTTGCAAAAAAGAAGTCCAACCTTTTGCACATTTTTTGTGCAAAGTGTTGGACTTTTTTTGTATCGTTTTTATTTTATTAGTAATTTTAACGAATCCAGTATTTCATCAGGGTTTTCAGCCATTTCCAGTTTTTCAACGTTTTTTTCAACTGAAAAGACACCCATTATATCTTTCAATACTCTAAGATGTTTTTCCTGGTCTTTTGCAGACATAACAATGATAATCTTGGCTTCATGGAAGTTAGAAAACTGTACCTGTTCCTTAAACACACCTATTGAAACACCTAAATCATTTACATTGTCTTTAGGCTGACTGTGTGCAAGAACAACATCTTTGGTGATGAACATATATGGTCCATAATATCTTAAACTGTCAATTATGCTTTCAATATACTGTTCATTAATTGTACCTCTTTCCTCTAACGGTTTTGCAGATTTCCTGAGAGCTTCCTCCCATCTGCATTTTTTATTTTCAACAAAAACCAAATCCTTTGACAATAAATCAAGAAGACCTTTCTTTTTCTTGTCAAGATATACAGTCATTCTCTGATTTCTGCTTTCAAAGTATTTCTGTAATTCATTGTATAAGTCATCTCTTTTGTCATTGTCAACAAACTTCTTTATAGTCTGGAACAATTCATCTACATCAACATTACCCTGTAAGTTTTTAAATACTGAATGATTTAAAATAAGCTTCTTATCAAAATCAGTAAGTATAGGATGTACAACTATCACAGGAACCAAGCAGTTAATCTTGTGAGTTGAAATAACTACATCACAAATGTTATGTACGTTAATTGCTTCCTTGTTGGATACTACTCCCACAATGTCTACCTGTGGAAGCATCTTTAAAAGCTCATGTTTTATCATGTTTCCTGATGATATACCGTTAGTACATACTATAAGAACTCTTATTTTCTCATTTTGTTCCTCTTCCTTCTTAAGATGAGCGCCAAAATGAAGTGTAAGATATGCAACTTCTCCCTCCGGAACCGGAAGACCTATCTGCTGCTCTAAATAGTGACACACTATCTTAGTTAAATCAAATAATTCCGAATACTCTCTTACAACATCCTCAAGCATAGGATTTCCTACCTGAATACCATATTGGAACCTATACATTGATGTATTAAGGTGATAATATAATGCTTTTTCAAGGTCATCCTTATCTTCAAATTTAACACATGCTACCTTTTCAAATTCAGCAACAAGAGCCTTTGATAATTCGTAATTAGATTCCTTAGAATAGTTGTTAAATACATCCATTGTATTCATTGAAACTCTCGAACCTAATAAATGAAGGCATAAGTATATTTTTTCTTTCTCTATTAAATTCGGGAACTCCTCTTCAATAAGCCTGTATTCCTGAGAATTTTCAAGTTCTTCTTTCTTTAAGTCCGGGAAATATAATCCTTCATTGCCTTCTTCCATTAACGGAATAAGCATTGCAATGGATCTTAATGTTCCCTCAACATAGCTTGTATTTAATTTAGTTTCAATTTTCTGTAATTTTTTTAAGTTTTCTTCTACACTGTTATCTTTCAAATATGAAAAAGTTTCGCTTTCGTACACTGGTTTCAACATATTAATGTATAGCATAAACAATGCTCTTATTCTTATGCTGTCCCCATCAATAAAATATCCCTGCTTGGATTTATAACCTAATGTTAAGTCAAAATCCTGTAACTGCTTAACAACTACTCTAATATCATTGAAAATAGTATTTCTACTTACCTGAAGATATTCCGCTAATTGTTCAACATTTACTGCCTCTTTAGATTTTATAATATAGCAAATTATAAAATATATTCTTTCCATTGGTGAAAAGATATATTCTTCTTTTGCGCCTCCCTTTTCCATTACCTGTTCAATTTGTTGTTTTTCTTCTTCTGTTAGTTTAATTCCCTTGCCACGAACAACAGTGATTTCATTTATTCCCTGAGCACTTAACCAATCATTAATTTTGCATAATTCATAATAAATGCTTCTTTTTGATAGTTTGAATTCTTCTGAAATCTGTGGTAACGAAACGTAAGTATCACTTGCCATAATCATATATAATATCTTCTTACATCTAGTACTTATATATGCTTCTGTCATTACCTGAACTCCCTTTTCTTATTTTAAAAGTTCTAACTAACTTTTATATATTTTAATTAAAATGCAAAACACCAAAATCTTGATTACGCTGATTGCTCTGCGCTTCACAATTTTAATTTTTTTCGTATATATTTACTTACTTTCTTCATCTAACATAGGTGCATCTACACATTCAGGATTTTTTACTTTTCCTGTTGCCCATGCACTTCCCACATCACATCTGCCGTGATGCTTTAACTTTCGTATTTCACCATCGTTACCATCTTCTGCAACATTCAAATTAATTCTAGCTGTTGTAGCTGATGCTTCATCTAACATCTTAATAATGTTTTCAATGTCTTTTTCGCTTGCTGCCATAATACACCTACTTTCCAAAATATTCTGCAACCTTTTTAAGGTCTTCTATTATTGATAAATGCTGTGGACATGCCTTCTCACACTGTCCACATGCAACACAATCACTTGCCTTTCCAAATATATGAGTTAATCTGTCATAATACTCACCCTGTGGAGTCCATCCTTTTTCTTTAACTTCTTGCAAATCCGCATTATATAATGAAAAATATTTAGGAATTGCAATCTTCTTTGGACATCCTTCCGTACAATATGAACAGCCTGTACAAGGTATGGCAATATTACTATTAATCGCATCTACAGCCTTCATAATAATATCTTGTTCTTCATTATTAAGTGGCTTAAAATCTTTCATATAACTCATATTGTCCATTAACTGTTCCATATTGCTCATTCCACTTAGTACCATCTTCACATTTTCATGACTTGCTGCAAATCTAATTGCCCAAGATGGAATTGATGCTTCACTGTTGTAATCTTTAAACATCTTTTCCACATCATCAGGTACTTTTGCCAAAGTTCCACCCTTTACAGGTTCCATCACAATAACAGGCTTATTGTGTTTTTTTGCTACTTCATAACATTTTCTAGACTGAATCCCTTCGCTATTCCAATCCAAATAATTAATCTGAAGCTGAACAAATTCCATTTCAGGGTGCTCTGTTAACACTTTATCAAGTAACTGGGCATTGTCATGGAAAGAAAATCCCACATGTTTTACAAGACCTTTTTCCTTCTTATCTATAATCCAGTTAAAACAATCAAGGTCATTATATATTTTATAATGATCTTGACCTATATCATGCAACAGATAATAATCAAAAAATTCTACACCTGTCTTTTCTAACTGCTTATTAAATACCGCATCTCTGTCTTCTTTTGTCTTAATGAAACCTGCGTGAAGCTTTGTTGCTAATGTATAACTATCTCTAGGATATCTTTTAACCAAAACCTCTTTTGTTGCATTTTCACTGGCAAATCCACAATACATCCATGCTGTATCGAAATATGTAAATCCATTTTTAATAAAGGCATCTACCATCTTCTTAGTAAGCTCAAGATCAATGCTAGCTCCATCGTTTTCGTCTAACAATGGTAAACGCATAAGTCCAAAACCAAGTTTCTTATTTCCAAAAAATAATTCACTCATAACATACCTCCAAAAAATATAGCCTTATTTATTTTTAATTCGAGTCATAACACGTAAGTTCAATTCTACAACTTTTAATAAATAAAATCAACTTTCTTGTATTGCTCCTTACCTATGTGCCTCCTTACCTATATGTTTCTAAAAGAATAAGGAGCATACCATTTTTGATATGCTCCAATGTTCATCTAAACCCTTTGAAATTTTAAATTGAATTTAATTTTTAAGCTGAATTTTTATTCTGCCTTTGAGAATGCAAGATAAGCTGCTCCAATAAGTCCTGAGTCTTCGTTTAATGTAGATTTTCTTACCTTTACATATGGCTTCATTATTTCGTAAACTCTTTCTTTTGCAAGAGCTTCAACTTCTTCTACAAAGCCATCTATCTTTAATGCTACGGAGCCGCCTAAAATTACTATTTCAGGATCTGCGTATCCGTAAACTACACCGATAAAGTTTGCAAGATATTCTTTTGCATCATCCATTATCTGCCTTGCAACTTCATTTCCTGCTTTTGCAAGGTCATTTACTTCTCCTGCATGTTTTACATCAAGTCCTGCCTTAACAGCTCTTGATGTAATGGCTGTACCACTGCTTATTGCTTCAATTCCTCCGGGAATTATTGAGCCATGGCTTGGTCCATCTTTCATCATTACGCAGTTAGCTACTTCGTTACCAAAACCGTGTGCGCCGTGATATATTTCTTTATTTATTACAAATCCTGCGCCAAGTCCTGTTGATACAGTAAAGAACTGAACATAATTATAATCCTTTCCTTCACCTACAACTGCTTCTGCAAGACCTGCAAGGTTAGCATCATTTTCAAGATATACAGGCTTGTTAATAAGCTTGCTTAATTCTTCTGCAACTTTAAGATTATGCCACTGTCCCTTAAGGTTAGGCGGTGTTAAAATCTTTCCGTTAATTAAGTCAAGTGGACCCGGACATGACATTCCTGCACCAACAATATCACAGTCGAAACTTTTTATAACTTCTGCAATTTTGCCAAGTGTTACATCAGGATTTTCACTGTCTGTTGCAAACTGCTTTCTCTCGATTATATTTAATTCTTCGTCAGCTAACGCCACTCTTGTATTTGTGCCACCAATATCAATTGCTACTGAGTACTTCATGTTTTTTCTCCTATTTAGCTTTTACACAAATTGTTACAAACTTACAATGTGATAATTCTTTAACATTAATTGTATTGTTTTCTACCTTAATGTCTTCAGTCTTTTCTTCTCTTAAGTTAGTGTAGTAAGCTTCTTTTACATCAAAGTTAAACTTGATTGTATCACTTATGTTTTCATGATTCTTACCATTAAAAAGTCTGATAATATATCCGTCATTGTCTTCAGCTTTCTTCATTGCAGAAACAACAAGTTTGTTTTCTGTTTCAAATAATGAATAACGTGATTCTTTTGTTCCTTCAATTTCACGCTGTGAGAAGATTAATCTTCCGTTTAAGAATTCTGCATAAGTATAAACTTCAATGTTAGTATTATATGCTTTTGCCAATGTGTCAACGTTAGCTTCGTTAATGTCTGAAGCGTATGTTGTAAATCCGAAAGCAAAGTCCATTTCTTTTAATAGTTGAGCTGCAGGTGTTTCAATAATTCTTTCACCACTTGCACGGCCCGGACGATAAATAAGATTTTCCTTACCCATAAATCCATAAGTACGGAATAATGTAAGTCTAATCATATGATTATCAAGAACTTCGTATTCTCTTACGCCCTGTGGAATTACAGCAATACCCTGTTTGCCATCTGTTAATGAAACATATGACTGTGTAGGTTCAATGCTAATAGGTGGTTCCTGCCATGTTGACTGGTCATTAGCCCAGTTAGCAAGTTCCTGAACTCCTGCTTTCTTTTCTGTTTTGTTTTCCGCACTTGCCATGTAAAGTTTCATTTCCTTTTCATAGTAGTTTGGACGTTTAATTGAACCGAACTGTTCATCAGCATAGTTAAATGATGAAACAATCTGGCTGTCAAATAATACACATAAACGGTGTGATAAACCTTTGTTATCAACATGTACGTTAAAATCAATAACCTTAGAATCTTTTCTAAGAGCTACAGTCATAGTAATTGGAAGATTTACACTTACCTTACCTTCTGCACGTTCTTCTAAGTCTTTTGGTACTACCATGTTAAACTTAATTACTGCCTGATCATAAATATCACTACCACTTACTTCAACGCTGCATTCTGATTTATTAGAAAATACTTCTAAATCTTTTCTTGGTGGTGAATAGTTAAAGCTGTCACCATCATCTCCGTTTTCTACAAGAACACCCTGGTTCTTATAAGTAACGTTATTTTCTTTATCTGTTATAGTTAATGAACCGTCTTCTTCAACGTTAATTGCGTAGAATTCATTTTCTAATGTATTCTTCTTTTCTAAATTCTTAGCACTGTTGCCCTTTGTATCAAGTGTGTACTGAACATAACCAAATGCAGGTACATCACTAGTCTTAATAGCTATTGTAGCTTCAAGAACCTGACTTGGAACATAGAACTTACGTGAAGGGTCAAGTTTAATTGTCTGTGATAAAACATAATCTGTTAAATCTCTTGATTCAATAACTGTATAGTCTACTTTGTTACCCTTTTCATCTAAAATTGCAAAATTTCCACCCGGAATATATGTCTTAACAACAACTGTATCATTTCTCTTCTGAGGTAAAGTATTAATAAGTGTAAATGTCATCTCTGCATCATTCTTTACACTTGTTGCAATAAGACGTGAATGTAATTCAACTAAGTTTACTGCAATATCTCTTGCCTGCTTATATCTTACATAAACATCTTCATTAGCTGTATCTGAAATACATGAACCAATTGAATCGTGAGCTGCATTTTCAAATAATAATTTCCAGATTTCTCCTACTGCTTCGTGAGGATAATCATTTCCTAAATTGTATGATAATGTAAGAAGTGGTTCCATTACGTTAGTTACATAGTTCTGAATCTGTGTATTCATAACCTTTAAGTCTGAACGTGATGAGAAAATAGATTTGTGAATTCTCATATGCTTAGCAATAACAAGTTCACCACTTACTTCTTCTAATTCAGGATTTTCGCTCTTTACATCTTTAATATAATCTTCAATACAACTGATTACATATTCATTTTCAGGATCTTTTTCGTTTCTTTCCTTAATAATTTCAGGAAGATTTGTTCTAATTGGAGCCTGATCAAATCCGTTAGGGAAGTAGATATGCTTTGTAGCACTACGTCCGCCTGCTTTTTCGAAACATTCCTTCTGCCAAAATTCTTCACTCTGCTTTGGATCTTCAGGAATATTTCCACCAATATAATATCCGAAAGGAATCTGTGTTGTGAATACAACGCTTCCGTCGTCACCTCTCCAGTTATAGTCAGTGTGATTTACCATATCATCACTTACGCCTCTCCAGAATAAAGTATCCTCAATACCAAATTCCTTGTAAATCTGAGGCATGTTACCTGACTGTCCAAATGAATCAGGAACATATCCGACATTCATATATCCGCCAAAAGTTTCGCAACGCTTCATTCCGTAATACATATTACGAACAATGCTTTCACCTGAAATAACTAACTGGTCAGTCTGTGTATACCAAGGTCCGATTACTAACTTCTTTTCCTTAACTAATTTTGTTATTCTGTCTTTATCCTGTGGCATCCACTTAATATAGTCATCAAGTAATGACCCCTGTGCGTCAACCATAAAATATTTAAAATCAGGGTTGCTTTCTAAAGTATCTAATACGTCCTTTAAATCTTTCATAAGATAAACTTTAGATCTTGATGTTGTAAAATACCATTCTCTGTCCCAATGTGAATGAGGTACTACATGTACTTTTCTTTTCATTACAATCCTCCTAATGTTTTTAAAAAAAGCAGGGGCAACCCGGCCCCTGCCCTAATAGTTTTGAAAGTTATTATTTAAAATTGATTTTAGTTTTTTTAATTACTTGATGTCTTCAAATGAGATGTCAATTTCGTCTATATCTACATCTTCTGAACCTGCTTCGCTCTTATCATTGAAATCTACGAAAAGTGTAGCAAGAATAGCTATAACGAATGCACCAACTAAGATACCTACAAGGTAAGCCCATCCGTGTGTTATTGATACGAATCCGTAAACACCACCTACTGGAGGGATATCACCCTTACCACCTAAGATAGCGATAACTGCTGCACCAATTGCTGCACCGAACATATTTACAGGAATTAAAATCTGTGGCTTAACAAGTGTAAATGGAATAGCACCTTCTGTGATTCCTACAAATCCCATAGCCCAGTTACTCTTACCTGTTTCTCTAAATTCAGCTGAGAATCTCTTCTTTTTGATTACTGTTGCAATAGCGTATGCTAAAGGTGGCATACAAATTGCTGCGTTGATGAATACGTTTGGCTGATAAATTCCTTCTGCCATTAATGCGTTTCCTGCCATCCAAGCTGACTTGTTGATAGGGCCACCCATATCACTGGCGATCATTGCACCAAGGATCATAGCCATTACTAACTGTGAGCTCTGGTTCTGGCACATTGAACTAATCCAATTTACTAACCATGTGTTAATTGCTGCAAGTGGTGTAGCAAGAATAACACCCATTATTATTGCAACAAAACCTGTTGCTATTAAAGGACAAACAACAAGTGGCATTACTGAACCCATTGATTCTGGAAGGTGAATGTGCTTCTTAGCCCATTTTACTGTGTAACCAGCGATGAAAGCTGCGATTACGGCACCTAAGAAACCTGCGTAAGTACTTGATGCAACTGCACCACCGATGAAACCAGCACCGATAGCCGGCTTATCTGCAATACTGTAAGCGATAAATCCTGCTAATACAGTATTAACCATTCCAATACCTGTCCAACCTACGTTTTCAATTAACTTCATGATGTGCCATACGCCTGTTCCATCTGCATATGGATCTAATGAAGTAATACCAAAGCATAATGCTATAAGTTTTGGTATGGCAACTACTAATGATGCTCCGATAATAAGAGGAAGCATGTAGCCGATACCAGTCATCAAATGACCTTTTGCGTCTTTAAAAAATTGTTTCATGTCTCTTAATCTCCTTTTTTATTTAGTTATCTTTTGTATTTTTTACATATATGAATATGTATTTTTCTTTTGTAATTAAACATTAATTGTTTAATTCATCTTTTGTGTATTTCAGTAATTTTATCTTTTGTATTTAGTATTTAATTTTATCTTTTGTATTTAGTTTTGTAAAAAATTTGTCTTTAGTATTTTTGATTATCTTTTGTACTTTATCTATCTAAAAATACTTTTTGGCTATTATTTGCTAACTGCTGCAACACATTTCTTTAATACAGCCTCAGGTGCCTTAATGCAGATATTAATATCTACACGGATAACCTTCTTGCCTTCGAAACGGTCCATGCCAACAATCTTCTGGTCAGAAGCGATAATTACGAAATCAGCTGCCTGAGCTTCTTCTTTTGTAATTTCGTTAACCTGTCCCATACTACCCTGCTGTTCCATCTTTACATCATAACCTAATGCTTTACCAGCTTTTTCTAAAGCCTTAGCTGCCATTGGTGTATGTGCAAGTCCTGCTGGACATGCTGAAATTCCTACAATTTTCATATTAATTGTCCTCCTTCATAATTTTTAATATATATTCCTTTAGCTCTGCCTTATCAGTTGATGATTTAACCTTATCCTTAAATTCATCTTCCAAAAGACTAGTTGCCAATTTTGAAATCATTAATAAGTGTTCGTTCCCTGCATTTTTCATTGGTACAATAAGTGCAAATAAATACTTAACTTTAGAATCATCTAATGTTTCCCAATCAAGTTCGTTCTTACACTTAACAAAGAAAATAGCAACTTCCTTAGCGTGAGTTGACTTTGCGTGAGGTATTGCAAATTCATCCTGTAAGCCTGTAGAGTACTCTTCTTCTCTCTTTAAGAAATCTCCAAGTAAACCTTCCTTGTCATCAGTAATGCCATATTCAAAAGCCTTACTGCTGATAAAGTCTAAAGCTTCTTCTTTGTTCTTAGCATCAATGTCAAAAAAAATATAATTTTCTTTAATCATTATTTCCTCCAAATAAATGTTTTATCTTGCTGTCTTGCATTAAGTATACCCACAACCTGCTTCCGTTTCAATTCATCCAATTTCCAACTTAAAACGGAAAAACATCACCTTCACTACCCCAACTTCCGTTTCAAAACGGAAACCCAATTCACACCACTGTCACACATTTCCGATTCAAAACGGAAAAAAATACATTTGCTCTTTAAAGCCAGATATCATATACTAATACTATAAAAACCAAACTATACTATTATAAAGTAATAGTAGAAATACAAATTTAGATTATTGCAATATTACCTGTATTTCACGGAAGTTTTAGTGTGCAAACAATAGGCAGATTCCCGAAGTTTTGTGAGCATAGCGTAAGGCAAAAAACAACTGTCTGAGCCGTAGGCGAGTTTTGTTTTTTGTCTTACTGTGGGCGGCGGAGCAAAACAAGGAGAATCAACGTGTTTGCCACAAAACTTCCGTGGGATACAGGGTGGGTTGCAATGAACAATACTTTCATTAAGAGGAGGCAGAAATGTTTCAGTACAGTCGTTTAGACGTTATGTTTAACAGAATCAGAATAAACGAATATACATCTGTTAATGATTTAGAATCCTTGCTTGGTATAACGGACAGAACTATAAGAAATGACATCCAGGAGATAAACAATGACCTTGAAAAGAACGGGGCAATTATTAAACTAAAGAGAAATCACGGTTATTATATTTCTATTTTGGATGAAGACAAGTACAACAAATTTGTAAAGGAAATGGATACAACAGAGGATAACGCTTCTCTTCTTGATTCTTCGGAAGACAGAATCAAATCCATTCTTTATTCCTTATTGTCCACTAACGAATATGTTACAATGGATGATTTGGCTGAATCTGTATTTATTTCGAAGAATACTTTAAATAAATACATTAAAACAATTAAAGAGATTATTGGTAAATATGATTTGGAGTATATTACCAAACTTAATGCCGGCATTAAAATAATCGGCTCTGAAGATTCTAAGAGAAAATGTATATTCGACAATGTTTTGTACACTGATTTTGATCACTACATTACAGGATTTACTAAAGAGGAACGAACAATATTTAAAGATATTGATCTTGATTTACTTAAAGATATAACAATAAAGCAATTGGACGAACATTTTGTTAAGACAAGCGATTTTAACCTGAAAAATATAATCATTCATTTAGCTCTTATGACTACAAGAGTTCTTGGAAATAATTACATAAGCATTCAGAATATTAACACTGATGCTTCAATTATGGGACTTGTTAACGGTCTTTGCCGTGAATTAGAAGAGCATTACGATATTGCTATTTCCAAAGGTGAAAAGAACTATATTTATCTTCAGATTGTGGCCAATACACACCTTGAAATAACTGATATTGACGATGACCATTTGCGTACTTCCATATTAAAGGTCCTTGATGTTATTTATCAGGATTACAACTTTGATTTAAGAAATGACGAAATATTAATCGCTGACCTTTTTAGACATTTAAAGTCTATTTTTACAAGTAAGCTTTATGACTTAAACAGTACCAACCCTCTTTTGGAAACAATAAAGACTAACTATCCTTTGGAATACGAAATTACATTAACTGCAATTTCCAAGGTTTTCATATGTGAACCTTACGTTCTAAAAGAAGAAGATGTTGGATACGTGTCAATTTATATAGGTGCCGCCATTGAAAGATGCTATTATAAGTCACCTAAAAAGAAAAATGTTATTCTTGTATGCGGAAGCGGTCACGCCACAACGCGTATGTTAGAAGCCCGTTTAAATGTTGTTTTTCCGGACAAGATTAACATTGTTAAATGCGTTTCATATAATGAATATTCAAACTACACCAAAGAGAACGTTAAAGACATCGATTTTGTTATTACAACTGTTGTTCTAAAAAGCAATCTGCTGCCTTCAATTATGGTAGACTTTGCACTGAACAATAAAGATGTGGAATCAATTAACAGATATCTTTCAAAACTTTTGAGAAAACGACTTCAAATGTTTGACCAGTTCTTTGACAAGGATTTGTTCTTTAGATTTAACGAACAGCTAGACAAAGAAACAGTTATCAAGATGATGTGTAACAAACTTCAGGAGAAAAATTTTGTAAACGAAGACTTCCTTCAGTCTGTTCTTAAAAGAGAAACAATTGGAAAAACAAATATGAATGATGTATTTGCCCTTCCGCATCCTATGGAAATGTGTGCCAATGACACAAAAGTTGCCGTGGCATTGCTTAAAAATCCTGTAAAATGGAACGACAGCAACAAAATACAGATAGTATTCATGCTTGTTCTAAAACATGGAGAACAGAAAGATTTTGAACATTTGTATGATATATTCATAGAAATAATCAACACACCAAAACTACAACAGAATATTTTGAAGGCTAAGACATATGAAGAGTTCTTGGATGTGCTGTATGATGGAATAAAGTAAAAAAGTCAAAGTTCATATATTAATAATGGCAAGCACTAAGTATAATGCTTGCCATTTTAACTATATTAAACTTCTTATATACGTCGCTAATTTCAGAGCCTCTTTGTTTTTATTTTTCATCATATGTTTCAAGGAAATGATGTTTCACACCATCTTTCTTGTAAGCAACTACTGTATTTAAGTTTACATTTTCTATGCTCTTAAATATGTTACCTTCCACATATGGATTAACCTTTTTAAGTTCTCTTATAAGGTCTTTTATTTCCATTCTCTTTGAACGGTTTTCGTTATTGTTGCAAGTTGTGCATGTGTCTGTGAACTTGCAGGCGCACTGGATGAAGTGAAGGTCGTTGTAATCTCTCCAAGCCTTTATGTCGTCCTCTCTTACAAGATATAAAGGTCTTATAAGCTCCATTCCTTCAAAGTTTGTGCTGTGAAGTTTAGGCATCATTGTCTGAACCTGTGCTCCGTAAAGCATTCCCATTAATATAGTTTCAATTACATCATCATAGTGATGTCCTAAGGCTATTTTGTTACAACCCATTTCTTTGGCAAAACTATATAAATGACCTCTTCTCATTCTTGCACAAAGGTAGCAAGGTGACTTTTCAACATTAAATACTGATTCAAAAATATCTGATTCATATATTGTAATTGGAATATTTAATCTTCTTGCATTTTCTTCTATAACCTGTCTGTTGGCAGGGCTGTATCCCGGGTCCATTACAAGGAATTTAACCTGAAAATCAAACTTGTTGTGAAGCTTTAGTTCCTGAAAAAGTTTTGCCATAAGCATTGAGTCTTTTCCACCTGAAATGCATACTGCAATACAGTCTCCTTCTTTTACAAGTTCATATTCATTAATTGCCTTAGTAAATTTGCTCCAGATTTTCTTCTTAAACTTCTTTCTTATACTCTGCTCAACATTCTTGGTAAAATCATCTGCTTCCCTATTTTTCATATCTTCAAGAAGCCAACCGATATAGCCACCTTCAAGGCTGACTGCATCTAAGCCTTTTGCTTTTAAGTCATCTGCTATGTCTATGCTGTTTTTTCCTCTGGCACAGACTATAACAAGTTTCTTTGAATAATCAATCTTGTCATTGTTTTCAATTTCGTCAACTGAAACCTGAATTGCTCCAGGCATTACCCCATGGGCAATTTCTGCATCACTTCTAATATCTATAAGTTCATATGTTTCTTTATCTAATTTATTTAATTCTTTAACTGAAATGCTCATTTTTTCTTACACTCCGTTTTTTTAAAATTCCCTAACTGTTTAATATATAACCTTTTTCTATTTCTGCTTAGCTGCCAAATCTTTAACAACTTCTCCGCCAATTATAAGTCCAACTATTGATGGTACAAAAGCTACACTTCCCGGAATATCTCTTCTTTCCGTACATTTGTGGGTCGCTCCCGGTGGGCATATGCAGTGATTTTTACAGCTACTTGACATATCTTCAATTGGTCTTGTTGGCTGTTCCTCAGAATATACTACTTTTAATTTTTTAATGCCTCTCTTCTTTAATTCACGTCTCATTACTTTTGCAAGAGGACAAACTTTAGTCTTGTAAATATCCGCAACCTTAAACTGGCTTCCATCAAGCTTGTTACCTGCGCCCATGCTGCTTATAATTGGAATGTTCTTTTCCTGAGCTTTCATTACAAGTGCTATCTTGGCAGTTACAGTGTCTACTGCGTCTACAATGTAATCATATTCATCCCATGGGAAATCATCAGCGTTTTCAGGTAAGAAAAAGCACTCGTGGATTCTAACATCCGCATTAGGATTAATGTCTAAAATTCTATCTTTCATAACCTGTGTTTTATATTTTCCAACAGTACTCCTTGTTGCAATAATCTGTCTGTTTAAATTAGTAAGACAAACCTTGTCATCATCTATTAAATCAAAGGCTTCAACGCCACTTCTTACAAGTGCTTCACAAACATATCCGCCTACACCGCCTATGCCGAAAATGGCTACTCTTGACTTTGATAACTTTTCCATTGCTTCCTTTCCTAAAAGAAGCTCTGTTCTTGAAAACTGATTTAGCATATTCTTATATTTCTCCTTAACACTTAAATGGCGGATGCACTGCATCCGCCTTGTTTTCCTAGTAATTCAATGGGTTTAATTATATAGTATTTAATTTGCTTTGTCAATTGCTCCAAAAGAAAAGACTACACCATTTCTGAGATATATTTTACGCTACCTGCACTCTTCCTTGAGAGCTTAGTTTTAAGCTTAAATGTATCTCCAACTTTCATTACAGTAGGCTTTTGCAGTTATCCTTGTCGACTATCACCACTTTATATCTGCGATGGCTTTGAAGTTCGAATCCGCTTCGCTTCTTCTCACTCATCAAAGCCATCCTATGATGGACTCACTGACGTTATCTGCAAACGCAAGGTAATTCGCAGACGCTTCGCGTCTTGCTCATCATCCTTGCGTTCCTATGACCAAAAAAGACATAAAAAAAGCCCATGAATGCAAGCATTCTGGGCTTTTGATATCTTTTTTGTTCGCAGATAACTGCTTATCTCTTTGTTAACGTTTTGAGAGCGTGAAAAGCCCATAGATTGGGGATTTGTGTCTGGTAGTGTTACATACCTGTTGTATACATTGGACTACTCCAAGTGTTTCATGACTTCTCTAATATACGAAATTGCTTTTACACTTTTGTCATACAAAAAATACAAACATAAAATATGTTGTAAGCGTATTTACAAAATATTGCCACCCGAAAGAAGCTACTTATGATTAAGATAATTTTTCTATATATACCCCTGAAACTGACCGCATTGAGGTTAGCCTTGATAAACCAATCCACATCTCTTTTAAGCGTCATAAATACTTCCGTTCATCTAAACGCTCCTTCTGATATTGCATATATTACAAAGCTTGTCAGAGAAAAACCAAGACTATATGCCCATCTGGTTCCCAAAGATGATAGATTGCAAGGATATGTTTAGTAGATGAGAAATTTTAATCATTGCCAAACGAATTAAGTAACTGTTTTAATGTTTCATAACCACGTTCCACAAGTAAGGATTTCATCTTATCTGAATAACCATTTTCCACACCGTTTTTTTCAATTGATAATACAAATGAATATAATCCTTTTATGTGTGCAATTTCATTATAGTCTTTTTCCTCCTTATCATATTGATTAATTGCAGACCAAAAAATATGATTTTTTAATTTTCTCCCCACACTTAAATGTCTATAATTATTTTTATCTTTTGTTATACTCACTCCAGTAATACGAACATGATTCGTTTTCTCAAGATTAATTATTTTAGTTTTTTTATGATTTATAGACAAATGAACTCTTTTTAATAAATTATCAATTTCACTCCTTATCAATTCTATTTTTTCCAAATAGTCTTCCTGGCTCTGAAACGAAATAACCATATCATCCGCATATCGTGTATATATCGGTCTTTTTATATCCATTTTTTTTAACTTTCCATATAACAATCCATCAAACTCTTTCAGATAAAGATTGGCTAACGCCGGTGATGTCACAAGACCTAATGGCAATCCTTTTTTTCCTACACTACATTTTTTAACTATATCATAACACTCTCTTCTACTAATCGAAGTATTTTTGTTAATTTCATGGTAAAGACATTCCGCTAAATAATTATGATTAATACTAGGAAAAAAATCTTTAATATCCATTTTTAAGAATATATCATTGTACATATGTGCATACGCATTTTTATAAATAGATGTTTTAGGTGCATAAGCTTTTGCAAATTTTGATACAATAACATGTTTATCTAAGTATTCAACTACTTTTTCATGATACTTCCTTAGTTCCCCACGTTCCTTATATGTGACAATTTTTCGAACTTTATTTTTTGTTTTTATATACTTAACAACTAATTCCTCGTCCATGTTAATCCTTTCACACTATCTGTGTATCAACAGCACAGCCTATGCACTCATCATATTTTTTGTAAAAGAAATGATTCATTCCCGTCTTGCATTGCACAATCTTTCTAGTAATCTTAACTTTACCACTTTCTTTATAATCTTCATCCTTTACAATTTGTATAAATTCTGCAGCTTGAAATAAATATAAACACATACCTATAACTCCAGATATATAAACTCCTCCAACATTCATTCTTGGAGTAATAGTACAAGAATATATTTCTTTACCAGTTTCCTCTACTATTGTATTTATAAACACTTGTTGCAAGTGTTTTTTCACAATGGCAATATACTCTTTCATTTGCTTATATCCTGCATTAAATATTTCATCTTCAAATTCATCAACATTAAAAATTGTTGCTATACATAGCATAATTATTCGAGGTAAAGCTGTGATTTCTAATTGACCATCAATCACCGAATAATGAATCATCCCTTCATTAACTTTATTAATATTATTAGTAAATCGAATTTGATATTTCAAAGCATCGCATTTGAGAAATTCCATAATATTTTTACCAAGATTTTCACCTATCGTATCTTTATGAAAATATGTATGCCAATTCATAACCTCGTTAGAAATAATATTCTTCTCTACTCTTGGATAATATGTTATAATTTTCACGTCGCTCGCTTCACTTAAAAATGCACGTTTTATAAACTGACCAATCTTATCTTCTTCTACTGCAATTTGATCCGGAACTAACAAACATGTTTTTTTAGCCATTTGTTCTTCACTTAAAAACAAGCCGGTCTCTGCCCCTGTTGAAATACTTTCATGAATAATTATATTTTTATCTGATAAATAGTTTGTCAGCATCTCAACCTGATATAGATCCTTCATATAAATATCATCATATACGAGAAACCTAGACCTATTCTTTTTGAAAATAAAATTGTCTTCCAAAATTATTGGCTTATAACAAGAATTACTCGTTTTAATAAAATTTCTAAGTACATTTCGCTTGTCTTTCATACTATTTCTTCCGTACTTAGTTCCACACAAAAAAATATACCTATACTCATCTACAATTTGTTTTTCTCTAAATATGTATCGTTTCATTTTTTCTCCATAAAAAAAGGATCCTACTTAAATTTGGAAATAATTCTTTGCAAAAAGAAAATTTATTATGGGGTTCTTCTTATTGAGGCAAGGTTGCCGAAATAAGAAGGTTCATATAATAAATTTACTTTTAAACTAAACATTGACATCGTCGACCAAATTTAACCAAATTTATATTGCTTTAACCTCAAACGCTGAGGTGGCAAAAAGCCTTACTAGGATCCTAACTCATTCTATCATATTATTCCCGCTTTTTCAAATGAATCAAAATCACAAAAAATGTTTATTTTTGCATCTCTTTTTTCTTGTGTGTCATAATTTGAATAAATATCACCTTCCACATCAAATCCCACATTTTCCAAATATACCTTTGCTCTTTCATCCATATAATAGTAATATTTCAATAATGAAATATATTTTGATGTTGTTTGTTTTAAAAAGTTGGGTTTATCTAACCAAAGCGACACAGACATCATATCTTTCGCCAAAATTAAATTAATCAATATTAATAAATCTTCAAATGTTATATCTATATCTTTTGGATTAGAAAATATCTGCCCATCTACAATTTTCTTCATTCCCTTTAAAGCATATGATTCTTTTCCAATGACAATTTCATAAGATTCCCCTTCATCCATATATATTTTTTTTAACTCCTCTATTAATAAATCCATTGTACTACTTGCTTTTATTTGAAGAAGCATCATAAGAATATCTGCATCTGAAAAATACACTCTACACCCATTCTTCACATACAAATATTTTGTAAACTGTCCTTTTTTTATAATAAACTCCTTACACTCCCTTCCATACACTTCAACTTTTATTGGTATGTAAAGTGCAAAATTCTTATTATATGGACTAATCTTATTTTTAACTCTAACATCGTCATATAGGCAATCCAAATTCTCAATAAAATTTGACATTTCTATTCCTCTCAACAATTTTTTCATCTACATTCTTTACACCAAGATTGATTCCTAATATTTCCATTTCCCATATTCCTATATCCAAATTCACTAAGTGGCTTTTCCTTTCCACAATTCGGACATATACGCATCGTCTCACTTCCATTGTAACCACTTGTTTGGATAATTGGTTTTTTATCATTTTTCTTGTTTTAGAACATAATAACCTCTCCTTTCATACGCTCGTCACTAAATAAACACCTTTTCCATGGCCCCATTCTCCATATCATCAATACTATAAATAGTATCCATAACTTCGAATGTCTCTCTCAAATTGCCTCTTGCACTCTTCCATCCAATTCCATCCGTAAACCATACAAATGTAAATCCATCTATTGTATCAGCTTCCTGTGAAAGCATTTTGTAACTTCTTGCAGTTTCGTTAAGCTTCGAACCACCGCCACCATAGAAGTTTGTTTCAATAGCATAAATCATCTCATCTGTCTTAATTACAAAATCAAATCTCTTTGCAGCTTTGCCCTGATTGGAAAGTGCAGACAAATCAATATTCCATTTAGTTTCAATGTCCTTCAAATACATTTCTTTAAAGTAATTTACATTCTTTGTAAATCCTGCTGCCACAATGTACTTCTCAACCAGATTTTCCATCTGGTGTCCACCTCGATTTTTTCGTCCATTAGAATCCAATCCTGTTTCAACACCTAATGCATAATCTACTAAATTGTTTACAAGATGATTTGAAATCATATCAAATAATCCTGTTTTTTGCATAAACATCTTATACTGTTTTACATCGTAATTCATAGTTTTGAAATTATATAAAAATGCGCCATCTTCATCCTGTGCATAAATCTCATTGCTTCGTACCGCTAGTAACAACGGAATACATTTTAATGTTTCCGGATATTTTTTTACAATAATTTCAAACTCTTCTTCAATGTTTTTAGAGCCTATAAGTGAATTCAATATGTTTAACTCCACTTTGATTGCTTCTACATTCTTAACAACTTTTTTAAAATCTATATAATAATCGTAACCAGATATACTAGCACGAAACTTACTAAGCCACTCATCAAAATCTCTCATTTACCTATTCTCCTTTATTGTAATTTCTATTTTATCTTCAGCAAATCTCCAAATTGCCTTGCACGGATTATATGAACCATCCTCTGCAATTAATCCAGCTTCCTTATACAAATCTGTTACACCTGCAAGATATCCTCTATTCTTTGCTACTGTTAATTCTTTAGGTGACAGTCCATTAAATATCACCTTAACTTTATGCGCGTCTTTAGGTAACAGAGTTGTAATAGCTTTTGGTAATCTTAATATTCTTGCTCGAATATCATTGGCAGAAATCTGTTTGTCTACAATAAGCTTAAAACCTTCATTTGTTTCGTTTATTGTTCCATCTTCTTTTACAAGGTCATCTGTTTCATCCTTTAATGCGTCCATTGCATTTTTACTAAATACCGGTGTAAATACAAAACCTATCTCATTATCAATACAACTTTCAACAAGTCCTTTTCCATCTATAAGGATTATTGGACGTGACGGATCTGCATTTACAAATTCTTCTGTCTTTTTTGAATAGCTTGCAGTTGTAATAAATATCCCTTTACTTCCCGATGGCATTACCCCTCTAAGTGCCCTAACTTTTTCAATAGGAATTGTAGTCCCTGGTTTATTTCTCTTTGCCTGAACAAAGTAATCAACAGCATCTGCCCCAGCAAAACCACCAACTCCGTATCTTACAGCCTGCAAGTCAATTCCGCCATCCGAAGATCGTTGTGTAATAACAACCTCATCAAGACCAATTTTTTCAAGGTACACTTTCAAAAATTCCTCAAATGCATATCCACTTTCAAAATATCCATAAAACTGTTCCAAAAACTCACTTATCTTCTCATCAGATATTTCAATATTTTTTCGCATATCCGTAAACCTTCTCCAATCTTCTCTTAGATATCTCCAAGTAATCTTCGCTCACATCTATTCCAATAAACTTCCTTCCAAATCGCACAGCCTCTACTCCTGTAGTTCCCGAGCCACAGAACGGATCTAATATAATTTGTCCTTCTTCTGTTGATGCTAATACAATTCTTTCCAACAAATATTCCGGTTTCTGTGTTGGATGCTTTCCTTCTCTTTTTTCCGAAGGTTTAGTCAATGAACCTGTCCACACATCCTTCATCTGCTTGCCACCATTCATTTCTTTCATTTTCTGATAATTAAAAAAATGCCGAGACTTCTTTTCATTCTTCCTTGCCCATAAGATAGTTTCGGTAGAATGTGTGAAGCATCGACATGCTAAGTTTGGTGGTGGGTTGGTTTTCTGCCATGTTATATTATTAATAATTTTAAAGCCTTCCTGCTCCAACGCCATACCAATCGAATATATATTATGTAATGTTCCTGATATCCATATTGTTCCATTTGGCTTCAGTACTTTCTTACATAATCTAATCCACTTTCTGTTAAACTTATGTTTTTCTTCAACACTAGTTCCATCTTTTGAAAGCTTATCCCATGAGCCTTTATTTACTGAAACCATCTTTCCCCCTTGGCAGGTAACTCCATCATTACTTAAAAAGTAAGGTGGGTCTGCAAATATCATATCCACAGATTCTGATTTCATTTTCTTTAAAATCTCAAATGAATCTCCTAGTATTAATTGTGATTCTTCAGTCTCGAAGTATAATGGAATATTTTTGCTAACTATTTTTTCCATCATTTCTACTCCTTAATAATTGTATATAATTACCTCTTCTCCAACTCTATTTGAAGCATCCGAATTTATCATTCGTTTTACTGAAACGACATCTACCGAATATCCTTTATTACCATATAATTCATTAATAAACTCTGTATTATGATTTGTAAGCATACAATAACATCCTCTTTCTGATAACTCATCAAACAAATTAGCTAATCTTCTATGGCTTTCCACATCAAAACCTTCTTTTGTATAAGACTCAAATGATGTAGGTTTTAAAGGTGCATACGGACTGTCTATAAATACGAAGTCACCAGCTTGTGCGTTTCTACATGCATTTTCAAAATCTCCATTAATAATATTTATACTTCTTAAATATTTCGATGTTTCTACAATCGCTTTCTTATCTACTGATGCCTTGCGGCTCTTATTATACGGTACATTAAAAAGTCCTTTTCCATTTACACGATACAATCCATTAAAACAATGTTTATTAATAAATACAAACAATGCTGCTAATTCTATATCAAACTCTTCTCGCATTAGTTTGTCATTATAATGTTCTCTTATTGAGTAATAATATTCCTTACCGTCATCCCACATTTCGTTATCAAGCATATTTACTGCATCTAAAAACTCATCAGGATTATTTGCTATTTGCGTATACGCATTAATTAAAGATTTATTAATGTCATTAATAACTGCGTTTTCCGGTTGTAATTCTAATACTACTGCTCCTCCACCAACAAAAGGCTCATAGTAATCATTATATTGTTCAGGCATTCTTTCCTTGATTTTTGATAATAATTGACGTTTACCTCCTGCCCATTTTACGAACGGAGCAACATTTAGATTCTTCATTTTTTCCTCTTCTCTATCTATATACTATGTCTAATATTATACTTGTATATAAACAAAATAACAATATAAACAGCACCATATTTTTTTCCTTTTATTTTTGAAACACAAAAATATATTCATGCGCAAGTAACAAAAATTTATTGTTTTGTTTCTCCCAAAATTCTGTTGAGCGACAATTATGTTGTTCTTTTATAATAATCTCTTTATTTGTAAATCCAGCGTTTAAAAAGCATTGCATCACTTCAAATCCTAGAGGAACAACTTTTCCATGCTTTCTAATATCGCCAATCATTATGGCACACATTTTCCCTTTTTTCAAAACTCTATAGCATTCCTCTGCAACTTTTCTCATCTCACTTATGAACTCATCCTTAGATAGCAACGACACATCCCCTTCTATGCCTTTGCTATATTTAATGATGTCTGCATATGGCGGATGCGTACAAATAAAATCTATATTTTCATCTTTTATAAATGACAAATTTGCTGCGTTTCCTTTTCGTGTAAATACCTTAGATTGCGTTTCACATTTAAATTGAAGATTTCTTTCTGAAATTGATATAGCTCGTGGATTTATATCGACACCTATTACATTTCTATTTAACAATTTAGCTTCTACTAATGTTGTTCCACTCCCCATAAATTGATCCAATACCCAATCACCTTCTTTAGAGTAACGTAATATCAAATTTCTTGGAATATATGGAGACCAATTTCCTCTATATTTTCCTGAATGTGTAGCCCACTCTCCCCTATCTTTAAAAGACCATATTGTTGTTTGCTCTAGTTCAAAATTATTTGGTTGTAAATTAATATGACATACCCCCTTACATAATAAATATTAACATTATGATATCTCACATTGAATATATAGTCCAGCATTTCTTTCACTATAAGTGAATTTATATATTTATTATAACATGAGATAATATTCACATATAGTGAAAGAGGTGTTTGGTATGAATTTTAATAACGATAAGGAATTATACAGGGTCATTGGAAAAAATATAAAACTTTATAGGAAATTTTCAAAACTAACACAAGTACAACTTGCTGAAAAAGCTGAAATAAGCATTAGCTATTTGTCAAAAATCGAAGCAGACAGTTGCGACAAAAGTATGTCCATATCTATGCTTAACCAAATTGCCAACGCACTTGATGTCGAAATAACAGATTTTTTTAATGAGGAAAATAATAATGTCAAAAACTCCTAATATTTATGGTGGTGGTTCAAAAACAAATAAAAACGGTTTACACTTTGAACAGGTTACGTCTCTAAATAAAGCCTTAGGAGATGCTGGATATATCATAAAGAGCAACGAAGTATATTACAATAAAGAGCTAATTGGTGTATCAGTTCCCAAAAAACAGCTTTATACTAAATTTCTAGAAAAACAAGGTATAGATTACGCAAGATACAATTCTAAGCAATGGCAACCCGATGAAGCATTTATTAATTTCAAAAACAAAACAGCTTACATAATTGAAAAAAAGTTTCAAAACTGTTCAGGTTCTGTAGACGAAAAATTACCCGGATGCCATTTCAAAAAACTAGAATACAAAAAGCTTTTTGCACCACTTAACTATAACATTGAATACATCTATGTATTCAACGACTGGTTCTTGCAGCATCAATATAGAGATACTTTAGAATATATAAAACGTATGGGATGTCACTACTTCTTTAATGAAATTCCACTAGATTTTTTGAACTTATAAAATCTCATTGATACATAATTACGACGTAAAAATTATTTCCTAATTTTTACGTCTTTTTTACCTTCCTCTCCCCATCACTCTCTCAATAACCTTTTCTGTTTTCTCCAAAAAGTCCTCAAGCATATTTTTTCCTTTAATAACAAATTGCTTCATATAGTCGTATGCCTGTTTTAACTTTTCCTTCAATTCCTTATTCTCCTGTTTCAAGGATTCATTTTCATATGACAGGTCTATTATTTCTTCTCTCATAAGATATTCTTTTTCTTCCATTCCATATCTTTGCAATTTTAAATTTAAGACCTCTGCTATCATAGCTTTCTTTTCTACCTCATCTGCCTTTTTTTCTGCTTTTACAATATTTTCTTGTGTAGTTTTCACTTTATTATTTAAATCTTCCAAATGCTTTTCTGAATCACATATATCTTTTCCTATCTCATCGTATCTGCTCTGTAGTTTTTCGACTTGAGTTTCTAGTTCTTTTTGTTTTTGCTCTGCCTCTTTTGCACGCTCTGCTGCTTTCTCTCTTCTATAGTCAGATAACAATAAGTTTCCTCTTGGACTTGAGCCTTTGTATTCTCTTTCCCAACCATATCTTTCTTTCATCATTTTTGCCAGGACCTCTTTTTGTTCCTCCACCCAATCAACACCGCCAAAACTTTTTCGTTTCATTTGTGGGACCCGGTGTCCCATTTTATCAAGTTGCCAAACAAGATTTCCCTCTTTATCCACAACTTGTTCCTGAATTGTTGTATATCCTATTTTTTCAAATGCCTTTGTAAAAGAATTTTGTGTAGCCACTCCTCTTTTCATATTTCTTACATATGGTATATATGGCATGTGAATATGCGGAGTATTTTCATCCCCATGATATGACATATTATAAATTATTATTCCTGCTTCAAATGGTGGTTGCCAATTTGGATCACTTAGTTCTTTTTTTGTAACTACGCATACATATGGTAATTGTTTAATATACTCTGCAAAGTCAAATAATAATTTTTCTGCCTTTTCAGCTTCTTCATAACATTTTTCAAATCCTGTATCATCCATATCACCGATTTGCCAAATAATTTCATATATCAAATTCTTTTGTTTGTCTTGTTTAATTTTTTCATAATAATTCCCCGGACATCTGTCACCTCTACTTTTTGCTATTTGCTTTTCTCTCCATTCCTGATATGATTTTTCAAACAATTTGTCATATACTTCTTTTAAACCAATTTCATCATTACCAAAATATACATTCCTATAACGTCTTTCTTCCACAGAATTTGGTGGAATATGTTCTCTGCTATTGTGAGTCAGATTTGGAATACTCTCCATTGCTCCGCTAATAGTTTTTGTAATTTCCATAAGCACTTTACCTCTCTTTCTTTTTATAATGAATATCTCTAACACCTTTGGGGCATAGTATATGTTTCAAATTTCCTAAAGTAATGTCCCCTTATTGGTTTGGGAACCCAAACACAAACGGGGCAAACGTAACGCCGCTTAACCACTTTATAACGAGCAAGTTACATTTGCTCGTGTACAATATTTCTCAAAAATATTTTTAAGAAATATTGTATATTTATTTTTCTTTAATCTAATTAGCTACACTTTTTTCATAAAGAAAAAGTCCCTAACACACTGTCAGGAACTTCTCATTCTTTAAAACTTATTACCATCTTTTCTCCTACTGCACAATATTCGGAACTTCTCTAAAGTATCCGGTTTCTTCCCACACTCTCTTGTCCGGGCAATAGTAACTGTATTCGTTTGAATCTCCAATTTTAATTGCATATCCAAATTTTAAAATTCCTTCCTGTAATCCTACTCGAACATATTGAGCATCTTTTCCAATTGCTTTTGCAATTTCCTTAATAGGAACATTTCTACCTGTAAAATTAGGTAATTGAATTGTATACTTATTATTTTCCATTAGTATCACCGCCTTTCTATAGAGCATTATTTGCTCTGTTTTTTATTTATTATACAGACCTTTATTTGCTCTGTCAACATTATTTTTAAGTATGTTGACTTAACTATAATTGTATGTTATTTTTATATCTACAGGAGGTATATTTTATATGGAAACTGGAAAAAAGATAAAATTAATCAGAACGATGCGTGGATTAACTCAAAAACAACTTGGAGAATTATCCGGTATTCATGAGGTTGCTATTCGAAAATATGAATTAGGAAAAAACCTTCCTAAAGAAGAACAACTAAAAAAAATAGCTGATGCTCTAAACGTTAATGTAAATTCCTTATTAGAATTTAATATTGAAGCAGATGGCGATGTTCTTCCACTACTGTTTGCTATTGATGACAAGTTTTCAATGAAAATAAAAGATAGCGCAGATGGTATCGGATTATTTTTTGATAATCCAAATTTAATTCAATTTTTAAAAGATTGGCAAGCTATGAAGGAATTATTAGATAATGGCAGTCAAACTAAAGCTAATTATGAATTATGGAAAACAATTCGACCAAGTGTTACAAAGGTAATTCACAAAGATTAATTATGGTTTCCTCATTTAGCCTACTGAATACTAAATGAAAGGAATGGTGTTTATGAAATTACCCAACGGATACGGAAGCGTTGTAAAACTTTCCGGGAAAAGACGTAAGCCTTATATTGTTCGTAAAACAGTAGGTTGGCATTACGATAAAGAAAAGGATAAGCAGGTACAAGATTTTATTATTGTCGGCTATGCTGTTACAAGAGCAGAAGGCTTACAAATGTTAGCTGACTATAATAACAATCCATTTGATTCTCGTGCAGCTAAAATGACATTTGCTGAAGTGTATGAGGAATGGTCAAAAAGAAAATATGCAACCATTTCAAACTCTAATGTTAAAGGCTATACTGCAAGTTACAATTCTTGTTCTCCTTTGCACAAAAAAGTATTTAAAGATTTAAAACTTGTAGATTTACAAACAGTAATTGACACTTGTGGTAAAAATTATCCTACTTTGCGCAAAATAAAAGTTCTTTTTAATCAGCTTTATGATTACGCATTAAAAAATGATATTTGTAACAAAGACTACTCATCATTTGTAGATATTATTCAATATAAGGAGCGTAATCCTAATAAATATGACAGAAATAAATTTAGTAAAGATGAAATCACTACTATTTGGACTATGAAAGATGATAAGTATTATCAAATAATCCTTATGCTTTTATATAACGGAGTTAGAATTTCAGAATTTCTTGATTTAAAGAAAGAAAATGTGCATCTGGACGAACAATATTTTGATGTAATTAATAGCAAAACAGAAAATGGTATTCGAAAAGTTCCTATTGCTGATAAGGTTCTTCCATTCTATAAGAATTGGTACAATTCACATCCAACATGTGCATACCTGTTACATACAGAGGATGGTAAGCATTTCCAATACCGAAATTATTACGATAGTTATTTCAAGCCATTAGTAGAACAGCTTAACATAAACCGTACTCCACATTGCTGTAGACATACATGTATTTCAATGTTAGCTGAAGCTAATGTTAATCAAACAATAATAAAAAAGATTGTAGGGCATTCAGGTGCTATGACTTTAACAGAAAAGGTTTATACACATTTTGATATAAAGGAGCTTGTAGATGCGATTAATAAAATTTAAAACAAAAGGACATTTTCCAGTATTACTACTAAAAAATGTCCTAATAATTTTTACTTTTATTGTTGCATACTTGTTGCATATGTGTTGCATATCCACTGATATATAACACTTTCCACAACCTCTGTAACCCTTGAAATATGGGCTTTTCTTGATTTCTTCGTTTCCGAAAGATTATCTCTTTGAAAACTGTGGCGCTCTACGAGCTGCTTTAAGACCTGGTTTCTTTCTTTCTTTCATTCTTGGATCTCTTGTTAAGAATCCAGCTTTCTTAAGAATTGGTCTGTAAGCATCTGAATCTACCTGAAGTAATGCTCTTGAGATACCGTGTCTGATTGCACCAGCCTGTCCTGTGTATCCACCACCGTGTACTGTGATGATTACATCAAACTTATCAACAGCATCGATTGCTGCTAATGGCTGACGTACGATAACCTTTAATGTTTCTAATCCGAAGTATTCATCAATACTTCTCTTATTAATTGTTATATTTCCTTTACCAGGCATTACATATACTCTTGCAATGCTGCTTTTTCTTCTACCTGTTCCATAATACTTTTCTGTAGCCATTGTTATTTCCTCCTCTCAGTTAACTAAAATGTTAATTCTTCTGGTTTCTGAGCTGCGTGTGGATGCTCTGGTCCAGCATAAACAAAAAGTTTCTTAATCATTGCTCTTCCTAAAGGTCCCTTTGGAAGCATGCCTTTAACTGCAAGTTCAATAACACTTTCAGGCTTCTTATCAAGCTTTTCTTTTAATGTCATTTCCTTCATACCACCAACGTAGTCTGAATGACGATAGTAAATCTTCTGTTCTAATTTCTTACCTGTTACTGTGATTTTATCTGCGTTTGTAATAATTACATAGTCACCTGTGTCGATATGAGGTGTGAACTGTGGTTTGTTCTTTCCTCTTAAAATCTTAGCAACTTCTGATGACAAACGACCTAATGTATATCCTGTAGCGTCAACTACATACCATTTTCTTTCAATATCTGATGGACTAGCCATATATGTTTTCATTGGTTTACCTCCTGAAATTTTGCTTTTCTAAAAAAATTTATGTGTTAAATGTCCGTACCGGGGCTTTGGCTAGGGCATAAAACTATCGTGCATACCTTGTCACAATAAATGATTATACGGTATTTAATATTTGCTGTCAAGACTCTTTTTGCGTTTATTTAAGCTTTCTTTATATCCATTTATTAAAGCTTTTATAAAAGTTCTTTATTTACGCTTTATTATCATTTATGAACAATTATACATAGCTTACTCACTATACTTTATTTTCATCTATGCATATTTTGTACAACTTATTCACTATACTCTATTCCAACTAGTGTAAGACCACACGCCGGAGCTTTAGGGCCTGCAACATATCTGTCTTTTGCCTCTATTATTTTCTTTACATGTTCCGGCGGATAAACTCCAAGTCCTACCTTTATTAATGTACCAACGATTATTCTTACCATATTATATAAGAAACCATTTCCTGTAATTCTAATTGATATTACATCATCTCTTTTGTTTACACTAAGAGAATATACCGTTCTTACAGTACTTTCTACCTGACTTCCTGCTGAGCAAAAGCTGGCAAAGTCGTGTTCTCCAACTATGTACTCTGCTGCCTCTTTCATTTTCTGCTCATCCAAAGGCATATACATAAAATGTGTGTAAAACCTTTGCAATGGATCAGGAAACCTTCTATTTAAAATCTTATATTCATATGTTTTTGTACTGTCTCTGTATCGTGGATGCCAATCAAGTGGGACTTCATCTGATTTTTGGATTCTAATATCGTTAGGCAATCTTTGATTAAGTGCAAAAGATATTTTTTCTGCAGGAATCCTTGTTTCCGTATCAAAAACAGCTACATTTCCCATTGCATGTACCCCTGAATCAGTACGGCTTGCACCTATAACTGCAATTTCTTCATTTAATAAATCTTTTAATGCTTTATTAAGAACTTCTTCAACAGTTATTCCGTTAATCTGCACTTGCCAACCGCAGTAATTGGTTCCATCATAAGCAATTATTAACCTTACTCTCTTCATTTGCGTTCCTTTATTAACATTTATTCAACTAATATTAACATATTTATGGTTGTAATGTTATTAACCATAAAATTAGTACCTAAAATTATTGCTATAATCAAAAAACATACAACATATGCATATGCATCATGTCTATTATAGCTTAAAGGTTTCATTTTTGTTCTTTCACCGCCGTGATAACATCTTGCTTCCATTGCAGTTGCCAAATCAGCAGCTCTTCTAATTGAAGATACAAAAAGCGGTATTAATATAGGTATTAAGCTTTTCGCCCTCTGCAATATATTTCCTGTATCAAAACTGGCACCTCTTGCCTTTTGTGCCTTAGTTATCTTGTCTGTTTCTTCCATTAAAGTAGGAATAAATCTTAATGCCAAAGACATTACCATAGCTATTTCATGTACAGGAAATTTGATTACGTTCAAAATTCCAAATGATTTTTCAAGACCGTCCGCTAAATCGTTAGGTGTTGTTGTTAGTGTCATAACTGATGTTCCAACTACTAATAGCACAAGTCTTATCGCCATATAAACACCTTTTATAATTCCCTGTTTTGTTATTGTAAAAATAAGGAAATGGACAATCACATCTCCCGGCGTAAGAAAAATATTAAAAACTACACTTAACAGCATAATAAAAATAATCCCTCTTATGCCTTTCATCATCTTCTTAAAAGGTACCTTTGACATCTTTATTACTATTCCCAGAAATAACGTAATCAGTCCATAACCAATTACATTATTAATCATAAAAACCATTACTACAAAAACTAACGTTCCAAAAAGTTTAACTCTTGGGTCCAGTTTATGTATTACTGAATCTTCCGGATAATATTGTCCAATTGTTATATCTACCATTTTATCTTCCTAAACTTTTCAATATACTTTCCTTTGCTTCTTCCAGATTAATAATATTTTCATCAACATCAAGTCCATCCTCCTTAAGTTGATGCATAATATATGTTATCTGAGGAGCCGCAAGACCTATTTGTTCTAACTTTTTATAATGTTTAAAAACATTATGTGGGGCATCATCATACATAACCTGCCCCTTATTCATTACAATAATTCTTTCGGCGTAGTTAGCTACATCCTCCATACTATGAGAAACAAGGACTATTCCTATTCCTTTTTTTTCTCTAAGCTCTTTTAGACGATTTAATATTTTATCCCTACCTGCCGGATCAAGTCCTGCTGTTGGTTCGTCTAAAATAAGTATTTCCGGATTCATTGCAAGAACTCCCGCTATTGCCACTCGTCTCTTCTGACCACCTGACAGTTCAAAAGGAGTTTTCTCATACAATTCTTCTCGTACACCAACAAGCTGTAAGGCTTCTTTTGCCTTTTCTATTGCCTGTTCCTTTGTGCAGCCCTGATTAAGCGGTCCAAAACAAACATCTTTTATAACTGATTCCTCAAATAACTGATGTTCCGGATACTGAAATACAAGTCCTACCTTACATCTTAAACCTCTTATGTCAAAGCCCTTATCTGCAATGTTTTTTCCATCATAATAAACATTTCCCGATGTTGCTTTCTCTAAACCGTTAAAATGCTGTATTAATGTAGACTTGCCTGATCCTGTGTGACCGATAATAGCTACAAACTCGCCTTTATTAATTTCTAAATTAACATTATTTAATGCTTTTGTTTCAGAACTTGTTCCGGCTCCATAAACAAAACTTACATCTTCTAATTTTAATGACATATTCCTTACCTGTTTTCGTTTATTTGTATCATTAATTCTTCCACTGTCAAAATTCCGTCTTCTATATTAAGACCACTCTTTTTAAGCATATAAGCCAATTCTGTAACCTGTGGTACTTCAAGGCCAAGACTTTTAAGCTTTTCAACATGTGAAAAAACTTCCTTTGGATTACCCTGCATAACAAGTTTTCCCTTGTCCATAACAAAAACCCTGTCCGCCTTAATTGCCTCATTCATATGATGAGTTATAAGAATAATTGTTATCCCCTTTTCTTCATTAAGACTGTGAAGTGTGTCTATTACCTCATTTCTTCCAACAGGATCAAGCATTGCCGTAGGCTCATCCAAAACAATACATTTAGGTTCCATTGCTATAATTCCTGCAATTGCCACTCTCTGCTTCTGTCCACCTGACAGTTTAAGTGGTGACTTATGTCTGAACCTTGTCATATTTACACTTCCAAGAGCTCTTTCAACTCTTTTCCATATTTCAGCAGTAGGCACCTGCATATTTTCAGGTCCAAAAGCCACATCCTCTTCAACCATAGTTGCCACAATCTGGTTGTCAGGATTTTGGAATACCATTCCTGCTGTCTGTCTGATGTCCAAAACTCTTTCCTCATTAGTTGTCTCTATGCCGTCAATCCATACTGAACCTTCTGTTGGCATAAGCAACGCATTAATGTGTTTTGCCAATGATGATTTACCTGAACCGTTATGTCCCAATATGGTTATAAACTGTCCTGCCTCAACATCAAAACTTACATTATCAATTGCCCTAAACTTTGAGTCTTCTTCTTCATCAATGTAATCATGAATTAAATTTTTTATTTTTAAAATTCCCAAGATTTTTCTCCTGTTTTTATTTTAAAATCCATTACTTTATCTTAACTCATTCATTGTATTGTATTTGCGTAAATTTTGCAACTTTAATATATTAGTCTGTTTTTGTTTATATTATTATTATTTACTGTATTTCTTGAACTTAAAATACTTTTATGCTATTTTATTTGAGGAGGTAAATAAAGTGAATACGAAAAAGAATAAATTAATTAATATACTAAAAAAAGCCGGACTTTATATTTCTAATCACCGTCAGTATATTTATCCGGTCATTCCATTTTTTCTTATGGATTTAATTACCCGATTATGGGCATACAAAGTCGACTATTACCCTGCATATTATCCGGTGCCAAACTTATTCACCATATTGTGGATAGTGCTTTTTATGGGAATAATCACTTCTTTAAAAGGAAAGGGTTCAAAAATAGCCTATTGGATATTTTTTATAATAAGTTTTGCCCTGTTCCTTACTAATTGCATTTACTATTCAATGACATCACTTGTTTTCGGTTTTAACTTATTGGAATTGAGGGACGAGGGAAGTTCTTATATTTTGGACACAATCCTTAATACCAACCCTTTGATATATGTATTTGCAATAGCATTAATTGTAATCGGAATTATTACAGGGAAGAAATTACCTGTTAATGACAAATGTAAGCCTAAACGCTTTCTTAAAGTTTTTGTATTTTTCCTTGTTTTACACACTCTCACACCTTTCCTGTTGGGACATGCAAACAACAACCTAAAATGGAACAATTTTAAGAACGCAAGAAATATTTATAACAACTTTAGTGATTGTAACAAGAGCTTGAAGATTTCAGGTTTATATGAATACAGTGTTAGAAACTTTTACTTCACTTTCTTAAAACCGGAAGAAGAAATAAGTGATGAAGACCAGAAGTTCCTTGATAGTATTTATAAAGCAGATGATACTAAAGAAGAAAATGCTTATACAGGCAAGTTTAAAGGCAAAAATCTTATTTTCCTTCAATTAGAAGGAATGGATACATGGATGCTTACAAAGAAGACTACACCTAACTTATATAATCTTAGAAAACATTCAATTGATTTTTCTAATCATTATTCAATTTATACAGGTGGCGGTTCAACATTTAATTCAGAGTTTGCAGTTAATACAGGTTTTACAACTCCTATTTCATACATAGAAAATGTTTACTCTTTTAGCAAAAATACTTTTCCTTATACTATGGCAAGATTATTTAAGGAACAGAATTACAGCGTAAATGCTTTCCATATGAATAAAGGTGAATTTTATTCAAGAGATATTAACTACAAAAGCTGGGGCTATGATAATTATTACGGCTTACAGGATATTCAGAAGTACAATGATGAACGTTATGTTCTTGACAGAGAGTTGATTTTAAACAAAACTTTCTATAATAAGATTTTTAAACAGCAAGGCAACTTTGTTAACTATATTATAACTTACTCACCACACACTCCTTTCACTACTGAAAAGGAAGTTGGAAAAATTCTTGCTGAAGAAAAATATGGTAAGGGCAATGTTCCAAAATTATCTGAAGAAGATTGTGCGAAAATGGCTGCATCTGAAACCGACAATATGGTTGGTCTTCTTATTCAGGCACTTAAAGATAATGGCTTATATGACAACACTGTAATCGTTGCTTACGCTGACCATTACTTATACACACTTGATGATAAATCAATACTTGATAAATATAAAGAAACTTCAAACAACTTAATCAACCACACTCCTTTCTTTATTTGGAGCAGTGATTTAGGCCAGTTAACAAGTATTAGCAAAGTTAATATGCAGATGGATATTTTGCCTACTGTATTAAATCTTTTCGGTATTGACTACAACAGCAATAATTATATTGGTCATGATATTTTAAGCAATGATTTTAAAGGATATGCTTTCTTCTCCGATTACTCATGGTATGACGGAAAAGTATACGTTGAGAATCAGCAGATTACAAATGGCAAAAAAATGAGTACGAACAAGCTTGATTCAATGAACAATCTGATTTCTGATGTTATAAAAAAGAACGATTTGACGCTAAAATATGACTATTTCAAATCAAAATAGTTCTTTATAATAAATTTATTTAATAGACTTAATACTCAGCTATTGATTTCTGTTAAATGATAACATAAAAAGAACCGATGGAACTTACAAATTCCAATCGGTTCTTTTTATGTTGATTATTTTATTACTTCTTTTATTTCTAATAATCTCTTACGCAATAATTTTAGTCTTAGTTCTTTTACTAATAATTATTTTAATCCTGCGATATATCGTCAATTGTGATTTCACTTTTGTGTGGAATAGGCTTCCATTCAACTTTCTTAAACAAAGCTACGTACTGAGTATATCTTCCGATAATATCAAATGTAGGCCATGTAAAGCAATACAAAATCTTCTTCCATATGCTTATCTTTGGCATACGCTTGTTTTCTATTATAAATAAATATACAGCTTCTAATGTTTTAAAGAAATACAACCCTATTCTATAGTAAATTCTAACCCATATTTCAATTAAAATGGTTAATACATAGGTTTCCGCTCCCGCAGGCAATGAAACCGTTATATCTCCGAAAATATGAGTGATTACATGAGCAAGCCATGTGCTGTTATAAAGTATTCTTATATTATCAAGTCCAAACTGAGAACAGAAGAACGGATAAAGTATAAGATATACAATAATCCATCTGAATATATTAATAATATTCTTAGGCAATAACTGGGCAAATGTATCAAAAGACATAAATCTGTGTCTAATTGTTCTCCATGTGTAATTATACCACTTGTCATCATCATATCTCTGGGTATGAGTATCAATAAAGATATTCTTAAACAATCCCCATCCACTTTCGGCAAATGCCTGCAAATGACCTTTAGACCATCTTAAACGCTGTCTTAAAGCTACTTTTAAGCTTACCGGCTGTTCATCATAAAATATTGCTTCATCATTATATGAAATCTCATAGCCCTCAACAACACAGTCTGCTGTTAAAGCTCTATCTTCTGTTAATGAAGTATACTTCCATCCGTCTTTTACAATCTCACTGGCAAAAAGGAATCCTGTTCCCTGAATATTTGTTGCCAAATGTAAAAATGATCTTGCTCTATGTCTTGTTCGTATTGACCTTAACCAATGTAATGCATATGTTGATGCAATCCAGTTTTCACTGAAATTCTTTGTTGCTCTGTAAGAAGTTATAATCTTCTCACCTGCGTCAAAAGAATCATTCATTCTTGATATGTAATCTTTCTTTAAAAGATTATCTGAATCAAATATAAAATAGCCTTCAAAAGATGTAATGCCATAATCTCTCTGAATCTGCTCAAATAAGTATTTTAAGGCAAACCCTTTTGTCCTCTCATCAGGATTATGATGTTCATAACAAATGGCACCCTTCTCTCTTGCAATCTGTGCTGTGTTATCAGTACAATTGTCTGCCACGACAAATATAGTAATTAAGTCCTGTGGATAATCCTGCTTCTTTATACTATTAATAAGGTTTCCAATTACGGTTTCCTCATTACGTGCCGGTATTAATATTGCGTATTTATGATTATGTTCTGCTCTTTTAAACTTTCTTGTTACGAAAAGTCCTAAAACTTTATATGGTTTGTCCTGAATAACAAATAAGGCCATTAATGTGCCTATCATTCCTGAAATAGCCAATGCCGGTCCATATGCCCTACTCATAATGTCTGCAAGACTTCCAAACAAATTAACTGCTAATATATACATTCTTCAACCTCTCTTAAGTAAATACGTATTACACTATACTAAGTAAATTTACAAAATGCAAGCAAATTTTTTAAGATTACAGGATTGTAAAAGTTTAAAACCAGTCATAATCTGTGTAATCTTTTTTTAACATCTTAATCATTTTTCTCTTAACTAATCATTTTTTTCAAAAAGAAAGATAGGCAAACAATACTGTCTGCCTATCTGTATATAACATTGTTTATGATTATTTCATAAATTATACTAATTCAAGTAATACTTCCATAGCTGCATCACCTTTACGCTGGCCAATCTTAACGATTCTTGTGTAGCCACCCTTACGGTCTGCATACTTAGGAGCGATTTCATCGAATAACTTGTTTGTTAAGTCAACTTTCTTTGTGTCTTTCTTCTTTCCAGTATTCTCTGTTACTGTGTAAAGAACTTTGTTCATCTGACGTCTAGCGTGAAGACGTGAAGGCTGATCTTTCTTAATAGTTTTCTTAACTTCATCGAAAACTGTTACTTTCTTACCATCAACAACTTCTTTAACTCTCTTGCCATCTTTGTCTTTACGAGCAACCTTAGCTGTTACTTCAACTTCATCAAAATTGTCTTTTTCCTTAACTGCTAATGCAATAAGTCCTTCAGCAACTTTGCTAATTTCTTTAGCTCTAGCTTCTGTTGTGACAATCTTACCGTTATTTAAAAGACTTGTAACCTGACCTCTAATTAAAGCTTTTCTTTGACTTGAAGTTCTTCCAAGTTTTCTATAACCTGCCATTTTTTTACCTCCAATTTTCGTAACGCCCCCTACTATTAGTCGGCGGCATGTCGTAAGTATTTATTAAGGATATTAAGTAACTATCCTTAACAAACTGACATTTATTAGTTTTCGTCGCTTGGTCTCAATCCAAGGCCGAGTTCTTTTAACTTAGCAAGTACTTCTTCTAATGACTTACGACCAAGGTTTCTTACCTTCATCATATCTTCTGAAGTCTTATTTACTAATTCCTCAACTGTATTGATACCTGCTCTCTTCAAACAATTGTATGAACGAACTGATAACTCTAATTCATCTATGTTCATCTCTAACACTTTATCAATTTCATCATCAACTGGTTCTGCAATTACTTCAATATCCTTTGAAGTTTCAGACAAATCGATGAATAACTTTAAGTGTTCGCAAAGAACTTTTGACGCTAAGCTTACGGCTTCATCAGTATCTAATGTACCATTTGTGTAAACGTCTAATGTAAGTTTATCAAAGTCTGTAACCTGACCAACACGAGTGTTCTGTACTGACATATTAACTCTTTCTACTGGAGTGTAGATTGAATCAACTGCAATAACACCGATTGGTAAGCTATCATTCTTGTTCTTTTCTGAACTTACATAACCTCTACCCTTAGTAATGATTAATTCCATACTAAGCTTGCTATCTGCACCACCATTAAGTGTTGCGATAACTAAGTCCGGATTTAAAATCTCGATATCAGAATCAACCTGGATATCTGCAGCAGTTACTACGCAGTCTCCTGTTACATCAATATGTGCAACCTTAGGTTCATCTGTTGTACTATTGTTCTTGATTTCAAGCTGTTTGATGTTTAATACAATCTCTGTAACATCTTCTTTTACACCAGGCACTGAGCTAAATTCATGGAGAACTCCATCAATCTTAATCTGGCTTACAGCAGATCCCGGTAATGATGAAAGCATAATTCTTCTTAAAGCATTACCAAGTGTTGTACCATAACCTCTTTCAAGTGGTTCTACTACAAACTTACCGTATCTTCCATCGTCTGACTTTTCTACTAAAATATTGGGTTTTTCAAAATCGAACACTAATTAGCCCCTCCTTTATTGGGAATTGCTTAAACCTATTGTAAAATAATATAAATAAATAATAAATCTTATTTAGAATATAATTCGACAATAAGCATTTCATCTACAGGTACATCAATTTCATCTCTCTTAGGGAGTTCTTTGATTTCACCTTTAAGATTTTCCTGGTCTACTTCAACCCATGCTGGGACTGTTCTTCCACCAGTAACTTCGATGATATCTTTGTATCTCTGAGAACCTTTGCATTTCTCTTTGATTTCGATAACATCACCAACTTTGATTAAATAAGAAGGAATGTTAACCTGCTTACCATTTACTAAAACATGCTTATGATCAACTATCTGTCTAGCTTCTTTTCTTGTTCTTGCAAATCCCATACGGAAAATAACATTGTCAAGTCTAGTTTCTAATATAATCATAAGATTTTCACCTGTCATACCAGGTTTCTTCTGTGCTTTCTGATAATAATTTCTGAAAGGCTTTTCTAACACGCCATAAATGAATTTAGCCTTCTGCTTTTCTCTTAACTGAAGTCCGTATTCACTCATTTTTCTGCTAGATCTGTTTAAATTTCTATTTGATTTCTTATCTATTCCTAAATAAATTGGATCTAAACCAAGTGATCTACATCTTTTAAGAACAGGAACTCTATTTACTGCCATTTAATTATTCCCTCCTAAATTAGACTCTTCTACGTTTTGGTGGGCGACATCCATTATGTGGAACTGGTGTTACATCCTTAATGCTTGTAACTTCAAGACCGCATGTAGCAAGCGCACGAATAGCTGCTTCTCTACCTGATCCTGGACCCTTAACCATAACATCTACTGTTTTTAAACCGTGTACTAAAGCTGCTTTAGTTGCAGTTTCTGCTGCCATCTGAGCTGCATAAGGAGTAGATTTCTTTGAACCTCTAAATCCCAGACCGCCAGCACTTGCCCATGATAAAGCATTTCCTTCTGCATCTGTTAATGTAACAATTGTATTGTTAAATGATGCCTGAATATGTGCCTGTCCGTGTTCAACGTTTTTCTTAACACGCTTTTTTGTCACTTTCTTTGTAACTTTCTTAGCCATTTTCTAAACTAACCTCCCTTATGGGTTTCTACTATTTTTTCTTGTTTGCTACAGTTCTCTTAGGACCTTTTCTTGTTCTGGCATTGTTCTTTGTATTCTGACCACGAACTGGAAGTCCTCTTCTATGACGGATACCTCTGTAGCATCCAATTTCCTGTAATCTCTTAATGTTTAATGCGATTTCTCTTCTTAAATCACCTTCAACTGTCTGACTTGCATCGATAACATCGCTAATCTTTTTAACTTCATCATCTGTCAAATCCTTACAACGTGTGTCTGGATTAACACCAGCTTCAGTTAAAATTCTCTTTGAGCTTGTAAGACCGATACCATAAATATAAGTCAAGCCAATTTCAACTCTCTTTTCTCTTGGTAAATCAACACCTGAAATACGAGCCATGTGTATAACCTCCATTAGTTAATTTGCATGAATATATAAATTACGTAGCCCGTGTTACCACGTCTGAAATGTTGTACGCACCCATATTATTCATATACTTTATTAGTTTCTGTACGAAGTATAATTTCTTCGTCATCCGGCATAATAAGATAACTACTTGACTTCTTATCTCATAACTATGCCCAATTGGCCAACCTGTTTCAGCAATATATAAGTGGTTGGCAAGTAGGTTTTCCCTACATATTTGATAGTAACTTTTTTCGTTACTGCAGCCGCATCTTCATAAAGTTATGACTATGCATAACTATAGACGCACAAACAAGTGAACAATCTCTAATCATTCACTTTCAATCCAATCATTATCCCTGACGCTGTTTGTGCTTTGGATTTTCACAGATAACTCTGACAATCCCTTTTCTTTTAATGACTTTGCATTTTTCGCAAATTGGTTTAACTGATGATCTAACTTTCACAGTATCTTCTCCTTTCACAAAAAAGTCCAGGTAATATAGTATCATATAAAAACTAATATTACAACATTTTTTTAAAATTTTTTTAAATTTATTTTTTATCCCATAAAATATGGGTTCGTGAGCGTTTTGTTCACAACTTTTAATAAACAACGCCACTTCGATTCCGTGCTTCGCACTTCATCTCAGTGCGCTTACGCGCAACATATCAAAAAGTCTAAAACGAAAATCTCATGCAAGCATGGATTTGTTTATTTTTTTATAACCCTTTAATAAACAACGCCACTTCGATTCCGTGCTTCGCACTTCATCTCAGTGCGCTT